>Ga0315294_10007157_pt1 | contig 12240 bp, 9 predicted proteins | sample YL17G13_40_MG_FD_203626 | JGI IMG/M metagenome (GOLD analysis project Ga0315294, IMG submission 203626) | Sediment microbial communities from Yellowstone Lake, YNP, Wyoming, USA - YL17G13_40 | ecosystem: Environmental > Aquatic > Freshwater > Lake > Sediment | place: USA: Wyoming | collected...
ATGACGGGGCATATACTGGATTGGGATGGGTTTACATGAGACAGGACAGATTCTCCGAAGCTGAAGCATCCTTTAAGAAAGCCTTAGAGTTAAACCCTAAAAATGACGGGGCATATACTGGATTGGGACAGGTTTACATAAATAAAGAAGGATTACTTGGAGTAGAGCAATTATTTAAGAAAAATATAGAGTTAATTCCGGATGATGATAAAGGTTATAGCACATTAGCTACAATATATACAGAAATGGGTAATCATGAGCTTGCTGAGGAATATTATAAAAAAGCAAATGAATTACGTGCTGCGTATTATGCCCCTATGACAGTCAATAGCTATAGGAAACTTAAAGAGATTTTAGATAAAAAGGGGATACGCTTGGTGTGTGTTCAGTATCCTGTGCGTAGCGTAGAGCCGTTAAAGAAGATATTTCAGGGAGAGAAAGGCGTACTTTTTGTAGACAACGAGAATACGTTTAAAGATGCAATACAAAAAGAAGGTTATAAAGAATATTTTACTGACATATTTGGCGGTGACTTTGGTCATTGTACACGCAAAGGTAACAGGCTTCTGGCAAAAAACATTGCTGATTTAATATTAAAGGAGGTTTTTGGTAGATAAGCTACGGTTTTTACCGCCACATATCCAAGCTGTATATTTTCAGATCCAGATAAATCCGCAATTGTGCCCCAAACCTTATCTTTAAATATGGACATTCCCCAGAATTTATGAGTAATTTTATGTAACTGATTGAAATAAAATAGATAATAAAATTTACCATCGGTAAAATGCGTATGAATAATTTAACACGGATTCAAATGGATTAAAAGCACGGATTCAAACGGATAATCGTCGGTAAATCCGTGTGCATCCGTGTTTAGGATAAAAAAATGGGGAAACTTTCGATCTTTAAATAGATTGACTTTTTGCAGAGCTATGTTACCATAACCTTTATAAAATAGGGGTTTTAAATAGAGATGGAGGTGTTCTAGAATGTTTTGTATTGACCTTTTGTGGTTAGCGCCAGTAGGTTCAATAATCGCGCTTTCCTTTGCCGCCTATCTTTATTTTTCCATCATGAGAAAGGATGAAGGCAATGAAACTATGCGCGAGATTGCCCAGGCAGTAAGAATTGGAGCCAAGGCGTATCTTAAAAGGCAATATTTAGGAGTTTCGTTATTTTTTATAGTCGTATTCTTTATATTATTGGTTTTAGTATTGAAGAACTATTTGGTTATTTTTGTGCCTTTTGCGTTTTTGACTGGCGGTTTCTTCTCTGGTCTCTCGGGTTTTATCGGGATGACTACTGCGACAAAATCATCAAACCGCACTGCAGCTGCAGCCATGAAGAGCTTAAATTCGGGTTTACGTGTGGCTTTTTCCAGCGGCGCGGTCATGGGCTTGACAGTAGTGGGATTAGGGCTATTGGATTTAAGTATCTGGTATTATTTTCTTAACTGGTATTATTCCACGCACCCTATACCATTGGGTACGGATAAGATTGCCGCTATTACTTCCACGATGCTTTGTTTTGGTATGGGAGCAAGTTCTCAGGCACTTTTTGCCAGGGTTGGCGGAGGGATTTTTACTAAGGCTGCAGATGTGGGCGCAGATTTAGTGGGCAAGGTGGAAGTAGGAATTCCTGAAGATGACCCGCGTAACCCAGCAGTAATTGCCGATAATGTCGGCGATAATGTCGGCGATGTGGCAGGAATGGGCGCTGACCTATACGAATCTTACGTAGGTTCGATTGTGGCGACTTCGGCATTAGGCGTGGCAGCTGGATTAGGAGTATCAGGAGTAACTGTGCCTATGGTTATGGCTGCAGTGGGCGTAGTCGCTTCGATAATCGGAACTTTCTTTGTAAAAAGCAGAGAAGAGGCCAGCCAGAAAGTTCTGTTATGGGCGTTAAGAAAAGGGGTTTGGGCAAGTTCGATATTAGTGGCAATTATATCTTATTTTCTGGTGAAATATACTTTGGGCGCTGGGCATATGGGTGTTTATTGGTCAGTTCTTTCGGGTTTAATTGCCGGCGTAATCATCGGTGTTTCCACTGAATATTATACCTCAAGTAATTTTAAACCCACGCGTTCAGTAGCTGATGCTTCTTTAACTGGACCGGCAACCGTGATTATCAGCGGGATGGCCGTGGGTATGATGTCTACAGCTGTCCCTGTTATTGTAGTCGGAATTGCAATACTGGCAAGTTATTTCTTATCCGGTGGGGCAACCAATTTTAATTCTGGTCTTTATGGCATAGCAATATCCGCAGTAGGCATGCTTTCTACTTTAGGTATCACCTTAGCCACGGATGCCTATGGTCCGGTTGCGGATAACGCTGGTGGTAATGCGCAAATGTCAAACTTACCCCCTGAAGTAAGGAAAAAAACCGATGCCTTGGATGCCTTAGGCAATACTACGGCTGCTACTGGCAAAGGGTTTGCCATTGGTTCAGCGGCATTAACGGCGCTGGCCTTGATTGCTGCTTATCGTGACCAGGTAGTCGCTATTCATCATAAGGAGATGAATTTAAGCCTGATGAACCCCAATCTCCTTGTAGGATTATTTCTCGGCGGGATGTTGCCGTTTTTATTTTGTTCCATGACTATGCGGGCTGTAGGTAGAGCTGCGGGAAAGATAGTTATGGAAGTGCGTAGGCAGTTTAAAGAAATAGCCGGTCTCATGGAAGGAACAGCTAAGCCGGATTACGCCGGTTGCGTTAAAATCGCTACTGCCGCTGCCCAAAAAGAGATGATTATACCTTCGCTTATGGCCATAATTGCGCCAATCGCTGTGGGTCTTCTGATTGGTATTGAAGCCGAGGCTGGACTCTTAACCGGCGCAACTGTAACGGGTTTTGTTTTAGCAATAATGATGGCTAATTCTGGCGGCGCCTGGGATAATGCCAAAAAATATATCGAGGAAGGAAATTATGGCGGTAAAGGTTCCTTACCTCATAAAGCCACAGTAGTAGGGGATACTGTGGGTGACCCTTTTAAGGATACCTCTGGCCCGAGTCTTAACATCCTCATCAAGCTCATGTCTATGGTTGCCATCGTTTTTGCCTCCTTTATCATTTCTAACACCCTCTTCAAATAAAAATAACTCGGCGCACCATCAAATCCAAGCGCAGGTCGCCCTAATTTTATCTGTCTTTATTAAGATTTAATGGTATAATTAGCTTGTTATGAAGGATTTGGAATTTGTCCAGAGGTGCGTCAATGGAGACAAGCAAGCCTGGGATGAATTCTTAAAGACTTATTCCCGCCTTATATATAGTTACATATATAGCGTAATCAAAATCAAAGGTTCTATACTTACCCCAGAAAACATCAATGATCTATTTCAAGAAATTTTCCTTTTACTCATTAAAGATAATTATAGGAAATTAAGAAGCTTTAAAGGCCTAAATGGCTGTAGCTTGGCGAGCTGGTTAAGGCAAGTAGTGATTAATTACAGCATAGATTATCTGCGTAAATTTAAACCTGTCGCATCCCTTGACCAAGAAGACGAGGATGGTTTTAGCCTAAAAGAGCTACTCCGCGATTATTCACCGTCGATTAGGGAGGTTTTTAACTCCAAAGAAAACCTCGCGCATTTAAAGGATTGCATTGCTGGGCTCAGTAACGACGATAAATATTTTCTGGAGTTACATATTAATCAGGGTTTAAGGTTGGAGGAACTAAAAGAGCATTTTAGACTTTCCCGCAGCGCCATAGATATGCGTAAGTCCAGGATTATCGATAAACTTAGGGAATGTTTTAAGGGCAAAGGATTTGCGTTAGATTTATGACTTTCTTACGTCTATTATAAGTGAGGACATAAGTTATGGAGCTATATATTAATGATAATCTTTAGCGACATAACTTATATGTGCGAACTTATCCTTGACATTTTCCCGTCCGTTATATTGAAGAAAATGTCAAGGATTAATTCGTCCAAACAACTTACGTCACTTGCGTTCCGTAAGTTGTGGGCTCATTAAAGATGCTAAGCAATATGGATAAATTGATTAAAGTGGTTTACAGAAAATGGAAGTCAGGACAGCTAAAGCCGCAGAAGCCGCACCCAGATGAGGAGGCCTTAGCTTGTTTTCTGGAAGGTAGGCTAAGCGATAAAGAGAATGAACAGATAAAGGCGCATATCGTAAGCTGCGATGATTGTTCTCGCGCCTTGGCTGTGCAGTTGAGGATGGGAGAAATAGAAATTAAGGATATTCCCGAGGAATTACTAAAAGGCATCAAAGATTTGGCAGCAATTTCCATCGCCATACCTATCTTAGAGATAATCTTAAGGCTTAAGGAAAAAGTAATGGAGATATTAAATACTACAGGTGATGTCCTGGTGGGCCAGGAGTTAGTGCCTGCGCCGGTATTACGTAGCCGTCAGATTAAAGATTTTAAGGATGAAGTTACTATCTTAAAAGATTTTCAAGATATCAGGGTAGAGGCAAAGATAGAAAATAAGCAAGGCCAGGCCTTCAGTTTAAGCGTGACCGTAAAAGAGAAAGATAGTCAGAAAATTATGAAAGACTTAAGGGTTACGCTCATTAAGGATGACGTGGAACTTGAGTCTTACCTTACCGATTCGGGAAAGGTTACCTTTGAGCACGTTTTATTAGGTAAATATACGGTTGAGATAGCGAATATTGAAAATAAGATTGCCTCCGTTATTCTGGATATAAAAACATAATCCTATGCATTCAGACTCTAATGCTTTGATTTTAGAGGTATTCAGGCAGGATAACACGCTTAAGATGGGTATATTCCAGCAGAGCGAACTCGCCTCAACTCTAAAGCATTATAGTCAATGTCCGGTATCGTTTAAAGAAATCGATACCTTATGCCGAGAGGTCATATCCATATTGAACAAGGCCAATAAAAAGGATATTGCAGATCCGGATTTAATCCAAGGTTTGCAAAAGACGGGCCAACTCCTCTGGGACCAGCTGTTAACGCGAACCGTAAAAGATAAATTAAAGAACACCCAGATTTTAGATTTAGTCATCTCCATAGATGAAGAATTAATCAATATACCTTGGGAACTCTTATACGATGGAGGAGATTTTTTATGCCTTAAGTTTAATTTAGGCAGGCTCGTGCGCACTAAAGAGCAGATTAGCCCTCCCCAATATCGTAGCGCTCAAGGCACGCTTAAGATGCTGATCTTGGCTAATCCCACCGCAGATTTGAAGTCCGCGTATCTTGAGGGTATAAATATCAAAAATCAGTTTGACCGCAAAAGAAACGCAATAAGAATTGACTTTAAATCCCACCAAATTGATACATTTTATATCAAAAAAAATCTGCGGGATTACGATCTGGTGCACTTTGCCGGTCACTGCGAATATGACCCGGATAATCCCCAAAGTACTGGTTGGCTCTTAAATGACGGAAGGTTCACCGCGCAGGATATTCTGATCATGGGTCAAACCGCATCTTTACCGATACTGGTATTTTCTAATGCCTGCCACAGTGCAAAGGTTACTGCGGATTTGCTGGATTCAGATTACCAGGAGAAGACCTATAGTTTAGCCTCAGCATTTTTATTTTCGGGGGTCAGGCATTATATCGGCACGATACGTAAGATTGAAGATTCGGCAAGCCTTAACTTTGCTAAAGAATTTTATACTCAGTTAATCTCAGGTAGGTCGGTAGGTGAGTCTTTAAGAATAGCGCGTTTAAGTTTAATTAAAGAAGATAGCCTGGCTTCAATGTCTTGGGCAAGTTATCTTCTTTACGGAGACCCAAATTTTGTCTTATTGAGAGCTAAAGCTAAACCTGCGCCATTAAACTTAAAAAAAGAATTAATTTGGCATAAATATAAAAAACATCTTATAGGCATATCTTTGGCGATGTTCGTTATATTAATTGGCGTATCGCTATATAGGTGGCTACCTTCCTTAAATCCTAATACCTACGTTTTATTTCTACAGTCAAATAAACTAAATCTTAAAGGCAAGAATCAGGAAGTCATCCAGTTGGGTAGCCGTATTATAGCTTCAGACCCGATGTTTTTAGCCGCTTATCCTTTACTCGCCGATACTTACTTCAGGTTAGGTGATAATGAGAAGGCCTTAAAATATTATTTTGATTACGCCCTTTACAGCGAGAAAAGACACGATAAAAAGCATTTAGCTTCCGCTTATATTGGGATTGCTTGGGTTTACCAACAGCAAGGAGAATATCCTAAGGCATTTGATTTCTATAATAAGGCATTAACCTTAAGTCAAGATAATCAGGATAGGCTTAATGAAGCTAAAGCTTTGAGGAAATTAGCAATTTGGTATATGGATAAAGAAGACTATGGCCAGGCCTTAGAGTTATTGACGAAAAGCTCAGAGATTAACCGCGAGAGGCAGTATCTATTTGAGCATCGCTATAATCTGGCCTGCGATTATTTTGATATTGGCTTGGTATTTTGCAACAAGGACGATTTTGCCACGGCTAAAGAATTTTACGAAAAGAGCCGGATGCTCTTTGAAAAATTAAAACTAAAAAGCGAACTCAGCGATTATTATTTTAATCTGGGAGAGGTTTACCTTTTTCAAAAAGAATACCAGAAGGCCTTAGATTATTATCTTAGAGGTTTAAAGATCGACGAAGACCAAGGAAATAAACCGAGCATAGCCAGTGATTATAATATGCTGGGAGAACTGTATGTAGAGATGGATAATCTTGCTGAGGCAGAGAAGTTTTTCAATCTTGCCTTATCCGCCTGCAGTCAGATAGATGCTCCGCCAGAATTAGCCACTACCTATTATAATTTAGGGTTATTATATAAGAATAAAGGTAAGAAAAACAAAGCCCTAAATTATCTTCGTTTAGCCCAGGAGATTTACAGCCGCATTAATACGCCTGAATATCAAATGGTAAAGAAGGAAATCTTAGATTTAGAACCCTAAAAAATGAAAAGATTTTTGAAGATACTTATCGTCAATATTATAATTTTTGTTGTTTTGCTTTTAATGTTCGAAATTGGCTTAAGGCTTTTTTGGAGGATGAGCACATTAAAAAAAGATATTTACCAGACTAGCGCGAATAGAATCTTGCGTTATGAACTAAAGCCGAATACAAATACTAAATTCGAAGGTTTTGATGTTGCGATAAATTCCGATGGATTTAGAGGCAGGGAATATTCACTGCAAAAAGAAGAGAATACCTATCGTATAGTTCTTCTTGGCGATTCGGTAGCCTTTGGCAGGCTTATGCCATTTGAGCATGGCCTTTCTAATAGATTAGAAATAGCCTTGAAGAATTTGTGTCCGCAGAAGAATTTTGAAGTTTTAAATATGGGGGTAGAAGGATACAATAGTATTCAGGAACTGGAGATGTTAAAGACCAGAGGGTTAAAATACAATCCTGACCTGGTAATCGTTTATTACTCCTTTAATGACCCGGATTATCCGGAGTATTATTTTAAGAAGAATTTTCTTAATCGCCATTCAGTGTTCTCCAGATACATCCAGTATAAAATAAAAAAATATATGATTAAAAGAGATAGGATTCGTAAAAACATCAAGAGTATCCCCGAGAATTTCCGCTATCTTTATTCCACCGAGTGTTGGCAGTTTGCTAAGGATGCAGTTTTAGAGATGGGTGATTTAACTGCCAAAGAAAAGATTAAAATGGTTTTGCTCATTGTTCCCGAATTGTCAGAGCCGGTTCAGGATTTTAGAGAGGGATTTCCATTTTGGTATATCATCGATATACTGGAAGGTATTAAGCACGATAATATTATTGTCATTACCCCGGTTAGGGAGTTTAGCCGAATAAATCTCAATAAGGCAGAGATAGCCGTCTGGAGTTACGCTAATTTAAAAGCCAACGATATCATTGCTGAGTATACCTTAAAAAAATTACAAGAAAATAATATTAATTTATGTAATTAATCCTACCCGCCATCTAGTCCAAATTAATTCCCCAAAAAATCCCTGTTAGATTTCGCCGCCTTTTACATCCTCTAAAAACAAAAAAGGCGTCCAGTTTTCTACTGACGCCTTTTCTCACGACTTACAGCCTGATTCTACAGCTTGTATTGTCTGCACTTTAAGTATACACCATTTTCGCGGCTTTTCAAGGCTTATTAAACTTTTAATGTAGAAAAATTCCTGTTAGATTTTGCCACGCCTTGTTTTTTATTAACGCCTCTAAAGGTACAACTGCGACCCTTGAATGTCCATACCTGGAGTTTTTGATAAAGAGTAGTGAGATTTTATGCGTCCAAGTTTAGCACGCGTGAACGTAATATGACATATGAGTATTAGTTGGTGGTGAATTTACATTAATTTCTACCCTACTATGCAGTCTACTATATTTATATTGTTAGGGGTCAGGGGTTAGATATAGGGGGGATGGGTGTAATCATATCTTACTTATACCTTTGGAATGACGATATTTAAGCTTGAATTAGTAGCCGCCTTTTATATCTACGAGTTTTGCATTTATTAAAATGCCGCCAGCAAAAACCTTTATTAGAATCGGGATGTTATCTTTCTCCTTCAATAACACCATAGAAATCTTTGATTGATGGTATAGGTTGTTTTTATCACTTCTTCTAATCTTTGCATCTACTAATATAATTCTGTAGAGTCTTTTATTTATTAAGATATCTTTTTGAGTGGCAGTGCCTTTTAGTAAATAGTTTTTCTTATAGCTATTAATATTTATTTCAAAAATTTTTATAATATCAAAATTCAGGCGTCTAAAATTGAACACTGCAGAGAGCGGGTCTTGGGTATTAGGAAGTATTTGGCGCTTAACGCCGCCTATTAACATCACATTGTTTCTCTGGTCATAGGCTATTTCTAGTGTAGCACTCTGTTTACCCGAGATCTCCATCTTTTGTTTAAAAACTACAGGATTCATTTGTTTCATATCAATATAAGATTCTAAAACCGCATAGGCACTAAAAATCTTAGAGAATTCTTTTAAGCTTTGAGCAGATGCTTTTAGGTGATAATATTTCTGGCCATTGTATTCATCTATTCTTTCAGCCTCAAGGACAGCTTCACCAGCTGGAATAATCCCTAAGAGATTAATTTTATATCTCAGCTCTCTCGGCTTAAGATAGCCTTCTTTAATTAATCTAGATATAATAATTTTGGGATTATTATTGTTATAATACGAAATTGCTGATGCCAAAATTATTAATATAATAGATATAAATAATATCCTTTTCATTATCATTTCCCATCAAGTTTTATATTGTATTCCAAAATTATTATAGCATAAATCTTAAAATAAAAGATAACTTATTGACTATTACCTAAATGGTTGCTATTATTTATGTGTTATTCAAGGAGGAGAAAAAGTGGCTTTGAGAGAAAGTATAGAAAAACAAGGGAGGTGGATTTTTAAATGGAGGGGTTATTTGCCTGTATTGGGTATTCCCATTTTCCTTATTGCCTTACGAAATTCTGAATATCTTGAGCGGGTTTTTGGAAATTCAATAGATACCTGCTGGGAGTTTTTCTCCATTTGCATATCTTTTCTGGGTTTAGGTGTTCGTTGTTTTACTGTTGGTTTTGTCCCTAGAGGGACATCAGGACGAAGCACACAATGGCTAGCAGCAGAGACGCTGAACACGACTGGGATATATTCAATTGTCCGTCACCCACTTTATTTAGGAAACTTTATCATTATTCTTGGGACAACATTATTTGTTCAAGTGTGGTGGTTTGCTTTAATAGTTTGGTTGGGATTTTGGATATATAACGAACGAATAATTTTTGCAGAAGAAGAATTCTTAAGAAAAAAATTTGGGGCTTTATTTTTGGAATGGGCTAAAGAAACTCCTGCATTTTTTCCTAAATTCAAGAACTGGAAAAAACCAAACTTACCCTTTTCACTAAAGACCATTCTAAGGAAAGAATATTCAACTTTTTTTTCGATTATCGCATCCTTTACTTTCTTAGATATCGCCGCAGATTTACTTGCTGAAGGAAAATTAGAAATAAGTCTGCCTTGGACAATATTATTCATAACTGGTTTAATAATATATCTAATATTGCTAATATTGAAAAAGAAAACAAAAATACTTGATGTTCAAGGGAGATAATTTTCCTGTTTAATCTATAAAAACTATTCCTTTATATATTTCTGCTGTTTTTCACTATACAACCAGTTGTCAAACTCCTCCGTGAAGGAGTGCCGATCGTAAGCCTATCTCCAATCTAAGTTAATTTCCTTCAAAATTTCCTGTTAGATTTCGCCACTTCTTACGTCTATTATGAGGGTTGCTCAAAACTCGGGTTTTTGTAATCTGAAACCCGTTCACTAAATTGCTTACAATTTTGGAATTTGTGATAGAATATATTGCAGAGGGATTTTACTTTTGCATTTTGAAATATATGGTATAATTTCTAAAATAGATGGAGGTTAAAACATGAAAAAGATAATTTTCTCTTTAGCTATTTCTACGCTAATGGCATGTTGTTTCTTGACGCAAGCGAATGCCGAACTCTCCAGTGCAGATAAAGAATTCCTGCTAAAACAATGTCAAGTTTCCCAGGAGGATATTGACATTATCCCGAATTTAAAGAAGGAGGTTCAGGATAAAATATCTACTTGGATTGTCTCCAAAGACTGCGAGAAACTCGCCCCTTTTAAGATTTCGAGGGATTACTATAGACAACTTCTTCGATTAGAACCCGCTGCACCTGTTCCATTTCCCCCACCTCAGGGATGGCATACTGATTATTTAACTGATAAAGAATACGAGAATTATGGCGATATTCTAAGTGACCCCAAACATATGGGGGATGCTTTTGACAAGGTTTTCGGAAAGTAAACGGAGGCGAAAATGAGAAAACTGATTTTACCGATGGTCGTTATCACATTACTGGCTTGTTCTTTTCCGATAAGAGCGAATGCTGAACTCTCTGCCACGGATAAAGACTTTTTGCTGAATCAATGTCAGGTTTCCCAGGAGGATATTGACGTCATCCCGAAACTCTCTAAAGAAACTCAAGCCAACATATCTGCTTTAATTGCTACCAAAGACCCCAAGCAGTTGATTCCTTTCAAAAATACACGAGATTATTACAGGAAACTGCTCCAACTGAAACCCAAAGAACCTTTGCCCTTTACGCCTTACGGGATGGACAAGAGTTATTTTACAGATGAGGAGTATGCCAATTGGCAGAAGATTTATGACGATGCTCCTTGGTAAGGATAAGTAGGGGGCGTATCAAAAAGGACACGCTTCAATAGTTTTTACTTCTTCTTCGAACATAACCAGTTGCGAAATGCGTCAGGGGGAGTTAGTTTAGGGGCTGGACTTAACCGTTCAGCCCTTTTTGTTTGCCACGCCCGACACAGATAACTTCCCCTAACCTTCCCCCTAAAATATTCCTGTTAGATTTTGCCACCTCTTACGTCTATTTAAGTGAGGGCACAACTTACGGAGCGTAAGCGAACGTAAGTTGTATGCCCGAACTTAACCCTTGACATTCTTAATAGTGAAAATAACTCAAGAGAATGTCAAGGGTCAAATTCGCAGACGCTGGAGATAGTTAACGAAGCAGCTACGATTTACGTCACTTCGTTCCGTAAATCGTCTGCTCATTTGAGGAGGTGGCAAAATGAGAAAAACCATAGTAGTTTTACTGAGTGGCGTATTATTGTTTTTTAGTTTTAGGGCGGCGTCAAATGGTGAGCGGATTATCTGGCAGGAGATAGGCAGGGGTAATTTGAACCTCAAAACAGTATTGGTTAATCTTCAAGATAATCGCGTCATTTATATCGGCACAGATAGGGGAGTTTTAAAAACTGAAGATGGAGGAGAAAGCTGGAGAATTATTTTGTCAGTAAAAGGGCAAAACAGAGCAGCAAATTTCTTATCCTTTGACCCTCAGGATAATAATTCTCTGTATGCGGCAACGGGAAATGGGCTTTACTACAGTAATAACCAAGGTAAGGACTGGAAAAGATTCTTTCAAGGGAAAAATGCCTTAGAAAATGATTGCACAACCTTAGGCATTTTGCCTTATGCTATTTATTTAGGCAGCAAACAAGGGCTTTTGCTCAGCAGAGATAAAGGTCGTAGCTGGATTAAGGAAAGAGGCAAATTGGGTAATAGCCATATCCTAACCATTGCTTATAATTCGAAAGAGCCAAAATTTGTTTATATCGCTTGCGTAGATGGTATATTTAGAACTCAAGATGCTGGTCAGTCCTGGGAGAGGATTTTTGTGAGTTTACCTACAGAAAACGGCCAGGATATAGAAGAGATGACCGAAGAT
>Ga0315294_10007159_pt1 | contig 12239 bp, 9 predicted proteins | sample YL17G13_40_MG_FD_203626 | JGI IMG/M metagenome (GOLD analysis project Ga0315294, IMG submission 203626) | Sediment microbial communities from Yellowstone Lake, YNP, Wyoming, USA - YL17G13_40 | ecosystem: Environmental > Aquatic > Freshwater > Lake > Sediment | place: USA: Wyoming | collected...
CACAGGATATGCCGAAAGAACAGGGCAAACTGGAATCTCCAGTTAAGCGGAAGCCTTCTGAATTAATCGAACCAAGTGAAGCGAGATTCCTTTTTACAGCAAGCGGCGAGGTCAAAACCGAGCCAAACGCCGTTGCGGCCGTAGTCAAGCAAGAGACACTAGAACCGTCTGTAGCTAACCAGGATGAAGATATGCCATCGCTTATCGACGAAGAGCAAGTCGTCAATCTGGCTTTGGCCGAGCGCCAGAAGCTTACCGTCGTCGAATTCCTGGGTTTGGTAGGTCCGTATTTGCAACTGGACTTCATGTACGAGGAGAAGGATGTCGCCGATGAAGTAACAATCAATCCTAACGGCAAGTTTCGAGGCCCCATAAAGGTAAAAGACTTGTATCCTTTACTCGAAGAGGTACTGAAGTTTAAGAACCTTGCAATGACCCGGGGCAAGGGCAATCTCGTAACGATCGCTCCGGCGGCAAACGCACTGGACATCGATCCTGCATTACTAGAGAATATAGAAGACAAAATCGCACGCGGCGATGGAATCGTCCAACGTGTTGTCAAACTGGAACATATAGATACAACTACAGCGCAAAATCTTTTGACCGGTATGAAGCTCACTACGAGTATAACTGCGATCCCCGAAACAAAAACCCTCATCCTCACCGGGTATGCTCACCGTATGGCACGCATACAGGCACTTTTGAACATTGTCGACAGACCGGGAGAGCCAAGAAAGTTCAGGTTCAGGCAGCTGCAGTACACGATGGCCGAGACGCTTGCTCCAAAGCTTCAAAGCCTTGCCGAGCAATTAGGTACTATATCCATTACAATTGCCGCTACAACTGAATCGCCAGTGACACCTACAATTAGTCCGAAGAGGGCGAACGAAACGGCACAACAGTATCAAGACCGAGTCCGCCAGGCACAGATCGCAGCAGCAAGGCAAAGAACGACAACGAGAACACCAATCACGGGCCAACAACCGGAGTCAACACTACCCACTGTATATCTCGACGCCGACGAAAGAACAAACCGTATTCTGATGATAGGGCTTGATAAACAATTAGATGAAGTCGAGGAACTGATAAGTACTCTCGATGTGGTACAGCAGGACCTGCGGTCCCTGGAATTGTACAAAATAAACCACGTTGACGCCGAGCAGGTCAAGAAGCAATTGGAAGAGCTTGGCATTATTAGCCCCAGCCTGACGACCTCATCTTATTCTTCTTATTCTTCGAGACTTACTACCGGCACCAAACCTGCCACAACAACGACACCAACCAGGACTCCGACGAGTAGCGCAATTAATACGATGGGCGAAACAAACGAGGCTCTTACGGGAGAACCGCAGGTGGTAGTTGTTGAACCGACAAATTCATTGTTGGTTAATGCGACGGCCGAGCAGCATATTGAGATAGCAGAGATTCTAAGCTATGTAGATGCTGAAACAGACAAACAGGATATACCTTATAAAGTCTATCCGCTCGAAAACCAGTCGCCGGACCACCTGGCCGAGGTCCTGAAGCCACTGATCGAAGAGAGCATTCTGGACAAAGAAGGCAAAGTTGAAAGCGTCAGACAAAAACAGGAAGATCAAATAACGATAGTTCCGGATCCTAACACTTTTTCATTGATTGTCTCTGCAAGCAAAAAGAATCAGGAATGGATAAAGAACCTGGTAGACCAATTAGACAAGAGAAGGCCCCAGGTTCTTATGGATGTCACGCTTGTCGAAATCAGTGAGGCCGATGCATTCGACTACGATTTGCAGTTGATCTCGAAACTCCCAAGATTTGAACCGGGTGGAACTATGGACAAAGCACTACCCGCCGAGAACTCTGCCTTACTTTCTCCATTTCCCTCCAATCGAATCACCGAGTTAAGCAATACCTTGGGGGATTCATTGGTAGGCGGTCAAGGTTTTTACGCCGACACTCATATCCAGGCATTGTTAAAGATAATGCAGAAAAAGGGGTACGGTCGCGTTCTTGCGAAGCCAAAAATTCTGGTCAACGATAATGAACTGGGCCATATCGACACGATGAATACCATATATGGATCAAGGAGCTCTCAGGCTGTTACTACTACCGGTGAATCTACTCTGAGTACAAGCTATACCTTCGACGAGTTTCCTTCCGGTATAGAGCTTGATATAACGCCCCATATAAGCAAAGGTAACCTGCTTCGTCTTGAGATAAATATGACACGTTCAAGTCAAACAGCTCCTGAAAGTGGCCTTCTCCCGAATCAGCCGCCACCCGAAAAGAGTGAAAACAATATTGAAACAATAGTCACAGTGCCTGATAAAAGCACAATAATACTTGGGGGTATTATAACAGTGGACCAACGTAAGGATAACTGGAAGGTACCTCTGCTTGGCGACATCCCGGTTGTAGGCGGACTCTTTAGGAAAATAAAAAACAGCAGCAGACATACCAGGCTGTATGTATTTGTTAAGGCTGAGGTACTGAGACCCGATGAGACACTTGCCGGTCTGCCGGACCTGGAAAGAATATCTGAGAGAAACAAGAAGGCATTTGAGGAATTCGAGGACAGATTCCAAAGCTATCAGGATTGGCCCGGCGTAAAACCCAAGAGTATGGATCCGTTAAAAGTTCTCGATGCACAATAGTAATGAAAGATTTGCTTTTACAAACTGCCAGGCGGACCGGTCTTGTTGATGCTGAGCGATTGGCTGGATTCTTCGAAGAGAACACCGGTCAGAGCCGACTTGACGAGGCTCTACTCAACTGCCCTTACTTTACGGAAGATGCCGTACTGAGGCTGTTTGCCGAAGCGCTTGGCTGGGAGTTCCTGCCGGAAATATCAGCAAAGACGGTGCCTGCGGAATTCATAGAAGCCGTCCCCGCGATGTATGCTCAGCACCATTATCTGGTCGGTATAAAGCCGGATGCTGATAATGGTGAGCTTACGGTGGTCTTATCCAAGCCGCTGGATGCAAATGCTCTGGACAACGTCTCGAAGATGATGGGCCTGCCGGTCAAGGCGGCAATATCCACCCGCGCTGCTATTACTTCTGTAATAGACGTAGCCTACGAGCAGAAGACGACGGTCATCGATGAAGTAGTAGAAGAGCTTGATTCGCAAAACCTCGACCAGCTCGTTGACGAGGTCGCCGGTTCGGACGACCTGCTTGACGTGGTAAATCGACCGCCGGTTATCAGGCTGGTCAATGACATTCTATTTCGTGCTCTGCAATTGCGGGCCAGTGATATTCATGTTCATCCTTACGAGTCGAAGATTCAGATTCGCTACCGTATTGACGGTATTTTATATGATACACTGAGCCTGAACAAGAATGTCCTGCCCTTGGTTATTTCACGTATCAAGGTTATGGCCGGTATGGACATTGCCGAGCGCCGGCTTCCACAGGACGGCAGGTGCAGTGTCCGGCTGGGCCAGCGTGAGGTCGATTTGCGCATCAGTACCGTGCCGACCAGCTACGGTGAGCGCAGCGTCCTTCGACTGCTCGATAAAAGCACCGGGCTTTTCGGATTGAACGAGCTGGGATTGTGCAATGAGGACCTGCAAAAATTCGATTCTTTGCTCAACCGCTCCCACGGGGTTATTTTCGTAACCGGCCCGACCGGCAGCGGAAAAAGCACAACACTTTACGCGTGTCTTAACAGAATCAACTCGGCCGAGAAAAACGTCATAACCATAGAAGATCCGATTGAGTATCAGCTCGAAGGTATCAGCCAGATTCAAGTCGCCAGCAAGAAAGGAATGACTTTTGCCACGTCGCTGCGTCACGTGCTGCGTCAGGACCCGGATGTTATAATGGTCGGAGAGGTCCGAGACATTGAGACCGCCCGTATGGCGATACAATCTTCGCTTACAGGCCACCTGGTTTTCAGCACTCTGCATACGAACGACTCGGCGGGCGCGGTCAGCCGGCTCCTGGATTTGGGCGTCGAGCCGTACCTGGTAAGTTCGTCACTGATCGCTATAATAGCTCAGCGATTGGTGCGAAAAGTGTGTCCGGATTGCAAAGAACCTGTGAAACCGTCACCTGTAGAATTAGGAGAGCTTGGGCTGGGTAAAATGGATAATGACAGCGGGAAATTCTTTGTCGGCACAGGCTGTGAAAGGTGTTTTCAGACCGGTTACCGCGGTCGAACGGGTATTTATGAAATGATGCTGATCGATTCCGAGATACAGGATCTGATATACAAAAAAGAAAGTGCCGGCGCAATAAAGAGGAATGCCCTTAACACGGGCATGAAGACTCTTAGAATGGACGGCGCCGGAAAAGTGCTCGACGGAATAACAACTATCTCCGAAGTATTGAGAGTTACACAGGCGGACGTAATATAATTTAGTTTACATATAGCCCGTGTTGAAGAATAAATAGTAGATCTAAAATGCCGAGATACCACTATATAGCGATAGCGGCGAATGGCAAGAAAATCAAAGGGGCGATTACTGCCGAAAGCCCCTTCGCCGCACGAAAACAACTCCGGGTGCGGAGCATCCACCCTTCGTCCGTCAACGAGGTCAGCTCAAAAGCTGAAGGTAAAACGGCGTTGTTTTCGATTTTCCGCAAAAGAAACAAAACCCAGATAATCGACTTCACCAAGCAAATGGCCACGCTTCTCACGTCGGGAATCAAACTTACCGAAGCTCTTTCGGTCCTTACACTGCAAACGTCCGACGTGCGATTTCGGAACGCCCTTTGCGATATTCGCGACCGCGTTGTCACCGGTGAGTCATTTACCGATGCCCTTAAAGATTACAGCGATTATTTCGATGTCATATATGTAAGCATGGTCCGTGTCGGAGAAATGACGGGCATATTGGGCCAGAGCCTTGTGACAATCGCCACCTTCATGGAAAAACGCCGGAGAGTTGAAGCGAAAGTAATGACCGCCATGGTATATCCCATTGTGCTGATTTTCTTTTGCCTTGTAGCTATTCTGGTATTAACAACAATAGTCATTCCGAAGATCGGCAATGAGATCGCAAGGGCGGGGCGGGAATTGCCCTGGATAACGAGGCGATTGATGGACGTTGGATATCTGCTGACCAGTTGGTGGCTGCTGTTGGTTATTGCAGTAATAGTGGGATTTGTCTGGGGCCTGAAGCGGTTTTTGAAGACCAGCCGAGGTGCTTATTTGCGCGACAAATTCCTACTGTCTCTGCCGTTGTTCGGCCCTCTCATAAAGCAGCGTGTTGTCGCACGTTTTGCATCTACTCTTTCGACGCTTCTCAGTTCGGGACTCGCTATGGCTGAGTCTCTTCGGGTTGTTGCCGAGGTTACCGGTAATACCCTTATGAAAAGGGCCATCCAGCAGGCGCGAGAGAGGATTCTTGCTGGCGCCGACATCGCGACTCCCCTTCGAGATAGCGGTGTTATCGATCCTGCTATCGCCCACATGGTCGCCGTTGGAGAAAAAAGCGGCGAACTCGAAAAAATGCTTAAAAGCATCAGCGACAATCTCGAAGCGTCAAGCGATATAGTTATTGAAAGATTAAGTGCCGCGGTTGAGCCGCTTATCATAATTATTATGGCCGCCATAATTGGTGTAATCGCTTATGCGACGATCCTGCCGATTCTGGAAGTCTCGGAGGTGAATTTTTAGCGAACCTACTAGGAGATCAATATGACAAGGAAACAAAGAAAAAGATATGTTAGATACGGTTTTACAATGGTCGAGCTCATGGCGATACTGATTATCATCGGCTTGCTTGCCACTGTGGTCGTCACAAAAGTCGCAAGCAAGATTGACCAGGCCCGTATTACGACCACGAAGGCCAACTTAAAGATTCTCCACTCTGCAGTCAATCAATTCAAGATGGATACCGGCCGATTCCCAACCGAAGACATGGGGCTGATGGAACTGATTGAACAGCCGCCCGACGTGATGAATTGGGAGCCGGGCGGTTATTTGGAAACGACGGATTTGCCGCTGGACGGCTGGGGAAACGAGTTTAAATATGAGCCTTTTCCGGAGAGCGGCAAGCAATTTGCAATCAGGAGTTTTGGTCCCGATAAGGAAGAAGGCACCGAGGATGATCTGCTCAGCACAGATGCATACTGATGCGCATGGGCGCAACTGTATGAATGCAAAAATGCGTCAAGGTGATGTATTACCGCATTCACACACAAATGGTTTTACGATGGCCGAATTGCTGGTTGTACTTGCGATCGTATCACTGTTTGTAGCCCTGGCCCAAATCCATCTTTTCGGACTGCTGAGAAAAAATACTTTCAGAGCACAAATCCAGGAGCTTGTCTCGACAATGCAAATGGCCGCAAGCTCCGCCGCCGAGACCGGTAGAAGATATGAAATTATAATCGACATTACAGAGCAGAGCTATGGGCTTAAGCATATTACCGGCTCTGAAATATACGTAGATAAACCGGATGAAACACCGGGAGAGATGATTGTCCAAAATTATTTTACTGATAATTGCCGGCTTGTTTATGTATGGTTTGACGATGGGATTGACACTAATGCCAAGGCCTGGTTTCGAGTAGGACCTTCCGGCTGGCAGAATGGCGGAAAAATCGTCCTGATCGATGAAAAAGAACAGCCCTATTCGATTGTGGTCAACCGGATCGATCGAATTGTCGTATTGGAAGAAGGTGATTTAGAGCTTTTGGAGCCTAAACCTAAAAATGAGCTGCCGTTCTAAAACGCGTGATATGGGAAAAAAGGCTTTTAGCCTGGTGGAGGTCATGATGGCCCTGGCCATTCTTGCGCTGATCAGTTCAAGTGTGCTGGTTGTGATCGATCGCTGCATAGCCTCGGCGGCAGCTTCGGTGCTGCGAATGAAGGCCTTCGAAGTTGCCCGGGAGAATATGGAACTGCTTCTTGCTTCCGCCTCGGTAAAAGAGAGTGTTGAGTATGGTATCAGTGAGAAATATCCCGACATTGGATGGCAAACGGTCGTTGAGACGTTTTACGAGCCGATCACGGCGAGGATGTGGATCAGAGGTGTTTGTTCGGCCCAGTACAATGACCCAAACGGGCAAGAGCAAACCATCGAACTGACAAACTGGCTGACCGATCTGACAAAGGAGCAATTGCTCCAGATTATGAAGCAGGAAGAGGATGAATTAGGGGACCTGGCCGCCGAGTTGATCGAGACGATGGAAGATGCCGCCGAGTATGCCGGCGTCGATGTTGACACTATCGAACAGTGGCTTCAGAACGGATTGCTGACAACCGAGGACGGCTCTTTTATCAAGGGTAATCTTGATCTCTACATGAAAAGTAACGGTGATCCAAACGCAGAAGAAAAGAATCAGCAGGCAAAATCTTTAGCCGACTTGAAGAACAAGAGAAACAAGTCGGGCGAGGGAACCTCGGCTGACCAGCAGGCATGGCAGGATGAAATAGACCCAAAGACAGGTCTGACATATGGAGAACTTGAAAAAATGGATTTCTCCGAAATTTGGGAATTAATGCAGAATAAGCGGCAGTAGGAGTTTGGATTCAGATGAAATCGAGCACGATTGGCCACAACATGAAAGAGGTTTCCGGCACATCCGGAATGCCGCGAGGATTTTCCCTGGCTGAGGTGCTTGCCGCCCTGACTATCGGGGCGATGCTTACGGTTGCAGTGCTTGGTATTTATCATCGTGCTGAGAGTTCCGCCACCGCTATGACACGCAAGCTTGACGGCTCCCGGCTGCCCGGCGAGGTTCTGCAGCGCATTGCCGAAGACCTTGACAACATCATTTCTTCCAGCTCGGATGCAAAAATCACCATTGAGAATAAATTTGAGAATGTCACCTCCGTCGGGCTGATTCCCGCCGCCAGGCTGATAATTACGCGGACGATCCAGGATAGTAAAGACAACGAGCAAAAATTTGAAGAAATCATCTGGCAAAGCAGTTATGACTTTCAAAGTGCCAGCAACGGCCTGATCTTATACCGCAGCCACAGCGGAATGAACATGGAAGACAAAGTCCTTGAGAAGAATAAAGATGACTTTGCACGAGAGCTTTTCGTACCTATTTGTGGCAGCGTTACCTTTTTCAAGATCAGCGTGCTGGCCGGCAAGGACCCTGTAGAAAAATGGGACGGCGCTCCGCCTCGTGGAATTGTGGTTACAATCTCGTTTGCTGAGCCCTATAAAAAAGTCGATGGTACTTTCGATGTGCCGGACGAGGAAAAAATCACAAGAACCATCGCTATCGATAGAACCAGAAAAATCAGGTTCGATACTTCGGCAGGCGGCAATGATCAGGGCCAAGAAGGGATAGAAAAAGGAATAGAAGAAGGAATGGAAGATATGAATATGCCCAGTGGTGGAAAACCACTGTCGAGCAGTCCTGAGAACGCCGAAAAGGTCAAAAAATGAACAAAGGTCAAGACAACCGGAATATTTCTCGAAACCGGCCGGGCGTCATATTGCTGGTGACGTTAGTGCTGTTGGTTGTGCTCGCGACGCTGGGTTATACTCTCAGTAGCCGTGTTACAGCTCAGCGCCACCGCAACCAGTATATTATCGACTACAGCAACGCTCGTTATGGTTGCGACTCGGCGGTGAAGTACGCCCTGGCCACACTGGAGGAGCTTGATCCACAACTGGTGAGTCGCCCGAATGAGCCGGATTTTTCCGATTTATTTGCCCTCGATGAGGTTGGATATCAGGAACTTCTGGCACAGTGGGGAGTCGAATCTCAGTCCGATACATTCAACAGCGGTAAGAAATATGACGATAAGAGTGGTATTGATGATGTGAATGGTATAGGTCGCGACAAAAGCGGGATGGCCGGCTACAAAGATCCTGATTCTATAGTGATTCGGGGTCCCTATGGTCCGCCCTGGCCTTTTGTGACCGAGCCGGCCGAGTTCGAGATCGGCACTGCAAAAGTTCGAATTGAAATTGAAGATGAAAATGCAAAATATCCGCTCGGCTGGGCGATCATGAACAATCCAGAGTTCAAGCGGGAAATCGAGGCTGGATTTCAAACTTTTTGTGAGATGATGAGACTCGATTATAAACAGATTGATTCGCTGAGAGAGCAGTTAAAGCAAATAGGCGAAATAAAACCCTTCACACTTGCCTTTAAACCGATAACTAAAACGGTCAGGACACCTATAACCACAACGGCGAAAACTACCGGTAAAAGCAGTACTTCAAGGACCCAACGGACACGGATAACCAGACAGCCAATACCTGTCTCGAAACAAATTTCCGACCAGACCACACATTTTGCGAAACTGTTTCACTGCTCACTCATCGACACGGAGCCTCTTGCTCAACCGACAATGGTCGTTGGTGACAGAAAAGAATACCCTTTGAAATATATGGGACTGTGGGGCACGCGGCAGGTTAATATAAATACGGCTCCTCGACATGTCCTGGAGGCGGCCTTAATTTTCGGCGGCAATGAAGTCGAAATCGCAGAAGAAATCATCCGTCAGAGACGAGAAGAACCTTTTGCAAACATAGAAGACTTTAAGAACAAGCTGTCTCGTTATTCCGAATCAGTCGGCAAATGTGAAGAATATATAACAACGCAAAGCACGTATTTCATGATTAAAATAACTTCGACGAGCGGAGTGGCCAGGGCATCGTCCATGATAGCGATAACAAAAGACGGCAACAAAGTTACAAGAATTGCTGTAATCAACGGTTGAATACCTATGACTATTTAGGAGTTAGCGAATAGTGGAATCTCAGAATTATTTGGGAATTTACATCAGCAGGAAAACGGCAACAGTGGTCTGTCTCGGTCCGCAAAAAAAAGACGGGGACATTCTGAAATGTTTCAGAGTCTCCGTTGAAGGACAGGAACAGGCGGACATGCACGCGTTGGCTGGTCTTATCGCCCAGGGCTGTGCCGAGAGAGAATTAAAATTCTCCGAAATTACAGTAGCGTTAGATTGCGCAATGTTTATGCAGCACGGCGTCCACAGCGAGTTTAAAGATCCGAAACAAATAGCCGCCACTGTAAGATTCGATACGGAAGAGGCCCTTGCGACGGATATAACCAATATTGCGTTAGCTTTCGAAATAGCGTCAGGCGACCAAACCGGCTCGCAACTAACCGTTTTTACCGCAGAGCGGAAAATATTGACAGAAGTTCTTGATGCTTTGCAGCAATACAATCTTGATCCGGTAAATATAGAGCCGGATGTAAATTGTTTATCAAGATTTATCTGCCGACATGTAACTTCTGCTGAGTCGGAGCAGGCCGAGACGTTGTATGGTCTGCTCTCCCATCGGAATGGCTATTTGATTGTCCCGCCGGCCGTTACAGATGAAGAATCCCGGAAGGCATCGATCGTTCGGACATTCCTGGTCGGCGCAACACAGGACAGGTCTAAACTGCTGCAAAGAGAAGTGCTCGTCACTACGGCTCTTGTCGAAGGTGCCGGCCTAATCAAGTGCATTAAAGTCTTCGATTCGACCGGAGCTATAGAATCTCAGCAGCTTGGCGAAAAGCTGGGTATGGAAACCGGCGTGATTGATTTACGCAGCATCGCCGAGATCAAACTTCATCCTGAAGCCGAATGCGCCGATCCCATTGATTTTGGAATCGCCTATGGTGCGGCCCTGACTTTCTCGGAAAAAGGCCGCAGCGTCGATTTCCGGGAGGATTTTAGCCCCTTCCAGGGTAAAAAGCTCAGGCTGCAAAAAACATTGAAAGCCGCGGCAATATCCGTGACGATTCTTTTAGTTGCCGTGGGACTATATTTTCAAACACAGTTATTCAGCGTGAACAGAAGCAAGAATAACATACACAGCAGATTCGCCAAAGATTACGCGGAAGTGACATTAGACAAGCTGCAGGATAACGTCAAAATCAAAGACGCTGTCAGAGAACTCGCTAAGCTGTTGAGGCGCATCGAGGACGAAAAAAAGGGCCTGATTACGAATGAAAAGTCCATATCGTCAAATCTGACACTTTTGCTGGCTGCGTTTGTTAAATGTGCCGCGCAGACGGGTCTGAATATCGACACGGTTAACATCACAACCAAGGCTATTATGGTCACTGGCGATACCTCCAGTCGGCAGAACAGGCAAAAATTCTTCGAAACGGTAAGAAGCAGCGGACTGGAGATTACGCAGGAAGGTTACGGCTTAAAAGATAACCGTGAGAGTTTCAGAATAACGATAGCACCTAAAACTTCGTAGGAAAATGCTTTATGAAAGACATATATAAAAATCCAATTCTGTATTATATAGCCGTGCCTGTCATTGTTGGCCTGTGGCCGTTATTAGTCTGGGCCATATACTTGCCGGCCGCCCAAAAGGATGTTGAAGAGCAGATAGCTCAATATAAGAAGGGCGAACCGATTATGATGGAGATCTTCACTCTCGAGCCGGATCGGCTGGAGTTCGCCGATTCGAACGACACTGCCGCTGATTTTACATACGGTGAAGCCATTGACAGGGTTGCGAGTCTCTGTCGTATACCGCCGAGTAAGTACAACCTCAGTTCAGCAATGATCATAACTACGAACGAGAAGAAAAGCCAAAGCGCCAGTGTGGACCTCAAGCAGGTAGACATCCGGAAATTTGCCAGATTCCTCTCGATGATGCAGCTTCGCTGGGCAAATCTGCAATGTGAACAACTCAAATTAACTAAAAAGCAGAACCTCCCCGACAATGATATTTGGGACGTGGACATAAAATTTAAATATTACTATTAAGCCGAACATCAGATGCCTCTCATTTTTGATTGATATTATTCATTAAGAACATTGTCAGTTGAGACTGCCTGGCTTTAAAATAGCTGCCTCATCATATGATGAGATTGCAGTAACCGAAATCAACAAAAAGCTCTCCCAAATACCCTTCAATACAAATGCGCCTGCGGCCGTGTATGGTTGATACGATATGCGGCAATATAAAATTTGGCCAAATTCTTCCGCGCTTTCAATTCTTAAACTCTGGTTGATAGCACTATATATAGTATATTGCCTATTCTTCCAAGGCAAACTGCCGGAGTTTATGCAAGTGTTAAGATGGGTTTTTTCGGCAATTGATTTTTAATACTATTATGCCGTTTTTTGTCCTTAATTGATGAAAATTATTGTTTTTAAATAGGTTGGATAAGCAGTAAACTTTTCTAAAGTTTTCCGGGCATTGTTGTCGATACCAATATTAGTAAGCTGTTTAGGGCCTCAAAAGGGATTTAGGGGACACACAATATATAGTGGTTATCGGCTTTGAGCGAAAAAATGGACATTTTTCGCCTTGAAGCTTGTCTTACAAGGTAATTTGAATGCCAGAATTCGATTCTTACAGC
>Ga0315294_10007161_pt1 | contig 12238 bp, 6 predicted proteins | sample YL17G13_40_MG_FD_203626 | JGI IMG/M metagenome (GOLD analysis project Ga0315294, IMG submission 203626) | Sediment microbial communities from Yellowstone Lake, YNP, Wyoming, USA - YL17G13_40 | ecosystem: Environmental > Aquatic > Freshwater > Lake > Sediment | place: USA: Wyoming | collected...
CGTCGACCTCGAGGCATATCAATGCCCCGAAGCGCGTGTGTCCGGTCCAGTATCTGACCGTGATGGGTATGTTCTCCCACCGGACGGTTTCGCCGTCCCCGATGGCCCGGTCCACGGTGACCGGCTCGTGCCACAGGCACGGCCGGTCGTACCGGCCCGGCCGCTCGAGGATATCGGAGAAGTTCGCCGCGGCCCAGACCTTGGTGCCGAAGAGCCGGTGCAGCATCGGGATGCCGTTGACGTGGTCGTCGTGGTAATGGGAGGCGAGGACGGCGTCGATGCGGGCTGAGATGCCGCGCTTCTCGAGGCCCCGGACTCCGTGCAGGAACGGGCGCCGGTTCGACTGGTGGTACCGTGCCGGCGGGACGTATTCGGCCGTGGCATAGCCATAGTCCAACGCCAGCACCTTGCCGGAATCGCTCACGACGAAATGGGTCTCGGCGGAGGAATACTTCGACCTGTATAGATGAGGCAGGACTTCCTCGACGTCGTCCTCGTCCGGCTCCCACCCGGGGGCCGCGCCGGGGTGGATGCGATCGATCTCGCTCAGGTTCCGGCGCAGGGCGTCGAGCGCGGCGGCGGGATCGTGGACCGGCCCGCCCACGCTCGGGAGGATGAGGCCGGGTTTCGCCTGCTCGATGCGCCGCAGCGACCGGTAGATGTTCGCGGCTCCCGTGAGGTCGTTGTAGTTGTACTGGAGCGGCGCGATGCGCGAAAGCTTGCCGGGCCCGGAGATCACCTCGCCCACGAACGCGAGCCTCTTTCCGTCGACCGTTACGGCGTAACTGCTCGCTCCGGCCGTGACGCCGGGCGTCGGGATGACCTCCCACTCGAGCCCGGCGATCCGGCGCTTCTCGCAGTCCATGAGCCACCCGGTGACGGGGAGCGGCCGGATCGGCGTGAGCCGGTCCCACCGGTTGTCGTAGATGTTCCAGAGCTGGCGCTCGCGGAAATGCTGTTCGGGATCGAGGAAGTACTCCTGCTCCCAGTACGGGCCCAGGACTTCGACGCCGGCCTCGTGCAGGCGGATTGCGCCGTCGGTGTGGTCCCGGAAGGCATGGGTCAGAACCAGGGTCACCTTCCCGCGAGCGACCTCGCCGAGGTGGTCGGCGCAGGCCCCGGTTCCCGCGTTCACGAGGACCGTGCCGGCCGGTCCCCGGACGGCGTACACGAGGCAACTGTCCCGGAACAAGAAGACGTTCTCGTCGATCCTTTCCCAGTGCGAGTTCATGCCTTCACCTCCATCCCGTAGATGATAGGCTACTGGAATGCCCGACATTGCGCAGGGACCGTTCGAGGGAAAGATGGAATCGCTCGCCGGCTACGTGTGCCCGGAGTGGTTCCGGGACGCCAAGTTCGGCATCTGGGCGCACTGGGGGCCGCAGGCCGTTCCCATGGCCGGGGATTGGTATGCGCGGAAGATGTACCAGCAGGGAGACGCGGCCTACCAGTGGCACGTCGAGCATTACGGACATCCTTCCTTGTTCGGGTACAAGGACATCATCCCCATGTGGAAGGCCGAGAAGTTCGATCCCGACCGGCTGATGGCGCTCTACCAGCGCGCCGGGGCCCGCTACTTCGTGAGCATGGGCGTGCACCACGATAACTTCGATCTCTGGGACTCGGCGCACAACCAGTGGAACGCGGTGAAGATGGGTCCCAGGCGCGACATCGTGAAGGCGTGGCAGGACGCCGCGCGCAAGCACGGCCTCAAGTTCGGGGTGTCCGAACACCTGGGGGCGAGCTTCACGTGGTTCCAGGACAGCCATCGGGCCGACAAGGAAGGTCCGAAGGCGGGCGTCCCGTACGACGGCGCGGACCCGCGCTGGCAGGACCTGTACCATTTCCCCGCGGAACCCGGCGACACGGACTGGTACAGCAAGGATCCCCGCTGGCACCTGACGTGGTTCGCGCGGATCAGGGACCTCCTGGACCGCTACCGTCCCGACCTCCTCTACACCGACGGCGGGGTGCCGTTCGGCAACGAGACCGGGCTGGCCATGATCGCGCATCTCTACAACTCCGACGCGGCCCGGCACGGCGGGAAGTGCGAGGGCGTATACACCTGCAAACAGGACGGCGCGAACCGGTGGATCGAGGACATGGAGCGGGGGGTGCTCAAGGGAATCAAGCCCGATCCGTGGCAGACCGATACGTCGATCGGTGACTGGTACTACAACCGGAACTGGAAGTTCCGGCCCGTCTCGTGGGTCATTCACATGCTCGCCGACATCGTGAGCAAGAACGGCAACCTCCTTCTCAACGTCGTCCAGCGGCCGGACGGCTCGCTCGATCCCGAGGTCGAGACCATGCTGGGCAAGCTCGGGGACTGGATGGCCGTGCATGGCGAGGCCATCTACGGGACCCGGCCCTGGCTCGTCTACGGCGAGGGGGCGACGCGGGTCCGGGGGGGCGCGTTCAAGGAGGACTTCGCGTACTCGGCCCGGGACATTCGGTTCACGACCAAGGCCGGGACGCTCTACGCCATCGCGCTCGGGCGGCCCTCGGACGGCACGCTGACCATCCGGTCGCTGGCCGACCACGCGGGCGGCGGGACCGTGACCGGGGTCTCCCTGCTCGGGAGCACGGCCAAGCTCTCGTGGAAACGGGACGGGACCGGGCTGGCCGTGAAGCTTCCGGCGACCGGGGTCTCCGCGGTCGCGCTCGTCCTGTGCATCAAGGGGGAAGGGCTCAAACCCGCTCCGGTCGAGGTGAAAGCGGAACCGGTTGGCGCCGGCCCGGACGGAGTGTTCCTGCTGGTTCCGGATACGGCCGTCCTCGACGGCGACCAGATCCGCGAAGAGAAGCGCGGCGGGAAACCGAACATCGGGTATTGGGACCGGGCGGACGAGCGGGTGGAGTGGGCCGCCGACGTCAAGCGGCCCGGGAGTTTCCGGGTCGAGATCGAGGCTGGCGGTCCGAACCGGACCGTCTTCGCGGTCGAGGTGGGCGGCAGGCCGCTGACGGCCGAGGCGCCGGTCACCGGGTCATGGGACAGGCCGGGGCTCGTGACCGCCGGAACGGTCGAGATCGCCAAGGCCGGCCCGTGCGTGGTCCGGGTCGGCGCGAAGGATCCCGCCGCGTGGCGGGCGGTCAACCTGTGGTCCCTCCGCCTGATCCCGGCCGGAAGCATGCAGGGCGACGAGCTCAAGTCCCTGGAGAAGAGCAGTGCCGTGTTCAAGAGCCTGGACGGGGTCCGGGCCGACGAGCTCGGGCTTTCGGAAGAGGACATGGCGTGGTGGCGTGACGCCAAGTTCGGGATGTTCATCCACTGGGGGCTCTATGCCATCCCGGCCCGGGGCGAGTGGGTCATGCACTCTGAGAAGATCCCGGCGGAGGAGTACGCCAAGCTGGCGGACCGGTTCACACCCGGGCACTTCGATGCCCGCGCGTGGGCGAAGACTGCGAAGGATGCCGGAATGAAGTACATGGTTATGGTCGCCCGGCATCACGACGGGTTCGCGCTCTGGGATTCGCCCGGGAGCTACCGGGACTTCACCTCGGTGAAGACGGCGGCGCACCGGGACTTCGTGAAGGAATATGCCGCGGGCTGCCGTGCGTCGGGCCTGCGCGTCGGGCTTTACTACTCCCCCCTGGACTGGCGGTTCCCGGGCTACTTCAAGCCCCGGGAGCTTTCCGAGAGCGCGGCCCTGCTCAAGAAGCAGGGATATGCCCAGGTCGAGGAGCTGATGAAGAACTACGGCAAGATCGACATCCTCTGGTACGACGGGGGATGGCTCGCGCACACGGGCACGGACGCGGACGCCGCCTGGTTCTGGGAGCCGGTCAAGCTCAACACCATGGTCCGCCGGTTGCAGTCCAAGGTCGTGATCAACCCGCGGTCGGGCTGGATCGGGGACTTCCAGTGCGACGAGGGGAGCCACGCGATCGGCGGTCCGATCATCCCGCGCCCGTGGGAGAAGTGCCTGAACCTGAACGACACCGCGTGGGGATACACCGAGCGGCAGAACCTGCTGAGCTTGGACTACATCATCACCACTCTTGTGAACGTCGTGTGCCGGGATGGGAACGTCCTGCTGAATGTCGGCCCGGACGCCGACGGCGTGATTCCGGCCGCGCACGTGACCAGGTTGCGGGAGGTGGGGCACTGGCTCGAGACGAACGGCGAAGCGGTATTCGGGACCCGGGCGGGGCCGTTCCAGCCCGTGGACGGGGCGTACGGAAGCACGCAGCGGGGGAAGAAGGTGTACCTGCACATCCTGCGCTGGCCGGAAGGCGGGAAGCCGCTTGTGCTCCCGCCGCTACCGGGGAGGAGGATCGCATCCGTCGGAACGCTCGGCAAAGGTCATGCCGAGGTCACGCAGACGAGGGATGGCATCTCGGTCACTGTGCCGGAATCAGCTCGATCGGCGCCCGTCACCGTCGTGGTCCTCGAGATCAGCTAGACCGACAGGCGGCTACCTCCGGGCGAGGGCGCGGCGCATCCAGGCGTCCCGGATCCTGTCGTGGACCTCGCCGCCGCCGCCGTGGTCTCCGTCCGGGTAGGCGTAGAGCTCTCTCGGCGCGCCAATCCGGTTGTAGGTCGAGAGGATGATCCGTGGCGGGCAGACATCGTCGCGTAGCCCCATGGATACGAGCACGGGACACCGGATGCGGTCGGCGAGGTTCATGACGTCGAAGTAGCTCAGCACCGCGAAGACGGATTCCATGGTCAGGTCCCGGCGGGCGGCCAGCAGTTTCGGGAAGTTCTCGGGGGCCCAGGGAGCCGTCTCCGCGTAGTCGGGCCAGTCGCCCAGCCACGGGACGTCGGCCGCGCAGGCCACGATCCGGCCGTCGAGCGCGGCCGTGGCTAGGCTCAGGCCCCCGCCCTGGCTTCCTCCTTCGATCCCGATCCGGCCCGGGTCGACCTGGGTGAGTGAGGCGAGGAAATCCACACCCCGGATGCAGTCCATGAACGCCCCCGCGTAGAAGTACCCGGCGGGACTGCGCGTGAGGCCGATATACATGATCTCGCTGTCGCCGGGGTCGAGGTCCACCGTGCTCGACCCGTGACCCCGGATGTTGAGCGCAAGCGTGACGGCGTCCTCGATCCCGGTGGCCGGCTCCAGCGTGGAGCCGTATCCGGGGACGATCACGAGGCCCGGGTGGGGGCCGGGGGAGCGCGGGACGCCCAGCCAGCCGTAGATGCGCACGCCTCCCAGGCTCCGCAACTCGACCTGCGAGACTGCGACCCGTGTCGTCGAAAGCTCGGGACGCGGCTCGACGTGCGGGGCCGCCGGGACGGCGTCGAGCGCGCGGCGGGTGTCATCCCAGAACCGGTCGAAGTCGGCGGGCTTGGTTGGCGGCCGCGCGATCCGGTCCGGCCCCGAAACGGGCATCGCGCCGAGCGCGACCGGGTCCCCGCCGCGGAACGAGAGCGTGATCCGGACCGGCCAGACGCCCGCCCCGGGCGGCATCCACGTGAACCGCTCGCTGAGTTCCCCGTTCGCCGGGATCGTGACCGTCCGCCTCGTCTTCGCGAGCACGCGGGGAGACGCGACCTTATCCCCCGTCCACGCGCACTCGAGCTTCCCCCGGATCGCGGTCGCCGCCGCGTTGACCATCCGCACCGCCACCACGAGCTCGCGCCCCGCGGGCACGAGGCCGTTCTCGGGGGCGAACCGGAGCGTCGCCCGGATCATGTCCGCCTCCTCGGGGAACCGGACGCGGATGGGCGATCCCGTCAACCCGGCCTCGCCGCCGCCGTCGTAGACGTGGATGGCGATCACGTTCTCGCCGCCCCACCGCACGAGCCGGGCGGGGAGCAGGTACCCCCGGGGCTCCCACCAGGCGCTACGGTACTCGGGCGGGAACGAGCCGGTCGCGCCGACCTTCTCGCCGTTGAAGAACGCCTCGTCCACGTCGTCCACGGGCCCGAGGTCGAGCCGGAGCCCGCCGAACGCGGCGACGCGCTTGTCCTTCTTCCAGGTCTCCGGCACCCGGAACCGTACCCGCAGCCACACGTACCCATGGAGGTCGGGGAATCCGGCCTTGGTCCACGAGACTCCCGTCTTCACCTTGACCCAGCCGCGGTCGTCGAAGTCCGGACGCGCCCAAGCGGCGTCGTCGCCCGCCCTGAGCCGCCACCCGTCGGAGATTCCGACGGGCTCGCCCACGGCCGCGCCCGGGAGGATCAGGTTCAGGAACCCGAGAATCATGATGAGCATCTTCCCTGCGTGCATCGATGCGTGAAGCTCCGGACCGTCCAGACACCGGCGAACCCGTCCGCCGGTATCCGTGCGCCCTGCACGGCGATAATAACATCCTCCCGCGCGATACGTTCGAGACCGAAGCCGTCGACTCCTCCGCGTGGTATGATGTTCGAGTCAGGGAGTCAGCGAGGCGGCAAGCGCCGTAAGCGGGCTTTCCCGGCGGACAAGCAGCCTGTTGCTCCAATGTTCGGTGTCCCCTGTGCCGACCTCCAAGGTCTCGTGGCCTCCCCACTGCCGAGCGCAAACTGAGTCCATATCACGATTAGGAGGCCATGAATGGCCAAGCTGTATGTGGGTAATCTGAGTTTCGAAACCAACGAGGACCAACTGAAGGCGTTTTTCGCCGAGGTCGCGGAGCCCAGCCGCGTGACCGTGATCCGCGACAAGTTCACGAACCAGTCGCGGGGATTCGCGTTCGTCGAGATCGACGACGAAGCGGTCGCGAGCAAGGCGATTGCCGCGCTCAACGGCCGCGCTCTCGCGGGCCGGTCGCTCAAGGTGAACGAGGCGAAGCCGCAGGAGTCGCGCAGCGGAATGGGCGGCGGGAACCGCCGCTTCTAGGGCGCGCGCGGACCCGGACGGGTCCGTCGGAGTTTCAGCGGACGCTGAAACTCCGCGTCAAGGCCGGGGCTCCGCATGTCGGGAGCCCCGGTTGTGTTTTAACGACCCCCCCCGATGCGATCGCGCAGCTTGCGGATCTCCTCCCGCCCCCGGGCGAGGCGGAGGTCGTTGATGAAAGAAAGCGGCAGGCCCCGGCCGGCGGGAACGACCAGATCCCACTCCCCGCGCGACGCCGTCCGGTAGCGGATCCTGCGGCGACCCAGCTCCGCGGTGATCGCCCCCTTCATCCCGGCGTCTTCCGGCCAGCGCGCGGGGTCGAAGAGATAACCCGTGCCGGGAAGGCCGTCGAGCTTCAGGTAGTAAGCACGGTGACGGAGCGGCACGCCGGTCATCTGTGCCACGATGATCCGCTCGCGAGTCTCCAGCGTGATTAGATTCGACGCCCAGTAGTTCGCGAATGCCCCCCGCACACCCTCCGCCTCGAGGAGCGCGACGGCGTCGGTGACCGGGACTTCCCCCGCGGCCGCACGACGCCAGTGGACCGTGAAGCCGAAGCCCCAAGCCGCAGTCCAGATCGCCAAGAGCGCGCCGGCGGCGGCCCGGCGGCGGCGCCACAACGCCGCACCGCCCAGCCCCGCCCACACGGCGACCGAAGGCCAGAGCAGCAGCACGTAGCGCCTTCCCCCGAACCATTCGCCGCTCAACACGACCCAGGCGAGGACGAACATCACCGCGGCGCCATCGGCGCAAAGCAACAGGCCGCGGGGCGTCGCTCCAACCGGCCCGCGCTCCCGGTGCGCGAACCACGTCAGCGTCGCGATCGCTGCCGCGCCGACCAGCGCGCACGCCGCCAGCGCGGGCCCCAGCGCCCCCGCGGCGGACGGATCCATGTCCGCGCCCAGCAACGCGGAGAGGACCGGTCCGAACAGATTCGAGAGCGCGGGCCACGGGTACACGGCATGGAGCCAGTTGGGCGGCGGGGGGTTGCGCGCCAGGCCGTTCATGACTCCGTATACGTGCGGACCCGCGCCCAGCGCGATCCCGGCGGTCGTTGCGGCGAGCCACCCCGGCCCCGGCCGACGGCGTCGCCACCCGCTCGCGATATGCCACGCGGCCGGCACCAGGAACATCAACACCGACGGCTCGTTCCACCAGCCGAGCCCGGCGCACAGCCCCAGAGCGAATCCTGCAAGCGGTGACGGGCGGGCAGCAAGTACAAACGCCCAGGTCGCCACGCCGCACAGCACCGTGACCGTCCGGACTCCCTGTTCCATGAGCAACGCGCCGACCGGCGACGGCAGCAGCGCCGCGGCGAGCAGCGTGGCCAGCCCGGCGGTGCGTGACCCGGCGGCCCGGCCGACGAGCCAGGCCAGCAGTCCCACGCCCGCGACGTGCAGGAGCAGCGGCGCGCACTGCGTGGCGACGCGAGCGGAGGGCAGGACCGCCAGGAACGGCGCGGCGAGCAGTGCCGCGACCGGATTGAAGTATCCCTGGCCCCAGTAGTAGAGCGGGATCTCGCCGCGCAGGATCGAGAGTCCCATGAGGCCGTTCACCGCCTCGTCGGCGTCGAAGAACCGCGCGCCGAAGGCATGGGGCGCGCGCACCAGCGCGACCGCCGCGAGCGCTGCCCACCAGGCCCACGCGGGGCTGGAGTCGGCGGGGGCGTGACCCAGCCTTTCCGACCGGGACGAGCGAGTCTTGGCTCGTCTCAACGTGCGTTGGAGATTCACCGGGGCGATGCGGGCAGGGAAACGGTCAGCCCGGTCGAGGAGTCCGGGCCGACCTGGAGCCGGACCGGGTTCCGGCCGGAGAGCGTCAGCGTGAACTCGACCTCCGCGGCGGCACCCGACGCCAGGGCGATCCGCCTGAAATCGACCAGTTCCTTCTCCGGGCCGATCCGGTAACACTGAACCACTTCGGCGCCGTCCCGGCTCCCCGTGTTCGCCACCCGTACGCGCACACGGAATCCGGCGCCGGCGGGCTCTGCCGAGAGGTCCCGGTAGGCGAACGTCGTGTAGCTCAGCCCGTAGCCGAACGGGTAGAGCGGGGCTTCGGCGGCATACCGGTATGTCCGGCCTTTGCGGACGTCGTAGCTGTCGAAGGGCGGCAGGTCCGCCGCCGAGACGTAGCAGGTCACGGGAAGCCGGCCGGAGGGGTTCGCGCCGCCCGACAGGATGTCCGCGATCGCGCGCCCGCCCTGCTCGCCGGGGTACCAGGCCTCGAGCAGGCCCGGGGCCAGGTCGGGTGGGACGGACAGGGGGCCGCCCGAGATCAGGACGACCACCGTGCGCGGGTTGACCGCGGCCACGGCGCGCACGAGCTCCTCCTGGACGCCTGGCAGGAAGAGTGCGTCGCGGTCCCGGCCTTCGGTCTCGATCCGCTCGTCGGTCCCCACGCAGACCACAACGGCCTCCGCCCCGCGCGCGACCTCAACCGCCTCCCGGAATCCCGCGCGCGCCTCCTGGTCCCAGCCGAGCCAGGTGGGCGACTCGCCGGCAAGCGCCACGTGGTCGTACCGCACGTCCACCGGCCGGCCGCCCTCGAGCGTGAGCGAGAACCTCAGCCGGCCGTCGCCCACCACGGGAGGGAGCGCGAAGAGCGCCGCCACGGGCTGGCCGGCGGACTCCCGTTCCAGATCGCGCCACCGGTCGGTCACCACCCGGCCGTCGACCGTCACCCGCAGGATCTGCCCCGACGGCACCGCGAACGTGTAGCGGCCCGAGACCGGCGGGGTCAGCCGGGCGGTCCAGCGGACGGAGAAGCCCTGGGCCGGAAGGCCGTTCGCGGGCGGCGTCCGGGTCCATGCCATGTCGATAGCCGGTTCCACCCGGTCCAGCACGGGCCGCCCGTGGAGGGACGGGTTGGCGAAGTACTCGGCCCGCACGCCGTGCCGGCCCGGGGCCGCGCCGGGCGGAGCGAGGCACGCCCCGGGGACCGGGCGGTCGGCCAGGAGGTCACAGCCGGCCGCGTGGCGGACGACGGCTTGCGGCCAGACGGCGCGGATGCCCTCGAGCGGCGGGACGGCGTGGGGCGGCGTGCCGCTGTAGTTGCCCAGCATCGCCCGGTCCGCCATCGGCCCGATCACGGCCAGCGAGGTCAACGTCCGGGAGAGCGGCAGGAGCCCCCCGAGGTTGCGCAACAGCACGATCGAGGCGGCGGCCGCCTCCCGGGCCAGCTCGCGGTGCGCGGGGCCGTTGAGCGCCTCCCGCGGGAGCGCGGTCCACGGCACCCGATCCGGCGGATCGAACTCGCCGAGCCGGAAGCGCACGGTGAACAGCCGCCGCAGGGCCCGGTCCACGTCCCCGCGCGCGATCAGGCCCCGCCCGAGAGCCACCGGCAGGGCCTGCTGGTATACCCAGTGGCAGTCGAGATCGCAACCGGCCTTGAGCGCCGCCGCGGCGGCGCCTTCCAGCGTGGACGTGTACCGGTGATTGGCGTAGATGTCCGCCACCCCTCCGCAGTCCGCAACGACATAGCCGGCAAACCCCCACTCCTCGCGCAGGATCCGGGTCAGCAGCCTGCGGTTCGCACAGCACGGCACGCCGTTGACCGCGTTGTAGGCGCACATGACGGCGGCCACCCCGCCCTCGCGGACGCAGGCCCGGAACTGGGGCAGGTAGTACCCCCGCAGGCTGAACTCGTCCACCTCGGCGGACCCGAAGTTCCTTCGCCACTCCTCGTTGTTGACGGCGTAGTGCTTCGCCGTCGCCGCCGCCTTGAGATACCGGGGATCGTCGCCCTGGAGTCCCCGGATGTAGGCGACGGCCAGCCGGGCGGTCAGGAGCGGGTCCTCGCCCCAGGTCTCCTGCACCCGGCCCCACCGCGGGTCGCGCGCCATGTTCACGACCGGGCTGAAGAACGTGAGGCCGACCACCCCGTCGCGGTGCAGGATCCGGGCCTCGTCCCCGATCGCGGCGCCGATGCGGCGCACGAGATCCGGATCCCAAGTGGCCGCCAGCCCCAGCGGCTGGGGAAACGCCGTCGCGCCCTTGGCCGCGACCCCGTGCAGGCACTCGTTCCCCCAAGGGTACGCTGCTATCCCGAGCCGGGGAATGGCCGGAGCGTTCGTGCCGAGCTGGGTGAACTTCTCCTGGAGCGTCATCCGGTCGACGAGGTCGTTCACGCGGACGGCGAGCGGCGCGGTGTCGTCCCGCCAGGCCGGGGGGACGGCGGCGGGAGCGGCCAGTCCGCCTCCGGCGACCATGGCGACGAGGAAGGCGAGACCCCTGCGCGCATCCTGCCATTGGCGAATGGCGCGACCTCGGAACATGGTTGCATTGTAGACGACGAGGGAAACGCTCAATCCCTGCGTCGGTCCGATCAGGCGGAGGTGGCCACTTGCGGAGGGGCGTACACTAGGCCTCAAGGCAGGGCAGTTCGGGGCGCTAGTGCCATTAAGGTAGGCAGACCGATGACGACGATACGGGCGGTCGTGGCGGGTTCATGACGCGCGAGGAGTGGGCTGCGTGCGAGGATGGCGCGCTCATGCTCGAACTGCTGGGGAAGGTGAGCGGGCCACCGGGCAGCAATGGGCGCCGCCGGCTAGTGCTGGCCGCCTGCGCGTGTGCTCGGCGAGGGCTCCAGTATGTGCCGATGTATGAGGACCGGCCGCGACTCGCGATAGAGGCAGCCGAGAGATGGGCGAAGGAGAGCGGAGGGACGCTGGAGCAGGTGCGGCACGCCGCCAAAGAGGCCGAAGCCTTCGCCGCTAGCCTCCCGCCCCTCCACGCCGACGCCACCGTGCCCAGCGGCGGCATTTCCGGTCCCGAGACTGCCGTACACGGCGCCGTCGCCTCTGCCGCCGCTTCCGCTGCCTACACGGCCATCGAGAGCTTCCCTGATCTCTACGCCAAAACCGCCGCCACGGAGTTGGCGCGCGCCGCCGCGTCCCACGCCGCCGTGACAGTTCGCGAGGCAGCCCATGCGGCCGAGTTGCGGCATTGTGCGGACATTGTGCGCAAGCACTTCCCGGAGCCGCCAAGAGTGGCGGCGTGACGCGCGAGGAATGGGCTGCGTGCAAGGATGGCGGGCTCATGATGAAGATGGTCGGGAAAGCCTATGGGTTGCCGAGTAGTCGTGGCCGACGCCGTTTAATGCTTTGTGCCTGCGCTTGCGCATGAGCCAAGGCCGCTCATCGCCAGGCCAGGCTCACAGCGAACAGCGGGCACAGCCACTCGGTGCGCGTCGGGCTGAATCGGCACGCTTTCCTGCTCAAGGGGCTCGTGCGCTGTGCGGTCTGTGGCTCGGCGATGACCCCCTCGCCGGGGAAGGGCCGGTGACCGAGAACGCCACCGGACTCGTTCAGGCTCTGGCGCGGTTGGGACGGGAAGGGGGCGGGTTGTCGACGCCGAGGTCCTGCGCGCGAACCTGGCCGAGATCACGTTGGTCTACGATCGGTTGGAGCCGGCCGAGCGGCAGGAACTACTCCGGCTTCTCGTGGCACAGGTCGTCTACGACGGTCGCGA
>Ga0315294_10007163_pt1 | contig 12237 bp, 14 predicted proteins | sample YL17G13_40_MG_FD_203626 | JGI IMG/M metagenome (GOLD analysis project Ga0315294, IMG submission 203626) | Sediment microbial communities from Yellowstone Lake, YNP, Wyoming, USA - YL17G13_40 | ecosystem: Environmental > Aquatic > Freshwater > Lake > Sediment | place: USA: Wyoming | collected...
GGGCTTCCTCGATGAAACGCTCGCTCGGATACCAGACGGACCCTTCAACGAAACCATAAGACCCTTCAAGCTCTCCCTCCAACTTCCTAAGCCTTCGGCCGATCCGTTTGAACGGGTACTTCGCAACGCCCACTGTACATCACCCTGACCCGACAGTTAGAATTCTGGACTTGACATTTTAAACACTTTGCACAGGGGCGAGCGGTCACTCGATTCTGGCTATGGCGATAACGCTCTGCTGAAAGTCCTGAGAAAGGATCAACCGGCCCATTCGGGTCACTGGTTGCGAAGGCTTTTGTGGATGAGAGTGAGGCTCAGAAGCTGGTGAAGAGCTTCCTGATGGGGGCTAGGGGCAATTTTGTCAGGCGCACTTTTCAGCGGCACATGAGGCGGCACCTTGAACGACTGGATTAGGCGAGCCCTAACTCGCAGGATCACACGCAAGAGCCCGCGTGGCAAGCGCGTTGTGATTGTTTTGGAGCCGAACGAGAAGCTCGTGTACGCCGAAGTTCGCCATCTCAATAATCCTCTGCTTATCATGCTTGGAGGTTGCACACATGGCCTTCCTTGGTTCTTGGAGTAGCGAGGTCTCGCTGGGGTAACAGGGCTAATTGGAACAGTAACGGGGATACTTGTTGGTCAGAAGGCTTAGGCTTTGAACGCACGCTTTCTTGCGAACAGCCTGCTGAGAAGAGCGTAGATCGCGATCGCTAGAAGCGCAACGGCGTATCTTGCGGTATAGGAAATGCCAGCGTCTACAAAACTCAAGAGTGAAATCACTATGACTCCAAAAACGATTGAGAATAGAACAAATCTGTCGTTTGGGGTCAATTCATTCTCCACTTGTTCAGGGATACGATAACTGCAGTTAAGTTGATTTTCAGAATGAAAAGTCTTTCTCTTACGAGTCGAAAGGGGAGATTGTTGAGAAAACAGCACGAATTCTTCCGCATATCAAAGTATGCTAGAACCTTCGACAGAAAGACAAACAAGTTTGTCGTGAATATTGCGTACGAGACTGCGGCTCCCGAGCCGTCGGAACGGGTAGTTGCTGTGGCTGAAGGCTTCGGCCTTGCCCAATGGGAAAAATTCGTAGTCTATGATAACGTTGAGTTGAAAATCGGACCAATAGATATTGTGTACATCACGGGCGATTCGGGCTCAGGCAAAAGCGTCTTGCTGAAAGCCTTAGAACGGGATATCCGCAATGATTTAGCCCAAACATGCATTAACGTCGCTGAAGTTCAGCCGGAACCGGACAAGCCTCTTATCGAAACGGTCGGCAAAACTGCTGAAGAAGCTATGGAGATTCTTTCGAAAGTCGGCCTTGGAGACGCATTCTTATCAGGTTGAAGCCTGGCAAGCTGGCCCAGTCGCAATACTGCGGACTCCAGAAATTCCTGAGTGAGGCACTTGTGCAAAAAAAGAATTCTTTTTTTCTCACATCACGTGTGGGGTTTCAACGTTTTCTATGAGGCCTAGAAAAATGTGGGTGGGGTGGAACAATAAAGGGTAATCCGGGACTCATTGTTCTAGTTGGGAGGAGAATTCCTGAGCTTCGGCAGTTTGTCAAGAAACTCTCCACGTTCCTCCGACTGCTCAAAGAAACCGGAATGTGATCAGGCGAAGCAACCAAATTGAAATGGATAGACATAGATGAAGAAAGACGCATAATAACGTTAAACGCACCGGAAAAAGTAGCAACCCCAGAATGTGGAAAGTAAGCGCCAAATTGAACAACATGCTAAACGCATTGCCTAAGAAAGTAGAACTGGTCTTTGGAAACTCCAACACACGAGTTATGCGCTCAGTGTTCTGCGGAATGCGAAAAGGCGTAGCTGAGAAACTACAAAATCCGCGCTTGGTGCGTATAAGCTTCCACACATTCCGTCACTGGAAAGCCACAACACTGTACCACCAAACAAAAGACCCATACTACGTGCAACACTTCCTAGGCCACAGAAAGCTAGAATCAACCGAGATCTACATAAACATCGAACACACACTCTTTGAAGCAGGAGCCAACGACGAATTCACCGTAAAAGTCGCAGAGAAACCCGAAGAAATCAAAGCACTGCTGGAAGTCGGATTCGAGTACGTCTGCCAGAAAGATAGCCTAATATTCCTGAGGAAACGCAAATGACTTTCAAACAGAAGACAAACCCCCCCTGAAAAAGCAGGGCGGGTTCAGTCAAGAACAGGTCAGAAGCAACATCAACAGCTACAAAAAACCAGGCGGAGTCTGGCAAAAACGGGGCGGGGTTGCCCTAGCCTGGTAGGGGGCAGGCCTGCTAAGTCTGTGGCTGGAAACGGCCGCGTGGGTTCAAATCCCACACCCCGCGCTTTTGCTCTTTCCTTGCTCATTTTCGGCAAAAGGGTTGCCAGATTCTGCTTGCACACGCAACATCTCTATTTCATTCAGCCGCTGGCGCTCAATTCAGACTATTCTGAGAAAAGAATCAAATAACGCTTAGTGTCCGACTCTTAACCTGACCGTTGCAAGACATCGTGTTTTCTTGCAAATGTGGTGACTACACTAGCAAGACTTGTAGTCACCTTCATCTAAGCATCTTCTTAAGCGCCCTGTATTCCTTGAGCATTAGCTACAAAGTCGGGCGTATGTTGTGATCGGTTTCATAAGCTTGTAGCGCGGCGTAGTACTGTGCCCTGTTCCTCATTTCAATGTTCAAGGGCGGAAGATCATGTTTCAACAAGACGTTGTTTAAGAGTAGCCTCCCAACTCTGCCGTTTCCGTCTTGGAACGGGTGAATATTCTCAAATTGATTGTGGACGACGACGGCCAAAACCATTGGGAGGTACTTTTTCTTATTTTGGTTGTACCATTTTATCAGTTCCTTAAGAAGCCTCTCCACTTGTTGTGAAGGCGCTCCACGGTGTACAACGTTTCCGTACGAGTCAGCGACTACCACTTCCGTGCCCTTTTCTCGGAATTTTCCTGCAAAAAGCTGCCAAAAGTGGCGAAGCCGAGAACACGAGGCCTGAATCAAGCGCTACGGCAGAAGTGAAGTAGCGAAAGAAACGCTCTAGATCTATACTTCTTCTGTAAATCCCTTTCTTTTTCTTATTTTCTAACTCACTTTGATTTTGAGGAAATTCGATAAGTTAGAAAATAGAAACCAGGAACACTTTTTTTCAACTCGTGTAGTAACATAAACCCATCAAAGCTTTCCAGAAACACTCTCTTCCTGAAAACCAGTCAGCTGCCTCTGTGACCCCGCTATGACTCTATAAATCTCACGGAAATCTTTGGTTTTGATTTTATTAAGTTTTGTCTTCATATCTGACATGACATTGCTCATTCCTGTGGAGCCTGTAGCAAAAATCAAATCATAGAGTCTATGATTCAATTCGTCTGTAACTGGCAGGTTGTCTACGGTTCTTCTAAAACCGTCTGCAACAGCAATTTTGTTCTTGTAGTATTCGACGAGATTGTCTGCTGTCGGGTTCATTTCTTTCCATATGTCATCACCAAAGAAATCGGTGAGTGCACTTTTCGATCTGGGTTGCCTGAAGTTGCGGATAATAGGAGATGTCGGAAAATTGAGGATGATGTCCCCTCTGCCATGGATTAGTAATTCATGAAGCGTATTCCACTTCAAATCGCTTATGCCTTCGGGGTCAATAAAGGCTAGGTAACAAGTCCTGCCTTTAGGACAAAAATCGTTCAATATGCGTGTCAATTCCTCATTGCAGTCAACATTGAAGATTTTGGGGGAGCATGTTTCAAAATGCTTTGCAGCAGTATTCGCTCTTTTTTCTAATGCGTCCCTGCGAGATTTGTCGATCTCTAAACAGATGTACTCATTGAACTTCTTGTTTGGTAGTGTTGAGCCTATAGCAACTATGGGGGAACCAACGAAATAATGAGAATTGGCTTTCATCAACCCCGAGCCAGCAAAAAGGTCAATGTAGTAGTAGGAGTCGAAATTTTGGCTGGCAATTTGCAGGAACGGCCATATCCAATACATGAGTGCTATTTCTTTCTTGAGCGACCAGAAACCATATTCGGGTTCACTATACTGGCCTTCACACTCCTTGGAAACTATATCAGTCATGTCTACTAGTCTTCCGAACTTGCTTTCCAGCCATTCGCTTGTTGGTATTCTTCCAGGCATTTCGTCAACCTCTTCCATAGCAATTGCATGTGAATGGAGTATATTCTAACCCCATGGCTTTCCACATCTCCAAGTTTTCCTTGCATAGAGAAATCTTGTCTTTTTGATATCCGAGACTCAGCAACCTTTCGTAAAAGAACTGATATATCTCAAGTCTCAGTTCAAATGGCATTTTCCATCCCCAGCCTGTTTCTTTCTTTTCAAAGAATCCTACCCAAGAAAGGTCCATGTTTGCCTTCTTTGCAAAGATAATGGTCTTCTGCAATCCTCTTGGTGTGCCTAATATTATTCTGTTCGGCTCAAATTTTGCAAACATCGAGTAGATAATATCTTCGTAGTGATTTTTCCAATTTTCAACTGGAAAAATTGGATCAATTCTCACTCTCACGTTATATCCAAAAGCTGACAATCGTGATGCAGCTTCTATTCTCGAAATAGGTGGTGATGCCGATTTTTCATAGAGCTCAGCCACTTTGGTGGAATTTATGCTGAAAGCAACTATCATCTGATTGTAGAAGTGTTCAGTCAAAAAACTAACCATTTGATTCTGAATGCCAAATTTCGTCAGAGTCAGCAGCTTGTGCTTGTTTTGTTCCTCGAATTTGCGCACGATCTGAATCATAATTTGGGGGTTCATCCATGAATCGGCAAGTTCTCCGCTGTTGAAAACAGCAGGTTTTCCTTCATTGAATTGATCGTCCTTGAACACGTAATTGAGAGCTTTGAGTACGTACTGTACATTGATGTATCTTGGCTGCATCTTTCCCCGACTGGTACCACGCAAGTAACAATACGCACAGTCAAAAGGACAGCCAAACGCCCATCGCAGTTCCCAAAAAGGACCGCATGCAATCGAACTAGGAGTCTTGCTGAACCGATGAATTATTTGCTTTCCGAAATCTGTCCGGACAGATTCTAAGCTGGGTTCATTTACCTTGGAAACACCTACTTCAAGAAGAGGTTTCGTGTCGAACACTTTTGATCTCTTTTTCTTCCGTATGGTCTCCCAAGCTTTGCGAGCAGCCTCTTGTCTTTTTTTCTTTCTCAGAATCTTATCTTGTGAGATACTTTTGACCAACTACAACAGCTCTTTGAGAGAATGAGTGCCCTTGGGTTCATTATGAAATATCCTGTAAGTACGTTTACATAGAGGACATTTGAACAGGAAGCCAGTGTCGATTTCACCAACAACATCAGGCACATCGCTTTGTTCTCCTTTCTGTACATCCTCAACAAGATTCCGAACTTCAGCTTCATCAAGTCTTCGTCGTTTTACTTCAGCGATAACCATGTTTTGATCAGTATGATCAGGCAACTTTTCGACGATCACTTCTGCTATTTGCGGCGTGATAGATGACTCTGACATTAAGATTTCTTTCTTCAAAGAGTCGGATGCTTTCTTGAAGGCCTTGACAGCAGAATAGACATCTATCGCTCTGAACTCGTTTGTCTCATATTTTCTGACAACGTCTTTTCTTTCCTCTTTTTTGAGGCTACTAGTTCGAGCAATTATGTAGGTAGGCACAGACTCGTCGATCTTATGTTCTCTTCTAAACTCCCATGCGTCAAGATTATCAGAGACATCTTTTTCCTTCAGTCCTAGGGCACTTGCGATTTCGGATCTTGCTTTGAACCTTCCACTAGCCCACAGTTCATGGATGGCATTTTCTCTCTCGGCATCTGCCAAATCCTTTCTGTGAATGTTCTCTACCAAAGACTCTATGATGACTTCCTCTTCTGGAACTTCTCTTATGAGGGCCGGTATCTCTTTGAGACCAGCAATTTGAGCAGCTCTCCAGCGTCTCTCTCCAGCTATTATTTGATACGAGTTACCATGCTCTCTCACAATGATAGGCTCCAGCACTCCTCTTTTTCTGAAAGATTCTGCAAGATCATACAGGGATTCATCTTCAAAACGTGTTCTAGGCTGGAACGGGTTTGGAATTACTGAACCAATAGGAATCATGATTACTTCCACGATATCCCCTCTCGATGTTTGAACTACATTCTGAGTAATGACTTTCTGACTTTATAGCTTTCTAGCTTCAAAGAGAAACAAGAGTTTGTCAGATCTTCTTGATTTATAAAGTAGAAATTAGAAACCCTTGTTTGTGCATAACCATGGATCATGACAAATTGTTTGAAAATGCTCTCTCGAATGTTCTAAAGGATTACTCTGACAATAAGATTCAGTTTTTTTCTGAAAGGGATTTGCAAGCGCATTTGTTCTTTGAATGTCGCAGACTGATGGAAGAACAACATTTTCCTCTTCCTCTAAGACTTTATGCCGAGAAAACTGCGTTCAGCAAACATGCCAAAGTGGATTTAGTGCTGGGTAATGATGAAGTACTTGTCGAGTTGAAACTCGAACCTGATTATCCTGGAGTCAGTAAACCTGTCGTCTTCAGTACTAAAAGAGAAGCTGCTGGATCAGGAAGTATTGAGGGCGATCTGGAAAAGATTGATGAATATTCACAAAAAGGTAAGTCCGCTCATTTCATAATGATAGATGAAGACGGACGCCATGTGAGAAGAATCGCTAACGAGCAGTGGAAAGGGATCTACGTGAAATTGAACGGCCCCAAGAAGCTTGTTCATTATCTCCACGTAAGACATGATGGTAGACAACAAAAGAATAGTGAGAAATAGCCTTGTTTTCTCTGTTAGTTTCAGCATCGCTGCACGTTTCTTGCATGGTTACGAAGACCTCTCTTGAAGTCTAGCCCATACTCTACCTTCACCTGTTAAGATCCAATGACCCTTTTCCACCTCCACAAGACCCTTGCTCCTCAAGCTCTCCAGATTTGCCTTATTTGCTTTCATCCAATAGATGTCTTGGGCACCATTTCTATGCAATGAGACAAGGATGAACAGGTCTTTTTCCGTAAGATTCAGAGCTTTCTTTGGAGACATTTGACTAGTTCCTAGAAACGCACACTATTCCTCGTACTTCTCATCAACATCTCTAATCTCGGCCCTTCAGCTTCCATAAATCTGGTTGTCAGCTCACATTCAGAGTTCTCATAGCCATCGTCCTGTGGGCAATATCAATTTCGACAAGCGAATCGTTGTTTATTGTCTTCCATTGACCTCCAAAATGAAGAAGTCTCTCTGACGAGACAACTATGTAATCATTGTTTTTGGAAAACTTCATTGTGTAATAGTATGGTTTTGTCTTATGCTTGACTAGAATATATGCGAAGTCTTTGTTTGCGAGAATGAAATTCAATGCTGTGTAGTCCTTGATTTCATTTACCGTGTTTTTAATGCTCTCTCTTACATCATTCTGTGCTTTGATGTTTGAAAGGAGTAGTTCAAAGAATTGTTCTGAGTCTCGCTTCTCGTTGGCTTTAGGTTCGATGACAGTGCCATTATGGCAGAAATACCAGCCTTTTCGTTCAAACGGATGGGTGTAGGTGAGATCAACAAGGTTCTTGTCTGTGGCTCTTCTTGCATGAGCAATAACAAAATCAACACTAACTCTATAATACTTCTGAAATCTCGGGTCTCTCCAACAAGCAACATCCTTCTTGTATAACTCAATCAACTTACCAGACTTGCCTAGGGCAACACCCCATCCATCATCATGAACAAAATCAGGGTTGTTCTCGTTGTTCTCATGTTTCTCATTTTTGTTCATTGCCATTAGTTTGAATTCGCGGAAAAGATGTTCAACTTGAAAAACCCCTACTGCAATCAGCATTCTGCAGGCCATCACGACACCTTAGTTTGTCTGTAGTCGCTTTCGAGTTTATAACTTTACAAGAGAAAAAACGAAGTTTCTAAAATTCTCCTTTTTCATAATATGGAAAAATAGAAAATCGACGCAACAAGGCGCCAGAACTCACAAAGAGCGCTACGTGCTATTCAATGAATCTTGCTATTCCTGCGCAGGAAAATTGTCACAGCTTCCTTCTCACTCCCGTCGTGGGACAAAATCCTGTAACCGTTCTTGGTACTAATACTGAATTTCTCTACATTCTTCTCATGGAAAGATTGCACAGCACTCGCTGCAACCAGTGAGTTAACAATACCTATCGCTAGCACAAAAATTGCATCTATGTTATTTCTGAGACCATATTTCTCAATTCGTTTTTCATAGAAATCGATGGAACTCGGGTATCTAGCAGCAACTGGAACTATGACGAAATGCGTAAGATCTCCATCAAATAACACTTCATTAGGAAGCCACTTGTCCAAGGATGCTAGTGAAGCGACAAATTTGAATATTCTAAGACTTTCTACTCTTGACCTTCTTTCCTCATCTTTGCCAACGAGATCAGGCAGCAACTTCAAATATACTGTAAGCAACACTTTCAGCAAACCTTTCTTTGAAATGCATTCTAACTCACCTACGTATTCCGCATACCTATCCGGAAATCGCCCCATCTGAAAATTGTAGGGTTCTTGCCTCCCAATTTCATGTTTGAATTCCAACGCATTCTCTCTTATAATAAAAAAGGCGAGCGCCTTTGTGATGTTTTCATCAACGTATCTCCTTAGAAAATGCGGCATCATCCGCGTATTCATCATCCAGGTCTCCAAAGTTCTAGAAGAGCGCTTTTCAGCCTGATATGAAGCCCAGTTGTTCAGACCATCCCAGTTTCTCGACACTCGTGCAAACGCTTTCAGCCTTCGTAGTACCACTCTGATTTTCGATTCTTGACCAAAAAAAGACGTAACTTTGCCTATCAGCATGTTAAACGACCTCTCTGCCCAAGAATCTTTTCACTGCATTCCTATGGAGTACTTCTACGTAAATCAGTGTAACAAAACGTAGTTTCTCCTTCTTTTCTTTCCATGTCATTCCTGGGCAGGCAGTTACCAGTACAACAACCAATGTGTAGTTTCCAGTCAATGCGACTTCTTCGTTGAAGACTGCTAACATAGCAACTACAATAGCAAGCAACCAGTTTCCTAGGAACAATAGCAGTACAATGCCGGAACCACCACCACCTACGACTGAAAGAATGATCTTGGTACGACTTGAACTGCGTTCATGTGTTTCAGACATGCGCCCTCCCCTATAATTATCCTGATGGTAGTATCACCTTAAATTCCTATTCACATGCAGTCCCATATTGAACTGCATACAACTCAGCGACTTGTCACAGGGCTATTCGGATATCTTTGTAACAAAACTTTTAAAAGAAATGTCTTCTCATGGGTACACGGCAGGCGCAGGGAATGGTTCAGCACAAGTGTCCAGGGTGTGGAAGGGAAACTGAGCGTATTTATGTTTCTAAGAGTAGCCACAAAACTGATGCTTATAGGTGTGACATCTGTAGGAAGACTTGGATTATTGATCTATTTGAGGATTCCTAGACGTTTCTTGCCCGAGGAAACCGCTAGTGTGCTTCTGAGTTCTTTCTTGATCTCATCTGGCATAACTGCCTCGCTCATCACTTTATTGGCCATTCCGATCAAAGTCTCTCTGGAATTTTGCCGTGCTAGAGCAATTGCTTGGTGGGAAGCAACAATTTCAGCTAGAGCGCGGTTTTGAAAGAAGAGCCCCTTTGTAACAATGTTGTCAGTGTCAGCTACGCTTAAGACAAAATATCCTTCATTGGCACTTTCAACGAAGGCTAGTGGTGTAAGTCGAAGGCCTTCTGATGGCCTCTCAGCAAAAGTGAGATTCCATCCTCTGTTTATGCCTTTCAGGCATTCCAAGATTGCTCGGATGCTGCTAATTCTATCATTTTCCGATTTCTTGTTGAGAATTTTGATGTACTCTTCCACATCAACCAAATATGTAAGTCTATATTTCTTATCATTTATTGATCTTTGTAGGAAATCCATCTGCGTTTTCCAAAAACTCTCTGTACCTGGGAAAGGTTGATAGTTATTCGATCCATGAAAGTTGCCAAACCACAGATATGGTGCTCTAGTGCTTACGATCAGGTCGCAATGTTTGTTGAGCAACTGCACAATTTTCTCATGAACTTCTGCAGCGCTATTCAATAGTTCAGGTACCACAGCCTTGAAATGTGGAATCCCTGATTCTTCTTTGACAAGACTCTCTAGCTTCTCTTCAATAGTTCTCCTTTCTTCTAGGATGACCTTCAAATCATTATCCGCTTTTCTGAAGTAGTCCAAGAGACCTTTGAGTGAGATCCTATAGACATTTCCATGGCCTTTTGCTACATCCGGCTTTTCCTCAACAAGTCCAGTTCTATGCAGGTTCTTCAGATTAGTATGGACATGAGATATCTGGATATTGGTCTCTTCCTTGATTTGCCTCGCAGTCTTGTCTCCAGATCTCAACGCCTTAAGTATTTCTCTTTCATTGGGTTTCAAATCAGGATTCTTCAGAATAGCGTCAAGTATAGCCTCGTCTAACATATAGAATCTACTACCCTCAGACTCTATATAACACTTATTGGCGTATCATCCTGTATATACGATAATTCCTGTATGTTCAAAATGCCAAGAATATTCATCCAGGAATGCACAAGATTACATATTTTGCTATCCATGTTGATTGTCGGTTAGGCTCTTCTCAAACTTAAGAACACTTTCATTTGTATCCAGAACAGCACTTACAATCACTTGAGACTCTGAGGGTTTGTTCCAGACCTCATCCATGATCTCCCTAGCTTGACTCTCATCTCTACAGACTTTGCAGATCTGTTGTACTGTTATCCTTTTGTCAACACTATGTTCTCGCAGTTTCTCATTGAAGTCCGCTGGTCTCAACAGCTTGATATTCATTCTATTTGCATATTGAACTAGTGTTATCTTCTCTCCATTCACTGTAATCATTTCTTTGACTTTGTAGGTTCCAGCGGCAAACACTGGAACCACGCCTTTCTTGAGTTCTCTACCATTTTCAGTGTCAACACCAAAATCAGTGCTCCATTTCAAGATACCAAGAAACTCATCCAATGTCTTTCTTGTGACAACACTCCACTTGCATTCTAACACATAGGTTACTGTTGGTGAAAACAACCCAGGTGTGACTTTCCAGACTCTGTCAACCTCTGCATTTTGTTTTCTGTCTCCGACTTGCTTTAGAAGATGAAGCGTGATTCTTCTGGAATCCATCTTCTGTCTGTGGTTTTGACTGACGAACTGTGCTCCTTGTGTGAACCTGTCAATGAACCATTCTGCACATGCTTCCCAGTTGTGACCGATCCTGTTGTCTCTTCCAAATCTTACTCTTATGTAGTTCTTCTTAATCTCGATATTTGCGGCAAGGTCTTCAGGTTTCATCGATTTCAGATAGTAGTAAGTGAACCTGTCAAAGATCTTGACTTGCTCAATGTCTGAATAAAGCTGTCTTGCTCTTCTCAAAGCTCTCTTAGCACTGTCAATGTCGCAGCCTAGAATGCTCTTGAAGTATGAAAGCGAAAGCAGCTCACTTGAAGTCAAGAGTTGATCTCTTATCTGTCTGACTCTTTCATGAATAGTGTTGCTTGTTGGATTCTCAAGAAGCATCTTGTCTGTTCTTTCAAACGCTTCTCTGATTGCAGTGTCTCTTGGTTTGTCTTGGTCAATGTAGGTGAGTAGAAAGCCTTTTCTGAATGGGCTTCTGCCGTCATGAGTCTGATAACCCCTCACATAGACTAAGCCTTTCTTTTCGAAGCGTCTCACGTTAGCCATAATGTCGCATGACTTGACGCCTAAAGCCTTGACAATGTCATTGCTGTAGAACGCCTTCTCTTTATTATTTAATAAATAATATAATATTTCATCGGCTTTGCTACTGATATCTTTGCATCTGCCATCTTTCTTTCTCTCATCATACACTACGAAGTTAGCAGGCAACTCAACACTGTCGCTTACTGCATAGTGGTTGATCGCTCTAGTGTAACCAGAAACACCAGCGCGACCTCTACTGCAAGTCTCAAACTCAAACGAAGGCTCACGTGTTCTGAGAATAAGGCCTCTTTTCCACAGGCGTCTTAAGCATTCATCAACACGACTCGGCTCTTCTTCCAACCCTTCATAAACATCTCTAAGACTCGAAACACCACTAGAAACTAGAAAACCATAAACCCTATTACCCAAAAGCTCTGGTTTAACCCTTCGTTCAAATCCCACACCCCGCGCCAACAAGAATCCATTGCAGGACCTGAGATTTGAAGAGATTTTCGCACTA
>Ga0315294_10007164_pt1 | contig 12235 bp, 13 predicted proteins | sample YL17G13_40_MG_FD_203626 | JGI IMG/M metagenome (GOLD analysis project Ga0315294, IMG submission 203626) | Sediment microbial communities from Yellowstone Lake, YNP, Wyoming, USA - YL17G13_40 | ecosystem: Environmental > Aquatic > Freshwater > Lake > Sediment | place: USA: Wyoming | collected...
CAAATCCCAGTTTGAAAGAGATGATCCCCAAGGGAATAGTCACCAAAGCGAAAATCACCAAGATTAGTATTTGACCCTTGACTTGCGAGATAGAATAATGATTGGTCAAAGTCTGCCTTAAAGCGATCAGGGCATGAGTATTTGGCAAGATCAAAGCCAAGGATTTTAAAAACTTGGGTAAAACCTCAATCGGGTAATAGACTCCGGATAAAAAGGCGGAAAGCATAGTTACAAACCAGCTCACCGGATCACCTTGCTTGGTGACCATAATCACACCAGCAGAAATCATCCCTATTCCGCCCAGGCTGATAATCGATAAGAAAAATATGATGAAGGCCGAGAGATAATTGACGTTCAAGCTGACTTTGAAGACCAGTATAGCCGCAGCCAAAATCACCACGATATTTATCAGGGTGAAGATGAAAGTCCATACGGTGGAATAAACTAAGATCTGGTATAAAGGGGTCCTGGACATAAGCAGAGACTCCAAAGTCCCCATAAGCTGTTCATTTCTGATAGTGGAAGAAAATGAATTCTGGGAAACTGAGACGAAACTCTGAAATATAACCCCGATGATCAAAAAGGACATATAATTCCCACCATATTGGGCCAGATAAGGGTTATTCGCCTGAAACCCGACCAGCTTCGCCAGAAAATAAAAGGAGGCAGTTGTAACCAGCATTGAGAGAAACTGCAAAACCAAAGCAGTCTTGTAAGAAAACATCGTTATCCAGCCGCGATATATAAAAGCAATTACCCTGTTCATTATCCTTGACCTTGAGTATATTTTATGAAAATCTCCTCTAAAGAAAGCTCACGGGTCTGGATCGATTCAAAGATGAGGTTCCCGGAATTGAAAAACTCGATAAGCTCGTTCAGCTTTCCTGAATCCTGTAACCTCACCTCGACTTCCCTTCTTTCAGGTCTGGTGTTGACCTGACCAAAAACTTTCAGTTTCTCCAGAAATTCGCCAAGAGGAAAGTTTTTTAACCTCACAGTCACCTTTTTGGTAGGAACTTCATTTTTAAGTGAAGACAGGGAACCTTCCTTCGCTAACTTCCCTTCACTCATAATCCCCACCCGGTCACAGAGCCTTTCTGCCTCATATAAGTTATGGGTCACTAAAAGTATGGTTCTCCCCTTACCCTTCAACTCTCCAATCACCTCTCTTATCTTCATAGCAGAGTAAGGGTCTATAGAAGTAGTCGGCTCGTCCAGCAGCAGAACCGGCGGATCAGTTAGAAGGCATCTGGCTAAATCTAATTTCCTTTTCTCGCCGGTAGAGCATTTCATAAACTCTTTGTCTTTTTCAGAGAATATGTCCAGCCTTTTTAAAAGGGACTCGATCCTGTTTTTCAAATCGTTACTATTTATCTTCTGCAGTGCCCCAAAAAACCAGAGGTTCTGCCAGCCAGAAAGCCGGTAATAGAAAGACCTCTCTGTTCCTGCTGCCAGCCCGATGGATTCCCTTACCTCAGAGTCCTGAGAAGCGATATTATATCCGTTTATGAAAGCTGTGCCTGAAGTGGGAATTATCAAAGTGGATAAAAGCTTAACCAGAGTGGTTTTTCCAGCCCCGTTTGCTCCTATTAGTCCATAAACTACTCCTTTGCCTACCTCAAAAGAGACCTCATCCACAGCTAAGACCTCTTTTCTTCTCTGCCGAAAAACCTTTTTTAAGCTCTGGATTTCAATCATTTTTTAACTATTTAAAGCTTCATTGAAGAAGTCTCTGGAGATTAGTATAATGTTTTTAGTAGTTAAAGGCAAGTCAGATGTAGAGGTGAACAAAGACCGGTTGAAGAAAAATCAAAAGAATGTAATTGCTAAGATCCGTCGAGCAAAAAAACTAAATGAGTAAGGCGGTTACGACCTGTCATTAGACGCATCGACGAGTAGCCGAGCTTTCAGGGCTCGGAGGATGATAAGCCCGCATCGTCACGGACGGTTCATTCCATACAAAAACATCTGTAGGGGCGTATTGCCTTACGCCCCTACATTTTCATCTTATATATTCCAGCCCTTTATCTACGTCTAAAAGCTCAGTTTTAAGGAGCTTTTTCGCCTTATCGATTTTCAGGCCGCCTTTAAGAGGGCGAGGGGCTGGCAGGTTCAGCTCTGAGGTTAAAACCTTTTTGATCAGACTTTGATTTAGGTTGAATTTCTCAGCTATTTTCAGAGCGAATTCATAACGGGAGAGGACTTTTTCCCCTCCTGCGATATTCAAGACTCCGGAGATATTTTTTTCTGTAGCCTCTTTTATTGCTTCGACTAAGTTATCCGCTAAAGTAGGGTTACTATACTGGTCTGTAACTATTTTGACTTCTTCTCTATTTTTGAGTTTCTGGATTAACCACAAGACAAAATTATGTGTTTCCCCCAGGCTTTTCCCGTAAAGGACATTGGTTCGTACTATCAGAAAATCTATCTTGCTGTCTAAGATTACTTTTTCGCTTTCCAGCTTAGTAACTCCATAATATCCTTTTGGATTGGGGGTATCCTCTTCTGAATATGGTCCGGCTTTGCCGTCAAAGATATAATCTGTGGAAAGCTGCACTAATTTGGCTTTATTTTCCCTGCACAATCTTGAGAGATTTTTTACCCCTTCCACGTTCACTTCCCAGGCTTTTTCTTTATTTTTCTCACATCCATCCACATCTGTATAAGCACCAGCGTTGATAACCGCCTCTGGCTTGAAAGCGGCAAAAAGCTTTTCCAGTTTATCCTTTTCGGTAATGCTTATATTCTGGTACCTGAAGTTCGGCGGGTTAATGAAGGGTTCTGCTTGAAGGTCGATCCCTGAGGTTTGATGATCTGAAGAAAAAATCTTAACCAGCTTCTGCCCTAATAGCCCGTTGGAGCCGGTGATTAAAACCCTCATACCTTTTCTTTTGGTGAGTAGTTCCAAAAACTTGCCTTGCAGGTCTAATCTAGTCTAGGCGGGATGTCTAGGAACTCTTAGCATTCCTCTCCCTTGATGGGTAAGGGAAGGGTGAATCATGTTTTTTATGTCGCCCTCACCCTGACCCTCTCCCACAAGCCGTTAAAAGCCTTACGGTCCTACGGAGGCATTGCTCCTCGTAAAGGGAAGAGGGAATCTGCTTCGTAGGTCGGGCACCCTTGCCCGACCATCTTTCTCCACTTTTTTAGCGACCTGTTTGTGAATAATGCTTTTCATAATACTGGAGATACTCCCCGCTTTTCACTTTTTCCCACCAGCTTCGATTTGCAAGATACCATTCAACTGTTTTCTTCAGCCCTTGCTCTAACTTAACTTTCGGCTTAAATCCTAACTCTTCTTCTGCCTTTTTGCATTCCATAGCATACCTTCTATCATGTGCAGGTCGGTCTTTAACATGCTTAATCAAACTGGCGGGTTTATTAAGATACTGGAGGATGAGATCGGTAATCTCAAGATTGGTTTTCTCTGCACCCCCTCCGAGATTATAGATTTCACCTTCTTTCCCTTTATGCAGAACTAAATCTATACCCTTGCAGTTATCTTCCACATAGATCCAGTCGCGTATGTAAAGGCCATCGCCGTAAACCGGAAGCTCCTTATCTACTAAAGCATTGGTGATAAATAAGGGGATCAGTTTTTCAGGAAACTGGTAAGGACCGTAATTATTGGAAGAGCGGGTGATCAGAACAGGCGCCTTGAAAGTCTTGAAATAAGACCTGACTAAAAGGTCTGCGCCTGCTTTGCTGGCAGAATATGGACTGTTGGGTAGAAGTTTACTTTCCTCAGTGAAGAACTCCCCTTTTTCCACGCTTCCGTATACCTCATCTGTGGAGATATGGATGAACCTTTTGATTTTAAATTTCAAGGCTGCCTCTAACAAAACCTGGGTGCCGGTGATATTCGTCAATACAAAACTTTTGGGATCGTACAGGCTCCGGTCAACGTGAGTTTCCGCGGCGAAATTAACTATTACATCTATTCCCCTGGAGACGATCTCCTCGACTAATTTCTGATCGCAGATGTCGCCTTTGATGAATCTGTAATTGGAAGATCTCTCTATGTCTGAGAGGTTATCCAGATTACCCGCATAGGTGAGCTTATCTAAGTTTGTAACCTGGTAAGAGGGATAATTTTTTAGTAAATAACGGATAAAGTTGGAACCGATAAAGCCCGCCCCCCCGGTGACCAGAAGCTTCATCATCCATCCTTTCTTTCCCACTTGTAGGGGATCTCGTCAGAATGCGGCGGGATGCGGTATTCGTCTGGCTGGAGATGATTGTAGGCTTCTGTGGGGCAGTTGATGCAGATGGCTTCATTCTGGCTCATGCATTTAAACCCGTGCAGAACCAGAGTAGGTATCTGAATCAGGAGGGGATTGTGCTCTCCGATGAAAAACTCGTTTATCTCTCCTTTGGTAGGCGAATCATCCCGGTTATCGTATAGAACCAGCTTCACCATCCCTTTTATCACTATGAAATTGTCGATCTGCTTCTTGTGGTAATGCCACCCCTTTACCACTCCGGGATAAGCCGTGGTCATATAGACCTGTCCGAACTGGATGAAAAGGTCCTCGTCCGATCTTAAAAGCTCCATCAGCCTTCCCCTTTCATCCGGGATGATCTTAAGTTTTTTCTGCCTTACCCCCTGGATCATTTTGCACCTCTAAAAATATTTTTTATTTGCCCCTTTCTGGGCTACGATTTTATTGGCTTTTAAAAGGGCATTTATCGATTCCCCTGCATCCAGCCAGTAACCTTTGAGTGTGGAGTAGGAAAGCTCACCCATTTTGAGATAGGCGTTGTTCACGTCCGTAATTTCCAGTTCGCCCCGGGCCGAAGGTTTCAAAGTCCGCACGATATCGAAGACCCGATTGTCATACATATAGATCCCGATCACCGCATAATTGCTTTTGGGTCTCCTCGGCTTTTCTTCTATCTTCTTGATCCGACCATTCTGAATCTGGGCGATCCCGTACTCTTTAGGATTATCGACTTCCTTCAAAAGGATTTTAGCCCCGCTTCTCTGGGTTTTGAACTCCTCCACCCCATCTTTGATATTTCCCTCGATGATATTGTCCCCTAACATTATCAGGACCCTCTCACCCTCAGCGAAATGTTCTGCCAAGCCAACTGCCTCAGCTATCCCGCCTTCTTTTTCCTGATAAGTGTAATTAAGGTGCTTTAATCCGAAATCCTTACCGTTGCCTAAAAGACGCAGAAAATCTCCAGCATTATTTCCGCCGGTAACTATCAGGATATCTTTTATCCCGGCATTAATCAAGGTTTGAATGGGATAGTAAATCATCGGCCGGTCATAAACCGGAAGCAAGTGTTTATTGGTGATTTTAGTTAAAGGATAAAGCCTGGTCCCCAATCCCCCGGCTAAGATAATTCCTTTCATCATATTTCCTTGTTTTATTTGTCGTTCTGAGCCCGTAGGGCGAAGAATCCTATTCCATCTGATGCCGATTCAGTCGTCCATCTGGATTGCCACAGAATTATGTGAGGAAGATTCCACCGTTTTCCTTCTTACTTTTTTTCTTCTTTCCCTTTTGCTCCGGGTTCCGGCTTTTCAGCTTTTGTCTCTTTGCTTGGCTTGGCAGACTCTTTTCCTTTAGCCTCTTTACCTTCTTCTGCTTCTTCTTCGCCTTCCTCTGCCTTCTTCTCAGTTATCACCTCAGGCTCTGTGACTTCCGCCGCTGCAGGCACAACCTCTTCTTTGAAGATGGTAGGTGGAACCACGGTGGCAATTGAACCTTCAAGGTCGGATAGGATTGCTACCTTCTCTAACTTGGCATCTTTAACGTGGATTGAATCTCCTATCTTGAGAGCGGATACCTCGAACTCCACTTTTTCCGGGATATCTGTGGGCAAACACTCGATCTCCAGCTCCCTCAAAACGTGTTGAAGTATACCACCGTCCTTGGAAACCCCGATAGGCACACCCACCAGATGAACCGGGACCTTGACCGTAATCTTTTTGGTCAAAAGGACGTGCTGGAAATCGACATGCAGGATATCCCCAGCCACCGGGTCATGCTGGATCTCGCGGATAAGGACTTTTTTCTGCTGAGCTTGATCATCATCTATGTTGAGGGTGATAATCACGTTTTCACCCTTGCCCGCTCTTAAGATGGAATTTAAGGACTGGGCATTGATCTCTAAGGGCAACGGCTCATCTCCCGGACCATAGACCACTGCCGGAATCAATCCCTTTCTTCTTAATTTTTTGGCTATCTCCTTGCCGATTCCAGTTCTTTTCTTAGCTTCAAGCGTAATCTCCTTCATTTCCTTCTTTCTCCTTTCACACTTTTTCTTTTAAAATCTATCTATTAAGCAGAGGTTTTTAGACCTCCCGGTTATTAATATTCGAAAAGCGAGCTTATCGATTCCTCTTTATCGGTACGGATTATCGCCTCACCAAACAGTTGAGCTACGGAAAGAACTTCTATCTTATTGGAGAAGTCCTCGTGCGACTGGTTGATCGTATCAGAGATAACCAGTTTTTTGATCGGTGATTTCTCGACTTCCTCCACGGCTTTTCCAGATAAGACCGCATGGGTACAGCAGGCGTAGATCTCTTTAGCTCCATTTCTTTGCAGGGCATAGGCGAACTCGGTTAAAGTTCCACCGGTATCGATGATATCGTCCCGGATGATAACGTTTTTATCTTTAACCTCTCCGATGATATTTAAAACTTCAGCTTGGTTAGGGGCAGGCCTTCTTTTATCCATAACCGCCATAGGGCAACCTAACTTCTTAGCGAAATTACGGACCATCTTGATACTGCCTACATCGGAAATAATTACCAGGTCAGAAAAATTTAACTTTATGAAATAATCGTAGAAAACCGGATTGGAAAAAAGGTGGTCTGTGGGGATATCGAAAAATCCCTGTATCTGGGCGGCATGCAGGTCCATAGTCAGGACCCGATTTGCTCCAGCCTGGGCGATCAGATTAGCCACTAACTTGGCAGTGATGGGCACCCTGGGCTGGTCTTTTCTATCCTGTCGGGCGTATCCGTAATAGGGAATGACTGCAGTAATCCTTTTAGCTGAGGCTCTTTTTGCCGCATCCAGAAGGACCAAAAGCTCTAAAAAGTTTTCTGCAGGTGCATTGGTTGACTGGATGATGAAAAGGTCTGCCCCTCTGATATTTTCATCTATTCTGACCCTGATCTCACCATCGGCAAACCTTGAGACCTCAGCCTTAGATATAGGCACACTCAAATATTGACTGATCTTCTCAGCCAGGGGCCGATTCGAGTTGCCGCTGATAATTTTTAATACATCTGGCATAAAATTTTACCTTGATTTAAGTGAAGAAAGTGACATATGCTCCTGCACGAATTTCCAGTTACCCTCCTCTTTGAGTAAAACTCCGGTAAACCGGATATTTTTCTCTTTGGGTTTTCCTTTCTGCTCATAGCCTAACTTGAGTTTTGAGGAAAACCAGGCTACACCATCTACAAACTTAATCTGTAGTTCTGACAGGACAAAATTTCGCTTTTTCCATTGGGAGATATTTGACATGAGATCTTTGTAGAAATTTTCAACGTTACTATATCCGGTAAAAAATTCATCCCCTGTCTCTATCAGGATTATATCCGGGGTTTTAGCATAAAAATTCAATACCTTATCCCGGTCAGCAGATTCCAAAGCCACCACAAATTCCCTAATCGTATTCTCCAGAACAGTCTGCTCAGACTCGACTTTGATCTCCCTTTTTTTAACGCAGGAAACCGAAAGTAGAGATAAAAAAAATACAAAAGTGAATATTATTCTTTTTCTCATTCTCCGAGTTTACCTTTAGTCTTGCAGGTCAGCTGCCTTGCGTACCGGACGAAAGAATTGGTTCAGGAGCACAGGGCTCCTGACCTACTTCCAATCTAACTGTGAACCATCTACTAATCACTAATCACTTTTCACTAATCACTATGCTGGCTGGGGCGCCAGGATTCGAACCTGGGAATGCGAGATCCAAAGTCTCGTGTCTTGCCGCTTGACTACGCCCCAAAAAAAATTCGCCTTAGACCGGGTGGGCTTTTAACTCCATCTCGTAAGCTTCTAACACTTTTTCCTCTATTATCCTCCTCATCTCATTGCTCACCGGATGAGCGATATCCTGATGAGTGCCGTCAGGCCTTTTCCGGCTGGGCATGGAAACAAAATATCCCTTGTTGCCATTAATGACTTTCAAGCCTCTGATCACGAATGCGTTATCAAAGGTAACATTGGCAAATGCCTTAAGTTTTTCTTCATCCCTTAGGGTAATCCTGACCTCTGTTATTTCCACCTTCTCTGCTCCTTAAGAAAAAAATTAGTTGACTTTTTAGGACCTTTTTAGCTTAAGGGATTGGTCGGGTAATGAAGATCTGCCAATCTCCCCTTTGGAAGAATTTTTTCACCTCCTCATTTTTTGGTTCCTGCTCAAAGATCCCGTAGACAGTAGGTCCGCTTCCTGTCATGGAGGACTTCCTAGCCCCAAGTTTCAATAAGAGCTTAAGGGCATATCTGACCTGAGGGTATTTTTCGATGATCTTTCCCTCAAAATCGTTTTTCCAGGTATTCAAAGCTGCAAGGAAACCTTCTTTTTCCTGGAGATTTTTAATTTTAATAAATTCTGCTCTTCTTGTCAAGTTTATTTTGACATCCTGGTAAGCCCAGGCAGTTGATACCTGGAAGGGGAAAGTTACCAAAACTATCCAGTAATCTCTGTAAGACTTAACCGGTTTCATCCGTTCCCCTCGTCCTTCAGCTAAAGCGGTCTGGTCGTATAAGAAGAACGGGACATCCGAGCCTAATTTCTCAGCCAGAAGATGGAGTCTTTTTAGCGGATAATTTAAATTATACAGTCGATTCACTCCCAGAAGAGTGGAGGCTGCATCTGAGCTGCCACCTCCTAACCCGGAGGAGATGGGGATTTTTTTTCTGAGGAATATCTTAACCCCTTGAGCAACTTTTCCCTCAGATAAAATTAGCCGGGCAGCCTGATGAACCAGATTTCTCCGATCCGACGGAAGCTGGATGTTATCAGTTTTTATGATCACGCCTTCATTTATTTTTAAAAAAGTAAGAGTGTCATGTAAGGAGATCCTCTGCATCAGGGTGGAGATATTATGATACCCATCCTCCCTCTGGTTTAATATCTCCAGAAAAAGATTTATCTTAGCTGGAGCTTTAAGTGTAAGACCTTTCAATTTATAACCACTTCTCTTTCCATAAGTTATAGCCAAGTCTAATCTTAAGGGAAAGATTCCTCCCATTTTCTCCAGATATATTCAATTGGTTCGTAATGTTGGTATATCCCAACTCTCCTTCCAGAAAAAGATGTGCGTCCGGCTGAAAAACCACTTTGAGATCAAATCGGTTGGTTTTTTCTACGATACCTGAAGGGAAACTTGTCGTTTTTGGAACTGGAGAAGGCTGAAGTTCGATTTTTCCCTCCCCTTTTCTTTTCAGCTCATAAGAAAGAGAGAACTGAAAGCTTTTATTGTAATGATATAAAATCTCTGCAAAAAAGTCATCCGCATCCGGACCCAAAAAACTTCCCATCCCCACATTTCGATAGGTATAGAGATTCCAAGGCTTATCCTGACCATAGACCCATTCATTTATGCGGGTATATTCCAGAGTCAGATAACTTCTGGTAAATCCTAAAAGATCTGCTCCTTTTAGCCCTAAAAGAAAGCCGATCTGCTGAGGCTCGGTTTTAAAATCGTACTGGAAATCATCTACTAGAAGCTCTGCATAAAATTCTTTATTCTTGAAGTGAGTAATGGAGAAGTCGAAACTCCAGAGAGGGTTATCATCTATATTATGGTTGAACTGCTCACCGTAAAACAGGAAAAGAGGATTCAGGTAGTAAGGTTCCAGCTTCCTCCTCTCACCGCCATAAACCACCACTTCGGACAAACCTAACTCTATGCCTGATTTCAGCTTTATATTCATCCTGTGACCGGAAAAATACCTCTTGGCAAAAAAGTTAGAGTCAGGCAAAAAAATCTCATCCAATCCCGTGACGAAAAAATCGAACCTGAAAACACCGGTCTTCCCTGAAAACTTTAACATATCAAAGGGAGGCGAAAAACCTGAAAGCAGGAGATAGTCCCTGCTGCCTGGCCCCCAGCGCAGGTAATCCCTGCCCCATTGAAATTCAAAATATTTGAAATTCCCTTTAATATATCCCTGGTCGAAGACACCTGTTAAATCTCCTTTCCACTTCTGCCCGAAGAAGTTTGTCTCCTTTTCAGCTTTGGAATCGATGATGATTCGATCCTTGAACAAAAAGTTTTTCCACTGAAAAGCTCCTTCTATAATACCTTTTCCCCGGGTATAAGAGGAGTCATGCTGATTACTCACCAAATATAAGACAGGACTTAAGAAAGTCTTAAGTTTTTTAGGTTCTTCTTTTTTCTTCGAGACTTCAGATTCCTCAGATAAACCTTTTAATTCATATTCAAATTCTTTCTTAAGCTTATCTATTATCCAGGATTGCGTCCGGGTTAAAACCAGATCACCCTTCGCTGTCCGGCTGCTAATCTCCTGGAGATACGAAGCTATCTCTCCCCGACTATAAGGTTTATTACCTTTAATTAATTTAGGCAAAAGCCCCTGGGTGTAAAGCTCTTCTATGCTCGAATAGACCCAGGAATCCAGAGGAATGTTCTCCAGGGATGTGGAGTAGCCTGAGATCGAGCAAAGTAAAAAAATTGATAAAAAAAATATGGAAACTCTCAGAAACATTAACATGGATGCAAATTCAAAGTGTTTTCTCCTTAACCTGAAATTGGAAAATACGCCCGCTTCGTCAAAAAGAAAACTATATCACAGAAAAATTTGAAAACCTATAGCTTTACAATCCTTGCCCGATTGCTCTTCACCAGTTTGCAGGCATTTCGGGTATCAAAAACCAGGTTAGAATTCTTCACGATCCAATTATAGTCATAAGCTGAATGGTCAGTTACGATGACCACACAATCAGTCCGCTTGAGAAGGGGAGAGGTTAATTTGACTGACCTCATAGTGTCGCAATTCATCAAGATTGAAGGGACGTGCGGGTCATTGTATTTAACCTTCGCACCGGCATTCTGCAAGAGTTTGATCACATCTAAGGCCGGAGATTCCCTGACGTCCCGGATATCTTTTTTATAAGCTGCTCCTAAGACCAGAATATCCGAACCCTTAACAGTTTTTTTGACCTGATTCAATGCCCGGGTAACCCTATCCACCACATACTCTGGCATGTGCGAGTTGATATCCCCGGCTAACTCTATGAAGCGGGCATAATAGTTTAAAGACTTCAACTTCCAGGAAAGATAATGCGGGTCTATGGGGATACAGTGGCCTCCTAAGCCGGGTCCGGGATAAAAAGGCATAAAACCAAAGGGCTTGGTTTTTGCCGCCTCGATTATCTCCCAGACATCGATTTTCAGCCGGTCGCACATCAGAGCCACTTCGTTAACCAGCCCGATATTTACGCTTCTAAAAGTGTTTTCCAGAAGCTTGGCCATCTCCGCGCTCTGGGTGGAGGAAACCGGAACTACCAGGTTGATTATCTGTTCATAAAAAAGCTTAGCTATACGGGTACACAAAGGAGTGGTCCCTCCAACCACTCTGGGCGTATTTTTAATGAGGTAATTTTTGTTAGCCGGGTCTACCCTTTCCGGGGAAAAGGCTAAGAAGAAATCTTTTCCAATCTTGAGGCCGGTCCCCTCCAGAATCGGTCGGATAAGCTCTTCGGTTGTGCCGGGATAGGTTGTGCTCTCTAACACCACCAACTGTCCGGGATGAAGATATTTTTTTACCTGATTTACCGCAGCCAGGATATAGGATACATCCGGGTCTTTGGTCTTGCTCAACGGGGTCGGCACGCAGATGGAGATGCAGTCAGCATTTTTCAAAAGAGCAAAGTTGAGAGTAGCTTTAAGAAGCCCTTTCTGAACCAGCTTTCTCACCTGTACATCTGCTATGTCATCTATATCCGACCTACCGGAGTTGATCAGATCGACTTTCTTTTTGTTGATGTCAAATCCCATGACTTTAAAGCCCTGGTTCCCGTACTCCACTGCCAGAGGCAGCCCCACATAACCCAAACCGATAACCCCCACCACTGCTTTTCTTTTCTCAATTTTTTCTTTCAGCTTTTCAAACAATTTCAACCTCCTTAAATGTTTGGACATTTGAATTTTTAATGACCATAAATATATATTAAATTTTATTAATGTCAAATGAAGTTTAGTTTTTTTGGGGAAAGAAGAAGCCGGGAATTTGCA
>Ga0315294_10007165_pt1 | contig 12235 bp, 11 predicted proteins | sample YL17G13_40_MG_FD_203626 | JGI IMG/M metagenome (GOLD analysis project Ga0315294, IMG submission 203626) | Sediment microbial communities from Yellowstone Lake, YNP, Wyoming, USA - YL17G13_40 | ecosystem: Environmental > Aquatic > Freshwater > Lake > Sediment | place: USA: Wyoming | collected...
CGACGGTATTTCCACAATCGGTATCGGCAGTTGTGGCTCCTGCCCTGTTTCGACTCTTTTCTCAGTAGTTAAATCCGGCTCAACCGGCAATTCCTCCGGCGTAGAAGTAGTTATCTGTTGTTCCTGGGGTGTCGTTGTCTGGCTGGCGGCCTCGTCGGCCTCGATTTCCATTATCGCCTTGCGCACCGCCTCTTCCGCGGGCACATCGGTCAGCGCACGCAGGGATATCTTGCCCGTCTCCTGGTTCTGTTCCGCCCAGATTAACTGCGACCTGATAAGCTCCAATATGGCCAAAAACAGTCCTATGAACACCAGCCGGCTGCCTCGCGGCTCGAAAATACGCTCAAAGTTCATCGGCCCTTCCTTTTGCAGCCGGTGCAAAATCTCTATCTGATACAGGTCTATCGGTGTGTCGTCCGTAATGTGACTTATATCGAATTTGGCGCCCGTCGCCTCCATAATCGCGTCGAAGGCCTCAAGCAGGTTCCAGATGCTGACCTGGTCGAGGTCAATCGCCGGCTCCGCGTTCGGCTTGAACTGCTCGATGACCGTGTCTGGTCTGGCAAACCGGTCGCCCTGTTCCTCAGCCGACGCCGCGAGCATATTCGCCGCGTCTTTGAATCTCTTATATTCCAAAAGCTGCCTGATAAGCTCCGCACGCGGGTCCGACAAGTCCTCCGCACCAATTTCCTCTCCCTGCGTCTTTGGCAGAAGCATCGCTGATTTTATCTGCATCAGCGTCGCCGCCATCACTAAAAAATCGCCGGCCACGTCGATGTCGAACTGTTTGAGTATGTCGATATAACGAATGTACTGGTCGGTGATTTTCGCAAGGGGTATGTCGTAGATGTCAACCTCTTCCTTGCGGACAAGGTACAAAAGCAGGTCCATCGGCCCCGCGAATATCTCAAGATTTACCCGATAATCAGCCACTTACTGCTCCTCCGGTTCTTCATAGCCGCCCAACTCTTCAAATTCCGCAGATTCACCCGGCTCGTAGTTTTGCTCCTGCTCCTCAAGTATCTGTTTGGCCTCATCCGCGTTGCTTTCGAAGACCTGCAGCTTGGCGGTCATAACCGTCGGGGCTAAACAGATATTGACGGAATTCTGGTCTATTACCACGGCTTTAATGTCAAAGTCCTCGAGAACTTGTCTTGCCATCTCGGCCTGTATCGAATCCATATACTCAGCTATAGTAACAAGTTTATCTGCCATAATACTCACCTAATCCTACTGCTTTTCGTGCTTCAATCAGCGTCTTTACCGCGACCGCTCTTGCCCGCTGAGCGCCTTTTGCGAGCAACTGTTTTACATAATCGGGATTGCTTTCAAGCTCGGCACGTTTGTGCCTAAAGGGGCTGAAGTATTCAACGATGAGTTCGACCAGCCGTTTCTTCGCCTCGCCGTATCCCATTCCACCTTTACGATATCTGTCTTGCCATTGTTTGAGCTCTTCCGGCGGCGCAAACAGCTTCAACAATGCAAAGACGTTGCAATTGTCCGGGTTCTTGGGTTCCTCAACCGGCGTCGAGTCGGTAACAATTTTCATCACCTTGTTTTTGATGCTCTTTTCCGGCTCGAACATCTCTATCGTGTTGCCGTAGCTCTTGCTCATTTTCCGCCCGTCAATGCCCGGCACAACGGCCACTGATTCTATAATAAAGTCCTTCGGCAGAACGAAAATTTCACCGTAAGTATTATTGAAATAACCCGCGATATCCCGTGTTACCTCAATATGCTGCTTCTGGTCGGCCCCCACGGGCACGACATCGCTCTTATATATAAGGATGTCCGCCGCCTGCAAAACAGGATACGCAAACAGCCCGTGATTGGGGCTGATACCCTGGGCAACTTTATCTTTGTAGCTGGTGCACCGATGTAAAAGCCCCATCGGCGTAATGCACGACAACAGCCACGTTAGTTCCGTAACCTCCGGCACATCCGACTGACGCCAGAATATCGTCTTTTCAGTATCAAGACCCAGGGCTATGTAGTCCATAGCGACGCTGAGGGTGAATTCGGAGACGTCTTTCGGCGATGGGTTGCTCGTCAGGGCGTGATAATCGGCGATAAAGAAAAAGCAATCGTTGCCCTGCTGCATCTGTATATGCTGGCGCATCGCCCCGAAATAGTTGCCTATATGCAGCCGACCCGACGGCTGAATGCCCGAAAATACTCTCAAAACGAATCTCCTTACAAAGAAAAATACAGAACTACCACACAATTGAAGGTAGCTTTCCTTTGTCCCAATGTCAAGCGTTTTGCACGTTGTCGCCGGACGCGAGGGCTGGCCAAATTCTGTGTTATGACTGTTAAAAACGAACAATTTGCGGGAAAGCATTCGTCCTATAAAATTATGCTCAAGAAGAATAATCTGTCAAGTCGAAGGTAAGATTGGTATATTGTTGTTCCTGTTTTGGTGCATGGGCACGTCGATTGCTTTGCGTAAGTATTTCGCCGAGTTGTCAGCGTAGAGAACAAATAATCTTTTGGAGTGGGAGTTGGTTTATGAAAAAGCGGCCGGCAATAACATCACGTGACCTCGGCCTGGAATTTGCGGCGCTCTGCGGCAAGCATTTCATCGGGCTTGAGCATCTGCATTACGGCTACTGGCCCGAAGGTCTGCCGGTGAATGTAAGCAACCTGCACATTGCGCAGGAGAACTACACGAACTTTCTGGTTTCGCACATTCCATCCGGCGTTCGCACGATTCTGGACGTCGGCTGCGGCGCCGGGCATACATCAAAACATCTTGCGGATATGGGCTATAAAGTTGCCTGCGTCTCGCCAAGTCCGGTGCTGAGCGGACGGGTGCGAGAGCTGATGGGCGACACCTGCCATGTATTCGAGTGCAAGTACGAAGATTTACAGACCGAAGACAGGTACGATTTGGTGCTGTTCAGCGAGAGCTTTCAGTACATCAAGATGCAAAAGGCAATGGCCAAGACGTTTGAGCTTCTCAACCCGGCCGGCTATATGCTCATCTGCGATATCTTCAGAAAAGATGTCGAGGCAACACCCGATGCCAAAAGCGTCGGCGGCGGCCATCTGCTGAGCAGGTTCTACAAACACATCGCAAGCCATCCATTCGAGCCGGTCGAAGATGTTGACATAACCGACCACGCAACTCCCAATCTCGACCTGATGGATGACGCGATGAAAAATGTCGTCCGTCCGGTTATCGATTCGTCGCTGGATTTCCTGGCAGGCAGGTATCCGCTTATGAGCAAGGTTATTCGCTGGTTATACAGAAAGCGAATCAACAAAGTTTACCAGAGGTATTTCAACGGGAACCGAGCCAGTGATGACTTCCGTAAATTCAAATCCTATCGACTGTTCCTCTATAGAAGCACTTGTGCTGTTCCCGCGGGAAATTCGACTGCGATCGCACCGTGTGTGGGCGGCCAGGCAGCCAGCCCGGTTGCTCTGCCGACGGGTGTGTGACACCTGAGTTTCGGTCCGTGCCGGCGTAATATGTCCTGTATTGTGCGCCTTTCATCTTCTATCCCTATTCGCTATACGTTATCCGCTAATCAAAATTTTTTTATTTTAATGATTGACTTTTCCGATTGTAAATTATAAAGTGCCGCTATCTGGGGGTTTTGCCGCTTGTGCGGATGATAAGTTGACAATTTAAAACGTGATATCAGGCCCCGGCACGCCGGGGCAGAACCAATATTGGAAACCGTTCCGCCTGTGGCGGACAAGTAATGGCAGGGCACTAAAATCGCAAAGAGACCATACATTCAGGGGCCGTACTCGAAAGCGGATATTGCGCTTTTGAAAAAGGGGTATCCGGCCACAAGCGCAGTGGTGCTGGCGGGCAAGCTCAAACGTTCGCTGATATCGGTGCAGAAACAGCTCCGCGAGATGCACATCGGCAGAAGAAAAGAATCCGGCTGGACGCCTGCTCAACTTGGGTATCTGCGAAGAAACTACAAGGAAACCGCAACATGGGAAATCGCCAATCGGCTGAATAAAACGCCTTCCGAGGTGAAACACAAGGCCGCCGAACTGAAGCTCAAAAAGTAGAGGGTTTCCAACAGCATCTGCCTGGACGACGGACGATTGTTTATGATAGTCGGCGTGATGACAGCCAATCTGCACCTTCAGGGTATCGGCTCGCTGAAAGAAAAACGCAGCATCGTCAAAAGCGTAATCGGACGATTGCAAAGCCGGTTCAATATATCCATTTCCGAAGTTGACCACAACGACAGCAAAATCATCGCCACTATCGGCGTCGCCGTCGTCGGCAACGACAAATCCTTTATCGAAAGCCAGTTCGGAACCGTCGCCAATTTTATGCGTAACGACGGCCGGTTCTACCTCGGTTCAATCGAACGCGAAATTTATCCGGCGTAGCCCGACACCCATTTTGGGAAAACATCGGCAGCAAATTTGAAGAGACCTCAGGATTCAAAAAGAGTGCGGGGCGAAGCAAAACGGCAGGGGCAGGGTTATTCCTCATCGCTTAGCCCCGAAGCCTGCTTCGGGGTCTGTCATTGCGAGGCCGTAGGCCGAAGCAATCTCTTGTTTCAAATCTGCAATCCGCATTTATCCGCCAGTCAGTGTGGCGCAATCGCAAATTTTACCCGCCGTAGGTTTAACGAAGGCGGGCCGCAATTATTTAAAATCCTTGCTTTTCCTTCCCGTAGCGTAGCGAAGGTCCTCGGGGTTAGCTCCCTTGCCTGCCCCCGCGCTTAGTTTTGCGAAACAAAACTACGGGGGGTCTTCGGCCGGGGACCCATTATTCATTCTTAACTTTCTTGTTTTCTCATTACTTTAACGATATACTGTCACCTTATGGCTGGAATCGGCTCGGAAGAGATTCGCTCCTTTTCGTAGCGAAGCGAAGATCCCCGCATGTCGTTGGCGGGGAGCCAGACTTCTTTGGATTTGCAAATGAAGGGCCCGTCAACTTTGCTGGCCGGAAGATAGTGTTCCATCCCTATCCATGAAGGCTTTATAGTTATTGTTGGAGATTTACATTTGCATGAATCAAAAAGAAACGTCATTAGATGAACGCATACTTGGTCTCCCCCCTGTTCACGATTGGGGGATTATATATAGGGACGAATTATATGGGGCATTTGATATAACCAAAGAAGGATTACTGGCACTTGAATCACATCTCCTTAATATTGCCAGCCTGATTATCCCAAACAATGTGGCTTCCGAAATAGTTCAAGTTGTTTTTTCCGGGAAACCATCAGAAAGCTACAAAAACATCTCAGAAGTGATTAATCTAAGAAATCCTCGCAAAGGAAGAATAACAGGTATTAATATTAGAGTGACTACCAACGAGGCTTTAGCTTCTTTATGGATTGATTCTACTGGTTTATATTCGTCACATTCGATTGTTCTTCTTTTTGCAGGAGATTCCGAAGGCAAATTCAGCAGTCTTAAATCCTCAATTTTTAGTGAATTAGCAAACTTAAAGTTATGGTATTTGCCAATAAGGATATGCTTTGACAGAATACTTGCTTTATTAGCTAAGATTCCAGCTGTAATATATATGGCGCTCTTTGCAATGGTCGTGGCAATTGCTCTTTTAGGAATATTTGGTAATATATTCTTTTACTTTTCAGATAAATCAAAGCATGAACGATTGCAACAAGCATCTGAGGTACTTGTCAATAAGATATCCGGTGTCGAACCCAACATTGATCCTAACACTGTATCACAAATCAAAGAAATCCTAAATGCCAAAATTAAGCAATACGACAGATCTGCTTATGATACCTTTATGCCATTGATTGTAGGGAATATTAACGGATTATTCCTTTCGATCTGTATAATATTCACATTCTATTTGTTCCCAAGAGTTGTGTTTGAGATTGGCGAAGGCATAAGAAGATATGAACAGCTCACATGGTTAAGACGTTTTGTAATTGGAAGTATCATAATTTGTGGAATAATTGTTCCTTTAATACTTAAGCAGTATTTAACTTGGTTCTAACTATGGGAAATAATGGGGACAGCCGTTTTTTCGTAGCGTAGTTTACCCGCCAGTCAGTTTGGCGGGCGAAGACCTCGGCGTAGGACGGGCCGTTTTAACTTCCAATCTCCTCGTTAAATCCGCAATCCGACTTCAATTTGCTCGGCTTTAAAAGAAAGAGGCGTTTCTAACGCATCGGTGGACGACAACGAATCCTGCGTCTAAGCTCGCTTAAAGAGCAGGGTTCGTCGAGTACACCAAGCCGAGCAAATGCAGTGTCAATCAGTGTAAATCCGTGTCCGAAAATAATTCTCTGTGCCTTCTGTGCTCTCTGTGGCTAAAATAATCCGTGTAATCTGCCTGCCCCTGCGTCTTGTTTTGATAAGCAAAACAGCGGGGGTGGCTAAAAAATAATTCTTCGTGTCCCTTCTTTTTCTTTGTGGTGACAAAACCTGCGGAATCTGCGCAATCAGCGTCTAATCCTTTTGCGCATTTTTGTGGCAAAAAATATCTCTGCGGCCTCTGCGTTCTCTCCCGGAAGGGATGGCCAAGCCACACGGTAAAAACCCTTCGAACTACGGCGGACACTTCGCGCAGGCGGCGCGGAAGAGCATCGTGCTTAAATACCTGTCGCCGCGGTCGCAAATAATCGTTACCACCATCATCATAAACCTCAATCCTACCAATCTCCACCCGTACTTTATTAAAATGCTCATAGTCCTTTTGACTAATCGAAAGGACTATGGCTTTATCTGTCGTCGAAAAAAGGGGTCAGGAGTCGTTTTTGTGATTATTGTTTTGTCAGCCGGCAAATTGCCCTTGGCAATTCCCCTAAGGGGCGGCAGATGAGTAGCGGGCATTCACAGATACGCGTATCGAGAAATGACCGCTGCGAGTATGCACCCCGGCTGACAAAACAGTGTAAATCCGTGTCTAAAAAAGTTCTCTGTGCCCTCTGTGTCCTCTGTGGCTAAAAAAGCAGTGTTAATCCTATGAAGCAGAGCCGTGTCTAAAAAAAAACTCTGCGGTCTCTGCGTTCTCTGCGGTAAAAAACTACGGCGGGCATTTCGCGCAGGCGGCGCGGAATAGCATCGTGCTTAGGTACCTGTCGCCGCGGTCGCAAATAATTGTAACCACCGTGCCGGCTTTCATATCCTTCGCGATTCGGACCGCTCCCGCAACTGCTGCACCACTCGATATGCCCGCGAAGATTCCCTCCTCAGCCGCCAATCGCCGGGTCATTTCGTATGCCTCATCATCTTCCATCGTCATAACGTCGTCGAGCCGGTCTCGCTCGTAAATAGCGGGCACGATTGACTCGGTCATATTCTTTAGGCCCTGGATGGTGTGATGAGGCGTTGGTTCGATGCCTACGATTTTGACGTGGTTTAATTTTTCGCGAAGGAAGCGAGAAATACCCATAAGCGTGCCGGTTGTGCCCATGCCGGCGACAAAAAATTCGATTTGGCCATTGGTTTGTTTGTAAATTTCCGGGCCGGTCGTCTCGTAATGAGCTAACGGGTTATTGGGGTTGGTGAACTGGTTGGGCATAAAATAGACGTTGGGTTCTTTTTCGAGGATTCGCTGAGCCATCCTGATAGCGCCGTCGGTGCCTTCGTTGGCGGGCGTCATTATCACTTCCGCGCCGAAGGCCTCCAAAATGTGTCGTCGTTCGCTGCTTACGCAGGCGGGCAGTGTCAGTTTGACGCGATACCCTTTGGCTGCGCCAATCATCGCAAGCGCGATACCCGTGTTGCCGGAGGTCGGTTCGAGAATGGTTTTATCTTTGGTGAGCGAGCCATCCTCCTCGGCCTTTGTAATCATATAGAGTGCGGTGCGGTCTTTAATCGACCCGGCGGGGTTATTACCTTCCATTTTAGCTAAAAGACGCACCCTGGGGTTGGGGTTCAGCCGGTTTAGCTCTACCATTGGCGTATTGCCAATCGACGAAAGAACGCTCATCAGGGTTCTCCTACGTGTTAAGATGGGCTAATAATACCATAAGTATGCCAGCCGTTTCAAGTAATCGCTGATTGATTTGCAGCGACGGTGTGCGATTCTTCTTTGTAGGTAGTCGTAGGGCGGGGCTTGCCCCGCCTCCCGTTCCCGGAAGGGACGCCTTTCGGCAGAATCGAACCATAAACTCGAATCGCACCCGCAGCGACGAGATAATTCACTTTTGATTTGAAATTTACAGCCGGGTTGATATACTAACGCCCCTTGTTTTTGGTGGTTGTTTAAAAGTTTGCAGGATTGATTTTTAACGGAAAGGTATCAGCAATGGCAAAGGCCGCAAAAGCAAACGCGGTAGTCGGGCAATCCGGTGGACCTACCGGGGTTATCAACGCGTCTCTCGTCGGCGTAATCGAAGAAGTCAAAAAACATTCGCAAATCGGCGACCTGTATGGCGCGGTTCACGCCGTATCAGGCATCGTCAAGGACCAGTTCATCAACCTCAAAAAGGTCTCAGCCAAAACTCTCGAGCTGGTCGCTGCATCGCCATCATCGGCCCTCGGTTCAAGCAGAGACAAGCCCGATGAGGCATACTGCGCGAATATCCTCGAGGTCTTCAAAAAGCGAAACGTCCGCCATTTTTATTACATAGGCGGCAATGATTCAGCAAACACCTGCCATATTATCAATACCATCGCCCAGAAGTCGGGCTATGAGCTGCACGCCTGGCACGTTCCCAAAACAGTCGATAACGACCTGCTCGTCACCGACCACTGTCCAGGGTTTGGAACAGCGGCGAAGTTCGTCGCCTGCGCACTTATGGGCGACGACCTCGATAACCGCGCTTTGCCGGGGGTGAAAATCGACGTCATAATGGGCAGGAACGCCGGCTTCCTCACCGCAGCGGCCGCACTTGGAAAGAGAAAAGATGACGACGGCCCACACCTCATCTATTTGCCCGAACGGCCAGTTTCGATGGATAAGTTTCTTGCCGATGTTAACGCCGTATATACCAAGCTCGGCAGGTGCGTAATCGCCGTCAGCGAAGGTATGCGCGACACCGATGGCGTCATCTGGACCAAAAAAATTGTCAGCAGCGAAGAAAAAGACGCCCACGGCAATGTCCAGCTTTCAGGAACCGGCGCTCTGGCCGATTTCTTGGCAGGCCAGATTAAGGGCGCCCTCAAAATCAAACGAGTTCGTGCCGACACATTCGGCTATCTACAGAGAAGCTTCGCGGGTCTGCAATCACCCGTCGATGCCAAAGAGGCGCGTCTCTGCGGCAGACAGGCGGTCAAGTATTCGCTAACACAGCAAAGCGGCTCGGTCGCGATGAGACGCCTCAAGGGAGTGAAATACGCGATTGAATTATTCGCTACGGAATTAAGCAGCGTCGCGGAAAAAACAAAGTCGCTGCCAAATGAATATATCAATTCGCAAGGCAATGGCGTTACAGACGCCTTTGTCAAATATGCGTTTCCCTTGACAGGGGGACTACCGAAAACCGAATACCTTGGCGGTTACCCCAGGGTATGACCCGCCTTCGCGAATCCTTCTTTGTAATTGCTACGAAGAGCGGGCGCTACGGCGGGTGAATTTGAGTTTCTTGTCCTCCAGAGTTCCGCCAGAGATGGCGGGATGACGGAAGGACAGGAGGGGCGAATGGCCTGTTCTGCTTTCGGAACAGGCCAATTTTTTTAACAACTTTTGCCACCAAGACACTAAGGCACGAAGGTTAAATAGTTTTTAGTTTTGTGTTTTTGGTTTTTAGTTAAAAACTCAAAACTTAACACTAACAACTTAAAACCCTTTTGTATTCTGGGGACTTAGTGGTAATGTAGTTTCGATGAGCTTTTTTAGCGTCAATAAAATATTTTTCACGGTTCTCGGCTATCCGATGAGCTATATCGAGCTGTCGGCTACGCTGCTAATCACCGTCTATGTCCTGCTGATTACCCGCAAAATCGTCTGGGCGTGGCCTTTGGGGATAGTAACGTTTTCGCTTTTCGCGGCGTTGTTCTACCAGGTCCGCCTGTATTCCGATTTCTTCGAGCAATTCTACTACATCGGCAATTGCTTCTACGGCTGGTATGTATGGCTGGCCGCGAAAAAGAAGGCAGAAGATGGGGCAAAAGAACTGGAAGTTTCATACACCACCGGCAAAGGCCGATTGATTGCGGGCGTGATAATAGTAATCGGGGGAGTTGCCGCCGGATTTGCGATGAGCAGGATTCATACCTGGCTGCCGGCGTTGTTCCCTCAGCAGGCGGCTTATCCGTATATCGACGCGACGGCGACGGTGATGGGGTTTGTCGCTGCCGCACTTATGACGCACAGGAAAATCGAGGCGTGGATTCTCTGGCTTTGCGTGAACAGTATCTGCATCGGCCTGTATTTCGCTCTGAACGTAAAATTCGTCGCGATTCTGTATATCTTCTTTTTGGCCCTGGCGGTTAATGGATTGATTACGTGGGGGAAAGAATTTCACCGAAAAAATTAGCCACTAAAAAGCACAAAAGGTTTTACCGCGGAGAACGCTGAGACCGCAGAGATTTTTTTCAGACACGGATTCCTTCGACTACTGCTCAGGACAGGTTACACTGATTAACACTGTTTTTTTCACCACGAAGACACGAAGGTTTTAACCACGGATTAACACGGATGGACACGGATTTAGTCAGCCGGGGGGCGTATTCGCAGCGGTCATTTCTCGATACTCGTATCTGTGAATGCCCGCTACTCATCCGCCGCCCCTTAGGGGCATTGCCGAGGGCAATTTGCCGGGTCCCGCCTTCATAACTCAAAACTAAACACTCAACACTCAAAACTAATATTTGACACCTCGTTTGTGAAAATCTTAATTTAACCACAGATTACGCAGATTGCGCGGATTTTTAAGAATATTAAAACTTGTTGTCTTATCAGGGACTTAGTGGTAAAAATTAGAGAGATTCACACCTTTGACCCGAAAAACAACCGTCTTGATGGCTCGCTTTCTAATACGGTGATGGCAGTTTTGTAATATTCATTGTTCGGTCTGTATAGTCTTTGTTGGAAGCAAGAAAGGAAATGGTCATGTTTTCAGAGTACATAAAAAGTTTTGCGCGAACATTAGACGGTCTAAGATCCTTTATTGACTTAGTACAACCTTTCCTTGACAAGAAAGGACGTGAGGCGCAAAAGAGGGGTGCTGGCAATCTAGCCCCACTTCTTCTTGGCTTTGCACAAAAAGATCCCTCTTTACTTAAGAAACTGGGCTTAACGGAATCCCAGCTTCGCAAAACATTTAATGGGGATATCAAAATTAGTGAAGGAAAGGGAGGCGAAGAGCCGCAGTTTTCAATAAGTGTATCCGGGCCGCAGAGTCGAGCATTCGACGAAACTATGAGCGAGATAGGGCGAGCAGGGGAACGAATTTCTCTCTTATACCAGAACTCGTTGATTTCACTTATAAGCGCAGTCGAGTGTTTTCTCTCACAAATTATCCATAAGTATTATTGTGTTGTGCCAGATGCGTTATCAAATAAAGACAAAGTCTTAAGCTTCGATGATCTAAAGAACTTTGATTCTGTCGAAGACGCACGAGCATTTCTGACCGAGAAAAAGGTTGAGGGCATCATGCGAGGATCGTTCATGGACTGGACAGGCTTTTTCCGAACACAAGCCAATCTTTCTATGAGCTTTTTAGACCCATATATGGATAAGCTAGTAGAAACATGTGAAAGAAGGAATCTGCTTGTTCACAATGCGGGCATTGTGAACACAATTTACATTTCCAAAGTTTCCGCAGACCTACGCAAAGGGATAAAAAAAGGTAACAAGATAATATTATCAAGACAGTATTTGGATGAGCGTATCGATTACTTTGAGCTTAACAGCATTCTCATCGCAGCAGAACTTTGGAAAAACCTCAAACCACCTGACGATAAGCGTGCCGAAATTCTAGGACACATAGCGTATAATCATCTAAGAGCCTCTAGATGGCCTGTTTCTGAGGGATTGAGTTATTTCATGATGATGGATAAACGAACGAAGGAACCTTCTCAACTGATAGGTATACTAAATTATTGGCAGTCCCTTAAAAGACAGGGGCGTTGGGATAAAGTCAAAGAAGCAGCCGCATCCGAAGATTTTTCCGCGAAAGGCATTAGGTACCAGCTTGGTCACTTGGCACTACTTGAAAAAAATAAGGAGTTCTTTGATCTTGTTCCATCAGCACTTACCGGTAAAGAGGTAACTCTGGAAGAACTCAGAGAATTCCCAATTTTCATAGATATGCGAAAAGACAGACGTTTCTCAAAATATAGAAAGAAACAGAAACCTTTACGGGCGGAGTCAAAGGTA
>Ga0315294_10007167_pt1 | contig 12231 bp, 8 predicted proteins | sample YL17G13_40_MG_FD_203626 | JGI IMG/M metagenome (GOLD analysis project Ga0315294, IMG submission 203626) | Sediment microbial communities from Yellowstone Lake, YNP, Wyoming, USA - YL17G13_40 | ecosystem: Environmental > Aquatic > Freshwater > Lake > Sediment | place: USA: Wyoming | collected...
CTGGAAGCGGTCAAGATTTCACTGGCGGCCATCGAGTCCATGCGCACCGGCCGGCCGGTTGACCTGGACAAGTTTGAGGAGTAAGCGCGATGACGAAGACCATCCGAATTGGAATGTTGAGTTTTGCCCACATGCACGCCTACAGTTATGCCGCCTGCCTGAAACAAATTCCCGGCGTGGACCTGGCAGGCATCGCCGACGACGACCGGGCGCGGGGCGAGGAGGCAGCCCAGCGGTTCGGCACCCGCTCCTTGGCCAGTGCAGAAGCACTGCTGGACGAGAAACTGGACGGCGTGGTCATCTGTTCCGAGAACGCGCGGCACCGCGCCCTGACCGAATTGGCTGCTCCGCGCACCTCTCACATCTTGTGCGAAAAGCCTATCGCCGCTACACTGACCGACGCCCAGGCGATGATCGCGACCTGCGCCGCCCACGGCACCCGGCTGCAGATCGCCTTCCCGGTGCGCTTCTCCCCGCCGGTACAACGGCTCAAGGCCATCCTCGACGCGGGCACGCTGGGGCGCATCTACAGCGCCAAAACCACCAACCACGGCCGCATGCCGGGTGGCTGGTTCGTGGACAGGGTGCTATCGGGCGGCGGGGCGGTCATAGACCACACCGTGCACGTGATTGATCTGCTGCGCTGGTTCTGGAACACCGAGGTTACGGAGGTGTACGCCGAAATCGGGTACAGCCTGCTCCATCCTGGCCTGGGCATAGACGATGCAGGGTTGCTCTCCTTCCGGCTGGCGACCGGCGCGTACGGCACGTTGGACGTCAGTTGGTCGCGGCCCAAGAGTTATCCGACCTGGGGCGACGTGAAACTGGAGGTGCTGGGAGAAGGGGGCATTGCTCAGGTGGACGCCTTCAACCAGCACCTGGCCGTCTACAGCGACCAGACCGGCCGAGGCGAATGGGTGAACTGGGGCAGCAACATAGACCTGGGCCTGATCCGAGATTTCGTGGACATGATCGTGACCGGGCGGGAGCCATTCATCACCGGCCACGACGGCCGGCAGGCGCTGGAAGTAGCCCTGGCTGCCTACCGGTCCGCCGAGACTGGCCTGCCGGTGTCGCTGCCCTTGGGGGAAGCACCCTCACCCCGGCCCTCTCCCTGGGAGGGAGAGGGGGAAGGAAGTGGATGTTCTGCAGAGGTTCACACTTGAAGATATCTGCTACCGTTCCTATGCGCATAGACCTGGCGGGTGGTACGCTCGACGTGTATCCGCTATACCTGTTCGAGGATGGCGGGCTGACCGTGAATGCCGCCGTCAATATCTATGGCCACGTGACCGTGGAAGAGCGGTCCGACAGCCGCATCACCATTCGCTCTGAAGACATCGGAACGGAGGAAACGTGTGCCAGCCTGGCCCACATGCCACCCGGCGGTGACCTGGACCTGGCCAAACGAGCCCTGCGCTTCTATCAGCCCCACCACGGCCTGAACATCGTCCTGCGCAGCGAAGCACCGCGCGGCTCTGGCCTGGGTGCCTCGTCGGCGCTCCTCATGGCGCTCTCTAGCGCGCTGAACGAGATCGAACACTTGGGGTTAGGTAAGACCCGCCTGATTGACCTGGGAGCGAATATCGAAGCCCAGGTCATCGGGATCCCCACCGGCAAACAGGATTACTTTCCGCCCTTGTTCGGCGGGGTGTGCAGCATCTGGTTCGGTGTAGATGGCCATCGCCTGGAGCGGCTGGACCAGGGCAGTGATCTGATAGACCGTCTCAACGAACGAATGATCCTCACCTTTACCAACATCAACCGCTTCTCCGGCATCACTAACTGGGCCATGCTGAAACGATACATCGAGAAAGAGGGGAACACCGTGGCCCACATGCGGTCCATCAAGGAAGTGGCCGTGGCCATGCGCCAGAGCCTGGTCGCTGGCGGCCTGGACGAGTTCGCGCGCCTGCTGGCCGTGGAGTGGGAGAACCGCAAGGTCCTGGCTGAGGGAGTCACCACGCCCGAGATTGACGCGATGATCGCCGCTGCCAGGGCCCAAGGGGCACGCGCCAGCAAACTCTGTGGTGCAGGCGGTGGCGGCTGCATGATCACGTACGCGGAACCAGAACACCTGCCCGCCGTGAAACAGGCGCTGGTAAATGCCGGGGCCACGCTGATTCCGTTTCGTATCGTCGCCGAAGGCATCCGCACCGCACATAGCGAATAGCAAATCACGCATTACGGATTACGCATTACGCATCACGCATTACGAATGGCAAAAATGACAAGTCCGAAATCTGGAAGTTTGAAGGCCATCATCCTGGCTGCTGGCAAAGAGGCCGCCACCACCGACACTGAGCAGATCGTGCTCCAACCCCTCGGTGACAGAAAGGTGATTGACTACGTCGTCCAGAACGGGCTACAACTCGTCTTGCCCGACGACATCCACATCGTGGTGGGTCACCCACAGAAAAAAGTGCAGGCGCACGTGGGGCCAGATTACCACTACATCGTCCAGGAGGAGCAACTCGGCACGGGGCACGCGGTCCTGCAACTCCACCCACTCCTCAAGGACTTTCATGGTGATCTGCTCATCCTCTATGGCGACACGCCCCTCTTTCGCCCGGCCTCCATCCGAGGGCTATTGAACCGCCACCGGCTGCGCCAGGCCCACCTGACATTGCTCACCGCGGTAGTGGACCGTCCCCTGCCCTACGGACGCATCATCCGCGACGCTGTTGGCCGGATCGTAGACATCATCGAGGAGACCGAGGCCTCGCCGGAGGTGCGGCAGATTCGCGAAATGAACGTGGGCGCTTACGTCGTCCGCGCCGAAGCCATCTTCCCTGCCCTGGAGACGCTGCCACCTTCCCCCATAGATGGCACTTATCGCCTCACCGACTGCGTCCATCGCCTCATCCACTATGGCTTGAGCGTGGAGAGTTATCAAATCTACGATCAGGATGAGGTGCTGGGCATTAACACCCACGACGACCTGGCCCAGGCCGAGTTCATCTTGCAGAAACGGCTCTACCGTCCCCGCCGGCACGAGGAGCAGAACCTGATCACCTTCGGCACCGGCGGCTGGCGGGCGGTCATCGGTGAAGGCTTCACACTGCACAACGTGCGGCGCTTGTCCCAGGCGCTGGCCAACGAGATCACCCGCCGAGGCCATGAAAAGCGCGGCGTCGTCGTCGGCTTCGACCGTCGCTTCCTCTCCGACCGGGCGGCCGAGGCGGCCGCCGAGGTGTTCGCCGGCAACAACATCCCCACTACCCTGCTGACCGAGGATGCACCCACGCCCCTGATCACGTACGCCACCGCCGTCCAGGGCGCGGCCTACGGGCTGGCTTTCACTGCCAGCCACAACCCGCCGGAATGGAACGGCCTCAAGGTCTTTCACGGCGACGGCTCCTTGCTGCTCGACGAAGAGACGCGCCAGATCGAGGCAGAGACCAACAGCCTGACGCCGGACGACGTGGTGAAGATTGACCTGGACACGGGCTTGGATGCAAGTGTGGTGCGCCGGCGCGACTTTACCAACGCATACGTGGATGCGGTGGAGTCGCTGATTGACCTGGAGGCGATCCGCAACGCCGGTTTGAAGGTGATCGTGGATCCGATGTACGGCGTGGGACAACTCACGCTGGGCATCATCCTCACCGAGGCACGCTGCCGGGTGACGTTCATCCACGAGCGCCGCAACCCACTCTTTGGTGGACGTTCCCCGGCCCCCAACCTGGAGGCCCTGCGGCTGCTGATCACCCACATTCAGGAAGATGGCTACGACCTGGGTCTGGCCACCGACGGCGATGCCGACCGGGTCGCCATCGTGGACGAGCGGGGCGAATACATCACGGTGAACGACGTCCTGCTGCTCCTGTACTGGTATCTCCACGAGGTGCGCGCCGAACGGGGTGGCGTGGTGCGCAACATCGCCACCACGCACCTGCTGGACCGGCTGGCGGCCCACTTTGGCGAGACCTGTTACGAGGTCCCGGTCGGCTTCAAGCACATCTCCGCCTCGATGGTCAGACACGATGCACTGCTGGGGGGCGAATCGAGCGGTGGCCTGACGATCCGGGGCCACATCCTGGGCAAGGATGGCATCTTCGCTGCAGCCCTGGTCGTGGAGATGCTGGCGCGCACAGGCCAGCGCATCTCCCAACTGCTGGAGCAGGTCTACGACATTACCGGCCGCCTCTACGTCGTCGAAGATAACGTCCCGGCTACCCCCGAGATGCGTATCGTCGTCCCACGCCTGCTGCAGCAGGCTCCCACCGACCACATTGGCCCTTACCCGGTGGCGCACGTTTCCCACCTGGACGGCACGAAATTCCTCCTGCCGCACGACAACTGGGTATTGCTGCGCTTCTCCGGCACGGAGCCGGTCTTGCGCCTCTTCGCGGAGGCCGATTCCCCGGACAAGGCCCACGAGTTGATCGAGTGGCTCACCAAATTCATCCAGAAGGAGATCCAATGACCCAGGTTTTGCTTCCCCAACCCAAGGAACTGTCACTGCTGGACGGCACATTCTCGCTCGATGCCGAGACCCTCATCGTCATCCCAGCCCAGGCTGGCGACGACGTATACTTGGCCGCCCGCCAACTTCAGGACGAGGTATACCAGGCCACCGGCCTGACACTGCCCATCCTCAAGGCCTTCGCTCCACCTCGGTCTAGCAATCTCATCTTGCTCGTCTGCGGCCAGGTGCAGGCAACGGCCTTCGGCGTCGAACCAGTGCGGACCCAGGCCCCTGATACTCTCGCCGACCAGGCTTACACGCTGGCCGTCGCCCCGGCGCGCATCACGCTCTACGCCGATGCACCCACCGGCCTCTTCTACGCCGTTCAGACGTTGCGCCAGTTGGTGCGGCTGCACTGCCAGACGATACCTGCATTGACCATTCAGGACTGGCCCACGCTCCGGTATCGCGGCCTCATGCTCGACATCTCCCGCCGCAAAGTTCCGACGCTGAGAATGCTCAAGCAACTGGCCGAAGAACTCAGCCACTATAAACTCAACGTGCTTCAACTCTATACCGAGCACACCTTCCAGTTCCCCAGCCATCCCAAGATCGGGGCCGGCTGCGGTTCGCTCAGCAGCCAGGACATCCTGGAACTGGATGCGTTCTGCCGTGAACGTCACGTCGAACTGATGCCCAATCTGCAGTCCTTCGGCCACGCCCGCAACACGCTGACCATCCCGGAATACCGGCACCTGGCGGAGACAGACCTCCTCTGGACGCTGAGCCCGGCCTTCGAGGAGACGTACACGCTGCTGGACGACCTCTACGCCGACATGCTGCCCGCCTTCACCTCCACGGCCTTCAACGTGGACTGCGACGAGACCTGGGACCTGGGGCATGGAGCCAGCAAGGGGATGACCGACGAGGTCGGCGTGGGGCGGGTCTACCTCAACCACATCCTGCGCGTGCGCGAACTGGCGATGCGCTACGGACGGCACATCCAGGCCTGGGGCGACATCCTGCTGCACCATCCAGAACTGATCAGCGAGGTGCCGGACGACGTGACGTTACTCGACTGGCACTATGACCCCGCCGACGAGTATCCCACCGCCAAGGTCTTCGGCAAGGCCGGGCGGCGGTTCTGGGTCTGCCCGGGCGTCGGCTCCTGGAACAGCATCTTCCCGCGGCTCTACGGGGCGAACGTCAACATCCGTAACTTTGTGCGCGATGGGGTGGCCGCCGGTGCCGAGGGTGTACTCAACACCGACTGGGGCGATTATGGCCACTACCAGCCCGTGGGCCTATCCTGGTACGGCTACGTCTTCGGCGCGGTCCAGGGCTGGACCGGTGGCACGACGGACGACGAGGACTTTAACCTGGCCTTCGGCCCGCTCTTCTTCGGCGCGGGGTGCGCCGAGATCATGGTCGCGCTGCACTATCTGGCCCGCACGAATGATCTGCCCAACGTCCATCGCGAAAACCGCTCCCATACCATCCTGGCTTTGTTCGACGAGCCGTTGACCGGCACGACGGTGGAGGGCGAGGATGCGTTACCTGCCGAGGCGCTCACACAGATGCGCAGGCTGGCGGAGGCAGCCGCCGCTATCTGCGACGACCTGGCCCCGGACCATCCTCGCGAACTGACGCTCTCGGAGATGGCATCGGCCGCCCGCCTGACCGGTTACGCCGCCCGCAAGACGGCGCTATCTCAGGAGATCTGCCAGGGGTTGCGCGACCCGCACCTGGACGCCGACCGTGTATACGGCTACATCCAGGCGCTCAGAGCGCTCGACGCGGAACTGGAAAGCCTGCGGGCCGAGTTCGAAATACTGTGGCTGTCCCGCGCCCGGCGCAGCGAGATGCACGTCGCACTGGGCTACTATGCTGGCCTGCGCGTGCGCTTCCGGGCTGCGGCTGCCTGGCTGGAAGAACAGCGGCAGGCGCTGCTGAAGGGCCAACCCGTGGACGCGCTGCTACAGACCTACGACGCCAGCGGCTACCGCACGCTGTGGCAGACCTGGCCTGACTGATTTAAGAAACCAGGCAAGAGAAACCAGGTTTTTGGGAAAAACCTGGCTTCTTCGCCTTACTGGAGGTATCCACGTGTCTAACCCTATCGAAGCCGTCATGGTCGGCGCGGGCAACCGGGGCTACTATGCCTACGGCCCTTACGCGCTGCAACATCCCGACGAAATCCGCTTCACCGCCGTCGTCGAACCTCACGACGAACGGCGGCGGCGCTTCGCCCAAGACCATGCCATCCCGCAGGAACGGCAGTTCCGCACGTGGGAGGAACTGTACTCCCGCGGCCAGATCGCCCAGGCGCTCGTCAACTGCACGCTCGACCGGATGCACCTGGATTCCACGCTGCCGGCGCTGGAACTGGGCTACGACGTGCTGCTCGAAAAGCCGATGTCCAACACGCTGGCCGGGAACGTGCGGCTGGTTCAGACGGCCGAGCGGCGTGGCCGCCTGCTGATGATCTGTCACGTGCTGCGCTACACGGCCTTTTTCTCCACGCTGCACGACATCATCGCCTCCGGGCGGCTGGGCGACGTGATTACCGTCGAGCACCGGGAGAACGTCGTTTACTGGCACATGGCGCACAGTTTCGTGCGCGGCAACTGGCGCAGCAGCCGGACCGAAAGTCCCATGATCCTGGCCAAGTGTTGCCACGACCTCGACGTCCTGTTCTGGAACCTGGGGCCGGTAACGCGGCTCAATTCCTTCGGCTCGCTTCTCCATTACCGCCAGGAGAACGCACCGCCCGGCGCGCCGGAACGCTGCACAGACGGCTGCCCGGTTGCCGAAGATTGCCCGTGGTACGCGCCTCGCCTCTACCTGCAAGAGTACACCGGTTGGCCGGTGTCCGTCATCTCCGAGGACACCAGCCTGGAGGCGCGGCGCCGGGCGCTGGAGACGGGACCTTATGGCCGCTGCGTCTACCGGTGCGACAACGACGTGGTGGACCACCAGACGGTCAACGTGGAGTTCGCCAGCGGCGCCACGGGGGTGCTGTTTATGCACGGCCACTCCCACGAGGAAAGCCGCACCATGCGCTACGACGGCACACGGGCCACGCTGCGAGCCAAGTTCGGCTACGGCGTTGGCGACGTCATCGAGATCCACGATCACCTGACCGGCCGCATGGAGCGGGTTGACCCTCAGGCAGGGGGCTCCGGCCACGGGGGCGGCGACGCAGGGCTGATGGCCGCCTTCGTGAAGGCGCTGCGCGACCCTCGTACTGCGCTCACCACGAGCCGCGAGTCGCTGGAGAGCCACCTGATGGCCTTCGCTGCCGAAGAGGCGCGCGTCGAGGGGAGCATCGTGGAGATGAGCGCTTATCGCACTCAGGCAGAGAGTTAAGAAACCAGGTTTTTCCCAAAAACCTGGTTTCTCTGGTTTCAAGGAGCGTACCCATGCCCCAACCCATCACCGCTATCTTGATCGGCGCCGGCAACCGGGGCGCTGAAGCCTACGGCCCCTACGCGCTGGCACACCCGGACGAAATCCGTTTCATCGCCGTCGCCGAGCCCCACGAGGCCCGTCGCAACCGCTTCGCCCAGGCCCACGCCATCCCGCCCGAGCGGCAGTTCCACACCTGGGAGGACCTGCTGGCCCAGGGGCAGATCGCCGACGTCGCACTCGTCTGCACGCTGGACCGGAACCACGCGGCGCCTACCATCGCTGCCCTCGAGGCCGGCTACGACGTCCTGCTGGAGAAGCCCATGGCCACCACCCTGGCCGACTGCGTGCAACTGGTCAAGACTGCCGAGCGCACAGGACGGTTGCTCCAGATCTGCCACGTCCTGCGCTACACGGCCTTCTTCTCCACCCTCCACGAGATCATCGCCTCGGGCCGCTTGGGGGACGTCGTCACCGTCGAGCACCGGGAGAACGTCACGTACTGGCACATGGCCCACTCCTACGTGCGCGGCCACTGGCGCAACAGCCAGATCGAAAGCCCGATGATCATGGCCAAGTGCTGCCACGACCTGGACGTCCTGTTCTGGAACCTGGGGCCATGCCACCAGTTGAGTTCTGTCGGCTCCCTGATGCACTATCGGCCAGAGAACGCTCCACCCGGCGCACCGGAGCGCTGCACGGATGGCTGCCCCGCCGCCGGCGATTGTCCGTGGTACGCGCCCCGCCTGTACCTGGACCTGGTACCCTTGATGCAGATCGCGCGTCGCTCGCCGCTTGCCTTGGAGCGGCTGGGGGCCGCCCTCATCCTCGACCACCCCACGCTGGCCAGGGTGGCCCGGCGCATAGTGCCGGGCCTCGACGCGGCGCTGGACTATCGCGGCTGGCCGATCTCCGTCCTCTCCGAGGACACGAGTCATGAGGCCCGCTGGCAGGCGCTGGAGACGGGACCGTATGGCCGCTGCGTCTACCATTGCGACAACGACGTGGTGGACCACCAGATCGTCACCATGGAGTTCGAGGGTGGCACATCGGCGGCCATGGTGATGCACGGCCACTCCCATCGCGAGGGTCGCACGCTGCGCTACGACGGCACTCGCGCGACGGTACGCGGCCAGTATTACCCTGACGAACAGGAAATCCAGGTTCACGACCACCGCACGGGGAAAGTGGACATCATCCGGCCCACCGTGGGCCCCATCGGTGCCACCGGCCACGGGGGCGGCGACGTCGGGCTGATGGCCGCCTTCGTGCGCGCCGTGCGCGATCGAACGCAGGCGCTGACTACAGGTCGCGAATCGCTGGAGAGCCACCTGATGGCCTTCGCTGCCGAGGAGGCGCGGGTAAACAGGAGCATCCTGTACATGGAGGAATTCCGCCGCCGGTCCGAGACGGCGGTCCACGACACGTAGTGGCGGCCATTGAGCAAATCGGCAAATGCCGGTGAGTACACCGGCCGGCAAATCGGCAGTTCCGATGCCGGTGAGTACACCGGTGCACCAGGCCTGGCACGCGTGGATGCCTGCATGGAGAGCGGCCTGGGCCGCGTTTTCCCAGCCGCCGCCCTTCACATCCGCCAGGGCGGCACTGCCATCTTCGAGCGGGCCTACGGTTACCTGGATCCAGAAACAGGCCATCGCCCTACGCAGGCCGGCGGCCTCTTCGACCTGGCCTCGCTGACGAAACTCTTCACCGCGACCGCCTTCATACGGCTGGTCGAGGCCGGGCGCGTGACATTGACGACGCCGGTGGCGGAGGTCCTGCCGGAGTTCGCGGGCCGGCGGCCCATCGGCCCCAGCGAGGACCCGCTGGCTTCGGCCACTATCTCACCCGATCCCCAGTTCGCCGGGCAAGAGGTGGACACCGGCACGGTCACTTTCTGGCACCTGCTGACCCACACCTCGGGGCTGGCTGCCTGGCGCAGTCTGTACCGGGAGGGAGCGGAGAGCAGGGACCAGAGATCAGGGATCAGGGAACGGGGAACAAGAGTACCACTGCCCCATTTGGTTCCGGCAGAGTTGCGGGCGCGCAGGATCGGGGCCATTTACAGGGAGTATGGCTTTGCCTATCCGCCCGGCGCTCGCGTGGTCTACAGCGACCTGGGGTTCATCCTGCTAGGGGAGGCCATCGCCCGCCTGGCCGGGGTTTCCCTGGAGGTCTATCTGCGGCGGGCCGTGTTGGAGCCGCTGGGGCTGCGGACGACGACCTACAACCCATTGGGCAACGGCTTCGCGCCGGAACAGATCGTGCCGACCGAGTTCTGCGCCTGGCGGCGCCGGCGCTGCATCGGGGAGGTGCACGACGAGAACAGCGCCAGCCTGAGCGGAGTGGCTGGCCACGCCGGCCTCTTCTCCACGGCGGCGGAGGTGGCCGCGCTGGGCCAATTGTACCTCGACGGCGGCATCTACAATGGGGTGCGGCTCCTCGCACCGGAGACGGTCGCGGAGATGGTGCGCGCGCAGGTGGGTGGTAACGAGGACCCACGCGGCCTGGGCTGGCACCAGCGCTCGGCCGGCTACTCCAGTTCCGGGCATGGTTTCAGCCCGCGCAGTTTCGGCCACACCGGCTTCACCGGTACCTCGCTGTGGGTGGACCCCGACCGGGAACTGGTCGTCGCATTGCTCACCAACCGTGTCTACTACGGGCGCGACCCCCAGCCCATCATGGACTTCCGCCCCTGCCTCCACGACGCGGTCATCACGAACCTGGCCGAGCGATGATGGTCACGGGCTGACGGAACACGGAACACGCAACACGGCGCACGTAATTCGTAATGCGTAATTCGTAATGCGTAACAGGATGTACGTTACCGGTCCGATGTCTGGTACTTCCACCCTGAATGGCAAGTGATGAATCGCAAATCGCAAATCCACAATCCGCAATCCGCAATCCGCAATCTCCTTTCCCTGCTCCCCCTGACCGCCCACGTCACCGCCGACGGCCACCTATGGCTCGCCGGCCACGACACCGTCGCGCTGGCAGAGGAGTACGGCACCCCACTCTACCTGTACGATGGCACGACCTTCCGGCAGCGGCTCGCGCAACTGCAAGATGTGCTGGCGCGCCACTACCCTGGCCCCAGCCAGGTCGCCTACGCTGCCAAAGCCTGCTTTACCCCCACCCTGGCCCGCCACCTGAACGCGGCCGGGGTGGGGTTGGACGTCGTCTCCGGCGGCGAGATGGCGGTGGCCCGGGAGGCCGGCTTCGACCCTGCCCGCGTCCACCTGCACGGCAACAACAAGAGCCTGGACGAACTGCGGGCAGCGCTAGAGTACGGCATCGGCCGCATCGTGGTGGACAACCTGGACGAACTGGAATGGCTCGAGGCGCTGGTCGCTGAGCGGAACCAAAGAAACCGGGTTTTTGGGAGAAACCCGGTTTCTCCCATAGCGATATGGCTGCGCCTCACCCCCGTGCTGGACGTGGACACGCACGCGTACCGCCAGACCGGCCACGCCGGCAGCAAGTTTGGTCTGCCCATTACTACCTTCCCGCAGGCGCGGGTGAGTACACCCGGGAGCCTTCGGGAAGGTCCGGCCGCCCAGGCGCTGGCCCGGGCGCGGGAGAGCCCCTGGCTGAACGTGGTCGGGCTGCACACCCACCTGGGCTCTCAGATCTTCGATCCCGCTCCCTACGCCGTAGCCATCGAGCGGATGCTGGATTTTGCCGCTGCCCATGACTTCGTTCCCGCGGAACTGAGCCCCGGCGGCGGATGGGGGGTGCCGTATACGCCGGAGGACCCGGCGCCGCCGGTAGACGAGTGGATCGTGGCGGTGAGCCGGGCCGTGATCGAACGGTACCGGGCGCAGGGCTGGGACACCCCTCGCCTGATCGTCGAGCCAGGCCGGTGGCTCATCGCGCCGGCGGCAGTAGCACTGTATCGGGTCGGCACCCGCAAGATCGCCGCCGACGGCACCCGCTACGTCGCCGTGGATGGCGGCCTGGCCGACAACCCTCGCCCGGCGCTCTACGGCGCACGCTACGCGGCGTTCCTCGCCAACCGCGCCACGGAACCCGCTGGCCCGCCCGTGACCGTCGTCGGTCGCTTCTGCGAGTCATCAGACGTGCTGGTACGAGACGCCCTCCTCCCAGAACCTCGCCCCGGCGACCTGCTCGCCACCCCGGTGGCAGGGGCCTACCAGTTGAGCATGGCGTCGCGTTACAACCTGGCTCCCGCGCCGGTGGCGTTGTGGCTGGAAGAGGGAATGGCGGAACGAATGACAAATGATCAATGACCAAATGACAAAGCGCAAAGGGCAAATGGCGAATGACGAACGTCAAGACTTGCGCAGCACCTGCGGTAGATAGACGCGGTAGCCGACGGCGGTCACTTCCGTGTAGGACCCGCCGGCCCCCTTGTCGGTGGTGGCCTCGACCACGTTGGTCAACACTCC
>Ga0315294_10007169_pt1 | contig 12229 bp, 23 predicted proteins | sample YL17G13_40_MG_FD_203626 | JGI IMG/M metagenome (GOLD analysis project Ga0315294, IMG submission 203626) | Sediment microbial communities from Yellowstone Lake, YNP, Wyoming, USA - YL17G13_40 | ecosystem: Environmental > Aquatic > Freshwater > Lake > Sediment | place: USA: Wyoming | collected...
CCCCCCCGCGCGAAAGCCCCCGTTCCCGCCCATTACCGCAGGCTTAAGGAACGGGGGCATATACGCGGACATAAGCCGCGCTATTCGCTTACGCTTTTACCGTCTAATCCAGTAGAGAAGGTCAATATAGAGCGCGATTTCGTCGCAACCCATAATCTCTCCGAATTGAAGTGAAATATTACGCTACCGCTTCCGCTTATCAGCGGCGGTAGGTTCGCTACTAACGGCAGGTTTAACCCGTTGCGGGACAGTGGACGGGTTAATAACTGCGCGGACGATTGCGATATCATTCATAAGGAAGGCTTTGGCGGTAGACGGCTCACTAACATATCCAAAGGCGTAGACCACAACTTTACCGTCCGCGTTAACGTCCGAAGCATAACCGATATAAGTAGCGCCTTTAGCGTTAACGGCGGTCTTGCAGCAATCATTAATAAAGGCGATTGCGTTACGGGTCGCGCTAATCTTCGGCATTACTGCCCCCTTTTGACATTGGTTAATTCTGTTTCAGTTAGCCAAGCTGTGATAGCCCCTTCTAGTTTCTTTCTAATCAGAGCACATTCAGTATGTATTCGCTTCCCCCTTTCGTAATATTTCACGATTACGTATCCAGCGTGGTTGGCGTATTTAGTCTCTAGTATTTCTACGCTTCGCATAGCTGCCCCATATTTTGGCGGGGTTAAGTGGTCTGTCAGGCATCGGCTTGGACTAAGTCCATGCGCTTGCCGCGCAGCGCTTCTTAACCCCTACAAGAGTCTACGTCAATTCTTGCTGTTTGTCAAGCAAGATGCTACGCATTTCGCTAGGGGTAGGCACGAATCGCAAGGTTCTTTGTCCTGTAGTCCCATCAGCGAAAGCCGTTTCTTCTTTGATGACGTTAGCGGCAGCTTTACCAAAGACATACCAGAGAAGGACAATAAAGCCCAAGACTATAACATAGACCATAAGCGGACTGCTAGAGTTACGCATTTTACAATCTCTCCAAGTGTATTGCATCCTCCATGCCAAACGCTAACCACTTACCCTGCATAGGCGGGGCAGGATAAGGGGCGGAAAAACGTTGCAATAAATCGTTGCTAACGTTGCAATTTACGTTCCGCCATAAGGCTTGACAATGTATTGTCAATTGCAGCTACCCTTGAGGTTAGGAGTGATATTTGCGTTTGCATTGGTTGCAAAGCGTTTTGCAAATCGTTTTTTGTAGGTACTCTATTAAGTAACAACCATAAGGCGATTACGGTAGAAACATAGCGTGTTATTTGTATCCATTCGTTTTTAGTCATTCTTCCCGCTTTCGGCGATAACTCTAGCTAATTCTGTATTAACCATAGAAGCAATACGCAACGCTTCGCTATGTTCTTGCATAGCGACAGTATGTTCCTTAAATGCTAAACCCAAGTTAGCGGCAACAGACTTGAACGTTTCAATATCAAGTTCCTTTAATCCAAACATTTGCGTTAATAGATTCATAACCCGCCCCTTAGTTTGTAGATACCATACCAATACCATACTTTAGCAACGTAAGCTGCATTTGCCATGATACCGCGTTTAACCGTTGCCCCTTCACCTTGATTGTACGAAGAAATAAGCATTTGCGTTGTAATTCTACCTAATTTTTGTAATATATAAGTTCTTTTATGATTTAGTAAATGCGCTCCTCCAAATATATTAGTCTTGGGGTTAAGGATTGTATCTTTTGTAGCGCCAACAAACTCTAAATTAATTTCATTAATTTGCATAAGCCCATAATCTTTAGTTCCGTTCTTATTCGGTTTACTAACGGCACTAGCAATAAGATTAGATTCGGCTTTAGCGATAGCTAATATTATTAATGGGTCTAATCCATATTTGGAAGCTGCATCTTTGGCTATTTGCAAGAAGTCTTGTCCTATAGGTTTCAACTCTTTGTCCGCTTTCATAATGCTCCATAAAAGCAAGAGAACTAATGCAAGCAATAGATACTTACGCATAGCAGGCTACCAATGCGTTAGTGGGGCGCGAAGTTTGTCCGACAATGTAAGCCCTTGCTTGAGCGGCAGTAATAAGTAGCCTGTACCCCTCTTTGATTATGCTGCCCGCGTACCCCGTCTCAACATATTGACCTTCTATCATGCTGGCTTGCCATGTTCCTTTAGTATCCGTATAATTCCCATTATTTGCTATGATTCCGTAATGGATTTGTGGAATACTGGGTTGTAGAGTAGCCAAGCCTGTATCGGGGTTTGCTGTAGACGGTAGAACAAGACTTTTTTGCGTTTGTAAAGCTCCACCTATACCTTCAAACATTGATACGGTCATAACCCCTGATGTAGCGCGGTCTACTAAAGCAACGGATATAGTTCTTCCTGTTTGCGTAGCAGGCATAATACCGCTTAAAATAAGACTGTAGTTATACGTCGAAAAAGCTTGACTATCTACGGTGAACACAATCGGGGGGGTAGTATTGATACTAGCTTCGTATAAATCGGAATCGCCCGTCATAGATAGGCCTATGCATAATAAAGCTCCTGCATTTACTGATAAACCGGAGAGTATTATATCAAAATCGTCTAATACATAACTTATGCCTAATGCGGTCCTTGTAGGCATAGGTATTAATGAAGCTCTACCCCCCGCTCTAACACGACGGGTTAACGCAAGGCTATTTTTTTCGCTTCCACCTCCAGCACTAATCATAGTCTTTTAACGTGCGCTTCTGTTATAAGTGTGTAGTTAGCAGTAGCGCTACGTCCAAATAATAGACTATTAGGAGCACAAGCCCAAGAATGGGGATAAGGGGCACCGTTACAATCTACATCGCAATAAAAGGTTTGGTAAGAAGTAGTAAGCGATGCTCCAGAAAAATTGGATTTAAACGTAACGTTGTCACTTCTTACTAACGCAATAGTAAAGGATGTATCAAATGCTACATATCCTCTAATTCGCATTTCGACTCTATAGAGTCTATTGGTAATTATACCGTTAAGAGTAAAGCAAGATGCCCCGGCAGGGGCTCCTACTGGACCGCTACCTATAACGGTAACGTCCCCATCATCACTCATAATCTTTGCTGCTCTATCAGCCCACGGAGGTTCTGATTCATAAATGAGGTTTACATACGGAACCCATCCTTCAGCCGCATAGGTACTTTGATGTACATTCCCGTTTACAAGTATCAAGCCCGGGCTACCGTCGCCTTGCCAGCCGTTAGCACCCTTACCGCCCCCTCCAGCGCTCCAGCGCCCTACAGCGGGGAGGCCGCCGCCACCGCTGGCCCCCCCGCCGCTCTTAATCATCTTCTTAGCCCTGGCTGATTTGCTTCTTAATATCAGCTACAGCTTTGGTGTAAGTAGCTTTCATATCAGCCTGTCCAGCCGGGGACGCAAGAATAGTATAATCAACATTGCCTAAAGCGATATCGTCATAAGGCTGCCCGCAAACGCTCCACTTTCCTGGCAAATGGTTTTGCGAACCATGTCCCGGGATTGAATCAAAATCCATAACGCTGCCCGTATAGGGGCAAACAAAGTTACGTGCCATGTATTAGCCCTTTCTAAACATGGGAATGATTACCAAGCCGCCAATAATAAGCAATACTAATGTAGCAGGATTAAGAGCTTGTTTTATTACGTCCGCACCCTTACCAGCAGACTTAGCTCCTTCTTCTACGGCTGATGCAAACTTAAAGAGCGTACCGTTTGCGGCCATTAAGGCTAATATAATTCCGCCAATAATCCATAGAACATAACCTATTTCCATTCCGCTTTGTGCAACATTTGTTGGATATAATGCTTGAAATGTTATTTTAAGTGTTATACCATCAGCCTTACCTAAAGCATTTATATTGGAGAAAAAATATACCGTAGTAACTTTAATAGCATTATTGTATTTTGAAGCAATCATAATGCTATTACGGATAAAGTTTTGAGTCCCTTCGCCGATATTAACCTTAGGTATATGAAACTGTGCTTGATAATAAGTACCCGGAATAAGTTTGCCCTTTGGCGGGGTATCTACCCAAACAAGACCCATAGATTACCCCATTTCCAAGACGCGGGCTAATTGTATGTCCGGGTCTGAACCATAATCAATATCGCTTAAATCCTTCCGTGTACCTATAATATAATTCACGTTGCTAGTTTTAAGAACTTCTAAGCCTGATAATTGCCAAGCCCATCTACTAGTGGTACTATTAACGTCCCCTGACATTCTACCGATTTTACTATCCACTTCTATACTAACCCATTCCCCCGGAAATACCTTATAGCCTACTCCAGAAGCCCAAACAGGGACCGGCAAGACTCCGTAACGCAAACTAAAACCCGTTGCAGAATCTTGCGAACAACGTAGCAGGAAAGCCGCTCCGGTTAAATCCCCGGCAAACTCTTGCAATGCTCCTGTACCACCGTTAATAAAGTTCTCCAGCGTAACCCAACCGGCTGCGCCAACAATCGGAGCGGTAAGGGTACCATTACCGACGTATGGCGTAGGCTTAAAACCATGCGTCTTATACGGCATGGTAATAAACTCACCGACGCACGTATATATGATTACTTCTGACAAGTGAATCAAACCGGCAGAATAATCGTAAGTATCCCTAATATGAAACTCCGTAAAGTTTCTACGTATTGTCATTCCTTCAGCAACGTCAATCCACGGATTGCTATTAACTGCCCCCAACTTAATTTGAATGATACCGGGACCGTTAATTTTATGTATATGTAGTGTAGTACCGGATGCCCCTACCCTAACAGCTTGCGTAGATTGATACTTATCGCTAGCAGAAGGTGCGGGGGTTTTGAAACGAAACCGTCTATATTCCTGTAATGCGTCCGGTTCTAATTCTAGTGGACTATTTGCCGCGCGGTATTCAGGCTTAAGAAGGTTAGCCACGTAACGCCCCCTTCAATAGATTTGCAGGATGCGTTACGGGAGTTTTAACATAGTTAAACGGGCCTAATAAGCGCGGAGTTATTGGGTGTACGTTAATTTTTTGCTGTACAGTCAATGGTAGCCCGACTTGACCGGTAAACTTGCCTGTAAGTCGCAAATCCTTAGCCTGTAACTTTGTCGTACCCCTGATATTGTCAGGCACGTTTGGTCGTGATTTACGTGTTCGTATATACGTCAATCCTTCCATACGTTGTCTACCGACATACCCCGAAAACTTTAGGGTAATTTTATTTACCTTATTGATACTTTCCCGCATAACTGCTCTAAGCCCGCGCTCTACAGTTTTCCTAGTATCAGGATTACCAAACATACGTGCAATATAAGCGGAAGGCATATTAGTTAAGCCCATTTAAATGCCCCCCAGGCCGGTCTATATGGTTTGATTTTTATAGCAGCGGGCAACGGACGATAAAGCTTAATATGTTTTACCTTTGGCCCATCATGCTGTTTAACATTACGAGACAAGCCAAAGTTTGGATTACTAAGTGGACTACTAAAAGTAGCGCCAACACTAGGGCGAATTATAGTAAGTGTTCTTCTCTCTTTACGTAATATAGCTTCATTTGTAGGTATCTTTTCTAATTGATCCTTCTTGTTCTTAAGTGCAAATGCTGAGGCTAATGTACCTAGTATTGGCTTAGGCCCGTTATAACTAAGTTTAGATAACGGTGTAACCGTTGTGGGAAGTGTGCCGGAGCGTAAACCTCCGCTTATCCTTCCTAAGCCGCCGATACCCCAAGCCATTTGATTGCCCCCTTATCGCTTTCGCATTACTAAAACTATAACGATAATAACAATCAAGACTCCGGCGCCGATTAAAACAAAGTTCATAGTTTTACTGGTACTAGAAGTATCTTTAGCGGCTTGATTAACATTCGAAATAGTTTCTTGGGCCTGTGCCACTGTTTGCTGCGCGGACCCAATCAAGCCCCCTACAACGGGGACATTCTTTGCGATAGACTTTGCAGCATTAACGATAACCTTTCCCGGCTGAATCTTACTAATCTTCTTACAAATGCTAGAAAGCCAAGACATTATAATGTCCCCTTTCTAGCGCCCTGCCGGTTCAAGGAACGTATATAGAACCTTAATAAGCCTAGAAGTTCCCCCGCCTACCGTAACGTCGAATAACAAGTCTAACGTATTGAGCGCTGCGGTATCGAGCGATGTAGTAAAATCAAAATCTTCTGCCAATTCATGGAAAGCATAACCATTGATACGTTGGCCAATACTGCCAGCAAGGTAAGGTGGGTCTAGCTGGTACTCTTGAGCGTTACATGACTGGAGCGTAGCCCAAGTTAAATGGTCCATATGCAATACGCTATTCTCGGACCGCAACGTAATATTATTGATAATATCGTTAACAACAACGGCATCTCTATCGGTACGGAATAAGATGCTCTGCAATAATCCATTGCGCGGAACGGGAAGCCTTAATGCAGTAGAAGTAGCAACAACCGGAACCTCATCCGATAAAAGCAGCTTATTAAATAGGATGTTCTCGAAACCTTCTGTAGTGTATTCAGCCTGAATATCAGCAATAACATTTGCCAATACTAATAGACCGCTACCGGGGACGTAACAATCGGCGACCGCACCCCAAGTGATTTCTAAGCGAAGATTATCATAAAGCCGTGTATCAAGGTAAGAGAATACCGGATTAATTGACCGCAAACTTTCGCAATCAATCGTAACCAGAGCTGAAAACGGTAAAGCCGTGCCAACAGTAAGAGCCGGGTCGGCGATTAACTCACCGCTCTTCGCCCGGGTTAGCTGATTAATACGGTATAACATTCTACCATCGGTACTAACTAACGGCTTTCTACCGTCCGCTTTTAACTCAATGCGCTTAAGTAGCGGTAACGGCATTTCGCTTGACCAAGACGTAATGCTAGCGGTATCAATGTCGGTAGTACCGCTAAGACGTATCTTAAGTGACTTAAGCAAAAGACCGCGCGGAATATCTATCGCAACGGTCTGGCCAGTTAAATAAGCAAGCTGTCCAACCTGAACTCTTTGGGTACGGAAAACCGAACCTAGTGCGTTTGCAACCCCGCCGGGGGCTAATGTCATTCTAAACCCCTTTCTATTGAAAGAATGTTAAGCGCGATTGATTACGCGGTATTAAATACAATCTTGCTTAACGCGGGGACGCGGCTAGCAATAGCAACAATAGCAAGAACAACCACAACCGTTAAAACAAAGCGTCCAAGATTAAAGCCCTTCACTTTGCACCCCTTTCGATAGTGGGGGTAGGCTTAGAAGCATCCTCAAGCGGGGCAGGATGCTCGGGAGCCTCCAAGCCATCCCCGCCATTAGCTCTTAACATAGACCCGCCCCTACTGTCAAGCCCTAAGTATTTACGGCGAATTACTGGCCACGGCATTTTTATATCTTCGCCATAAACGAGCGCTTGATATTGACCAAGATTCATCACACCATTAGCAGCGCTTCCCATAAAGGAACGTAAATATTCAACATCCCTTCTTTCGTGCTGTACAAAAGAAACGATAACGTCAGACTGTGCCGTTAAGTCTCTATGTATTTCACTTGGACGCCTTGCTAAGTAGATTTGGTTTATTGCGGAATGTCTACCATAGCGTACCAATTGTTCTAACGGTTGCGGTAAACTAGCAGGGGAAACATAACGGGAAGTTTCTTCCACTAGCAACGTAAAATGCTGCATATGAAACGCCAAGTTTATTAACTCTAAATCTTCGTCAAGCGAATATGTCCGCAATGCTAATGCAAAGTTTGGTCGTTTTTCTACCGCAACCATAGCATTAACACTCTCTTTAAAGCCTGTTATAACCTCCAAATCGTCATATTCGCCTAAGCTATCAATAGCGATAATACGTAGTTCTTCCCGCGCAATCTCTTTTGCAAGGAATGATTTTCCAGAACCTTTACGACCAAATATAGAAAGAATGTAATTAGAGCGCAGGGCTTCCGGTAGCATCCGGTACCACTTCCATTTCGGGGGTAACAGTTTTATCGTTTTTGGTTGCCATATATAACATGATAATACAAACTACAAGGTTCATTTCATATTTCCATTCGCCTAACATAGGAAGCCACTTGCAAAGAACGGGGTCTAACGCGTCCCCTAATAGGCTTCCTTCTTCTTCTGTTAATTCCCGTACCGGAAGCATCTTCGCAGCTAGGAACCATACCGTTAAAGCTAAGGCTTTAGACTGCATAATGCTAACCGGGTCAGGAACGTATACAAAAGGGACACCATCCATAGTACCATACTTATCAGCTTCTACAGCTACTTTAGGCTTATTGGTACTACCTTTAGGTCGCCCCCGCTTACGCGGGGTATCTTCTGGCGGCTTGTTTAATACTTCGTTAGCAGCTTCGCTTAAGTCTGACATTATTCTGTTTCCCTTTCAGAAACGCCTACCCAGTCTCTTAACTCTTTTGCTAAATATGAATCGTGCGCTTCAATAAATGTAGCATATGTAAGCATGGCTTCACGGCTTGCTAATGCGTGCGAAGTAGATATAATATCTTTGTGTCGTGTAACGGGTTTTAGCACAAAATATTTCATTAATAGCATCCTACCCCCTTTACATACTCTCGCATATCCAATATAAATAACGTTTTTCTGAACCACTATGAAGATTATATCGTTTCATATCATTAGCCTTAATAATAGCGTTTACTTTAGTTCTATGCCTACTAATAAAGCAAATAAATAGGCCGGTTGTATCTGATTCTATAACCATATACCATTTCATTCAGCCCCCTAACTATGCGCCTTATAGGATTTGAACCTATACCCCTGTAACGGGAAGGGATTTTAAGTCCCCCGCGTCTACCGTTCCGCCAAAGGCGCATAATTGTCATGGCCAGTCTATTACTTCTTCCTCTTCCTCTTCCTCTACGTCTACCTCTCTCCAGTCCTCTACCTCTTCCGCTACCTCTTCCTCTTCCGGTTCCTCTACACACTTAGGTTTTCTTTTACCCCTCTTTTCTTCTACCTCTTCCTCTAATCCTTTTCCATGCTCTTTATGAGCTTTCATAATCTTTTCCAGCTTATCTAATCGCTTCCGTTCCTCTTCTATAGCCTTAACCATTCTCTTTTCAAATGATGACATTTATTAGCTCCGCTTCTTACGAAGGACCGCAAAATCGTGGGCTTCCCCGTTAGCTGTGCTAATATCATCTAAACGTGTTATTATGATATGGTCCCCCTCATTAATTTTCTTGAGAAGATTTGTAAGAATTGTAGGGGACCAATACGTAACAACCTCAATTTCTTCCCCTGTATCCACTTCCATATCAATTGCGTGCGATTTTCCGGCAGCATAAGGGGTACGTCTAATGATACCTTCCACACTTTCATTAATGCCTAGCTTTAAGTTCTTGCCGCTAACTACCGCTTCCCATTCCTCCCCCGCGCCTTGTCCCGCCATGAACTCATCCATAAAAGCTTGACGCTTAGCATCTTGTTCTACCGCTTTCTTTTTGCTTGCCATATCCTACCCCGCTAAAGCCTGATTGAAATAGGTAGAAACGTACCATCAGGCTTTTTAATACGTTTCCTAAAGGAAACCTTACGTACCTTTGTACGGGGCTCCCAAACATTTGCTTTAATGCCACGCCTTGCCGCTTCCCTTAAACGATTGGGCCTTTCGTATGAAGCCATTCCCGTTGTTAAATATCGCTCCCGCTCCGATTGTGGTACCCCCTTTGCATAAAGGTAACAGGTTCCCTCATAATCCCAAAGCCCATATTCCTTTTTCCCCGCTATCAATATCTTAGCAAACTTACCCCGTAATTCAAAATCGCCTATCTTAGCAGCTTTTTCGGGGTAAGCTAAAGACTCTGCCCCTTGATAGATAATCGAATCGGTATCGCAATATAACACTGTACCGCCAGCGTCCCGAATAAGCTGCATTTCCTTTGCTAGTCTAACTCGCGCTCTAGCAGTTATAATAGCTGGCCATACATTATTCCCCCACGGCGGAGGAGTCCCTTCAACCGAATATATAACCAAACCATTCCAAACGCGAAAATCCATAGGTGGATTTTTAACTTTAGAAAACTTGTCAATAGTTGTAGCTACTACTTTATTCCCCGTTTGTCCAAACTTTCCATACAGAGCATTAAGAAGTAACTTATAACCTAATCTCGCTGGTCCCTTAGCCTTTTCCTTTAAACTATAAAACTCTTTTACATAAGCTTTAAAGGGGTTACAACGTTCCAAAAACTCATATCCTTTTACGAGAATGATGTTAGCTCCACTTTGTAAGGCATAGATGATTTCGTGCCCGACATACCATGCACCATACGTACCGTTAGCGTATATCGTCCCTTCGGGGGTGCGAAACGGAAGCGTAGGATGTAAAATATTGCTATCAATAATGACTTGGTATATTCCGTTTTCCATGATGCGGGCATGTTTGCCTACCCTTCTAAAAGGCCCCCACGGTAAAGGAAAATCGTTAACGGTCATAGCCCACGGAAACATAGACGCTGCATCAATAACGGTTACATCATTCCAAACCCCTTCCGCGAATGCTTCAGTTCTCCCCCCATGATAAGCCTCTTTAGCTGTATCAACAAGCTCTAAACCCGGTAAGCGTACATCCTTCTTCCAATACTTAATACGCCAAATTGCTAAAGCTGTAGCAGCTAAAGTTTGCTTGGGAGCAAATCCAAAGCCCCCATATAATTCGTTAAGCCACTTGGCCGTTCTTCGCGTAATAGTAGCATCCCTAACACAATAAGCAACGTTTCCTTCAATTCCTTTTTTCATTTCTAATTTGGGGATACCTACCAATTCCCCCAATTCCTTAACGGAAAGGGGTATATGTCTAACCGTATCACGGAAAATGACGTTATGGCCACCCCATGCAGCTCCCACAAGGTACGATTTACCGAATGAGAGAGACAATTCTTTAATTCGCGCTTCTCCGAAAAGGTTAACAAGGTCGTATTCCAAATTGGTAGCCCATAACTCTAGCACCGTTCCGGTTGCTTTCAAGTCCCGCCCTAGCGTTAGGATAAACTCTAACGTTCTTTCCCTGCTATGACTATACCAAGAGCCTTTTTCATGCACAATAGCCCATAGATACGGATTCCCCTTACCATCATCTTCCGTATCGAATGCAGCTATGTATCGGTTCATAACGCTTTATTAAGAATGTCAATCGCATTTTCCAAATCCATACTAACCTTCATTGCGGAGTGATAGTCGCTACTAGATAGAATCATTCCAACATAACGGGAAACTATTCTTACAATTAGTTGTGCTACGGTTGGCTCGCTCATTTTCTGCCCCTCTTTCGTTTGCGTTTGGCGCTAGTGCGATACAATACAAACTTAAACTTGGTCTTTCTACCCTTCTTTATAGCAAGTAACTGCTTTGTGGCTTGCTTTTCCGTTATCTTCTTCCCTTTAGCAACCTTTGCAGGAGACATAATATCAAAATGCTTCGATAGCATTTGATACACCCGCAAACGTACCGCATTCCTTGCGTTTTGTATAACCTGTTCGCGCTTACCCTTTACCCTCTTAATCCAAGAAAAGAAAGGTAATCCCGCACCTTCTAATCTATCGTTTACTATTTGGCCGTTTCTACCTATAAATGTTAAATATAACGAATAATGATATATTTCTACACTAACCGACTTGGTAGGGTGATTTTCTACTACATCCCTTACAATTCTCTCTATTGAATCAAACCCGCGCGTGGTAGGCGTTAACCAATTAGACTCCGCTACCTTATCAGTCCCTTCAGGTCTATATAATATCAATTCAGCCTTACGTATATCATCTAACCTACGCTTGATAGGGCGGGGTTTTTTCGCCCTCCCCTTCTTCCTAAGCCTTATAGACCGCTTAGGGGCATTATAAACCCGCTTTGTAGTCTTGCGCTTAGGTTTGGTTGTGGCTATAAATCTCCCCGCCCTATCACGCGGACGCTTCTTAAACTTTTTCATAGCTCTAGCGTCAATTGTTCGTAACGATTAACATAGGTTCTAACACTTGTGTTAAAATATTTATCTATAAAATCATTACAGTCTACAAGCGTACCACTAAAAATCGGAGTACCACGTATACGCTTCCAAGCACCCATAGCTAAACAATTCCTAGTAATACCGATAGAATCTTGCATTTTGTCCCTATATAGATAATATAGCACTTGCTTATAACCCCCTAATAAGTACGGGGTACCCCATCATCCTTGACAGGATACCCCTCTAATTTTCCATAACCCGCCCCCGGTTTATGTTAATCTTGATGTAACGTAATAGTGTACTTCTTCCCCTTCCATGTAAACGTT
>Ga0315294_10007171_pt1 | contig 12229 bp, 12 predicted proteins | sample YL17G13_40_MG_FD_203626 | JGI IMG/M metagenome (GOLD analysis project Ga0315294, IMG submission 203626) | Sediment microbial communities from Yellowstone Lake, YNP, Wyoming, USA - YL17G13_40 | ecosystem: Environmental > Aquatic > Freshwater > Lake > Sediment | place: USA: Wyoming | collected...
ACCGGAACGTAAAAAGATGGGGCGAAGTTGAGCGACTTCGCCCCATTTTGCTTGTGCTTGTTTTGCAATTATTTACTGCTGCTTTCTACAATGTTCTTCTTCTTCGCAGCCAGCCGACAAAAGCCACGCCAATACTGCCAAGAGCAATAGCCCCGGGCGCGGGGATGATAGGCGATGATTTTCGGACAGCCCACTCCTCGGGTCCATCATCGGCGGCAAAATTCACGCCGAGTTTGCTATACAGATATACGTACTGGTTCGACCCGGTGAACAAACTATCCGGGATATAGGCAAGCATATCAGCTTTGCCATTTCCACTACCGCTAAGTGTTGCGTCCAGTTTAATCCAGTTATCTCCGCCGTTATCGAGGGTATAAATCGGATTACTGAAATTGGTTGGATAGCCACTGAGGGTTCCCACCGGCTCGAGATGTATATTAAGCTCATCCACTGACAGATAGCAGTTTGTGGCGTTCCCACCTTCGCCGATGTCGAGGAAAAATTCTCGGTAGTTCACACTGTTAATGGTTACCACCGGCACGGCGCTTAGCAGTAGCGAATGAGTGAAATTGCCACCCTTCGTCTGAAACTCACGGGTTCCATCGGTGTTATAACCAGCTTCGGGTCCAATCTCATCATTTCCCGGCCTTTGAATCCTGACAAATGACTGGATTTTGCCCGTTCCCGTTGGTTGTGGACTGTATTGCTCGAAGATAGCCCCATTGATGACCCCTTGGGAATCCACTGTGGTAAGGTCAAGCGTTATATTAGCTCTTGCGGCTATGCACAATAAACTAAGGGATAAGACTATTGCTACTGAAATTAATTTTCTCATTTTAGGCCTCCTTTCCAACACCTTCCCGGACATAGAAAAGCCTCTCCCACCTCTGGTCGGGTTTTTCTCGTATCCTTACAATATGTTTTCTCCGCCTATGTCCGGCAGACGACTTCAAATCTGTCGGAGGCGACTAACGATTTATCCGCCTTACGTCTGGCGGACTCACTACTAACTACTCACAACTCACTACTCTTTTCTTACAAAGCTCTCAGGGCAGCAGGAAGGAGCACACGTCCCTGCGACGCTCTCTTCCTACTTACCCTATTAAGCTTATGGTCCATAGTTGAAAACCTTACAGTGTCCTTCTTCTGCGGAGCCAGCCGACGAAGGCCACGCCAATACTGCCAAGCGCAATAGCACCAGGAGCGGGAATAATCGTATTGACTGTCAAAACAGGTAAATAACCGCTTTCTGTAAGATAAATCTGTCCGCACTCATGAGCACCACTCAGAGGACCTGTAACCATCAAGGAAATGTAGTTGTCAGCCAAATCATTCCCCCAATTGTGTTGGGTCACATCTAAATTACTTGTTACCCAGGTCCAATCGCCACTATGCGTGAACGTACCTACGAGTTCGGTAAGCGTCTTGTTGGCCGGATTGGTGTTAGCGGCAATCCAACTGTCATCAGGCTCGTACCATATTGACCTCTGGCTTGCAGACTCAACATCGTACACATATCCCATAAATGATGCTGATACCACGATGTCGCTGTTAGGTATTGCTGAAACATCGAAACCAAACCAGGCCTGATAAGCGCCTTTTTCACAGATGAAACTCCATGAAGCAACACCATAACCATCTGTATTGCCGTAATCCAGGACTGGATTGAACGTGTAGGTCCCAGCAAAAGCGGATGCGACTCCGAAGAATATGGCTACGGCGAAAACTGGAAACCTTTTCATGTTGCACTTCCTTTCTTAACTCGTTTTTCAAAAAAATGTTTACCACATCCAGAAGTTCAACCTTGAGAGCGGGGCGATTTGCCCCGTCATTCTTCGGTATCTCCTTACAGTGTCCTTCTTCTGCGGAGCCAGCCGACAAGACCAGTTCCAATACCGGCCAACAAGATAGCCCCGGGTGCTGGGATGCATATAGTGGCAACCTTGATGTTGTCAACAGCAACGCCGCTATCGAGGAAACTAAGCCAGACGGTTTCCACGCCCGGTTGCGGATGGATCTCCCAGGTTATTGTCGCTTCACTCAATATATTTGACGCTTGGTTTATAACCGCGCTAACCAAACGAACATTTCCACTCGTCTCTATTAGACCCCCATCTACCAAACCATGGTCGCTAGTAGTACCTGCTCCGCAATAGTAGTACTCAACCTCAACCTGAACTACTTTAAAGTAATCCGTAACCGCTATGTTGGGTATCGTCAAGTATATGTCGAGTGTGTGGCCATAAACCCCCAAACCCGACGCACCAATCGGATAGCAGCCAATGGGTATGGTACTGCCGCCTACCTGTGTAGCATCAACTTCTGCAGATGGCACGCCGTTAGTGTTGGTGTACACGTCAGCAGGGACGTTTTCCCAATCCGCTGGCGTCGTGTTGAAGTTCCACTCTTGGTATGTGCCGTAGCGGTTATGTTGCCAGTCGATAGTGATATTGGCCAGAGCAGGTGAGGCCATCATCGCACATACTGCTAATGTTAGTAAAATCCGTTTCATTTTATTTCTCCTTAATTAATTTGTTCTGTGGCAAACGCTGCCACAAAATACTTTCTTTGAAATTACGTTTATATAATTAATTCATTTATTTCTCAGGCCTTCACGGCGGACTACGGGCCAGATGACCAGAGATAAATGAAGTTGAAAAAGGAAAGAGTTGCTTATTTTTTAGAGCCGAACAAAAGCTTGTTCGGATTAAATGCAATACAAGCACCCCTGTCGTGAAGTGCGGCAGCCGGAACCTGTCCTCACGTTGTGAGAAGGTTGAACGGTCAGACGGTAACTGGATTCCCGCTCCCTCGACTTCGCTCGGGACAAGTTGTGCGGGAATGACAGAAGGCAATCTCGCCTCTTTTGGCAATTGAGATTGCCACATCCGCCGGACGTAATGGCGGATTCGCAATGACAAAGGAAATACCGACGATGGTAGTAACATCGTGACATCCGGTATGCCTGCTAAATGGCGAAGCAGGCCTATATACTGTGTGCCTTCGATGTCGCTTCGCAAACGGTTAGATCCTTCGAGCTCAGATACGTATATTAAACTTGCAGGGAACTGGTGCTGGATTTGCTTTTTGCTGCGAAGGTGCGAAGCCAACTGCGGCAGGGCGGCAAATCCCGTTTGGCCAAGCCAGAACAAACCAGCCAGAGCTGTGAACCAAACTCTGCGGTCTTTGACTAATGAAACGCAGAGAAATCCCGCCAGCCCCAGGAAAAGCGCCCCGGGTACCGGAGGCAAGGATTTAACAGAGATAGATGAGACCTGCTGGTCTGCGGCAGCGGGGGGTTTGAGGAACTCAGCAGCGACACTCGCTATGGGGGAATTGGCAGGCTCGCCAATCTGGTTTATTTCGTAAGCACAGGTGCTATCCGCGTCTGCACTTAGGGACAACACCGCTGCAGCCAAATTCCTGTTACAGTCACTGACTGTTGGCGCAGCGATTGCCGCCGATGCGACAAGAAGCGACAAAAATACCAGCAACCCTTTCCTGATGTTGCTCAAAAGCATATCCCCGTCTCCTTACGGAGCATCCTCTTTATCACGCAAGTAATTTGCTGGCCACCCTCCTACAAAACCCTAAGGTGGCCTCCTCCTTTCGGAGTTTTAACGAAGCTTGCATATATCAGGACGTAAATCCTCTGTCAAGAGAAAATACAAAAAAAATTAAAAAAATTAAAATTTTTTAGAAGGTTTTAGTTATTTTGGGACGTTGGCTGCTATTTTTGGGCTACTACTAAAGTGGTATAGACCGCAGCTTTTGCAATACAGTAAGTCTGTACAAATTCGAAATCCAAATATCGAAGCTCGAAACAATCTCGAATGACCAAAATTCAAATGTTCAGAACAAGCTCTGTTTTTTTCGTTTTGGTCATTGGTATTTTGAACTTTGAATTTGCTTCGGATTTCGAAATATCCTTGTTTTTGTGGTAGATGGCGATGTAGTAATTTCCCTGCGCATAATAAAAAAGGGCCGAGAGTTGTATCTCGGCCCTTTTATAACTTATTTCCAACTTGATTGAACTACTACAGTGTCCTTCTTCTGCGCAGCCAGCCGACAAGACCTACACCAATGCTGCCAAGCAGAATAGCACCCGGAGCAGGGATAACAGTGTACGTGAAGTTATCCATGGCAAAATGCGCACCTGCAACAGAACTGAAGCGGAGTGTGTCAACTCCAACATAGTTGAAGGTATACCAAGTAGGGCCGGTATTAACTACGCTAACTGTTGTGTCATACAGCAGAGAACCACCCAAATACCCCTCGACTCTGACACCCATAGCATCGGTCCACGCCGAAGTCAAATAGGCCCCATTGAAGTTAAACACACTATCAGACAACAAGGCGGGGTTAGCGTACACATTGTAAGCTACGTAGTTAGGTGTGACGCATCCGAGGTCATAACCAGAACCAGGCCAGAAGCTTTTGTGAATGACGTTAAAATTGTCCCAATTGAATCCTCCATAACCATTTGGGACTGGCACAGCATCAGTGATTCCAGTGGTAATGTCATCAAAAGTAAGCACTGCGCCAGATGCTACTTGAACACTGCTCGTGCAAACCAGCATTATCACAGATAAAATTGTTACTAACTTTTTCATCATACCTCCTCAAAATTCTTTCCATTCGTTTGTTTTACTTGTTAGTTTACAAACTTCTTTTTCTTCGCAGCCAGCCGACAAGACCAGTTCCAATACCGGCAAGCAGGATAGCCCCTGGAACAGGGATAACGGTCGTCGAATCAGGCACGAGCAGATGGTCCTGCTCGGTTCCGTTATGTGGCGCCACGGTTGGGTCGGCGAGAAGGAAACCATTATTGTAAAGCACAACCGCGTCTGTTTTACCTCCACCGTCCTTGGCGTAGAAATCTCCCCAGACGGGCACGCGGTCGGAGTCGAAGCTAACCGTGACCGTTGTGGCCCCAAATGCGCTATTCAGCTTCATGCCGTACATAGGCCCAGGTATGCCAAAATTACCTTCTTGGGCAGTCCACAATTGGATTAGGACCGGGAAACTAATCCAGTTGGGAGGATTGGTGGTTGGCGAAAACAGGTTGTCCAATGTGAATGCCGGGCCCGGATCCTCGTCTGAGACCTCAATGAGCATGTGGCTTATGGCTTTTTCCGGCACGCTGAGGGTGTATTGGTAATGCCACTTGCCCGGTGTGGTAGTGTCATCAACCACCCAGCTCAATGTTGTAGCGGGGTTGTTCCACTCTGCATTTGCGACCAGCAATCCGTCGCCGCTTCCACCTGAGACGGATAGACTACCCGTGTATGTGGTTGGATTTGCCGCAAGCGGCACAGTAGTCACGCCCACCAAAATCGCACATAACATCCATAATCTCTTCATCATCCTATTACCTCCTCTAATAAATACAACCTCTAAATATGAATAGTTTTTTTTCTTCCTCAAAAACCTTTTCCATTCATTATATATTTTTTAGTTTATAAGCTTCTGTTTCTTCGCAGCCAGCCGACAAGGCCTACGCCAATACTGCCTAACAGAATAGCACCTGGAGCCGGGATTAACGTAATCGTTGTTTCAATATAAGCTCTATCATAATTACCATTGAACAAAGGCCCGGGGCCGACTACGTAATCAACAACATATCCAGGGAAAACCGTGATGTCGAAATCGAAGTTCGCTGACCCGGTTGTCAGGAACGTCGAGAACTTCTGCACACCATTGGCATATACCGCAACATCCATCCCGTCGCCCATCGACCAATAGTGGGTCCATGTGCCGGTCACGTTCACCGGACCGGTAACGCCGGATGTCCATCGTATGACACCATATCTTGTGGCGGCTTCACCGCTGACCTCCGGTGCCATGGTGAGTCCTAATGCATGCATCTCTATATCGGGATAATCGTCACCTGGTCCCACAGCGTATCCCCAGCCAACCCATTGCATCAGGCCCGTGGTTCCAGCCGTGGGATTGATGTTGTCTGAATACACGTAGTGCCAGGTTCCGCTGCCGATGGTATCTGGATGACCATTATTGTTTGGCTGGAAGTCCTGTTTCTGCTGTGCGAGGGTAATGTTTGCGCTCGCAGGCATCGGAGCTACAGCCAGAAGAGCTATGGCGACTGCTACACAAATTGTTAATAAGCTTTTCATTCATCCTCCTGACAAAAATACAGCTCATCGTTAAAAAAGGCCAGAGCAGGGCAAATGCCCTGCTCTGGATAATCTACGCTGATTGCACTTTTGCGTTTCTTTACATAGTGCGACGTCTTCGCAGCCAGCCGACAAGGCCTGCTCCGCCGAGCAGCAATAAAGTAGCCGGCTCAGGAACACGACAGACCGTTGCAACCACAACACTGTCAACATAAGCGCCGCTATCCACAAGATAAAGGTGAACCAGTTCGACAGGGAATATCTGCGGGATACGCCACTCTATTGTTACATCACGCCATCCGCCTCCTAAATCTTTGTCATCCACACTGACGGAGTCATAGGTTTTGCCTCCTGCTGTCACGTAGCTTTCTCCGTTTATGTAACCATGCGCACCCTCCTCATACTGTCGAACATAGTAAATTACCTCGACCTGGATGGTTTTCTCCCACCAGTAAGGCTTTATAACGTTCGGGATGTCCAAATCCATTGTAATAGTATCGCCATGGATAAGACCCGTATGGGCTGAAGTAGGGTTCCCCGCATACCAGCCCGGCAATGGCATAATAGGTCCAGTTAGCGCGACATCTGCTGTTGGCGGTGACGAATTGACCCACCCGGCGTCGGCCTCAATGTCTGTTGCCTGAGTCCACCTCAGATCAGAGTTGGGGTTTGTGCTGAATGTCCACTCCTGGTATGTATTATCCTGACCTGGAGGGAGATTTATATTAGCCACAGCAGGCGCCGACATCACTGCACACAAAAACAATCCTAATAATATTAGCTTTTTCATAGTTTTCATCCTTTCTCCTCATTTATTAGGTTACAGGCACCTGCGTCTGCGCAGCCAGCCAACAAGCACTGTACCGATACTGCCAAGAATTACCGCCGCTGGGGCGGGAATACAAACCGTTGCAACCTCAACGGAGTCCACACCGATGTTCTCGCCGAACAAAGCAATCGTGATTGTCTCCCATTCAGGTTGCGGCCAGACCTTCCAGGTCCATGTTATATCAGACAAACCGGTCGCTGGGTCATAACCATACACTGGCGGCTGCGGGAGGCTTACGTGAGAACCCTGCGGCACAGTAAGTGCACCGTTAGTGAGGCGCCCTTCGCCCCCATACACTATCTCAACCTGAATCAACTTGAAATAATCGGGGTAATACAGGTTCGGGATTTCGAATGACATCGTCACGTCTTCGAACCCATAGACAATACCCGGCGCAAACCAACCGTTGAATTCATTACCATAGGGGCTAAGGCCCACTAAAGCGTCTGATGGGGTACCGATGCCAGCAATATTGGTTTGCCAGCTATCATAACCAATGATGAAGGCACTGCCGTAGTGGTCAACGTTTGTGGTAAAACCATAGACAGTGTCCGTGTATGGGGCACCCGGGTAGTCCTTAAGAATGGTGATATTAGCCAGAGCCGGGGCCGCCATCAAAGCACACACTACAAATCCTAAAACTAACTTTTTCATTTTCTTTCTCCTTAAACTTTACAATCTACTTTTCTACAATTTTATTTTTATTTTACGTCTCTTATATGTTACGCAAAATCGAATCAATCTACAGGTTGCACATAAAGGGCCTGCGCGCAAAGGTCCTTTATAAACAAGGTTGTCACAGGTTTATTTAGGGGGTCCGCGAGCCCGCCTGATAAAGATAAATGCAGGTGAAAAACAGGCGCTATCGCAGCCAATTATTGCCAGCACAATATTGCGCAATGTCACCAGCAGAAGCGACGGCGATATGCCTGATAATTTACGACTTTTTTTGTCCGACACCACTCCTCCAGCTCCTCCTGACACGGTGCTCCATAGTCGCGCACACAAAGTAGTAATTAACACGCAGCATACACTCTGCGATATGCCCTCCTCCTTGTGGGCATTAGCTATTTCTCCCAATTTACCAAGAACATAGGTAGTATGTCAAGGGAAAAATTTGGAAAAATAGGAAATTTAGCAAAAATTTTGTCTTTTTGAGGACTTCTGTTTACAACTGACAGGAAAACCCTGTTTATTTATAACTCAAACTGACCGTTTTTTTAGAAAAAATATTGTAACTGCTTATCTGACAGCAACATAGCAACATTTGTCATTCCTGCCCAGGTGTGAACAACATTTGTCATTCCCGCGCAGGCGGGAATCCACTGGTCGATTCGATAATGAGCTTGGCCATCTCTGCCATAAGGCATCCCTTACGGGATTATGGGACTGGGATACCCGCTCCCCGCTTGCGCGGGGACAAGTTTACCCCTGCGAAAGCAGGGGCGGGTATGACAACAGGAATCGGTCAGCTTTAGTTATAAAGAAAGTGACAGGAAGACCGGATTTTGGCGGGAAAAATGGGATGAAGGTGGTTTTTACCTCTTTTGAGCTATCCCAAAAGGGGTAAAACTCATCCCAAATCGTGCGCGGGGAGATTATAGTGCTCTGTCGCAGTTTGTTTGAGGAGCTGTCATGCTGAACGACCTATCCTCCGTAGCAGTAGCGCTGCTCCTGCGGAGGACGGGCATCCACGGCTAAAAGCCGCGGTCTTCTGCGAAGGCGGATAAAAAAGCGAGGCAGTTTTTTACGCTGCCTCGCTTCAACTACTAATACGACATTCGACAATTAGCGACGTCTTATTTACGACGACGCAGGAACAATCCGCCTAAACCAAGCAATGCAAAGGTTACCGGCTCGGGAACAGCCGGGACCTGAAAGGTAATATCGCCCTTGAAAGGCGAGGCCCACGACCCAGCGGGAGCTCCACTCCAAATGCCCCAACCAGGGTGAAAAGTGCCACCGGTGTCGTGGAACGACTCTTCGGTCAGCACGAACTTACAGTAGTATGTGCCGTCCGGCAGTTGGAGTGTGCCTGGCAGGGCCCGGCCTGGTTCATACATTCCGTAGATTCCCACATTAGCTGCTGGAGGGTTCGTGCTGTACCATGGCGAACTCGGATCCGGGTCGAACGTGTAATAGCTGACCGGACCGTCATTGGCAGTTGGTGGTACGACTCCATAGCCACCCGGCGGGGCTGTTCTGTATAACAAATGGAAGCTGCTGTCCGTCACAAAGCTGGTCGTGGCATTCCCGCTATTATCAGTCACAAGAGAGTCGAAGGGCAGATAGCCCATCTTGCCATCATCGGTGGTCCTTCCGAGACTCTTAAGGATGTTGTTGGTCCAGTCTCCGCTTACACCTGAACCTTCCAGCTTCAACTGATACGCAAAGTTGGGTTTGAGCCTGGTAGCTGTAATCGTACCGGTCAACCGACTCCCAGTGACCCCGTAGTTAACACTTACGCTTGCGCCTGTATATGCGTTGTTCCTCCATGAATTCTCGGATGCCGGCAATGGGCCTTCGTACATGTTGCCCGCAATGTCCTTCCAGCGTTGGTTGCCGGGCCAAGGCCAGCCTGGGTCGTAGTCGAGCCCCAATACGGTCGTTACCGCTTCCACCGGGGTTGCGGCAAGAACTAAAATTGTTACTGCGAAAATTGTTATTAACCTTTTCATAATCTTCCCTTCTCCAAAATTTTGTCCTTAATTTTACGTTTCGTATCTACAAAGAAAATCGAATCAATCTTCAAGTTGCTCATAAAGGGCCTGCACGCAGAGGTCCTTTATAATAAACAAGGTTGCCTATAGGTTACTTTAGGCGGCCAGCGAGCCTACCTAACAAAAATGAAGGCCGGTGAAAAACAGGCGCTATCGCAGACGCTCACTGTCGGCGCAGCATTAATCGCTGTCACCACCAGAAGGGACGGCAATAGGCCTGATAATTTACGACTTTTTTTGTCCGAAACCACTCCTCCAACTCCTCCTGATACGGTGCTCCACAGTCGCACACACAAAGCAGTAACTCGCACGCAACACACCCTATCTGCGTGTATGCCTCCTTGCCAGCATTGCCTATTTCCCTCAATTTACCAAGAATATGGGTAGTATGTCGAGAGAAAAATTTGCATTTTGGGGACTTTCGCTTACAGCCAATAGGAAAACCCTGTTTGTTTATAAAGGAATTAACAGGAAGACCGGATTTTGGCAGAAAAAAATGAGGTGAAGGTGGTCCTTGCCTCTTTTGGGCTATCCCAAAAGGGGTAAAACTCATCCCAAATCGTGCGCGGGGAAATTATAGTGCTCTGTCGCAGTTTGTTTGAGGGGCTGTCATGCTGAACGACCCGTCCTCCATAGCAGTAGCGCTGCTCCTGCGGAGGGTGGAAGTGAAGCATCTGGCCATCGCACGGGAGATTCTTCGCTGCGCTCAGAATGACATCATTCATCATTTAATCTGCGACAGAGTAAGAGCGCATAATCCTTTCGCTCTGGGAAGCTTTTTGTTGGCCCCTGATGGGCAAAAAGGAAGGGAATTATAGGGAAAGGACGTAGATTGAGGGAAAAAGTGAGGGGGTTATATGTTTTTGGGGTTTATTAGTCTGCAATATGAAAGGAAGGCGTATTGTTATATTGCGCAGAAGGTTCTCTGGCCTCGCTCACAAATCGCAACAGCATCGCAATTTTGCTTTTGACCTGGACCTTGCGATAGATGTTTCTTGTGTGAGTTTTCACTGTGCCGGGTTTTATGCGCAGAGACCTGGCTATGTTACCGTTTCGCAGACCCTGGCAGATAAGTTCTGCTATTTGCCGCTCACGTGGCGTTAAATTGTGCCGATTTTGCACATATACCCACTGCTTTCCGTCGAGCAGCAGAGCTTGCGGCTGTTCCTGGTTGGAATCACCCTTCCCGATGTTCTCGGTTGCTGAATTTGGTAATTGTGACATTTTTATCCTCCTTTTCCTTTTGATAGCTCTTTGAGCAAGCGTCTCGCCTCGGCGAGGTCTTTCGGTGATAAACCCTTCGTTTGGCTCTCTAAATTCAAGGCCTGGTTTAACTGTTCAATCGCCTTATCTTTTTCTCCGAGTGCAGCGAAAGCCCTTGCCAGATGAAAATGCGAGGCGGTACCGGATGGAGTTTCCTTTGGATAAAGATTGATACAGTTGGTGAAATCCTGGATGGCTTTATTGAATTCGCCCAGCCGGTAGTGCGCGACACCACGCGTATCCATAAGGTCGATATAGTTCGGCGCTATCTTCAGCCCCTTTTCTGCAAGGTCGAGCGCCTGCTGGAATTTACCCTGCTCCTCGCACGTTATCCAGGCGAGATTATTGATGGCAATGACATTGTCGGGCTGGAGCGTAAGAATCTTCTGATAAACTTCTGCCGATTCTCCGAAACGCTCGGTAATCTGCAGAAGCGTAGCAAGGACGCCCATTGCTCCGATAGATTTAGGGTCCTTGTCAAGCATCATCCTGAGTATCTCCTCGGCTGTCTTTTTTGCTTCGCTATTCTCAGCAGCTACAAGCTCCCCGGCAACTGTAATGGGTGTGCCGGTATCTTTCGGGTGCTTTTGGTACCAATCGGCGACAATCTGGCTAAGCTGGTTCCAGAGCTGGTAGTCTTTGAATAGTCGCACTTGGGCCAATAAGGGACTTGCGTCATTTGGTTCAGACTGAAGCAGCAGGTCAAATTCTTTTTGCGCCTCTGCCTTGTTTTCGTTTTTGTATAGTGCAACAGCCAAAGCAAGACTGCATTTTCGGCGAGTTGAGTCGTTACAGATACTTATCTGTTTTTTTAGCAAATCTACGGCCTTGGCAGGTTCACCTGCAGCGATGTATGTGTTGGCAAGAAGTACCGCTGTATCGGTGTCATTTGGGTCCAGTTCACGCAGCCCTCTGAGAGTGAGAATCGCCAGAGCCGGCGACCGTGCCGCCTCGGCACGTGCTTTCAGCACCAGCAGCGCCCTGTCGTTGGCCTTATGGACAAGGCCTCGCAGGGCAATATCTATAGCTTTTCCAGGTTCTCCCTGTCGAAGCATGATTTCTCCCAGCAGCAGCCAGGCCTCACTGGTTTTGGGCGGAGTTTCCGTTATCTTTTTTGGGTCCGTTATCTTTTGAAGAAGCTGGGCGGCTTTTTCAATAGCCGGAGCTGTTCCTTCGGTAAGTAGTGTCCTCGCTTTCAGCAACTGTAGTTCGCTGTCATCAGGATTTGATTCCAAACCTTTATCGAGAATGCTTTTTGCCTGACGAATTTTGTCGGGGCTGCC
>Ga0315294_10007172_pt1 | contig 12229 bp, 7 predicted proteins | sample YL17G13_40_MG_FD_203626 | JGI IMG/M metagenome (GOLD analysis project Ga0315294, IMG submission 203626) | Sediment microbial communities from Yellowstone Lake, YNP, Wyoming, USA - YL17G13_40 | ecosystem: Environmental > Aquatic > Freshwater > Lake > Sediment | place: USA: Wyoming | collected...
TGTCTTTGGTTATGGATACAGCCTTGACCGGGATGTTCACCAGGCCAATCCTCAGGTTGCCGGACCAGATGCTCCTGGTCGGGGCGACCTCTGGCGGTTCCTCTTCGGGCAGGCCCTCATCGGGCTTCTCTGCTGCCAGCTGCACGACATCGGCCATGTTCATCTATTCTGCGCGGAATCTACTAATGTTTTTTGCACTGGTTTGGAGATATGAATTTGCCTCACGCAGTTAGCAGCCTTGCCAATTCGGCATGTGATGGAGCCTCTTGCCGGATGGGACGGTCCCGCATGCTTTGCCTGAGAAATTCTAGATGGCGTGGCCATTTCGAAAGCTCAATTCAGGCTTGTGTGAGCTTGAGGAAAAAGCTAACAATACCGTCATCCTATCTTTTCTTGAATATGGATCGTTGCGATGTGGCCGTCATCGGCGCCGGGCCCGCGGGCTCCATGGCCGCCAAGTACGCGGCCGGGTCCGGCGCTAGGGTGATTCTTCTGGAAGAGCACTCAAGCGTGGGCTGGCCGGTGGAGTGCGCCGGGCTGCTGGGCATAAAGGCCATGCAGGAGTCGGAGCTGGCCAGGGGTTTCATCGTCAGGCAGGGCATGAAGGGCGCCGCAGTTTATTCTCCCGGCGGATTTCGTCTGGACTTCAAGGCCAAATCCTGCAAAGCCTGGGTTGTGGACCGGAGGCTCTTTGACAGGGCCTTGGCCCTGGATGCTCTGCGAGAGGGCGCAGAGCTGAGGCTGCGCTCCCTGGTCCGAAGGGTGAGGCGAGAAGAAGGCAGATGCACTCTGACCCTGGCGGACGATAAGGAGATCCAGGCGAAGATAGTGATATCTGCGGAGGGGGTGAGGGCGAGATTGGCGCGCCAGGCTGGCATTGGGCCTGTGCAGATGATTCTTTCCGGGGCGCAGGTAGAGGCGCCCTTCGCCGTGCAAGACCCGGAGAAGGTGGAGGTGCACCTGGGCGCGGCTCCTGGGCTGTTCGCCTGGGTTATTCCCACGGGTGAAGAGACGGCCAGGATCGGCCTCTGCACTCGCGAGAGAGGCTGCGACCTTCTGCGGGCCTTTCTGCAAAAGGACCTGATCAGAAAAAGGTTGCTGGGATCGGCTGCGGCCCTGACTGTCGGGGGTCTGCCCCTGGGGCCGCCCGCCAGCACGGTTGCAGACGGTTTTATGGCCGTGGGCGATGCAGCAGGTCAGGTCAAGCCCACCTCCGGAGGCGGGATCTATCCAGGGCTGGTCGCGGCCAAGATCGCCGGCAGCGTGGCTGCGGCGGCCGCTCTGGAGGGCGACTGCTCCGCGAAACGGCTAGCCGAGTACGACCGACGATGGCGGGCCGCCCTGGGACGCGAGCTGGAGACCGGCATGAGGATTAATCATCTCTTAAACAGGATGAGCCCTGCCGAGCTGGATGAAGTGATTTGCTACCTGGGCAGAAAGCCGGGGCTCTTGAGAGCGATTGAGGAGCACGGAGACATAGACCGGCCCAGCCGTCTCATGGCTAAGATGCTATCCCAACTGGATTGGGATGCCATCCGGCTGGCCAGGTTGCTGCGCCACGCTCTAGGCTAAAGAGCCTCCACCCGGCTGTTGCCGTACTCATCCTCCACCACCTGCAGGGTGTTGTCGAACTGCCCCTGCACATCGCTGATGTGGCTGATGGCGATAATTTGAGGGAACCGCTCCTCCAGGCTGCGCAGCATCTGAATCATCTTCTCCCTATGCTCCAGATCCTGGCTGCCGAAGACCTCGTCCATGATGAGGAAGGAGTAGCTCTCCCCATCGGGGCCAAAGCGCATCAGATACTCGCTGATGGCCACGCGCACCGATACCGCGATCATATCGATCTCGCCTCCGGAGTAGCGAGAGATGGGGTAGTACTCGCCCCCGTCCTCCACCAGGATGTTAAAATCGTCGTCGATCTTGAGGAGGCTGTACTTGCCTGAGACCTCCTCCAGGATCTCGCCTGCCGTTCTGGCGATCTCGCTCTTCACTCTCATGAGCACCTGATCCATGAAACCGTTGACCAGTACCCGGGTTGTGTCCACAACCTCCAGCTTTCGGCCCAACTCGCGCAGTAGTCTCTCGTGTTCCTTCTTTCTTCGGGCCAGATCCTTCAGCCGATCCAGGCCGCTCTCCAGGATGCCAAGCCTGACCTTCTTTTCAGAGACAACTTTTCGTGCCTTCTCCAGCTCCGTCTCTGCCCCGGCCAGCGCCAGCCTGGCTGCCTCGTGCATCTTTGGGCTGTATCCCAGGGCTTTGTGCTGCTCCTCTGCCGCAGCATAGTCCTTCACCAAAGATGCCAGAGCCGCGACGGCATCCGCGAGCCGCCTTTGTATATCGGGCTCTGCCGCCAGCTTGAGCCTGATCGTTTGCGCTGCCGCCTCGGCTGGGGCGAGAGCCTTGCCCTCTTTTTGCAGAGCCTCGTGCTCCGCAGGATCAAAGCCCAGAGCCTCCAGAGATCTCCGCTGTTCCTGCAGGGCCCAGACCAGCCGGTCCAGCTCATGCCGCTGCATAGAGATCTTCTCCGCCAGGACGGGAATCTCCAGCACCCGCTCTCGCAAAAACAGGAAACGGTCGTGCAGGGGATCGAGCTTTGCCAGCCGCGCTTTGGCATCCGTGTATTCCGATTCGGCGTAGCCCAGAGCCTGAATCTGCCCCTCGAGATCCCGGCACCGGCCTTCAAGGTTATCCTTCTCCTTTTCCATGGACGCCTTCTCTCTCTCCCGGCGGGGCAGATCCTCCAGCCGCACACTGAGAGCGCCGCACTCCTCCACCAGAGGAGCCAGCATCTTCAAGGAGGCCTCGATCTTCTCCAGCCTCTGCCGATCGAGGCTCACCTCTCCAAGAAGCTCGATCCTGCGGCAGATCTCTGTCAGCTCTGACTTTGCCTCCGAGATCTGGCCCTCCAGGCGCTGGAGGTCGGCTTGTAGCGCAGAGCGCCGGCTTTTTTGGGAGTTCAGATCGTCGAAGGCCTTCTTGAGGCTGCTCCTTGACCTGGCCGCTCCTTCTATCTTTTGCATCTGGGCCTTCATCCCGGCCTGGAGGTCGGCGATCTCCTTTTCCGCTTGGGCCGCCGCCTGCTCATACTTTTCTATGAGCAGATCGCGCTGGCCCTCCAGGGGCCTCTCGCAGGTGGGGCAGACTCCTTTTGCTCCCAGAGCCTTGACTTTCTTCAAATTGGCTTGGGCCCCCGAAAATGCCAACTCCTGCACTTTCAGCTCTCCCTTCCGGTCTGCCAGGCCGCTGTTCAGCTCGCTGCCGAGCAAGTCCAGCTCTCGGTCCTGGTCGCGAAGCTTCGCCTCCTGGCGGTCGAGATCGGCAAGGCCGTCCAGCTCCTGGCGAGATCTGGCCGCCTCGCCCTCCAGCCTGGCTTTGCGGCCATCCAGAGCATCCTTCTGGGAAGAGAGACCTTCCAGCTCCTTCTGCTTCTCCCGCTGCCCTCCCAGATCCGCCAGCTCTCTCTCCAGCCTTCTCGCCTCATCTTTGCAAGGGAAGATCGCTTCCAGCCTGGTCCTGACCTTGAGGAGGTCTTGGATGGCCGCCTCGCTCCTGGCGAGGTTGGCGCAGGTCGCGCTCCGCCGGACCGCCTCCTCCTTCAAGCTGGCCTGGAGCCCGGCATGCCTGTCTCTCTGGCCCTCCAGGCGGAGCAGTTGGGCCTGCACCTCCCCGTGCTCTTTCTCCTTGACCTTCAGCTCCTCCAGATGGGCTTCGTCTTTATGCAGCAGCGAAAGCCTCCTTTCATTCTCCTGGAGCGCCCTCTCTTCGCTCTCCAGGCCGGCCGCGACGGCTGCCAGGCGGCGGGAGATCTCCTCGTACATCTTTCGCTTGGGCTCGGAAAGCTCCAGGCTTGCCAGTACAGCCGCCAGCCGCTCCAGCTGCGGCTCAAGGTCCGAAAGCAGCCTCCTTGAGTGCATAACCTCCTCCAGCCGCCGCTCCTCGGCCTTTATGATCTCCCTCTTCTCCCCATCCTGCAGCTTTAGCCTGGACCTCCTTTCCTCCAGAAGCTCGTAAGAGCGCATCTTCTCCGCCTGGACCTCCAGGTCCTGCTTCCTCATCTCTCTGGCCCCGGCCAGTGCCGACTGCACGCGCTCCGCCTCTTCCAGCACTCTTTTCGCCTGCAGGATGCTTCCTGCCGTCTCCTCCAGCCTTGCCTCCACATCCCATAATTCTGCCAGCGCTCCTGCGAGCCGGTTCTTCTGCTCCTCCAGCGAGCTGCGGTCGGATTTTATCTGCTCCACTGCATTCTCCTTGATGTCGTCGAGGCCCAGAAGCTTCAGCAGGTACTCCCTTTTTCCCGTTCCGCCCTCCTTGAGCAGGTTGTCCAGATCCTTCTGCCGGGCATAGAAGGTCTTCATGAAATCCTGGTAGCTTATCTTCAGGATCTCCTCTAGCCTCTGGTCCACCTCTTTTGAGCCCGCTGCTATCCTCTGCCCGTCCAGGAGAAGAAAGGCCTCAGGCATCATGCTCTTGCCCTTCATAGCCCGATAGATGATCAGTTCCTGCTTGCCCAGGGAGAGGCAAAGCTTGATCTCCACGGGATCGGAATCCCCGGCGCGAGCGTTGCGGATGTAGTCCCTCTTTATGGCCGAGGCCCGGTTCCCGTAGAGGGCCCAGGCGATGGCCTCCACTATGGTGCTCTTTCCCGCGCCGTTGAAGCCCACGATGCCGGTGAGGCCGTCCTGGAACTCCACCTCAGCGCGACGAAACTTCTTGAAGTTGCGCATGGCCAGCTTATTGAGATGCATCCATAGCCTCTCTATCTCTTGCCAGCACTGCCTTCCTCATAAGCTCCGTTCCATAAGCCACTACCTCGTCCTTTATCGCTCTGGGTATCAGCTCTCGAAAAGCCCCTTCCTCCATGAAACGGGCATACTCCTCGTGCAGCCTCAGTCTGTCCACCGGCCTCTCCACTCGCTCCTGATCATCAAGAAACTCCGGTTTGATCTTGAAGTAGAGAGCAGCCGAGCCCAGACGGTTGAGCCTGCCCTGGTCAAGGCTCCTGTAGGCCGCACGGTTCACATTCCTGAGGGTGATCCGGACCATCTTATCCTTGACCTCATCCTCGCGGCAGAGGTCCAGGAGGCATTCTGCCAGCTCCTCCGAGGACATGCCCGAGCAGTCCACGGCCGGATGATCTATCATATATTTTGGCCTGACCTCTACGGCCTCTGCCCTGCCGGTCTCCAGGTCCACCAGAAGCATCCCTTTTCTGTCCTCTGCCTCGCCGAAGTTGAAGTACTCCACTGAGCCGCTGTACCAGGCGTTGGCGGCGATGGGAGTCTGGCCGTGGAAGTGCCCCAGAGCGATGTAGTCGAAGTCGCTCTTGAGGAGGCTGTCCTTCAGCTCGTGCTCGCCAACGCTCCTCATCTTCCTGTTCTTCAGCGACTCCACCAGGCCGTGCATGACCAGCACATCTCTGCCCTTGCGCTCAATCTTCTCGAACTCATTCAGGTAGTCCTGAGGCTCCAGGCAGAAGGGGATGCAGTGAAAATTGCAGTCCCCAACCTCAAAGCGCTCGTACTGATACCTCTGGGCGATGTGCACATCCCGCAGGCCCTCGAAGAGGCGGAAAGGGCTGGTGAGAGAGTAGCTCTTGGGAGCGTCGTGGTTGCCGCTTATTACTATCACAGGGATGCCGGCCTCCTTCAGCCGCTGCAGTCCTCTCTGGAAGATCACCAGAGGCTTGATCTTGGGCCGGACGTGGTGGAAGACGTCACCGGCATGGATGACGGCATCGGGATGGATTTGCACGATCTTCTCTACCGCTTGCTCGAACCCGGAGTAGACCATCTCCTCTATCCGGTTCTGGCCGTGCTGATCCAGGCTGCTGTAGCTGGAGAATCCCAGGTGCGAATCCGCCAGATGAACGATCCTCAAGGACACCTCCCCTCATTCCAGGAAAGGCTTGAAGCCTCCCCTGCTGACAAGGCCCTCCTCCTTTTCTTCCTTATCCAGGCGGCGCAAGTAATCCTCGTAGCGGTGTATCCGGGCAGGCACTGGGAAGGGAATGTCCAGCGTGGAGATGATGGCCTCGCCCTTCTCCAGAGTCTGAATCTCAATATCCAGGGAGGACAGATCCTGTTTGGCTGACTCTTCGAGCTGCATGCGATCGTTTCTGTCTCCCAGGCCCATGACCACCAGGGTGTTGAACTGGGAGAGGAGCTGCTTGTCTATCAGCTTGGGCTGCTGGGTGATGGCGCAAAGGCCCACTCCGAACTTGCGGCCCTCGCGAGCAATGGTCTCGAAGCGAGAGGTGTTGCTGCCAGCGCCCAAAACCCTCTGCGCCTCCTCGATGGTGATGAGGCAGTTCTTCCGCTCCTGCTGCTCCTCTTTCTTGTACTCCTCCAGAATGTGGCGCGAGATGACGGAGAGCAAGAAGAGCTCTGATCGGTCGCTCATCCTGGGTATGTCCACCAGAACGACCTTGCCGCTTTGCAGATTGGCCAGAATGTTGGCCAGGCTGGATCTCTTCTGGACGTATTTGTTTCTCTCCAGGACATTCCTTATCCTTCGAACCAGGACCTTAACAGTGTTCTCTTTGAAGCCTTCCAGCACCATCCTGTCCAGGCCCTCTGCCCCCTGAATCTCCTCCAGCCAGTGATTGGAGTCGAAGATCCTGGAGATGGCGTCCAGGGCGTCTCTTTGGGGCGGCGACCATTCATAGAGAAGGGCGATGTCCTCCGGCCGGACCTCGCCTGCGGAGACTGCCAGCTCCTCTACTCCCGGATCGGAGGCGTTCTTTTGGTCGGTGGAGTAGCAGGCCAGACCTTCCCGATACCTCTTGAGATGAGTCAGCCCCTTCACCAGGCCCTTGCCCTTCAGGTATTCTCCATGAGGATCGACGATCAGAAGCCCGAACCTGGATCTTCCCATGCAGGCCAGGCGCATGCACGATGCCGCAAAGACCTTCATGAAGTTGGACTTGCCCATGCCCGTGGTGGCGAAGACGCCCATGTGGTGGTCCATGGCATTGCTGTGCAGAGCCACGGGTATCTCCTCCACGAGGCGGGAGCCGTTTCTCAAGGAGCCGATCTCGATGTCCCCCATGACCTGCTTCAAGAACTTGAACTCTGCCTGCTCCGCTCTGGCCACGGGCGCAAACTTGGTGGGAAGAACTCGAGACTTCCTGAATCCGCCATCCTTGGAAACGCAGCCCAGAGGCTCGGCAATGACGCGGTTGAAGATCTGGTCCTGATCGAAGAACTGAGTCCCCTTCATGGTGGTATCCCAGTGACCGTCGTAGTTGGAGCTGTGCTGAATGTCCAGGACGCGAGCCAGAAAGGTCAGGCCTCTATCCCTGATGGAGAAGATCTGCCCCACCTCCACCCTCTCCTCGTCGGAAAGGTTGAAGGGTACGATGAAATGATACTCGGTAACGCTCTTGGAGACGATCCTGTAGGTTGTGTCTCCTTTCTCTATCACCTTTCGGTCCGCTAGACTGGCTTTTGCCCTGGTCTGGCTTTCCTCTTGATCCATGGCCATTTTCATTCTCTGTTTCCTCTTCCTTTTCTGCTAAATCCCTGGCCTCATCTCCAGGACATCGTGGAAGTCCTGCATCAATATCCTGACCTGGGACTGGCCGAGACCCATCTCCTCCAGCATCTCCATCAGCTTCAGTCGCAGGAATCCTCCCTCCTGGTCAGTGATCCTGATGTCCCGGTGCGCCCGAAAGAGGGCGTGGGGATAGCCCAGGCATTCCGATGAGCAGGAATATGCGGCCAGCCGTTCCAGCACTGAGCCGATCCGATCTTCGAGGTAGGAGGGAGCGTCCATCCGGAAGGCATGCTCAGAGCGTCCATCGAAGCGGACGATGTAGGTCTCTCCCTCCCACCTGCCCTGCCCATGATCTACCGTCTTGTCCTTCAGGCTAAGATACCAGGGAACGCCTGGGGCCATGAGGCTGCCCGCGTAGCTGGTGTGCTGCACGAAGGGCAGGGAGATCTCTTCGCCCCAGGGAAGAGTGCTGGACTTGCTGATGGCGAGGAGCGCCACGTCCTTCTCCTTTGCCCTCTCGAAGACTGTTAAAAGAACACTTCGCAGGGGCTCAAAGACATCGAAGCTGCCGTCATAGAGGATCAGGTCCCCCGGCTTGGCCTCGCCTGTGGCATCGTCCAGGGCGATGTACTCCTGAAGCTCGCGAAAGTAGGTGGAAAGCCTTTCCAGATCGGACTCCTTGAGATCGATGCCCTTCAGACCGAAGATCTGCTCCAGGTAGGGATCGAACTGCTCAGCGCAGATTCTGGGGTCGGCCAGGAATATGTCGTCGTAGGTGATGACTGTCCTTCTCCAGTCTCTTCCCCGATATACGGCATAGCCGGCCCGGATCAGGTTCAGGTTGGCCACAGACCAGCTGCAAACTGCCATATTGGAGCCGTCCACGGCGAAGATCTCTCCCTCGAACTCGGAAGGATCTATCACCACGAAATCCTGCCTGCAGACTCCTGTCTCGGCACAATATCGATCGAGGCTGTCCAGAGAGATGTGATCCCTGATCAGCTCCGCCACGGCAGAAAGCCGGCTCTTGTCCAACATCCAGATGCAACCGCCTTTTATGAGTAATTGAGTCTAGGGGTATGGGATTTCATCAACTTCATCCGCTCCTCCAGAGCCTACGGGAGCGGGCCTCTCTTCTCCTGCTCATCCAGCATTCTTATTATTACTGCCTCATAGGCTGGGCAGCGATGGGCAGGACCGCTCGCTCGTCGCCTGCAATCCGGTCGAGCGGGATGGCCGGTGGCCCCGCCTGGCTGCATGCCCGTCAGCTTGAGGGCCCTGGGATGGATGGGCGAGAGAGGACTCAAGGTGATCATATGGCCCGGAAGAGAACCCAGGCTTTGGGAGTATGCATGGAATCTCCTGGCCACTTGAATATAAGGCGTTTGTATTTATGAAAGCTTTGTCGCTCAGAAGGGCGGCAGGAATGCGGATTGGCGGCGGCGGGTGGTTGTCCAGAATCCAATTGACCAGGGATGTCCGGGAAGCCGCGCACACGTGCTCCCCCGATCCGCCCAGCCCTGCAGCGCTGACGGCCAGGCTGCCGGGCCAGCGATGGGCGGGACCGCGGTGCTCGGGTGGCTGGCTTCGATGAAAAAGGGGGTGCTTGGAGGGCGATTCATTTCAGCTTCCTGCATGGCTACTACCCCGTGTGCCAATAATAATAGCAATGAGATTTAAATATTATTCAACACACAGCTTCTCCGAGAAATTTTTATATCCTAATAATAACTACTGCATAATCATGATAATTTTGGGGATAGGAGGGATAATTTATTAGGAAATCTAATACATCCCGACATATTGCAGTATTGATCCTCGTGACTATCCCGATGGCAATTATCCCGTGCTTTGCTGCTGATCAAGCTTTTTCGGCGAAGAATCTAACCTATATAACTGAGCAGTTTCCGCCGTACAACTTCCGAGAGGAAGGCAAACTGCAAGGCATCTCGGTGGATCTGCTCGAAAAATTGTGGGAGAAAATGGATGTAAACCTAAACAGGAGCGTCATCAAACTTCTACCTTGGACAGAGGGTTATCAAAGGACGCTGGACGAAAAAAATACAGTTCTCTTTTCAACTGCCCGTCTGCCGCAAAGAGAGCAGCACTTTAAATGGGCTGGACCGATTGGACCTATAAGGAATGTGTTATTGGCAAAAAAGGATAAGAATCTCAATATCACGTCAGCAGAAGACCTGAAAAAATACAAAATAGGGGCCATCGAAGAAGATAGTGCTGTCCAAATGCTTCGGGATAAAGGTGTGAAGAAAGATGATTTAGTGCTGGAAATGACCTCGAAGTCAATTATAGAGATGTTACAGAACGAGAGCATTGATGCCTGGGCGTATGGCGATACGGCCGGCATTTGGCTTATCCAGAAGTCGGGTTTAAATGCGAGCGATTTTAGGGTGGCCTATGAACTTGGGCAGATCGATTATTACTATGCCTTCAACAAAGAAACTCCTGATTCCATCGTGCAGAGTTTCCAACAAACCTTGGACTGCATCGATAGCAGCAAAGATAAGAATGGAGTAACCGATTATGAAAAGATCCTATCCAAGTATATTCCCGCGATGCTGTAGAAGATTCATATTCACTGCAATGCAGAACAGTAATTCAGACATAGCAGAAAGAGCAGAATCAAGTTAGGATTTACGAACTACCCAAAGCGCAGCGTTTCAATTTGGAGATGCCCCGCAACTGTGACACACTTATCCTTTCCAGATCTGAATTATCTCTATTCCCCCCTTTTCCGGGCTAAAATCTTTGCAGCATATTTTGTCATAGCATAAAAACGCTTACTGAGTTGTGCGAAAGTATTCGAAAAAAATCTTGGCCAATCAGGATGATTTGAGGCCTATCTTCGCCTAGGTCAAGATCTGTCGGCCATTACTGACCTTGCATCCTCGATGGAGGGGCAGGACCGCTCGCTCGTCGCCTGCTCCGGTCGAGCGAGGATGGCCCACGCGAGAGGGGGCTGGCAGGGATGCGTATTGGCGGCGCGGATGGCTGGCTGGAATCCGGTCAAGCGGGATCGCACTCCACACGGTCGCTCCCCGGAGCCGCCCGGCCCTGCAGCGCTGAGGGCCAGGCAATTTAGGCTGAAGCATGGCGATTTTGCTCTGCAGATCACTCAGAGGCTAGGACAGAGGCCATTCGGTCTATTCGCAAAGCTCAGATCCAAAACTGCGGTATATGCGCTAGGTAGCTCCGGCGCTGCTCTTCCTTGTCTATGTGGTCATAGATATCGATCGGTTCCCGCCGCACGTCGCCTCGCAGCTCCTGGATGATCTCCTGGGCATGCCGGCAGAAATTGCCTCCTTGGAAATCTTTATTAGTACGCCCTGTTCACGATTGTGAATGAAGAAAAACAAATCGCAATGCTGCAAGCAAAGACATTGCTAAAACGGATAATCGTAATAAAGAATTTTCGAGGAGTATATGAGTAGGATCTACGAAGATCTCACCAAAACCGTCGGCAACACGCCATTGGTCCGGCTGAACCGCTTAACGTCCGGCCTGGAGGCCACCGTCGTGGCCAAGCTGGAGTCCTTCAACCCGCTCTCCAGCGTTAAGGACAGAATCGGCGTGGCCATGATCGAGGCCGCGGAGAAAGCAGGCCACCTCAAGCCGGATACGATAATCCTGGAGCCGACCAGCGGCAACACCGGCATCGCGCTGGCATTCGTCTGCGCCGCCCGTGGCTATCGCTTAACTCTGGTCATGCCCGAGACCATGTCGATAGAGCGCCGCAAGCTGCTCCGCGCCCTGGGAGCCGATCTGATCCTGACACCTGGGCCCGGAGGTATGGGCGGGGCCGTCAGGACGGCAGAGGAGATGCTGGCCAAAGATCCGCGCTACTACTACATCCCTCAGCAGTTTTGCAACCCTGCCAATCCCGAGATCCACCGCAAGACCACGGCAGAGGAGATCTGGCGAGACACGGACGGGCGCGTCGACTTCGTCGTGGCGGGCGTGGGCACGGGTGGGACCATCACCGGCATTGCCCAGGCCCTCAAGCCCCGCAGGCCCGCGCTTCGCGCCGTGGCGGTCGAGCCCCAGGCATCGCCTGTGCTAGAAGGCGGCAAGCCCGGCCCCCACAAGATCCAGGGCATCGGTGCAGGCTTCATTCCCGACGTGCTCCGCCGCGACCTGATCGATGAGATAATCCCGGTGACCAACGAGGACGCCTTCAGCACCTCTCGTCGCCTGGCCAGAGAGGAGGGAATCCTGGCGGGCATCTCCTCCGGCGCTGCCGCCTTTGCCGCGCTGCAGGTGGCCGCCCGGCCCAAGAGCCATGGCAAGCTGATAGTAGTAATATTGCCTGACACCGGCGAGCGCTACCTGAGCACGGAGCTCTTCGAAGCCTAACGGAGTCAAGGAGCCGGATATGAGCATCGCAGAGGACATCCAGACCGTCTTTGCCAAGGACCCCGCAGCCAAGTCCACCCTGGAGGTCGTCACCTGCTATCCCGGCCTGCATGCCATCTGGATGCACCGCCTATCCCACTTCCTCTGGACGCACAATCTCTTCTTCCTTGCTCGGCTTAGCTCCCACGTGGCCCGCTTTCTGACCGGCGTGGAGATCCATCCCGGAGCCAAAATAGGCCGCAGGTTCTTTATCGACCACGGTATGGGCGTGGTGATCGGGGAGACGGCCGAGGTAGGAGATGACGTGCTGATGTACATGGGCACGGTTCTGGGCGGGACCAGCCTGGCGAAGGTGAAGCGG
>Ga0315294_10007174_pt1 | contig 12226 bp, 6 predicted proteins | sample YL17G13_40_MG_FD_203626 | JGI IMG/M metagenome (GOLD analysis project Ga0315294, IMG submission 203626) | Sediment microbial communities from Yellowstone Lake, YNP, Wyoming, USA - YL17G13_40 | ecosystem: Environmental > Aquatic > Freshwater > Lake > Sediment | place: USA: Wyoming | collected...
ACCACGTTCCGGTACCCCCAGCTCGGCACGCATACTCCCACTCGGCCTCCGTGGGAAGGCGCTTGCCGTAGTGAGTCGCGTAGGCGACCGCGTCACCCCATGACACGCCAACCACGGGCCGGTTCCCGCGGCCCCAGCCGGGGTCCCTATGCTTGGTCCTCCCCGTCACCTCGCAGAACTTGTCGTAGAGGTCGTACGTCACCTCGTACTTGTCCATGTAGAACGCCGAGATGGAAACCCGGTGCGGCGGCCTCTCGTCCTCACTCCCATCGTTGCTCCCCATCGTGAACTCGCCAGCCGGGATCAAGACCATCGGCGCACCATCGGAGCCCGGACTTCCCCGCCTTGCTCCCGCAGGCTTCGCCGCCACGGTGGGGCCAACTACCGGCTGGGGAGATGGCTGCGGAGCAATCGGGCCGGGAGCATGTTCACGCTCAGACACAGGCGTCTGCGAGGGAGCAGGAACCGACTCAGTCGGACGAGATGCCAACATCTCGTCAAGATTGACCTTCGCGGCCTTCCTGGAATCCTCGTCAGGCGCGGTTCGCTCTGCCTCTCGGTAAAGCTCAGCCGCCTGCTCCTTGTCTCCCTTCAGCTCCGCCGTTCGCCCCCTCATCATCTTGTTCATGAACGTCGCTTCGACCTTGTTCTTCTCGCTTGGCGCCAGATCAGCGGATCTCGCGTAGAGCTCGGCAGCCTCCTCGTGACCCCCGATTGACTTGGCGGTGACCCTCGCCTTGGCGGCTGCCTTCTCGGTTTCGCGGTAGGCCTCCGTCACGATGCGTCGCCCTGCCGCGTTCGCCACGAACCTTGGCGCCGCCCACCACAGGTACCGGTACCATCCCTTCAGCATCCGCCCCACCAGGTACTCCGCCGACCCGGGAAGGTCTTCCTCTGCCGACGCCTGCGTGCTGTCCGCAAAGTCCACCTTGCCCGTCTCCACGTCGACGCATTGAAACGTCAGGATGTACCGCTTCCCGAGCTTCGTGAACTGCCCCACGAACAGCTTCTGGCAGCTCAGCAGCTTGCCGGTCTTTACCGCGGTATCCGGGTCGGTGACCCCGGTCAGTTGAAGCACCTGCTCCCCAAGTATCTCCTTCATGCTGCTTCGGTCGAGCACCTCATAGACGCCCGCCTTGACCAGCCCGACGCGCAACAGCTCCGAGATCAGCGCCGCCGTGGGACGCATCGCCGCGTCCGCCTGAAGGCCCGGAAGCGCCACCCTCGCCCGCTGGCTCTCGGCGACGGCCGATCCGGAGGACATGAGCGCGCACACGGCCAGAACCGCGCCGGCCCGCCGTGCCCTGTGGCGCCTCATGTGTCGGACGGTGACGGCAAGCTCTGGCAGCTCATGCAAAGGGACGCAGAAGATCTCCACGAAGCCGCACCACGGTCATGGGGCTGTCAAGGCCTCACGGACTTCGTGCAGCGGAAACCGGTGACGCAGTACCTTACCTTCAGCTGACCCGTGCTGCGAGAAGCCGACCGGCACTCGCTGGGCGCGTAACTGAAGTTCCCGCCACGCTCGACCCGGTACTCACCTGAAGGAGGGCCTGGGGGGTCCTGGAACGGACACCTGACATAGTACTTTCGGTCGTACCAGTCCGCGCACCACTCATCGACGTTGCCGTACATGTCGAAGAGCCCCCATGGGTTAGGCTTCTTCTCTCCCACCGGATGCGTCCGGCCGGCGGGGAAGTCCTTGTCGCACCACGCGTACTCGTGCAGCCTCCCCTTGTCGTCGCCGAAGTGCCACGCGCCGGTGGTCCCGGCGCGGCACGCGTATTCCCACTCCGCCTCGGTGGGGAGAGCCTTCGAGTAATAGTGCGCATAGGCATTCGCATCCTCCCAAGTCACCCAGATCACTGGCCGGCTACCACGGCCCCAGCCTTCATCCGGAGGCTTGTCCCTCCCCGTCTCCCCGCAGAACTTGTCGTAGAGATCGAACGTCACCTCGTATTTGTCCATGTAGAACTCCGTGATCGCAACACGGTGCGGCGGGCACTCGTCGTCGTAGTAGTCACTACTCCCCATCGTGAACTCGCCGGCAGGGATGAGGATCATCGGCGCGCCGTCCGATCCCGTGATCTCACGCGGGAACCTGCCCGACGGCAGCACTACCGCCCTTGCTTCCGGGGAGGACACAACAGCTGGAGGTGTGGAGGAGAGACCGTAGAGCTGGGCGACCAGCTGGTCGGCCGCCTCGTCGGCGTCCGCGATAGCGAACCGCTTGGCTTTGGCAACACGCTCGATGTGCCCGGTTTCGACATCCACTAGCTGAGCCGTCAGAAAACGGGCATTATCAAGCACAGCGTATTCCCCCACGATCACCTTCTTGGCGTTCAGGACTTTCCCGAGCCTGACCGCGCACGTCTGGTCGGTGCATCCCGTCTGCTGGATCGCCTGGATCGAGAGGATCTTCCGCATGTTCTTCTCGTCGATGACCCGGTAGACGTCGGCCTTGACGGCCGCTTGTCGGACAAAGGCAGAGATGGTTACCGCCTGCGCCGCCGAAACGCCGGACGAGGTGAAGTCCAGCACGGCGATCACGTCTTTCGCGGGGCTCCCATGGGCCGCGCCAACCAGCAGAAGCGTCACTAGCCAGCTGGCCTTGGACCTCGTCATTGGGGCGGCGGGCCGGAGTGCCATCTGAGTCAGTGTCTCCCCGACACCGGGTCGTCGCAGTTGCTGGGGTTCATCTCCGTAAGCCGCTCGAGCGCCCGCAAGGCTTTGCGCCGGTGCATATCGGAAGAGATCGAGAGCACCAGGGCAACCACGGTACCAACTGTGGCAATCACTGCCGCCGCGCCAAGCGAAGCCCCGACCTCGCCGCGGTTCCCTGACCTCGCTCCTACCATCACAAGCGAAGCGGTCAGCGATCCAGCCAGGACCAGGGCTGCCGTATCCGCGCGGTCCTGGGATTTCCTGGTGTGCCAGACGAAGTCGCGGAAGTTCGGGTCCTGCCAGACCGGGGGCCGGCCCGGAATCGCCGAGGGTGCCAGCAAGCTGGGCGCGGCCGGCGTCGGGCGCGCGGGAATCGCAGACGGCAGGAGGGACGGCGGCGGCGGACCCGGCTCCCGGCTCTCGCCGGCCACCTGGGGTTCCGCGGAAGCCTTCGCGGTCAACAGCGCCTTCCGGACGCTCTGCGCGCCCGGGTCGCCGAACGTGGTCGAGGCCACCCAGACACCCCCGATCAGGAGCTCGCGCCGGGCGCCGACCCAGGTCCCCTTGTCCTTCGACGCGAAGGAAACCTTCCACTGGATGCCGAGGACGCCCGGCAACGCGCGCAGTGCGTCGTCCCGCATGTCGCCGAATACGGCCCCGGTCAGCGTCACCGACTGGACGGGATGCCAGGAAGACGCCATCGCCGCGACGACCGCATCGGCGGCGGTCTTCCGGTCGGCCTGAATCACGACCTCGGGAGTCCCGGGCGGGACCGTGGGCGGCGCGCCCTCGACCGCGGCCCGCGAAACGGTTGATGTGATGATGAGAACCCCAAGTACGCAGATGGACCATCCGGCCCAGTGCCTCATGGGCGCTATCTTACTCCACCGACCAGGCCAGGACCCGGGACTGCACCTTCAGCGGCAGGTCCTGGCGATTTCCGCCACGACACTCTCCACGGCCTCCTGCACCTCATCCAGGTTCACAGCTGGGGATGTCTTGCCGTAGACGCTTTCAGCGGTCTCCACGTCTATCACCCGCACGTTCACGAGGTAGCTCCCCAGAAGCCTCCCGAAACTCCCTACCAGCATCAACCTGACATTCAGCAACCGCCCCAGCCTCACGGCACAGCTCTCAGTCGTACATCCGTATTGCTGAACCATCTGCTCGGCAAGAATCTTGTCCATGTTCTGCTTCTCGACGACGCTGAAGGCCCCCGTGCGGATCAGATCGCTCCTGAGCATCTCCGAGACCATCGCAGCATCCGCCGCGGAGACGCCCTGCGGCACCAGGTCTGCCACCGCGATGGTGCGCCTCGAGGACGCCGGTTCCGCCTGGACCGGCGACCGGCCCTGTTCCGGCTTCGGCCACGACGCCGCCAGCTCCTCCGCCGTCTTCCCGAACCCGTATGACACGCTCATCCGGTGGTTCAGCCCCAGCGTGTGCGTGACCGCCGCATAGTCAATCGACAGCCGCTGGTAGCCGGCGGAAAGGCCAGCCGTCATCTGGACCTGCCCCGCCCGATTCCTCTGGGCACCGGTCCGGACTGCGAACAGGCGGACCGGCCACCACTCCACGCCACACCCAAGCCTCCCTCCGGCGCTCAATTCACTCGCATACTCGGCGCCCATGAGGACATGCCAGGCCCGCAGTCGGTACGAAACGGCGAACCGGAGCTCGCTGGGAAGAGACTGGGCTTCCATTCCCGATTGAGCTTCCCGCAGGGCGGACCCCAGGTTCCGGCCGGCGATCCCGACCGACGCCTCACCCCATCTTCCGACGACCCCAGCGTCCCCTGCGACCGCCGTTGCCCGGTCCCCGGCCAAGTCGTCCGAGACCACCTTGGCCAACACGCCGGCCTTCAGCCACGATCCTCTCCACGCGGCTCCCAGCCCGGCCGCCATCACGCCCTGGTTGACGCTGGTGCCGGTCTCGTCACCGTCCCCGTTCACTTCCGCGAAACTGCTGTTGAACGACATCCCCGCCGCTCCGACTGCCCAGCTCGGACTAGCCAGCCAGCCCGCTCCCACTCCGATCCCGGTCAGGTCACCCCCGAACAGCGATCCGCCGCTCATTCCCACCGTCCCCCGCGTGTCCTGGTCGGCCAGCAGCGCTGGATTGCTCCAAGCACGCAGGATGTCGGAACTCCCCATGCTCACCTGCCCCATTCCGGCCTCGCGCACGCTCAACGGGGAGTTCAGGAACTGCGCGCCCGTCATCGCCGCCGCCGATCCTGCCAGATGCCCGATCCACGCCGCGCCGGCCGCCGCAAGGAAAACGGTTCGCTTCACCTCAGTGACCCCGCCTGGGCACGATCAGGAATCGCTTCCGGTCATCCACTCCGCCGCCCTTCCCAAGCACCCAGTAGATCCCATACCCCAGGAGCTTGCCGTCCTGGTCCCGCCCGTCGAGATCCACGATCACGAGCCCGGTGCCGTCAAGCACCACATGCAGCGTGCGCACACGCACTCCGCCTGCGTCATAGATCTCGAGCGTCACGGCCGCTCCCGGTATTCCCCTCGCCGCGACGGCAATCTTGCCGGATGGGTCCGACCGGTTCAGCACGTTCGGTCCGATCAGGAGCGAGTTCTGGCCGACCCTCTGCCCCAGCGCGGGCACCGTCGTCTGCACCGGCGGAACCGTCGGCGCGGCTCCCGCCGGAATCACGAGCCCCGCCTCTACCGCCGAGGTCGCCCCGATCCCGGTGTTTCCGCCGATCGCGTAGACCGTCCCGCCCACCGCGACCGCCGACAGTTTGGAGCGCGCGGTCAGCATGCTGGCCTTGCTCACCCAAGTGTCCGTGTGCGTGTCGTACGCCTCCACGAAGGAAGACGTCCCGCCGCAGGATCCGCCGATGGCATAGATGGTCCCACCCACCGCGGCGACAGCCAGGCTGCCCCCGACATTATTCGGCCCCATCTTGGTCACCCACGAGTCGGTGGCCGGGTCATAGGCCTCCACCAGTCCGATAGCCCACGGACTCCCGTCGTCCCCGCCGATCGCGTAGATGGTCCCCCCAACGGCGATTGCCGCAAGATCGCGTCGCGCCGTAGGCATGGGCGTCTTCGTCACCCACGTGTTCGTCGCCGGATCATAAGCCTCCAATGTGGGAAGGTACCCACTGTCGTAACCACCAATCGCGTAGACCGTGCCGCCCACCACCGCAGCCGCCAACCGGCTCCGCGCCGTTGGCATGCCCGTCTTTGTTGTCCACCCGTTCGCTACCGGATCGTACGCCTCCACGACGGCCAACGGGGTTCCGTTTGACCCCCCGATCGCATAGACGATCCCCCCCACCACCGCGCCAGCCAAGCCGTCTCGCGGAGTCGGGATGCTGTCCTTCGTCACCCAGGTATTCGTCGCCGGATCGTATGCTTCCACCGGCGAGACGTAGCCGGCATTGGATCCCCCCAAGGCATAGACGATCCCGCCGACGGCGGCGACCGCCATGCCCTCCCGGGGGGTCGGCATGGGCGCCTTCGCAGTCCAGATCGGATCCGCCAGCGTCAGGACATCGACCGTCCACACGGCCCCACCGTTCAAGTACCCGGATCCCGCATCGGTCCAACTCCATCTGAACACCGTCTCAAAGTAGCCTGCCCCACTCACACTGAATGACCAGGTGAAACTCGCCGTTGCCCCGGGGGTGATCGTAACCGGCACCCCGGGCGAGATGCCTTCATACACCAGTGGCCCGTTTCCTCGCCTGCATTGCCAGATTCCAGTCTCCAGACGAAATCCAAACACATCCCTCTGACCCGTATTCGTGACAGTCATGACGAAGTCGATCCACTGTCCCACCCACGGCCGAACAGGACCTACGGAAAGCGACAAGACAGGATTGGCTCCTGGTGATCCTGCGAGCACGCGCATGGATGGGGAATAGCTTCCGTTTCCGCCGACCGTATAGATCGTCACACCCAACGTCGCGGCCCCCAACCCGTGGAGGAAGTACCCCCCTGTCTTCACCGCCCAGGTATCAGTTGCCGGATCGTAGGCTTCCACGGCGTTGAACACGGTTCCGGCACTCGTGGAACCGCCGAGCGCGTATACCGTCCCGCCGACAGCGGTGGCCGCAAGATACGCACGGCAGGTGGGCATGTTCGCCTTCGTCGACCATGAGTCGGCCGCCGGGTTGTAGGCTTCCACCTTCTGGAGCGTGGCTCCGTTCCAGCCGCCGATCACGTAGACCAATCCGCCAGCAACCGCTCCTGCTATGGCTTCCCGTCCCGTCGGCATGCCCGCCTTCGTCACCCACGTGTTTGTCTCCGGATCGTACGCTTCCACCGTCTGGAGAAACGACCCCATACCGCCTCCGACGGCGTAGATCGTTCCACCTACCACCGCGACAGCCAGCGCTCCCCGCGGCGTCGGCAGGCTCGCCTTCGTCGTCCAACTGTCCGTTGCCGGATCGTACGCCTCGACTGCCGAGAGCTCGCCCGGGCCATGCCCCCCGATTGCGTAGATGGTCCCTCCAACTACGGCAACGCCGAGTTGAGTACGAGCCGTCGGCATGCTCGTCTTGGTGACCCACGTGTTCGTGGCCGGATCGTAGGCTTCCAATATCGGAACTTGGGTTGAACCGTTGTACCCCCCGACCGCGTACACGGTGCCCCCCACCACGGCGACAGCCACGCCCTCGCGCGCCGTCGGCATGTCCGCCCGGTCCCTCCAACTGGGATCGCCTGCGGCGGCGGGGAGGTCGGCGAAAAGGACCGCGAGGCCCACAAAGCCCTGGATGGACCATCCGGCCCGGTGTATCATGGGCGCTATCTTACCCCACCCGTCCCACGCCCGGATGCCCGGAAGCCGACTACTCCTTCCGCACTTTCTCCATCCATTCCTTGAGCTGGGGGTTCTCGGAGTGAAGGCTGAGGGAACGGTCGTACGCCTCCAGCGCGCCGTTCCGGTCTCCGAGCCTGTAGAGGGAATTGCCGATGATCTGCCACCCAAGCCACTGGTCAGGATCCACGGCGACGACCCCGCGCGCCTTGTCCAGCGCTTCCCGGTACCGACCGGACTGGTGGAGCTCCATGGCCGACTGCAGGTCCAGGGCGATGCTCGCCCGGCTCGGCGGATTGCGGCGATCCGCGGAAGGTTCCTCTTTGGTCTTCTCCCTGGGCTCAACCTTCCTCGGAAGCCCGACCACGAGCGCCACCCGATGACTGGCAGGCAGTGATCCGAACGGCTGATAGGCGTAGTCTATGCGTAGCCCGCCCAGCCGGATTCCCCCGCCGGCGGCCACCCCCGTCATCCCTCCGAGCTCCGAGTTGTCGGACTGCCACTTGTACCCGCACCGGATCGCCACCATCGAGAACGGCGTCCACTCGAGCCCCACGGATCCCCACGGTCCCCCGCCCGCGATCAGATAGCCGAGATCCGCGGCGATCCGCATGCTCGCCATGAGAGCATAGGCCGCCCCGGCCCGCCCGGCCGCGGGAAGACCGAAACCATCAGTCTTGGCGCCCACATGTTGGAGAGCCCAGCCGATGGCGAGGCCCCGGCCCTGCAGGAAGATTCCCCCCAAACTCCCGGCCACCATGGATCCCCCGACCCCCTCCTTGACCATCTCGAGGGAGATCCCGGTCCAACTCTGCGGACCGAGCCACGGCGGGTTCCGAACCGCCCACGACACGGACGCCGCAACGTCGGTCAGGGAATCCGTGAAAAGCATCCGGCCGGCGTCATCCCTGACCTCGTAGTTGCCGTAGCTCATGACCGAAACCGCGGCACCCACCACCCCGCCGGCCGCCGGAGCGGCGCCCGCCAGGTAGCTGAGACTGCGATCGGCCCCCAGGGAATCGTACATCGCCACCGCGCTCGCCGATTCCAGTTGGCCCAGCCCGCCCGGATTCCAGGATCCCGCCGACGCATCGTCCGCGATAGCTGTGAACGCCCCGCCCATTCCGGCCGGCCGCGCCCCGCCGCCCAGGGCCAGAAACGCCCCGCGCACTTCACGCCCACCGTAGCCCGTCACTTCTCCGGGTTCCGAGGCAACGGCCACGCTCGCGGCCGTGATCCCGAGGACGACGCCAATCCACCTCACCGGCGCACCACCAGCTTCGCGGGAGCGAAACTCCGCTCCGCCGCGCCCGCCGTCTTCGCGGTGGCGATCAGGACGTAGACCCCCGGCGCCCAGCTCCTGATCCCGGTGAGGACCACGGAGCCGTCAGACCTCGACACACTCCGCCATAGCGCGGTTGCGGCGAGCCGGTTCGAGGAGTTGTACGCCTTCACATAGACCTCCTCGGCATCGTCCTCGAGGGGAAGCACGATCGTGGCCGAATCGCCGGACACGGGATTGGGATAGACCAAGACCGTTCCGGCACTGCCGGGCAGGACCGTCACCAGGCCTTGAGCCTGCGTAGCCGCTCCCGACCCCGAAGCCGCCGCCGTGAGGCTCAGCGTCCCGGGACGCTCCGCCGTGAGCTGCCAGCGGAAGACGGTGGATGCCCCCGCCGCGATAGCCGCCGGACCGGCCGGCGACGGCCCGGCCGACACCCGGGCAATCGTGGCATCGCTGAAGACCAGGGACGGCACGACCCCCGAGGCTCCCGCTGTCCCCGTGTTCGTCACGGTCAGCGCGACCTCGAATCCGTCTCCCTCCTTCAGCCTGGCGGGCGAGACGGCGCAGGCGGAGGCGAGAGCCGCCCCCCCGCCGCCTCCCGCGCCGCCGTAACCGGTGCCGGATATGACCATGACGCCGGAGACTGCCGCCACCAACGGAGCACCGGTGCCTGCCGCGGAGCCGGTCGCCGTCGCCGTGAAAGCGGCGACTCCTTCGCCGACGGCGCTGAAGACCCACGCGAACGCCTGCGACCCGCCCGGCGGGATCACGACCGGGCCGGCCGGCTGCGGGCCCGAGACGGGTGACACCAGCGCCCCACCCGCGTTCAGCTCGAGCGCCGGCCTCACCCCCGACGCGCTAGTGCCGCCGGTGTTCTGGACCGTCAACGCGACGCTTACCGCCTGGCCCACCGCCACCGGCAGAGGCGCCGAGACCGCCGACGCCAGAATCTGCGCCGGGACGGAGATATAGAAGGAAACGCCGGATGACAACGTTGCATACGACCCGTACGCGCCGGAAGCGGAGATGCAGGCGGCGTTGGTCACCTGCGTCTGCGCATACACCGTTCCCGCAATCCCCGTGACCGTGAACGTGTATCTGATGCCGGGCGCCATCGTGAGACCCGTGGCGCTCCACATGTAACGGGTGCCCGAAGACACGCCGGCAACTGCCGGGCTTCCGAACGGCGCGGGCTGGCTTGCCATCTGCCCGACAACGACCGGCGAGACCGTGTCGACCACCGCCAGATCGGTCACCGTGGTCGTCCCCGTGTTCGCGACCACGATCCGGTACGTGACCGGCGCGCCGGCGAACACCGTCGAACCCGAGACAGGATCCTGGAGTTTCACCGCGGACACAATGACCGTCACGCTGGCTATCGTCATGCCCTGTCCGTACGCGTTAACGATCGGGTTGCCTGTTCCCGAATCGGTCCCGGTCACCGTCAACGAGTACATGACCGACCCGGAGCCGGATGCCGAGTAGGTCCACACGAAGGTCGTCGAACTGCCGGGAGCCAATGTCACCGGCCCCGGCGGCAGCGGGCCGTCCTCGTACGCCACCCGGCTGGCGCCGCTGACGGCCTGAAGCGACGGAACGAGGCCCGTCGCGTCCGCGTTGCCGTTGTTCGCCACCGTGGCCGCCACCTGGAACCACTGTCCCGGCAACGGGCTGGGAGGGTTCGCGGTCAAGGCGCCGGTCAGACAAGCCCGTGCCGAGGAGTACTTCCTGAGCCGCCAGTTGTTGTGGATGAACGGGCCTTCTTCATACCCGACCGCAATCGCGTTTCCGCTCGGATCCAGTGCAATGGCCGACGCCTGATCTCTGTCGCTGTATCCCGGCTTGAAGTTGTCCATACCCAGCAGTGTCGTCAGGTTTGGGTCGTATTCGCGGACAGTCCAGTAGTCGTAACCCGCGCCACCGTTTGTACTCCCGGCTACGAAGATGTTCCCCTTCCCATCCACGGCGACACCGTATGGAAAGCTGTCGTTCGACCAATAGGGTGTGCTTCCGAGCACTGTTCCAAGACTCGCATCGTACTTCCGAATGCACCATTCCTCCTCGCCCCACCACGCGATTTCCTCATATCCCGCGACGACGACGCTTCCGTCACCACCTATGGCCATGCAGTACGCGCTGTCGTCATCACCTGCCGGTCCGTTGTAGTCCACGCTCGCCAGGAGAGCTCCCAAGTTCGGATCGTACTTGTTGATCCGCCAGTTCGCTCCCCCATAGATTCCGGCCTCGACGCCTGCGACGTAGATATTCCCGGAACCGTCAACGGCAACGGTGCTGGCGCCGTCACCGCCGTTCGCGGGCCCGTTGTAGGTCGTGCTGGCCATCAGCGCCCCCAGACTGGCGTCGTATTTCACGATCTTCCAGTCGTTGGATAAGGTCCCGACCAGAACCACGTTGTCGCTACCGTCCAAGGCAAACGCCGAGGGAGTCCAGCTCAGTGTTCTGCTCCACAGGAGGGTCGCCAGGCCCGCATCGTACTTCCGGACCACGGCGTCGCCCAGCACGACCACGTTCCCGCCTGTATCCAAGGCAACCCTGCGCGGAGAGGAGCCGCTTCCGGCGTCATAGTCCGTGCTCGCCAACACCGTTCCCAAACCTGCATCGTATTTCCGGATCCGCCAGTTGGTATGGCCGGTCAGCCCGCCCTCGCCCCCGACGACGAAGACATTCCCGCTGCCATCCACCGCAACACCGGCGGCTTGATCCTGCGAATGAGCCGGCCCATCGTAGTCCGTACTGCTCGACACCTGCCAGCCGGGGCACGCGGCCAGCACGCTCCCGTGAACCAGCAGGAGAACCGCGATGAGGGCCGTCACGATCGGGGGAACAGCGATCTTCCCGGAAAAGGGCGGGGCTATCGGAAATGCGCGCACTGCCCGGCAGTTGACTCCATCACTGTTCACGCACTTCCTGAACACAACACGGCCATGATAGCGGCGCATTCCGTGAATATCAACTGACCGGGCCGGGGCCCGCCGGGCCCCGAAATCGTCCCCACGGCGGCAGGTGGCTATTTCGTCACCGCCAGCTTCTTGATGACCGTGTTTTCTTTGCCGTCCTGCCGCGTGACCTTCATGCGCAGGAAGTAGAGCCCGTTGGCGACGTTGGACGTATCCCACGTCATCGTGTTGCGCCCCGCCGAGGTGGACGCAACCAGGGCGGTTACTACTCTCCCCTTCTCGTCCAGGATCTCGGTGATCAGGGCGTTTGCGGGCGCGCGCAGTTCGTACCGGATCGTCGCCGACCTCCCAGTGATGGGATGTGGCACCGCATGCACCAGGCTCTCGTCAAGGATGGGACCCCTCAGGTTCACGATGAACATGTAGTGGGCCGGATTGGATATCGACCCGGTGTTGTTCTTCGCGCTGGCATGCAGATACCAGGTGGCATTCCTCAGCCCTGAGAAGTTGAGCGTAGTTGCGGTCGTGAACGAGTCGCTGGCCGCCGGTCTCGTGTAAGCGGCGTTGTCGAGCACGT
>Ga0315294_10007175_pt1 | contig 12225 bp, 14 predicted proteins | sample YL17G13_40_MG_FD_203626 | JGI IMG/M metagenome (GOLD analysis project Ga0315294, IMG submission 203626) | Sediment microbial communities from Yellowstone Lake, YNP, Wyoming, USA - YL17G13_40 | ecosystem: Environmental > Aquatic > Freshwater > Lake > Sediment | place: USA: Wyoming | collected...
CTTCTGCAAACTTCTTGTAAAGCTTGTCCTTCTCAAGCCTGAGTTCGTTTATGGTTTCCCTGAACTTCTTGAGTTCCCTCACTTCCCCGTCCAGGAGAGAGAGCCTCTTCTCAAGCTCGTTTGTTGATTCCCTGTTCGCCTTCAGGCTGTTAATTATGGGGTCTATCCTTTTCCTCATCTTCCTGTTCACAGTCTCAGGTATGACCTCCTCCATCAGCTCGTCTGCGGAGAAGACTATCTTCTTTAGCTTCTGTATGTTCTCAGTTCCCAGCTTGTCATTTATCTCCCTGAACTGCAGCTCAAGGGCCTTCAGCTTCTCCAGCTCCTTGAGCTTGTCCTCTGCAGAAGTGAGCCTGTACTCAACCTTCTTGCTCATGTTGCTAAGAGCCATGCTAATGGAGTCAATACTTTTGCGGACATCATTAAGCTCGCTTTCAAAATCAACCTGCTCCCCGAATGATGCAAGGCCCTGGGAAACAGCCCCGGGCTGCTTGGGCTGGTAGAGCGGACTGCTCAGCCTTTCATTAATCTGGGCTATCTTATCGCCCAAATCCTTTATCCTTTCAAGGTCCTTGAGCTTGTCTGATATCTCCCCGAGCTTTGGATCAACCTTCTCCTTCATCAGGGTGGCTACCTGTTTCCTGACCTCATCTTTGTCCTTGCCCGAGGAGACTGACTCCTCAAGCCTTTTTATTTTTGCATCGAACTTTTCCCCTATATCCTTAAGGGCACTCTCTACCCCTGGGTCAGGCTTCTGGTCTGAAAAACTTTCTATTATCTCGCCCAGGCTCTTGCTCTTTTCAGTAAGCTCATGCTTCTCTCTTTCCAGCTGCTCGATTTTTTTCTTGCTTTCCTGGAGCTCCATTTCCACAGCCACGCCTTCAGCCATATCAATCACCCAGCCCCTTTATGAGCTTCTCTATCACAGCTTCCTGTCTCTCCATCCTAGCCTGTATCTCTTTCATTTTGTAGTCGATATCGTTCATTTTCAGTTTTGAGAAAGAATCTGTTGTACCTTTGTCCAATTCTTTTGTCATTTCTGATATGCTAAGTGAGGGCAGAAACCGGTAGTAATGCATGCGTTCCTGGTAGACCTGGTTTATCTTAAAGAATTCATACGTCAAGAAACATACAGAACCTACCAGAACCATGAGGAGAGCAAGTTCTAGCATAATAAAATATTGGAATTCAGGTTTATTAATGAATTTATACAACTATAATAGTATAGAAGTATTAAAAAAACGGGTTAAAAATTTTCCCCAGGAAATATGGTGCCAGTGCGAAATCGAGGGGGGTCGGCTGCTAAAGACCTCTTCCTGGTAAAATTTATAGTATGGCCATATAACTGAGGCTGGAAAGTGAGACGGATGACGAAGCTGACTGATTATAAGAATTTCTGGATGATATGGCTGAGTGCCGCAGGAAGGCCCCAGGGGGTATCGCTTTTTTCCATACAGAACGACTGGAACATAAAGACTAACTACCTTTATCACGAAGAGACTGGAATTGGCAAGCCTTTATACGTTGCTATGATAAGAGAAGGGTTTCTTGAAAAACAGGGAAAAAAGCTCAAGGCCAAGTTTGGTTGGATTCCAGATTTCGTCAAAGAAAAGTACCAACCTTTGGGGCATGTGGACTACTGGATTCCCTACCCAGTTATGAGCACCAAATGGCCCCAGGTCCAGGCCTTCATAGAAAAGAACGCCCCCATCCTTTTTGATATAAAGAACACAAGGATCCTTTACAAAAGCAGCAAGGATATACTGGGGAATTCCGGCCAGCACATATTCACAGATGTATTCATTTTCGTGCTTTTCAATAACATTACCATATTCTGCAAGAAGTACAAGGCGGAAATAGTCCTGCGCATCCTCCTGACCACATTCTCCCTCTTCACAGACCGGGACCTCATGAACTACATGCGGCATCTCAACAGCCAGCTGAGCAAGGAAGTGCCCCTCATAATAGGGGATGAAGCAGAAATGAATGCGCTTATGTGCCCGTTCAACTGGTGAGCAGCCGATTTTAAGCAAATTCCTAATAAATTTGACCCAGTCATTTTTTATATATCTTCCCCTGAAATTGAGCATATAGTATCTTGGAGGTACGTTTTTATTGTTGCAGGAGAATTATAACATATGGATTCTTCGATAGAAGGCTTGCTAACATCATTAACTATAGAATCCGTTAATGATGTGATGCCTTCCTTCTAGCATTCTGGGTGGCTAAATGACCCGAATAATAGGCATAGTTTCTGGGAAAGGAGGGGTTGGAAAGACCACCATAGTCACGAACCTCGGAGCAGCGCTGGCCTCCTTCCACAAGCAGCGGGTAATAATAGTTGACTGCAACATCACCACCTCCCACCTCGGCCTTTACCTCGGGATGTATTATCATCCTATCTCCTTGAATCAGGTATTGAGGGGAGAAGCCTCCATGGATGATGCAATTTATGACTACACAATTCCCGGTCTCAAGATAATACCAGCCTCCCTCTCGCTGGATGAGCTCAAAGGAGTGGATATAGGAGAATTGAAATACAGGATAAAAGACCTTTTCGGGAAGGCAGATATTGTTCTGCTTGACTCTGCTCCTGGACTTGGAAAGGAGGGAATGGCAACCCTGAGAGCGAGCGATGAGATTCTCTTTGTTACAACACCCTTTGTCCCCCATGTAATTGATGTCATAAAAGCGCACCAAATCGCGAATGAGCTTGGAGCCAAATCCTTGGGAATTGTCCTGAACATGTCCGGGGAGGGCAGGCATGAGCTTACCCCACAAGACATAGAGAAGCTGGTCGAGCTTCCAATAATCTCCATAATCCCCAGGGACAAGCACATCCTGAGAAGCCTTGCGTCCAAAATCCCTGTGGTTGACCTGAACCCCAAATCTCCCGCAAGCAGGGAGATTAAGAAGCTGGCGGCCACCCTTCTGGGAGAGGAATACAAGCCCATAAGGCCGAAGAGGCTGGAGAGGATAATGAGAAGTCTCAGAATCAGGAAGTAATTATTATTTACAGAAATCCTATAACCGAGATTAATAAACTATCCGTTCTTGTAGCTATCTCTTGAGCACTCGGAATCGATGATTTCTTGTTTTCCCATCTCAGATGAGTTTGAACAACTTTATTAACGATAAAAATACAAAAATCTATATGGGAAACATGGACAGCTTAAGCAAACCTCTGGACGAGGGATTAAAAAGCGGCGGCGTGTTATTAATCTCTATCAAGAGCAAAGATTATAGAGAAAACCTAAAAAATCTTACAAAAATTTTAATGGGAAGGTTCAAAAGAATCTGTTATGTTACTGTAAATGACCCATGTGATAATATCATAAGTTCCTTTTCTTTGGATGGCAACTCCAATATATTCTTTATCGATTGCGTAACTTCCATGGTAAAGCAGCCCAAGCCCAGACAAAACGTCACTTTTGTTTCTTCTCCTCACGCTCTTACGGAAATCAGCATAAGCTTAAAAAAATCCCTGGAAAAAAAGACGGATTTCATATTATTTGATTCCATTTCAACGATGCTTATTTACGAAAATCCTCTGACGGTTTTGAGGTTTATTCATAATATGATTCTGACCCTGAGAGCTTCAAAAATACCTACAGCTTTTATCATACTGAAGGAGGATGTCAGCAATGAATTGCTCAAGGATATCAATATGCTGACTGATAAAAATTTGGAGATGTGAGAGGTGAAATATGTCATTGCTGCTAAAAAATGAAATGAAAAAGAACGTCATTACAGTAGACCCGGAAGATTCATTGAAAAAGGGCGTGAATCTCCTGTCAGAAAAAAATATAGGATGCCTGGTTGTTGCGGAAAAGGGCAAGCCTGTCGGCATTGTGACAGAGAGAGACATTCTGAAGCGTGTGGTTGCTTCAAATCTCAATACAGAGAAGGTAAAAGTGAAGGATATTATGACCAAAAGCATAATCAGCTTGGACCCAAAAAACACAGTTGAAGAGGCTGCTCATCTGCTGGAGAAAAAGGGCATCAAGAAATTGCCAATCATAGAAAACGGCAAGCTGGTCGGGATTGTTACCATGACGGATATTATGAAAGCGATGAGAAAAATTGAAGAAGAGCAGTCAATAAAGATAAGAAAGGTCTGCGAAGATTTGCATAGAAGCAAAATAACAATGCAAACCAAAATTAGTGAACTTGAAAAAAGAGCCAAAAAGTAAATGAAATCTATAAACCTAGAAAAATCACTCTTCTGGGAAAGGAATACAAGCCAATGAAACAAAGGGGATGGGAAGAATAATTAGAGCGCTCAGAATTAAGAGGTAATATGTCTAACTTATTCTAAAATCTGAAAGTTCAATATTTTGTATAATACTCGTATAATCATTCTTAATTATTCCTAAAAACAATAATTATACTATACTGTGCACTCGGAATGGTTGGAGGTTAGATGAAAGGGAAGCAAAACTTTGCAATGGCTAGTGGAATAATATTATTGGTAATTTCCAACAAGGATTATTCCTCCCGAATGAAAGATATAGTTTCTTCTGCCTCTTCCTCTTACAGCAGGATATGCTACGTTTCCCTCAACAAGCCCTACTCAGTCATTTCAGAATCACTAAAAAAACAAGGAATCGACACAAAAAAGTTCTTTTTCATAGACTGCACTGAAAACCACGCGGATGAAAAGGCAGGCCAGGTGGTTAATGTCTCCTCCCCGAAGGCCCTCACGGAAATGAGCATAACAATAGGGAAGGTCCTGGAACTTGGAAAAATAGAGGCCATGGTTTTCGACTCCCTCTCCACACTCCTCGTTTACGAAGACCCCTCCACCGTGGTGAAGTTCACGCATTCCCTCATATCCTCTCTAAGAGGCAAGAAAGTGTCAGGCGTTCTTGTGTGCCTGGAAGGCGGGAAGAACGCGGAGCTGGTGAAGGACATTTCCATGTTCGCTGACAGGGTGGTGAGATAATGGGCAAAAAGAACGAAGACGCAGCGGTGCAAAAGAACGAATTATCCCTACAAAGCGAGGACAAGTTCAGGGCAATCTTTGAGGGAGTGAATGACGGGATACTTGTAGCTGATGCCAAAACAAGGAAATTCATTCTCGCGAATTCCAGGATATGCGAAATAACAGGCTACTCCCAGGAGGAGCTGCTCAAATTAAGCGTGAATGACATACATCCCAAAAAAGATTTGCCTCGTGTAATCAGCGAGTTCACGAAACTGCTCCAGAGAAAAATAATCACTGCAAAAGACATACCCGTGCTGAGAAAAGACAAAGGAGTGGTTTACTGCGACATCAATTCCAAGGTTGTAAAAATCGGCGGCCAGGAATGCCTAGTGGGATTTTTCAGGGACATAACCGAGCGCAGGAAGAGGGATGAGACTGTAAAGCAGAGCGAGCAGAAGCTTTCCCAGATAATACAGGGAAGCTCTGTTGCAACCTTCGTGATAGATAAGAACCATAAAGTTATTTACTGGAACAGCGCATGCAAAAACCTAACAGGAATCCCGGCAGGCAGGATGATAGGGAAGGACAAGCAATGGTCGGCATTTTACAAGGAGAAGAGGTCGCTGCTGGCAGACATGATAGTTGATGGCGCAAAGGAAAGCGAGATAAATAAGCTTTATGAGGGAAAGTCGAAGAAGTCTTTAGTTCTGGAAGGGGCATACGAGGCGGAGAAATTCTTACCGAAGCTTGGCAAAAGCGGCAGATGGCTTTTGTTCACTGCAGCACCCCTGAAAAACAGCAAAGGCCAGATAACAGGGGCAATCGAAACACTCCAGGATGTAACAGAGAGGAAGATTGTGGAAGAGGAGCTTAAAGAAAGCGAGGAAAGGTACAGGATACTTTATGAATCCTCCTGGGATGCGATAATGACGCTTGCACCTCCGAGCTGGCTTTTCACTTCCGGAAACCCGGCGACAGTAAAGCTGTTCGGCGCAAGGAACGAGAAGGAATTCATCACCAAGGGGCCCTGGGACGTTTCGCCGGAATATCAGCCTGACGGGGCTCCCTCTTCAGACAAGGCCAAGAAGATGATTGAGAAGGCCATGAAAGAGGGCTCCAACTTCTTTGAATGGACCCACAAGAAGTTAAGTGGCGAAGACTTTCCCGCGTCAGTTCTGCTCACAAGGATGAAGATTAAGAACCAGACCTTCCTCCAGGCGACCGTAAGAGACGTAACAGAGCAGAAGAAAGCCGAGGAGGAGCTCAAGTCAAAGATAGAGGAGCTTGAACGGTTCAACAAGCTTTCGGTCGGCAGGGAGCTCAAGATGATAGAGCTGAAAAAGAGGATAAAGGAGCTTGAGGAATTGCGGAAGAAATAAAAGGAGTGAAAAAGTAAAGAATAAATAAAAGAGAGGTGAAACGTATGGATAAAAAAGAGAAAGGAGAAGCAACAGAAACTACAAGAGGAGTGGGGAGGATTTCAGTATTTTCTCTCAAGGCGCTCTTGACTGCTATTGTTTTCGGAGTTCTTGCCCTAGCTGTTGTTCTTGGAGGTCTGCACATTCCTATTCCCGGTACCGGAGTAGTTACTGACCCCAGGGAGTTATTCACAACAATAGGTGCAGCACTCTCAGGACCAGTTGGCGGGGTTTTAATAGGCATCTTTGCCGGGATTGCTGAACCTGGCGGAATTGCCTTGGCTAGCCTGCTGGGACACATTTCTGGATGCTTGTTTTTGGGCTTGGCTTACAAGAAGCTGGTGTATGAACGTCTCAAAACGCCACTACTTTATCTGGGCTGGGTTGGCTTGGTTTTTGTCTACTACTTTGTGCTGGTTGTGCCTGGCTTTACAATCGGAATAGCAGCATTTTATCCCGGAGCTTATGCCGAATCTTTTGGCGGAACAAGTGTCTTCGAGACTTATATTGTCTTGGCAGCGGGCGCGGCGTGGGAGGCTTTGCTCACAGCCACAATCACCACTCTTGCCATCATTGCTATGCCTAGGAGGCACAGGAAGCCGTTATGGTAGCCTGGGGCTGACATGAATTTATGGATCACGTGATTCAAAGGTTGACTTAAGGGTTAAATGGAAAGGATTAAGAATGGCAGATAACAGTAGAGCTGGAAGTGAGGGAACTAACCAGTATCATTTGAGTGAAAGAATCAAGAAATCCATGGCTTCCAAGCTTACGCTCTGGTTCCTGTTGTTATCCACAGTGCCTCTGGCTGTGTTTTTTATTTTCACAGTGCCTCACATGAGTGACGAGTTCATGAACATAACGTCTGAATATATGACTGATGAGGCAAGGCTGTTTGCGGCAGGAGTTTCTTTTCTGGACAGCGAGGATGAAATTATATCCGTAATAGTTGCTACTAATGACGGGAATCATACTGCGTTTATAATTGATAAGAATGGATTTTATGCAATCCATCCTGATAAGGCAAAGATTAACACATCGATGTATACTGATTTCTCAGCCAAGACAACTGAGAAAATACTTTCAAATAACGAAGGCGCCGTGATTGATGAGAATTTAATCATAGGCTACTCTGCTATGCCGGCACAGGACAGGATAGCAGTCGTGATAATGAAGAAAACTTGGATTACGGAGAAAATACTAAGCATGGAAAATGTTGCTCTAATTCAACTCTCAATGAGCCTTATCCTCATAGCCCTGGCAGGCGGCGTCATGATATGGTTCTTGGTAGGTCCGATGTATAAGTTGATGAAGTCTGCTCAGGAAGTCGGGACTGGCAATCTGAACGTAAGGATTGAACCTTCTGAATTCGATGGCGAGTTGGAAATCCTCGCCATTACATTTAAGAAGATGATTGATGATTTGAAGAAATCAAGGATGGCGTTGGAAGAGCACAGTAGGACTCTGGAAAAACAAGTCAGTGAACGAACCAAAGATCTGGAAAAGTCGAAAAATGAAATGGAAACAAATCTTGCAAAGTTTGAAAAGTTCAACAAGCTTTCGGTCGGCAGGGAGCTCAAGATGATAGAGCTGAAAAAGAGGATAAAGGAGCTTGAGAGCCAGGTGCGTAAAAAATGAAATCAGTCAAACTCAGCAGCAGGATACTGATCGTTATTTTGATTCTGTCAATATTGCCGCTCTTGCTGGTCGGGTATATATCCTTGGAGGAGATAAAATCGGTCGGAATGAACACGGTAATTCACGCGAGTGAGATAGAGGCCGCATCAACAGAGACCACAAAGATAGTTGAGAACCTGGGAAAAGAGGCGATAAGGCAGAAGGCACAGGATGTCGCAAGGCAAGTCGAGATTTACATAAAGGCGCATTCGGATATGACCGTATGGGATTTGCAGAATGATTCCGAGTTCCAGAGGATAGCAGTGCAGCCGGTGGGGAAGACGGGCTACACAGCACTTACAGATTATGACACCCTTATATGTAGGTTCCATAGCAATCCAAAAATAGTGAATGTTGACCTCATCACCTTGGCACAAGCCCTTCCCGGATTCTGGGCAATAATGTCAAGGACAAAGGGGGGACTTGATGCTGACGGGTTCTATGACTGGAAGGATCCGGACGGGAAGATAAGAAGCAAGTATATGTACATAACAATCATAAACGCTACAACTGCGGATGGTGTGGATATGCATGTTGCAGCCACCACCTACATAGACGAGTTCTCTTTACCTACCGAGGAGATAAAAAAAACATTAGATACGCACAGACAGAACATGATTTCCCAGAATGAGAAAACACTCTCTGAAACTGGCTATCTCATAATTGCTATAATTTTCATCTGTATTATCGTTATTGTAGTATCCGGGATACTGCTCACAAGTTCTGTGGTGAAGCCGATAACTTCCTTCACAAAAAACGTGGAGGAGATAAGCAGCGGAAATCTTGACGTAAAAATAAAACTGAAATCATACCATGAGATAGAGGAACTCTCAGAATCATTCAACAGGATGGTTGAAGAACTGAATACGTCCAGGAAAAAAATCCAGCATCACCAGGAGGAGCTTGAGAAGCAGGTCACGGGAAAGACATCCGAACTCAAGGAAAAGGTGGACGAGCTTGAAAAGAACAGGTCTGCTGTCCTGAACATGATGGAGGACTCGGAGGAGGCGAACAGGCAGCTCAGGAAGGCTCAGGAGGGGTTAAAGAAGGCGATGGAAGAGCTCAGAAAGACGGACGTGAAGAAGGACGAGTTCATATCAATTACCGCGCATGAGTTCAAGACGCCCCTTACTGCGATACACGGCTTCGCCCAGCTGCTGCAGGGAAAGAAGATTGACCGGGAGTCAATGCAGAAATACCTGAGGATAATGATGGAGGAGACTGACAGGCTCGCGAAACTCGTCACGGAAATACTTGACCTCTCGAGAATGGACCTGGGGACATTCAAGTTCAATTTCGAGGCAGCTGATTTGACAAAGCTTGTTGATGATGTCAGCAATGAGATTAAGGGGGTTGCGGGCAAAAAAGGCCTGAAACTGAGATACTCAATATCCCCCGGCGTCCCCAAGCAGATAGCAACGGACCCGGAAAGGCTCAGGCAGGTACTAATAAACCTGGTTATAAACTCTGTCAAGTACACTCCCAAGGGCAGTATAGAGCTGAAAGTAGCTAAAGAGCACGGAGAGCTGAAATTCAGCGTGAAGGACACGGGGATAGGCATCCCGAAGGAGGAGATTCCCAAGCTTTTCCAGAGGTTCTACCAGATAGATTCCTCCTATACGAGGGAAACAAAAGGAAGCGGCCTTGGGCTTGCCTTGTGCAAGGAGATTGTGCAGGGCATGGGAGGAAAGATTTGGCTGGAGAGCAAGGCCGGCAGGGGCTCGACCTTCAGCTTCACGCTCCCGTTTAAACCTAAAATAAATAGAAACCAAGCCAATAAATTATAAAGGAGTTTATATGGAAAAAACCCATGCAGGACTGGCGGTTGTGGGAATTTTGATAATAGCCGACATATTTTTATTCATATGGAGGCCGCTTGGCGAAAATTTCTTCATAATAGCGGACTTGCTTGTGGCAGTTCTGGCATTTACCTCTTTCCTTTTCAGTCTGTATGCATACAAGCTCCATGGTTTCAGAAGCCTGCAGGGAAAAGCGCTCCTTTTCCTTTCTCTCGGGATTTTCTTCTGGTTCTTGGGGGAATCCGCATGGGCGGTTTATGAAATTGGCCTTGGGATAGAAGCCCCTATTGCCTCATTTGCCGATCTTATGTGGTATGCAGGCTATCCGCTTTTTATCGCAGGCCTGTATTATGAATGGAAAATCACAAGAATCCCACTCACAAAAGACAGAAAATTCTTAGCCGTGCTTCTTTTGATGGCCGTTTTAATTCTGGTAAGCTGGTATGGCATAATACCCACCGTGCAAAACTCCGAGACGGATTTGCTTGAAAAATCCGTTGTAATAGGCTATGTGGCAGGAGACCTGGCTATAATGCTCGGCTGCTCCATAATAATAGTCTCTTTCCTGGGAGGAAAATTCGCCAAGCCATGGATTATTATAACAATGGCAATAATCCTGACCTCCCTTGCCGATATTGGCTATTCCTATTTGAGCACAGCATACGAGACAGGGAACTGGATAGACCTTCTCTGGGATATTGATTATCTGCTGCTCGCTTACGGGTTCTTCTACTACAGGCAGTCCGTCAAGGAAATAGAAATCCCGGTGAAAAAAAAGAGGGGGGGGATTGAATGGCCCTGAAAGAAGAGGCAAAAAGCATATTTAGCCAGCTTTTCGGTCCCGAAGTCGCGAAGCAGGTGGACAGGTTTGACAAGCCGGAGGATTATCCGAAGGATTTCCTGGACGAGTGCATGTATTTTATGGGCAAGCTGATAGGCGAGGGTGCCGCAAGGAAGAAGTTTGAGCCGCTCCGGAAGAAATATTTGAGGGAGAAGTGAAGGGAAGAGCAAACTTAGTTTGATCTTTTTGGCCCGGAAATCTCAAGTTTTGATAGCTCTCTTGTGTGGTAGAACCCAAAGGCTATTAGTAGCGAACCGCCCCACCAGAAAAGGTCTGTAAAGCTTCCGGTCTGGTATGATCCTGTCCAGCTGAGATAGGAGAAGCCTATGTCCCCTATGTAAAGGCATGTCGTCCCAATCAGGATGAATACCCACGACGTTGAGAGCCTGCCGCCCAATACCGCAACCACGAGCATGCTTACCCCAAGAACAACAAGAAGGTCCGCAAACGGGTATGTGAAATTGAATGCTTTTTCAATTGCAGGAGCCTCGGTATCGGCAAGTATGGGGACAAGCAGGTAGACGGCTGTCAAAATAATAAGAACAAGCCAAGGAATCACGGAATAAAGCACCTTTTTTAGGCTGAGAGCTTCCCGGAATTTCTTTATTCCGTAGAACAGACCGGCAATAATTGGCACATACGCTGAAACCCAGACATAATCGGCAGGGGAAGGGTAAGGGTATGGCAACATCATCACAACCTCATAATAGGCAAGTATCGCGCCCGCCACGAAATTCAGGAATATGCCTGCCGAGAGCAGGAAAATCACCTTTCCTTGGACGGAACCCCATTTGTAGAACCTGAACGCATGAAAACCAATGACAGCCGCTATAAGCGAGTATGAAAAGTATATTATGTCTCCCGCGGCGGTGAGTCCGAACTCCCCTCCCGGCCTGAAAGCATAGATGAAGGCAGAAACAAGAAAAAGCACGAACATCAGGGCAGCCGTTGCCTTTATCCCAGGTTTCTTGCATTTAACCATAAAGAATATTTGGATTTTTTGCTATTTAAATAAAGCCCGCAATAATATAAACATAAGCGGGATAGAATGCCCAAGAAAAAGATAATGGTAGTGGATGACGAGCAGAGCCTTATTGAGCTTGTCAGGGCGATACTCGGGCAGGAGGGCTTTGACGTTATAACTGTTTATAGCGGTCCTGAATGCCTGGAGAAGCTGAAAAGCGAGAAACCGGACCTCATTCTCATGGACATGATGATGCCTGGGATGAGCGGACGCGAAACCACGGAGAAGATAAGGTCCAACCCCAAAACCAGGAGCCTAAAGATAGCGTTCCTGACCGTGGCAAGGTTTTCGGAAGTCGGGAAAGACTCGTTGAAAAAACTGAACGTTCTGGACTACATAACCAAGCCCTTTGACAACAAGGACATGGTAAAAAGGGTGAAAAAGGCGCTAGGATAAGCTAAAATTCGATTACCCTGTCCGCGAACATCCTCAGGTCTGTCACTAGTTTTTTGCTTTCCTCTTCAGGCAGCGTATCCCCGCTCAGGATAATGTAAAGCTTCTTTGCTTCTGTATAGTTATTTTCCGTCATGAGCATATGC
>Ga0315294_10007182_pt1 | contig 12216 bp, 6 predicted proteins | sample YL17G13_40_MG_FD_203626 | JGI IMG/M metagenome (GOLD analysis project Ga0315294, IMG submission 203626) | Sediment microbial communities from Yellowstone Lake, YNP, Wyoming, USA - YL17G13_40 | ecosystem: Environmental > Aquatic > Freshwater > Lake > Sediment | place: USA: Wyoming | collected...
CCCCGAAGTCCTAACACCTTCTGATATCGCGTGCCCCGAAGGGCACCTGCACAAGCAGTGTACCCGAAATCCACCGCAGACACAATGGAAACCGCCCATGCTGGGATCCGAAGGTGCAGATCCTGCTACCTCCATGGCTGCCATCCAGAACGGCGGCGAGATGCTGCGAGCGCCGATGTCGGCCCACTCCGGAGGAGGGCCCAGACAAAGTCTCGACCGCCCGGATAGTCCCAGGCGGTCGGAGGGGAGGCTGAGGCTTCACGCTGATCGAGCTGTTGGTCGTCTGGATGAAAGCCTACAGCTAGCCTGTTTCGGGACTGTGTGTGCGTGTTAAGTGGGCGTGGGACACCGGTTTGGGTGCCCAGACCAGTGGCATCACCTCGTGAGCAGCAGTACGACGACCGGGAGAGCGCAGAAGACGGGACGGGGCCGAGTCATCGAGGCGTGTGGCGGTGCCGAAGAGGTCACGAAGGCGCGGTTGCACGCGCCCGAGGCGGAACCGAAGTAGATTCGACTGGCGAGTGGATCAGGCGGCGAGTCGGTAGGCGGTGACCTGGGTGTCGGGGAAGAAGCGGCACTCTACGTTGGTCGGCAGTGTCTTCGCAGACTTCGCCGGCTTGCTCCACTGCTCGCCGCGATGGATCAGCGAGGGAACCGCGCCTCCCAGCGTGGCATGGCCGCGGTACTCGTTGTAGTAGATGGCGAAGTCCCGCAGCAGTTGGCTCAGATGATCGAGGCCGCGGATCACCGGCACGCGCTTGAGCCACTCGTACTTCAAGGTGAGGATGACCCGTTCGGTGACCGCGATAGAGCCATGCTTGCCGACCGCGCCGAAGCGGTGCTTCACATCCCACAGGATGAGCAAATCACGGAAGGCATCGGAGATGAAGACTTTCTCCTGGTCGCTGATGAGGTGTCTGGGAGCCCCGTGCTTGAGAAAAGCCTCCTCCATTGCGCCCATCGCCCAACCGGCGTTGGGCCCTTCCAAGGGGACGACGGCCATCGTTGCGCGGGAGAAGTGATCTATCACCACCAGCACCCAGCTGGGCCAGAGGCCCCAGCGCAACACCCGCGTCCGGTCCACGCTCCACACGTGGTTGGGGTAGCGGGCGATGATCTCTCGGGGTGTCGCGGCAGCCTCCTGGGCCTTCGCCGTCGCCGGTGCGTTCTTCGGCTTGGGCTGCAGAAGTATGTTCCTCACGGTCGAGGCCCCAACAAACACTCCGAGCAGCCAGAGGATGCTGGCTATACGGTGCCGTCCGACATAGGGGTTCGCCTCGAAGATGTACCAGATCATCTGGGCGACGTCTCGTGGCGTCTTCCTGTGGCTCTCGATCTTGCTCTTGCGCTCACCTAGATCGCCCTCCTCGGCCGCATGGAGCCAACGATACAGAGTTGACTTGGCAATCAGGAAGTGCTCTTTCACCCGGCTCCTGGGGATGCGATAGTACGCCATATGCCACAGGATCTGGAGCCGCTGCAGCGGAGAGTAGCGCTTCCGGCGGGGAGCGTCAGCGTGGCGTGCCTTGAGGAGGCGGTTCTCCCACTTCAGCTGGCGATTCTCATCCCGCAGCCGGGCCAGCTCGCCCACCTCTCCGCCGACGGCAGCGCTCTGCTGGAGCCAGAGCAGCCGCTGTTGACCAGCAGCCTGGGCGCTCAACACCATGGATCGAACCATCAGGGCAACGGCTGTCCGGAAGACCTCCACGCAGACACTCCTGAGAAGGGAACGGCGCCCAGAGGCGCCGCCCAAAGGTCCCATATGGTAGAATGATCTTCGCCCGCCCGCAAGCTCAGAGGGCACTCAGGGGTGTCCCATCGCCATTTGACAGCCACACCAAGGTCGGGTTCCTCGACTGGCGGGTCGAGCTCGAGCCGTGCCCATACTTCGACCTGGACATCGACGGGGTGACGATCGACCTGTCACAGTACTATCCCGGCGCGCCGGTGGTCGACCTCGTCGTGAACTGTGAAGGCACGTTCGACCCCTCGACAGGGCAGATCGAATGGCGGTTCCGGGCGCTGGATCCGTCGACCTACGACTATCCAGAGGAGCCGCTTGCTGGCTTCCTCCCCCCGATGACGGACTCTGGGTGGGAGATCGGCTGGGTGGAGTTCAGCGCATCGCCTTTGCCGGGTTTGCCATCGGGGACAACCATCAGCAACCAGGCGTGGGTGACGTTCGACATCAACCCGCCCAACCCCGCGCCCAAAGAAGGGCCGTACATCAACACCCTCGACGCCGCGCCGCCCATCTCGGCCGTGCAGTCGCTCGACGCGGAGCAGCGCTGGCCGTTCTTCCTGGTCACCTTCGAAGGCGAAGATGATGCCGGTGGCTGCGGGTTGGCCAGCTACGACGTGTATGTATCCGAGGACGGCGGCGCCCCGTATCTGTACCGCTCAGCGGTCTCGCCCACTGACTCGGCCGTCGTTTTCACCGGCCGGTGCGGTCACGACTACGCCTTCTACACCCGCGCCCGCGACCACGTCGGCAATCTTGAATCGGCTCCCGGTGCCCCGGACTCGACCACCACAGCCGGCCCCGGCTTCACCGACATCGACGAGGACTTCTGGGCCTGGGACGAGGTGTACTGGCTCGCCTATCACGGGATATCCCAGGGCTACCCGGATGGCAGCTACGGGCCGTCGATCCCGGTTACGCGCGACCAGATGGCTGTATACATCGCGCGTGCACTGGCGGGCGGAGAGGAGAACGTGCCTGATCCGGGCTGTTCGGCTCCTCCCTTCACCGACGTCGCGTGCGATCACTGGGCGAGGAAGCACATCGCATACTGCGTGAACGAAGGCGTCGTTCAAGGCTATCCCGAGGGAGACTACAAACCCACGCAAACAGTGACGCGGGATCAGATGGCGGTGTACGTCGCACGCTCCATCGCTACGCCCAGAGGAGAAGCCGGTCTTGCCGACTACGTCCCCCCCGACCCGCGCAACTTCCCCGACGTCGCCTCCGACTTCTGGGCATGGAAGCACGTTGAGTACTGCGTCGAGCAAGGCGTGGTCAACGGCTACGAGGATGGGCTGTATCACCCGGAGTGGGTTGTGACGCGTGATCAGATGGCAGTGTATGTGGCGAGGGCGTTCGAGCTCGGACCGTAGTCTTGTAACCGCGGGGACGGGCCATGCTGCTCTACAGCGCGTATTCTGAATCCTGTTTACAGGAGGTGCCGTCAGATGGGAACTCGACCGAAGCGACAGAGATTCCTTGTCTTCATATCCATCGTCCTGCTGGCTGTTCTAGCACAGGCGAGCGCGGCGGCCGAGAGCGCCGTCGAAGCCTGGCGGAGCCCGTTTGGCTATCCCCGCTCGGTCTCGGTGAACCCCGCTGATCACTCATGCTGGGTCGCAGCCGGTTCAAGTGTACTCCATCTCGCTGCGGACTGCACAGTTGTGAGCCAGACCAATGGTTTCGCGAATCCCCGTTCAGTCTCCGTCAACTCGGCGGACGGGACTTGCTGGGTGGCCGACACCGACCATGGTGAGGTGGTTCGCCTGGATCATAACGGCAACGAGCTCTGGCGAGGAGTGATCGAAGGAGACTACGGCTCTCCCGCTCACCCGGTCTCGCTGTCCGTGAACTCAACGGATGGCTCACGCTGGATAGCCAGCCGCGACAGCTATGAGGTGGTGCATCTCGCCGAAGACGGCTCCGTACTCTGGCACGGTGGCTTCTACGTTCCCAGTTCCGTATCCGTGGATTCCACCGACGGTTCATGTTGGGTGGCCGACATATACAGCAATCAGATCGTCCGTATCCCGGCGACCGGCGACGTGCTGGGCCGGTTTGGTGGCTTCTACAATCCCAGTTCCGTCTCCGTCAACCCTACCGACGGTTCGTGCTGGGTGGCTGATACAGGTCATGATCAGATCGTCCATCTTGCTCCTGACGGTACGGAGCTGTGGCGCGGCTACGGGTTCAGCGATCCCCACTTCGTGGCCGTCAACCCGATTGACGGCTCCTGCTGGGTCTCCGACGGAGCGAGCAACTACCGCGTTGTCCATCTCTCCGAAGATGGATCAGCCCGGCAGTATGTTGGCGGCTTTGGCTACTCGCGCTGTCCAGAAACTCATCGGCGCGGCTGAGGTTGTGGCGGCGTGGCGTGAGCTGGCGCTTAGGGGGTCTGACGCCGCTAACACGTCCCTTGACGACCCTGAAATGGTCAAACTGTTTTGGGATTGGCTTCTGATGATATCTGAGGCCATGGAGCGTCACGAGAGCAAGGGATTCATCCCCGCCCCTGATGCCATTGATGACGATACGGTTCTGTCCGTGGCCTCCACAGGCAGCTATCTGACATCACGCGATGCTCCGATGCTCTACATAGCCAGGCACTTCGAGTTGCTTGATAGGACAGTGCATCGCACCGCTGTTCGAGGATCCGGCAGTTGGCTGGTGTCAGCCGGCGTGCCGACGTGACCCACCTAGAGGCGAAATCGGCGTGGAGACTTGACCCACTAGGAACGAAAGCTGGAGGACCAGGACGGGGGTTCAGAGACCAACACGAACTGATCTGGCCAATCCAGGGCGGGTCAGTATTGACCGCCGATGGTGGGTCAGTTTTCGATGCCGACTGACACCTTAGCGCTGATCCCATAGCAGCCCTCACAGCGGTCTCACGCCCATGTGACCACTACAGCGGGTTTCATCGAACTCACCACCTCGCTCTGCAAAAGAACGCGAGAAGCAGAAGGGAACCACTCCTGTCATGCCGAAACTTACCACTGCAGGTCACAGCAAGCTGAGATCCTTTCCTTCGCAGCACCTGCACCGGCCGAGGCGACACGGCCGTTTGGGCGCATGGGGGTTGCACTTGAAGGGGCAGCGAGAGGCGAGGGCGTCAGCGGCGGTTTACCGTGTCAGCATGTTTGCGGCCGTGCCCGAGTCAGCGCGAGCGAGGGTGGTGCATGGTCGCGCGTATCTGGGCCATGCTGGGGCCCGCCCGGCGGCGCCGCTTCGGTTCCCAGCCAAGCTGAACCGCCCCGGCCGGCGCCTGACAGCCGTGCCCGCATCCCCACATCCGCTCTCCTCAGTCCCTCGCCTGGGGGCCGGCCGTGGCAGCGCGCCCACGCAGCCGGGCTCTCGCATCTACCGCGCTCGGAAGGCAGCGTGCACGCGTTTGGTGTGCCGCGGTGGCGCACTTGGGAGCGCCTGGGCGGGGCCGCGACAAGAGACGGCTGGACCGGGCCGCCTCACCCCTGTGTGTCGCCGGACTCGCCGCCTCCGGGTGCGCCCACGGCGCCTCGTCTTCTTTCCCCTCGGCGGCCGTTGCCGTTCCCACTGCCAACTCCCCCGGAACCGATCCAAAGCCCCGACGCGGCCGTTCGTCTTCCCCGTCTTCCGGCTCCGGTTCGCGGCACCCTTCTTGCTGCTGTGTGTCGCCGCCGATTTGTGCCGGCCGCGGTCGGGCCGGCATGGCGGTCAATACACCTGGGACCCTGAGGCCCTTCCCGCCGGTGCCGAGGCGGTGTCGGAGTCGCCGGGCTTGAGGCCAGGGATAAGATGGAGGAGGTTATGAGGATGCTTAGACGATGTACCGGTAGGGGACGGACGCGGCAGGTGCTGCTCCTCGTATGCGCATGGGCAGCCCTGTGTCTGTGGGCCGTGGGCGCAGTTGCTGCCGCCGCAACGGCCGCCTCTGACCAGCACGCGGTGATCCACCCGCGCCTGGCATCGCTCCTGGACAACAAGGGGCCCGATGACACGGTGTGGGTGATCGTCGCGTTGCGGGAGAAAGCTGACCTGGGCAGTGTGTGGGGTCAGCCCCGGGAGGTGCTCCCCGCCCTGAAGGCCGCCGCGAACCGCGGCCAGAAGGACCTGCGGCCGTTCCTGGAGCAGCAGCGCCGGATGGGCCGGGTGAAGTCCTACCGCACCTTCTGGGTCTTCGACGGGGTCGCGGTGGAATGCAATGCCGCGGTCGTGACGGCGTTGGCGGCGCATCCGGAGGTGGAGTCGATCACAGAGGACTACCGCCTCCAGATCCCTCCTGTGGGAGCGCCTCGCGAAGGCGATAACCGCCTTCCTGGGTCGGCCTCCGGCGCGCCTCAATCGGCGCCAGGTAGCGGGGACGTCCCGCCCGCCGTAGGCGCTGCGCAGTGGAACATCGACCGCGTGCGCGCTCCCGAGGTGTGGGCCTCCGGCATCACCGGCGCGGGCGTGGTCGTGGGCAGCATCGACACCGGCGTGGACTACACCCACCCCGACCTGGCCACCAGGTGGCGCGGGTACCCAGATGACCCCGTCGGCAACTGGTTCGACGCCGTCGGCGGACAGCCCATGCCCTACGATGATCACGGGCACGGCACGCACACCACGGGGACGATCTGTGGAGGCGACGCCAGCGGCGCTGGCATCGGGGTAGCCCCCGGGGCCACGTGGATTGCCGCGAAGGCCTTCGACGCCGGGGGCGGTGGATACGTGTCCACGATTACCGCGTGCATGGAATGGGTTATGGACCCGAACGGGGACGGTGACCCGTCGGACGCGCCGCGAGTGGTGAACAACTCCTGGGGCAACGATAACCCGTACGACACCAGCTTCCTGCCTCAGGTGGAGGCCTGGCTGGCCGCGGGCATCTTCCCCAACTTCGCCAGTGGCAATGCCGGCCCCGGGTCAGGTACGGCGGGGACTCCCGGCAACTTCGAGATATCCTTCGGCGTCGGCGCCACGGACAGCAGTGACACGATCTGCGGCTTCAGCAGCCGCGGCCCGGCCCCCGAAGGGCCTCCCTGGAATGGCGGGATCAAGCCCAACGTGAGTGCCCCGGGTCAGGACATCCTCTCCAGCTTCCCAGGTGGCGGCTACTATTCGTGGCAAGGGACCTCCATGGCCACGCCGCACGTGACGGGAGCGGTCGCGCTGCTTCTGGAAGCCAATCCGTCCCTGAGCGTGGCCGAGGTGAAGACCGCGCTCACCACCTCGGCCGTGGACCTCGGTCCGCCGGGGCCGGATAACGATTACGGCGCGGGGCGGCTGGACTGCTACGCGGCCGTGGCGCAGTATGCTTACCCCAACCGGATCGGCGGTCACGTGCAGGCCTGGGAGGGGACGCCGCTGGCGGGGGCGCTTGTGACCCTCAGCGACGGCGTGAACACGTTCACGCTCTCCACCAGCGAGGACGGCGCGTTCAGCCGCACCGTTCCCGACGGTACCTGGACAGTGACCTGCGAGTACGCGGGATACGCCTTCTCGCCTTCCTTCGAGACAGTTTCCGTGCCTCCGGACGCAGTTGAGCTGCTGTTCATCGGCACAGCCTCGCCCGGAAGCCTGTCCGGCACCATCACCAGCGAACTGGTGACGCCGACCTTGGTGGAGTCGCCTCACCCGTTCCCGAGCTACTCTGACAGCACCTGGGTGATCGCCGGCACAGGCACCAAGATCCGCGCGCACTTCCAGTACGCGCAGACCAGTGAGTGCCGCGCCACCATCTACCTCTACGACCAATACGACCAGCTCGTGGCGACCTACATCGGCGGCCAGTACGGCTTCTGGACACCGTGGGTGGACGGCTCGGCGCTCAAAGTGCGGATGGTGAGTTCCTGCTCGAGCGATCCGGGCTTCGTCATCGACTCCTACGCCACGGACGGCGGAGGGCCGATGTCGGACGTGACGGTCACGCTCTCGCCCGGCGGCCGCACCGCGACCACGGGCGCGGACGGCACCTTCGCCTTCTCGGACGTCGCGCCGATGACGTACAGCGTGACGCCGAGCAAGGTCGGCCGGACCTTCAGCCCGCCCTATCGGACCGAGACCGTGGTGGCCGGCGCCGCTACCACCGGCGTGGACTTCCTCGGCTCCCGCCTGCCGTCGTACTCGGTCCTGCTCTATGACTACAACACCTACTCCGGCACCGCTCGGGAGGCCATCGGGCGCCTGGGCTACGCCTACACGCGGGCCGGACAGAGCGACTTCAACACCAAACTCGTCTCCCAGCCGTGGAGCTTGGTGGTGGTCGATTGCCCGAGCTACAAGCCGTCCGGCGGCTGGATGCCCGTCATCGACTACATCAACGGCGGCGGCAAAGTCACGCTCTCCACCTGGTACCTGACGTCCGAGCCTGAGCTTTGCGCGGCCTTTGGTGTGAGCGCCCTCGAAACCTACTACTGGACTCCCCCCATCTACCGGTGGGAGACGGCCCATCCGCTGTTCACCAGGCCGCAGACGGTGTCGGACATGCTCTACTGGAGCGATTACTACTGGGACATGAACGCCGACCGCCTGGCCGTGACGAGCATGGACGCGCAGGCCGTCGCCGGCTTCAGCATGTACGCCGAGACGGACATGGCGGCGCTGGTGATCGGTAATGCGAACCGGACCATCATGAACGGCTTCCTCTGGGATGACCGCGACCAGGACGCGGACTGGGACGGAATCCAGGACTGCGTGGAACTGGTGATGAACGAGGTCCAGTTCCTGCTCGCCCGCCGGCTGGACGTCGGCCGGGTGGGAGGGCCTCCCGGCGCCGTCGTGACCGTTCCGGTTTCCCTGAGCGAGACGCAGAATCTGGCCGGCCTGCAGTTCGACCTCGAATACGTCGCCCCGGAGGGCTCGCCTCCGCTCGCCCTGACGACCGTCCGCGGCGTGGGGCCGCTGGCCGGCTGGATCATTGAGTGGAACGAAGTCGTCCCCGGCCAGCGCGTGCGGGTGATGGCCTACTCGCCGGACATGAGCGAGTTGCCCTCCGGCAGTGGCACGCTGCTCGAACTCGACTTCCAGATCGACGCGGCGGCGACGGGCGAGAGGTATCCGCTCCAGCCCATCAGTGTCATCCTCTCCGACAGCTTCGCTGAGCGGCTCGAGCCTGTGGACGCGGCCGCGGGAGAGGCGGCTGTGCTCCCGAGCGGCTACGTGTTCAGCCTGGTTGAAACCCCGCAGGGCGGCGATCTCGACAGTCCGCTGCCGTTCCTGGTGCACATCGAGGCGCAGAACGGGGCCGGCGGCGTGATGACCGGCTATACCGGCACCGCCGACCTCGTCAGCGATGTCGGGACCGTGGTCCCCGCCACCATCACCTTCACCGGCGGTGTATGGGAAGGCGACGTGGTCATCCTGGCCGGGCTTGACCCCGAAACCTACCTGCAAGCCACCGACCGCGACTACCCAGTTGTTACCGGCACCAGCAACACCTTCAACCTGCGCGGCAAAGGCGACCCGACCGATGACGGTGCGGTGAACGTCCTCGACGTGGTCCGGACCGTGAACCTCGCGCTGCGCGCGCCGGTTACGGAACCGCCCCGCAAGGCCTTCCAGGACTGGGCGGCGGACGTGAACTGCAGTGGACTGGTGAACGTTCAGGACGTGATCCTAGTGCTGCGCAAGAGCCTCGGGCTGCCGACCGTTGCCCTGTCGATCCAGGCAGTCGCGCCGGCAGGACTGCAGGTCAGCACACGGCAGAAGGGCGCCGGCACAGAGGTCGTCGTCCGGGTCAAGGACGCCGTGAACCTCGCCGGCCTCCAGCTCACGCTCACCTACGACCCGAAGCTGCTGCAGTTGTCTGAGGTGAAGAACGGGTCCTTGCTGGCCGGCTGGGCGGTCGCGCACCAGGCCGCGGCCGGGCAAGTGAGAGTCCTGAGCTACGACCCGACGGCCGCGGGAGTGACGGGCACCGGATCGGCCGTGGTCCTGACCTTCCGCACGACGGGTAAGGGACGCGCCCCGGTCGCCCTGTCCGAAGCCACTCTCTCCGATACCGCCGGACAGGTGCTGCCGATCATAGGAGGCAGATAGCCCATGAACCGCACTTGGATGGTTCTGTCAGTTGTGCTCTTGGTGGTCGCGGGCATGTGTGCGCCCGCGGCCGCCCGGGCCGTGTCCTCGGACTCCGCCCCGCCGCGCTACGTGGCCCCCCTCGCGCCGGGAGCCGCCGAGGCCCAGCAGGCCCTAGCCCTCGGTCTCCAGATGTACACGCCCGATCAGCCTGTGCTCCTCGTCCAGGACGTCTACCCCTGGGACTTCGATTCGAACGCGCTTGCCTTGGCGGAGGCCGAAATCCCCTTCGCCCGCGTCACCTCGGACCAGCTCGCGGTAACGGACCTGTCCCCCGTACGCGTGCTCATGTACTCCTCCGACCAACCCACCTACTACTATGAGAACATCGCCGCCAATATCACCCGGATCAGTGACTTCGTCACCTCCGGGGGCACGCTGGTGGCCCATGCCTGTGATCAGGGCTGGTCCGGAGGCGACTGGACGGGCCTGGAGATCCTGCCTGGTGGCGTTCACCACGCCGACTACTTCACCGAATACGTGCAGATCGTTGGCCCCCTGCATCCGGTCGTGGCGGGGCTCGACGACGCCTACCTGCAGGGCTGGTACTACTCGGCCCATGGCTCGTTCACTGACTTGTTACCGGGTGCAGATGTGGTGATCCAAAATGAGTTCGCCGAGCCAACCTACGTTGACTACACTTGGGGCGCAGGCCGCGTTCTGGCGAACATGCAGGCAATGGAATGGGGCTACGGGGACGGCTGGAACTACTGGTACGTCTACCGGCCCGAGTTCCTGCGCAACGAGATCCGGCTGATCGGCGAGCTGTCCAGCCGCGTGCTCGACGTCGGCGAGGGCCTCGGTGCCGCGGGAGGCCTGGGCGCGGTCCCCATCGATCTCACCGACACCGCGAACGTGGCCGGCGTGCAGTTCGACCTGCTCTACGACCCCTCGCTGTTGACTCCAGCGGAAGTCATCAAGACGCCGCTCACCTCCGGACCGGACTGGGAGTTCTACTGGAACGTGGTAGAGCCCGGGCGGTTGGCCGTGCTGGGCTACAGCAGTACGGACACGGCGCTGCCGCCCGGTTCCGGGGCGATCGCCCAGGTGATCTTCGCGGTGGACCCGGGCGCGGTGGTCGGCACCGTCACCATCCTGCATCCCGAGCTGATCTGGCTGTCCAACCGAACCGGCGACTCCCTCCCGGTGGGTGGCGCGGACGGCAGCCTTGAGGTCGGCGCCATACACCACTTCGCGGTGAGCGTCTCTCCGGCGCCGCCGGAGCCGCAGGGCGGCGATCTGACCGATCCGCTGCCCTTCAGCCTGCACGTCGAGGCCCGCTCGGTTGCCGATACCCTAGTCACCTCCTACAACGGCCTGGCCAGTCTCACCGCCAGTGTCGGGGAGGTGCAGCCTGATACTATCCGGTTTGTAGGGGGTGTCTTCGAGGGCGATGTCAGCATCTTGCTCGACTTCGACCCAACCTGTACCTTGATCGTCGCGGAGTCCTTCTTCGGCGCCTCAGGCGCCAGTAACGAGTTTGCCCTCCTGGGCAAGGCCGATCCCACCGGCGACGGTGCGACCAACGTGCTGGACGTAGTGCGAACGGTGAACATCGCGCTCGAGCGAGCGATTCCCGAGCCGCCGCGCTATGCGTTTCAGTTCTGGTCGGCCAACGCCAACCGCGACGACGCCGTCAATATCCAGGACGTGATCCTGGTGCTGCGCAAGAGCCTTGGGCTGCCCAAGCCGGCGGTAGCCGTGGCCGCCGCCGAGGCGGCCGGCGCGCCGGTGAAGGCCTCCCTAGTGGAGGTGAGCCGCGGCGTCTGGGCGTTGCGAGTCAGCAACGCCGCCGGTGTTGCCGGTGCCCAGGTGGAGATCGCGGGCCAGTTCAGTGGCTCGGCCGCCCGGGACGGCTGGCAGGTGCAGAGCAGCCGGCTCCAGGGACGCACTCGCCTTCTCGCCTTCAGTGGCGCCGCCGTCGGATTGCCGGCGGGTGAAGCCACACTGCTGCAACTGACAGGCGTACGCGGTCGGCCGCGTCTGGAAGCGGTCACCCTCTGCGATGCCATGGGACAACTTGCGCCTGTCAAATAGCTTTGGGACACCCCTGACAGCCCTGTGGGCTTGCCTGTGACTCCAGAGCATTCTATCATATCGAACCTTGCGACGGCGCCTCCGGGCGCTGTCTTCTTTTGTGGAGCGTGTTTCCGTGGAGGTATTCCGAACCGCCGTTGCTCTGATGGTGCGATCCATGGTGTTGAGTGCCCAGTCTGCTGGTCAGCGGCGGCTGCTCTGGCTGCAGCAGAGCGCTGCCGTTGGCGGAGAGGTGGGAGAGCTGGCCCGGCTGCGGGATGAGAATCGCCAGCTGAAGTCGGAGAACCGCCTCCTCAAGGGACGCGACGCTTTCGCTCCCTGCCGGAAGCGCTACTCTCCCCTGCAGCGGCTCCAGATCCTGTGGCATATGGAGTACTACCGCATTCCCAAGAGCCGGG
>Ga0315294_10007183_pt1 | contig 12215 bp, 11 predicted proteins | sample YL17G13_40_MG_FD_203626 | JGI IMG/M metagenome (GOLD analysis project Ga0315294, IMG submission 203626) | Sediment microbial communities from Yellowstone Lake, YNP, Wyoming, USA - YL17G13_40 | ecosystem: Environmental > Aquatic > Freshwater > Lake > Sediment | place: USA: Wyoming | collected...
GAACAACAACGCCGTTAATCCGGGCTTTCTTCATCACCCGCCTGTCCATTCCTTCGAAACCGCCCAGGCAATCGATAACTTCCTTCGCTTCAAGTCCAAGGGCCTGAGTACAGGCCAGAACGGCAAGTGCATTTCTTACATTGTGTTCGCCGGCCAGTCTGATTTTTGCCGAGCCGAGCATATTGCTATGATGGAAACAGTCAAACTGAGTAAAGAGCGGCGAATATTTGATATTTCGAGCCGAAATGGCTGGACCTTCCGCGACGCCGAAGGTCAGAACTTCTTTTTTGCCGCTCATTTGGGCCAGGATTTTTGCGACATTTGCGTCCTGTGCACCTGCGACGAGAACGCCGTCCTGGGAAATATTCGATGCAAAATCGGCAAAGGCCTGAACAATTTCATCAATGCCGGAATAATAATCGAGATGGTCCTGCTCGACATTCAGGATAACACCGATTTTGGGATGCAGATTGAGGAAACTCCTGTCGTATTCGCACGCCTCAGCGACGAAAATATCACTGCTGCCGATGGCTGATGACGAGCCGAACTGCAAAATGTCCGCTCCAATCACGAAATTAGGCTCGATACCGAGTTTTTTTAATACAAAGACAAGCCAGCCGCAGGTAGTGCTTTTTCCGTGAGTGCCCGCGATGGCGATTCCTTTGTATCTGTCCATAACAAGGCCGAGCATCTGTGCGTACTTGTAAACCATTATTTTTCTCTGGCGGGCGGCCTGCAGTTCGGGATTGTCGTCTTTTACAGCCGCCGAGATAATGACGCCATCTAATTTTTCGGGCAGGTTATCGGTGCTGTGTCCTATTACAACCTTCGCTCCGCTTTCCGAAAGCCGTCCGGTAAGTGCCGAGCTTTGCATATCCGAGCCGGTGATAATTGCCTTTTCCTTCATCAGCACAGCAGCCAGAGCGCTTGTGCCGACACCGCCGATACCGATAAAATGATACTTCTTGTTTTCTGCCGGCGATTTTTTTGTCATATTCTTATTACCAACCCCCGCCTTCGCGAGGGCCACAAAATACTGATGAGCACATTTCACAGGCTTATAATCAGTTATCTGCACAATAGTCTCCGTTTTCATCAGATTTTGAGACTTTATTTATAGCCTTAAAATCTGTTTTTGCAATAAAAAAGCCCCCGTATTTTACGGGGGCTTTCTAAATTTGAGTTCCGGAGCTTGCTTATTCGTAGAAGGTGGTGGATTCAGTTTCTTCAACGTCTCTGTCGAGCTGGTCGCTTTTCATCTTGACCCTGAACCGTACATCCGCTTGGGCTTTTGCTTTAACGGTGACTTCCCACGTCGCCCTTGACTTTGCTGCAAGCGAAGACAGCGGAGCAAAGGTAACTGTATCTCCAGCAAGTGAACCACTTGTTGCACCGGCGCTGCTTACATACTCCATCTGCGGCTCAAGCATAGCCTTTACAACGATGTTGGTGCCTGTAGCAGAGCCCTGGTTTGTAACTATAATTCTGTAAGTTGTGTTATCACCGATTCTTATGGGGTCGGTAAGGTCGATAACCTCAAGCAGAGCGGCCGAGACGCCTCTGACCTGGGTCTGAGCGGTAACTTTAACAGTATCGGCACAAACTGCCGAAGCACTTACGGTATCGGCTACGGTCCCAATATCCCTCGGCATATAGGTAACCGAAGTCTTTGCGACAGCGCCCGGGCTGAGACTTGCGACTTTCCACATAACCTTATTCTGTACGAGAACGCCGCCCTGACTGGCCCTGACAAAGGTTGCTCCTGCAGGAATTTCGTCTTCGATAAGGGTATTAACAGCGGGCCAGTTGCCTGTGTTGGTTACAGTGATTTCATAAGTAACTTCCCTGTCGATGTACTGTGTTTCGGGGCCGGTCTTTGTTATTTTCAGTACCGGCTGTTTTACAATTGTTGAAACCTGCGGCGATTGAATTTTTATGTTCCCGTCGGCAAGTGCAACGGCATTGTTGGTGTATGTCCCGCTTTTTTGAGCCTTGACGGCAACCGAGACATTTCTGGCAGTGCCTGCAAGCAGAGTGCCGATGGGGATTTCAATCCTGCTGCTGCCCTGAGTGGTTACAAGGCCGCTCGGCAAATCGTCGATAATTTTGACGTTGTTTGCCGGCCCTGTGCCGGTATTTTCAACCCTTAAAGTGTAACTAATCGGGTCGCATATCGACACTTCAGCAGGAGCGGTTTTTGTGATAGAGACAATCGGCTGAATGCTTACAGTCTGCAGGCAAAGCGGCATTCTGTAGGTTACATCGACACAGTTCTGCGCAATTCCGCTTGCTATGGCAACGGCAGTAACGCTGATTTCCTTTGATTCTTTTACTGCAAGACCTGGGAAGACCCAGATTAGCTTATTGCCTTGCACGTTTGCCGGCGGATTTGAAGTTTTATACTGCATATTGCTGATGAGCGTATCCGTCACGACAACGTCAGCCAGAGCACAGTTGGTGAGGTTTGTAACTCTTATTTTATATTCGAATTCCGCGCCCGTCTGCACCTGTGACGGCATACACTTTTCGAGCTTTACAACTCCACAGCCTTCGCAGGGATAGGTTTTTGTTGAGCAGTTGGGAACAACCGGCGGAGGCGGTGCAGGGTTGGGGCAGGGTTCACACTCTGCCGGCAGCGGCATCGGAGCCGGTCGGCAGCCTTTTTGCCACATAAATTTTACTGACGGGTCTGCCGGCTTTCTGCCATGCAGCTTCTGCCATGTCTTGCAGCTGTAACATCCAGCAGTCACGACTAAAGAGACAAGCAATAACACTAATAAAGTCTTCTTCATAACCATCCTCCTTCAAAAGATTATTTTAAGTTTCTTTCGCCTTTTACCTAAATTCACATTTCATTATTCCAAACACAACGTTTGCTCATCGAGCAGCAAATCCTTTGCAATTAGAATTTTATTTCGTATCCTCACAAAGCAGATATTATAACATCTGTAATTAAAATAGGAAAGGATTTTTTTGCAAAAAAGCGGATATCAGCGATATTTCCAACCATTTATAGGGTCATAATAGCGGACTTATCAAGTCTATAATTTGTTTCCGCTTACGGCGGACAAGTTTTTATAGTTTTTGACGATTTTGGATATAGGAGCTATAATTTTCAAAAAGGCGAATTTTCAGGAAATCTCAAATGATTCAGGCTCTTATTATTGTTCTTATAATAGCCGTTTTGGCGGCAATAGGGGTTTTACTATGGCTGGCTATCCGGTCACAGCTTGATAATATTAAGAAAGCCCAGGACAATCTGTCCCAGAGTCTTCAGCAATCTCTTATTTCAGGTCAGGATGTTGTAAATAAAAACCTTCAGTTCCAGGTTCAAACTTTAGAGAGGCTCAACACCCAACTCGGCCAGCTTCAGGGCACAAGTAAGAGGATAATCGAAGTAAGTTCGGATTTAAAAAGTCTTCAGCAGATACTTGCCAGTCCCAAACTTCGCGGCGGATTCGGAGAATGGTCGCTTGAGAAAATTCTTTCCGCCCTGCTGCCTGCCGAAAGTTTCGCACTTCAATATACTTTTCGTGACGGCAAAAAAGTTGACGCACTGGTTAAAATGCCGCAATATTCTGTTCCGATTGACGCAAAGTTCCCATTGGAAAATTTTCAAAAACTCCAAAAGGCAGAAAACGAAACTGAAGCAAAAAAACTCCGCAGAGAATTTTTAAAGGATGTCCAGAAACACATTGACAAAATTGCAGAAAGCTACATCAAGCCCAATGAAGGCACGCTTGATTTTGCGATAATGTTCATACCTGCCGAAAATATTTATTATGAAGCGATAGTAAAAACCGCCGAGGATACGATAAACGTTCAGGACTATGCGATGGGGAAAAAAGTTTTTCCGGTTTCGCCGAACTTACTTTACGTTTATCTTATGACAATAGTGATGGGTCTTCACGGCCTGCAAATTGAGAAACAGGCCGCCGAAATACGTCAGAATCTCAAGACCATCAACAATTCGTTTGGAGATTTTATCACGCTGTGGGACACTCTCGGAACACACCTGCGAAATGCGCACGGCAAACACGACGAAGGCCAGAAAAAATTGGACAAATTTGTTATGCAGTTAGGACAGATACAAGACGAAGAGAAATTGAAGATTGAAAATTGAAGATTGAAAATTTTATTTTGATAAGGAAACATTGGAGAAAAGAATTAGGTATGTGCAAAATCACAATAAATAATATATTTAGCCCACCGTGAAATGGTAAAAGAAACCCCCAGTGAAACTGGGGGCTAAATATGAATATATTGGAAGAACGACAATGATATATGAAGATTTAAAGGGCAAGAAGGTTTTGGTAACCGGTTCGAGCAGCGGAATTGGTGCGGCAACGGCAAAGATGTTTACCCAGCAGGGCTGCTTTGTCGGCATCCATTACTTCAGAACAAAGGAAGGCGGCGAAAAAACATTTGCAGAAGTAAAAAAAATCTCCAATGGCTGCCTGCTCAAAGCAGATATGCGGGATAAAAGTGAGATTGTTAAACTTATCGCAGATTTTGTCAAAAATGCCGGCGGAATTGATGTCCTTGTTAATAATGCAGGCTCGCTCATAGACAGACAGTTCTTTGCTGATGCAACTGAGGAATATTACGAAGATGTCTTTGCGACAAATGTCAAAAGTGCATTTCTTGCTGCACAGGCGGCTCTTGAGCATTTAAAGAAAACAAAGGGCTGTATAGTTAATATCGGTTCTATAGCGGGCCATAACGGCGGAGCGGGCGGCGGCGGAATTTATGCCGCCGCAAAGGCTGCGGTTGCAACAATGACGATTGCGATGGCAAAGGAGTTTGCTCCTTTCAGCATCAGGGTCAATTCCGTCATGCCCGGCCTGATTGAGACGCGTTTTCATGAGCGGTTCAGCACTCCTGAGCGGAGAAAACAAGTAGCCCAACAAACACCTTTGGGCAGAAACGGCAAAGCCGAGGACGTTGCAAAGGCGATTTTATTTCTCGCAAGCGACGCCGCAGGCTTTATCACCGGCGAATATATCGCCGTCAACGGCGGATTGTATATGAGGGCGTAAGGGAAATGAAAATCAAAAATCAAAAGTAAAAAATCAAAATTGTAGAATCGGCCAAAGGCCGAAGTTTATTTTATTTAGCCCGCCGTTTTACGGCGGGTTTGGAATCTTGATATTTTTCATTCGAAGGTATATGAAAAAGACCAATACAATAGTAATGTGGATTGCCGGCATAGTTTTGCTGGTCGCGTCGGTATTAAAGATTCATCAGCTTGTTACTGAGCCGATTATCAGCAAAAGCTTTTGGGAGTCGTGGGAATTCTTCCTTATTCAGATACCGCTCGAACTGGGTCTTGGAATATGGCTGATAAGCGGCCTGTTCAAAAAAACCGGCCGGCTGCTCGGCTTAATCGCCTTCGGCGGATTTATTGTCGTTACGTTACATAAGGGCCTTATCGGCGCCGAATCCTGCGGCTGTTTTGGCAGGGTTCATGTAAATCCCTGGATTACGCTTTCTGCAATAGATATACCGATATTTATATGCCTTGCGATATTTCGGCCGAAAGGCGAAAAATTGCTTCCTCCGCCGTGGCCAAAACCGGCTCATTTCTTCGCCATTGCGATACCGACTTTTATCTTACTGCCGATGATTGAATATATCCTTATCACAAATAAACCACCATTGAGGACTGATAAATATGAAGTGGTCGATATAAATCAATGGGCTAATGAGGCAATTTGGCCGATGCTGAAAGATATTGATATAAAGCAGCAGCTCCAAACCGGCCTGTGGGCAGCACTTTTGTATCACTACGATTGCCCCGACTGCACTCAGGCTATACCGAAATATGAGGAAATGTATAAATCGCTAAAAGGCAACGAAAATGCCATAAACTTTGCTTTTATTGAGATACCGCCGTACGGCAACGAAAAGCAGCAATTGATAAGTCCAGACAGCAAGGTTGCCCGCGGCAGATTAAGCGATGCAAAGAAATGGTTTTTGCAGACGCCTGTTGTGGTGGTTCTACACAATGGCGAAGCTTTAAAAGCCTGGGAAGGCACTGCCCCCGGCCTTGACGAACTTCTCAATGCCGCTTTCGGCCAGTGAGTTAAAGTTTCAATTCGATTGAATCTGCGATGCGTTTGCCGTCAGCGGTGAAACATTCCGCCTGCAGGACATAAGTTTTATCGCCTGCAAGGTCGATATCGAGGTTAAGGTCGAATTTATAGCACCTTAAATAATCCTGCCATAAGCCGTAGTTTGTCTTTGCATCGGTAAGGTCTATATCCGGCCAGATGTAAAGTCTCGTTCCTTTTGGTTCGGCAGAACGCGGGACATATTCGTGAAGCTCAAATCGCCAGATGCCGGCAGCCTTTATGCGCGAGCCGAACTGGTCGAGCATATCGACGTAAGCTGTTATCTGCCAGTCTTGTGCAAATTCAGTAAGCTGATTGAATCTTATTTTTTCCGGCACAAAAAGGCATGATTTCTGAGTTTCAATAACCGGAAAGTCAGTCTGTTTAGTCTGAATTTGCTCTTCGCAGCCACAGACAATTATCATAAAAAACAAAACGCAAATAAAAATCAGATGTCTCATTTTATAAATCCTCATCAAGAAAATGGCCGAGTCGATATTTTTTCGTTTTCAGATAATTTACATTATGCGGCCCGGGTTTTGCCCTTAGCGGAATCTGCTCGACGATTTTGATGCCGTAAACTTCGAGCCGTGAAATTTTTTTTGGATTGTTTGTCAGGATTTTTATCTGTTTAAGTCCTAGGTCTCTTATTATCTGTGCCCCGATGCCGTAATCGCGTCTGTCTGCACGGAAGCCGAGCCGCAGGTTGGCCTGCACCGTATCAAGTCCCTGCTCCTGCAGCTTGTATGCGTGCAGTTTGTTAGCAAGGCCAATGCCTCTTCCTTCCTGTCTTAAATAGATTACTGCTCCGCTGCCTTCTTTTTCAATCATCTCCATTGCAGCAATGAGCTGGTATCCGCACTCACATCTTTGCGAATGAAACAAATCGCCGGTAAGGCACTCCGAGTGTACGCGAACCAGCACCGGCTCATCGATAACAACGGGATTTCCTTTTTCGTCGAGCTTTCCGACATTTCCTTTGCATAGTGCCAGATGCGGTTCTGCGCTGGTTATACTCTCGTATCCGATAAGCTGAAATTCGCCGTAATCTGTCGGCAGAGATACGGATTGTATTCTTTTTATCTGGCTTTCGCGTTGTAATCGATATTCGATGAGCTTGGCTATTGTGGTAATTTTCAGACTATGTTTTTTGCAGAACTCCAGAAGCTGCGGCACACGTGCCATAGTGCCGTCTTCATTCATAATTTCGCATATAACGCCGGCGGGCTTTAACCCAGCCAGTTTCATCAAATCGACAGCCCCTTCTGTTTGTCCTGCTCGTGTGAGGACTCCGCCGTCTTTTGCCCGCAGCGGAAATATATGCCCAGGCCGCACAAGGTCTGAAGGTCTTGCCTTGTCTGCGATGGCGGTTTTTATTGTCCGTGCCCGGTCTGCTGCGCTGATTCCTGTGGTAATTCCCTCGGCAGCATCGATACTTACGGTAAAGGCCGTGCCGAGCCTAGCGGTATTTTCAGTCGTCTGCGGATGCAGGGCGAGCGAATCGCACTTTTCACTCGTCAGCGGCAGACAGATAAGTCCCCTGCCGAACTTCGCCATAAAGTTGATTACTTCGGGCGTTACAGCCTCTGCCGCACATACGAGGTCTCCTTCGTTTTCCCTGTCCTCATCATCGACAAGAACTATCATGCTGCCGGCTCTAAGCTTTTTGAGTACTTCGGGTATCTGGCTAAAATTTGTCATAAATTTTATTTTTTATTCTTTGCGCTTTTGCGGCTACTTTTCAAATTCTTCAATATACCTTGTTCCTGTGCGAATGTAAATAAGGGTTGTGATAATAGCGGTTCCTGCCGCTGACCACCATAAAAATCTTAAAAACCATATCCAGCCGGTTGCGATTTTGGATATTTCCGGCGCAATCAGGATTGCGGCAACCATAGTAAGCTGCAGGACTGTGGCTATTCTTCCGATTAAAACAGGCGTTGGTTTTACCTGGAAAGTCAGAAAATGAAGTATAACAAAACCAATCAGCAGAAACAGGTCTTTTCCGATAATCAGAACGGCAACGGTCGGCGGCAGTCGAAAACCGTCAACAGCGGTTTTTTCAATGGACAGAAGCAAACACGCACAGGCCATAAGCAGTTTATCGGCCGTCGGGTCGAGAAAGGAGCCGAGCGGCGTTGCCTGTTTTTTCTTTCTTGCGATATATCCGTCATAAGCATCGCTGAATGCCATCACCAGAAAAATCAGCAGCGACAGATATCGAATGGGTGTTCCCGTTGTCGGATGATTGATTTTCAGCATACAGATTACAAAAGGCACAATCAGCAGTATTCTTAGGATGGTTATCCTGTTTGCGTGATTGAGTTTCATATACTCCTTCCTCCGTCAACGTTGATAATCTGGCCTGTGATGTAGTCGTTTTCGATAAGAAGTCTTACCGCTTGGGCAACTTCCTCCGGTTTGCCTGCTCTGCCTGCCGGAATATGAGCAAGAATTTTCTTCTTTTGTTTTGCGGTAATATCCTTGTGCCAGTTTATAATTCCCGGCGAAACGGCGTTAACGGTAAAATCCGGCGCCAGTTCTTTTGCGAGCGATTTTGTCGCTGCGATAAGAGCCGCCTTTGATGCACAGTATATACTGAACCCTGCCGGCGGTCTTTGAGCGGCTATGTCGGTGATATTTATTATCTTGGCAGCGGGTTTTTGTTCTTGTTTGATTTTCTTACGGACAAGTTTTACAAATTTTTGCGTCATTTCCATCGCTGCGGCAAAATTAATATCGAGCATTTTCCTGACGTATTCGAAAGAGACATCCTCAATGAGTTTCTTTTCAAAAACCGCTGCGGCATTGATTAAAATCCGCGGCTTTGCAAATCTTTCGATATCAGCAAAGACTTTTTCGATATTTCCCGGCACTGTCAGGTCGGCCTGAATGAAAAGGTTTTTTGTCCTTAATTTTTGCAAAGCGGTTTTGAGTTTTTTTGCTTCAGTTTTGTTTTTGTGGTAGATGCAGACACAGTTTGCGCCGGCTTTTGCCATCATCAGGACAATTGCCCCAGCCAGTCTTCCGGTAACACCGGTGATTATTGCTGTTTTACCCTTAATTTCCATAGTCTATAATACTAACGTCATTTTAAGGCTATGAAAAGCGGTTTTTCGCTTGCTGAGCGAATTGCATCGAGTATAATTTTTATTAAATTTAGCGACTAATTTATGACTCATTTAAGTGTAAATCTTAATAAAATCGCCCTTGTTCGTAATTCTCGTTCGCTGGGAATACCGAGCGTCATAAAAGCGGCGAAGACCTGTATCGCGGCCGGCGCTTATGGCATAACGGTTCATCCGCGGCCGGACGAACGGCACATAAGATATTCCGACGTTTATGAATTAAAACCTGTTGTAAGCGAAGTCGAGTTCAACATCGAGGGCAATCCGTTCACCGGTAAGTTTATGGACATAATGGCTGATATAAGGCCGACCCAGGCGACCCTTGTTCCAGATATGCCCGGCGCAACAACCTCCGACCACGGCTGGGATTTGAGCAAAGAAAATTTTAAAAGGCTCTTGCCTGTTATAGACGAGCTCAGGAAGCTTGGAATAAGGACAAGTCTTTTCGTCGACCCTGTAATTGAGACTGTCGAAAAGGCAAAACAGCTCGGCTCAGATAGGATAGAGCTTTACACCGAGCCTTTCGCACGAGCCTTTATAGAAAAGAAAAACCTTGAGCCTCTTACCGCCAGGTATGCGGCAGCAGCCAAAAAGGCTGCCGAAATCGGCCTTGGCGTAAACGCCGGCCACGACTTAAATCTTGATAATCTGACATTTTTCTGCAAAAATGTTAAGCCGGTAATGGAGGTCTCTATCGGTCATGCACTTATATCAGATGCGATAGATATGGGCCTGTCCAATGCGGTAAAGGCATACTGTAAAATACTGAAGGAAAATTCATAAGGAGGTAATCATGTTCAGCGGAGCAATGGTAGCATTGATAACGCCGTTCGATAATGGTCAGGTAGATTTTAATACTCTCGACGAACTTGTGGTGTTTCATTTAAAAAGCGGCATAGATGGAATAGTCCCCTGTGGCACGACTGGCGAATCGCCGACATTAAGTCATCCGGAGCACAGGCAGGTTATTGAGCGGGTGGTAAAAGCTGTCGGCAGCAAAGTGCCTGTAATAGCCGGCACAGGCTCGAACAGCACCGCCGAGGCAATCGAGCTCACCGCCTTTGCAAAAAAGGTCGGCGCCGACGCCTCGCTTCAGGTAACGCCTTACTATAACAAACCGACTCAGGAAGGTTTCTATCAGCACTTTGCAACGATAGCCCAGGAGGTCGATTTGCCGATGGTCCTTTACAACATTCCCGGCCGATGCGGAGCGGGCCTGACACCTGCCACGGTTGCAAGACTGGCGGAGATTGAGAACATCGTAGCGATAAAAGAGGCGACCGGCCAGCTGGATTTTGCCAGCGAGATAGCGAATCTTTGCGATATTACGATACTTTCCGGCGACGATTCCTTGACACTTCCGATAGCTTCAGTCGGCGGCAAGGGCATAATCAGCGTTGTGGCCAATATTGTGCCTTCCGATGTAAAGGCGATGACGGATTTGATACTTGAGGGCGATCTTGTTTCAGCGAGAAAATGGCACAATAAATTGTTTAAATTGTCTAAAACTATGTTGAGCCTTGCTACAAATCCGATACCGGTAAAAGCTGCTATGGCAATGCTCGGCCTGGCTTCAGAAGAGATGAGACTGCCTATGACGCCGTTAAATGCCGCCCAGAAAGAGGAACTGCGCAAACTGCTGAAGGATTACGGCCTGAGTGTTTAAATTTGAAAATAGTTGATTATTTAACCCCGAGGAGTTTCGGGCTTTTTGACGCCAAGAACCGGTTTTTTTCTCACTTAGGGTTATTTTTGTTGTAAACCGGCCTTTTTCAGTGTATAAATATCCGTTAGTTATTTTTATTAACTCAGTATAGGAGTAATTAAAGTGAGTACAGGTAAAGTAAAATGGTTTAATGCGAATAAGGGATACGGTTTTATTACACCTGATGATGGCGGTGCCGATTTATTTGTCCATCATTCGGAAATAAAGACTGCCGGTTACGCATCGCTCGAGGAAGGCCAAAAGGTTGAGTTTGAGGTTGGTCAGGGCAAAAAAGGTCCATGTGCGACGAATGTAAAGCCCTGCTGACAGATAGCGCAATCTGAAACCCGAAAGGCCCTGCCGTTGCAGGGCTTTTTTATTCGTTCTTTCTCTGGTGTTTATTTTTGCACATCCTCACTTCAAAATTCGTTATTCAACATACGTCCGCCGCAGGTCTATCCGCATAGGCGGATTTGCCGAAGATGGATGGCTATTTACCCGCCTTCGCAGAAAGCCACGGGTGTAAACCCGTGGATGAATGCGAAAAGGGTAACCCTCCGTAGCCTTGGCGAAGGAGGGTATGCTTCGGCGGGTTTCGCCGAAGTATGTGAAGATGCCACGGCTGCAAAGCCGTGGAGCTTCACTCCTCAACTCGTCCAACAACCCCTTTTAAGCTTAAAAATCCTTGTTAATGATTGCCTGTTTTAGCGGGCATAAAATTAAAGAGGTTTCCACCGCCTTTACAGCGATGGAAACCTCTTCTTAAACCAAATTAGTCAGGACCCGTTACTGCACGGTGCTAAGAAGCCAGTTAAACGCCAAAACAGCAACATCCTCGAAATCCACCTTGCAATCACCGTCCACGTCTCCTGCTATGGCATTGAAGCCAACGACAGGCCTGATACCGAACTCATAATCGTTCACGCAAACGCTCTTATTTTGGGTGCCTAATATCGCAAAAACAAGGTCGCGGCCGGGGTAACTATTCGCATCGTTCGCATCCAAAGGCTCGTATGATAAAGGCACGTATCCAAGCTCGGCTCCGTTTGCATCAAGCGTCTTATAGAACGCGCTGCCGTCGGTGTAATCCGACCCGCCGCACGGGTCGGTGATGTCAATACGGAACTGCCTTTCAATATAGTCCGTGTAATAAACCTCATCTGTATCGTAAGTCCATTCGAGCGTGAATGCATAGTAATTGCCTGCTGTAAGATTCACGCCGCCGCCGGGCAGAAGCCACATCAGCCATGCACCCTGATGGATTTGCCT
>Ga0315294_10007184_pt1 | contig 12212 bp, 7 predicted proteins | sample YL17G13_40_MG_FD_203626 | JGI IMG/M metagenome (GOLD analysis project Ga0315294, IMG submission 203626) | Sediment microbial communities from Yellowstone Lake, YNP, Wyoming, USA - YL17G13_40 | ecosystem: Environmental > Aquatic > Freshwater > Lake > Sediment | place: USA: Wyoming | collected...
TCTGCCGGTAGGATGGATGGGTCAGGACTTCCTGGTACCCGACGACGCCGGTGTAAAAAACGGTTTCGCCGAAGGCCCCTCCGGCGGCGCCGAAGGATTGGCCTTCGAAGATGCACCCGTCTTCCAGAACCAGCGCAGCCTTGGCGTCGCTCATGGTCTGCCCATTTGTGCCGAGTGGCGCCCCGCAGGGGCAGGCCTCTCAGATGTACTCGATCGTGCTGGGCGGCTTCGGCGTAATGTCGTAAACGACCTTCGTCACGCCCGGGATTTCCCGCGTGAGGCGCCGCCGGATCCTCATGAGGACCGCCCACGGCAGTTTCGTGGGCGCGGCCGTGATGGCGTTCTCGGAATCGACGCACCGCACGCAGAGGAAGTGGCCGAACGCGCGCCGCCCGTCCTTCGTCACGCCCGTGGCCCGGTCGGCCAGCAGCACGGCAAAGGCCTGGAACCGCTTGAAGCGGGCCGTCTCTTCCTCGACGATGCGGCAGCCCTGGCGCACCACCTCGACGCGCTCGGGCGTCACCTCGCCCAGGACGCGGCAGGAAAGGCCCGGCCCCGGGAACGGCATCCGCTGGTGCATCGCCTTCGGCAGGCCCAGCGCGCGGGCCACCTGGCGCACGCCGGGCTTGTACAGCGTCTTCAGGGGCTCGATGGTCCTGAACCCGTAACCGCGCTTGGCGCTGATGCCGATCTGGTCCAGCACGTTGTGCTGCGTCTTGACGCCCTTGCGGGTCTCGATGATGTCGGGCGCAATCGTGCCCTGGAGCAGGAACTCGGCCCCCGACTCGCGCAGGGCCCTGCCGAGACAAGAGTAGAACGTGTCGCGGAAGGCCTTGCGCTTCTCCTCCGGGTCCGTCAGGCCCGCCAGCGCCGCAAAGAACTTCCGGGCCGCCTGGACCACGGTCACCTTGATGCCCATCCGGCCGAAGGCCTTGCGGACGGCCTGCGGCTCGTCCTGCCGCATCAGCCCGTCGTCGATGAAGAGGACCTTCAGGCGCCTGCCCAGCGCCTTGTGGGCCAGGACGGTCGTGACGGCGCTGTCCACGCCGCCCGACAGGGCGCTGACGGCCGCGGCGTTACCCACGATTCTGCGGATAGACTGTATCTGTTGGCGGGCGAACTTCCGGCAATTCATACGGCCCCCTTGCGTGTGCGGCCAACGGCTCTTGACCGGGAAACTCGTACCGGCGGGCACGATAGTGCGGCGTGGGGGCAATTGCAAAAAAAATCCGTCGCGCTTTTCAGTCGCCGGCCAACGGCCCTGCGCCCGCTCTCGCCCGCGCACGCCCGCGCCGCGCGGGACTTTCCTGCGGACCTTTTCTCCTGTAAGATACACGCGCACGGAATCTGTTGCACGGGTCCGGCGCGTAAGCAAGGGATGCCGCGGGCATTGGAGACTCGACATGCAGGAAAGGGCGATTGCGACGCTGCGGCGGTTCGCAGCGGCGGTCTTGCTCGCGGGGTTTCTCCCGGTGGCGGCGACAGCGGCGCCGGAGACGGCAGCCCCCGCCCTGCACGTCTGGGAAAAGGTCGAGATTGTCCTCCGCGCGCAGAAAACCTACGCCAACCCGTACACCGACGTTAAGTTCTGGGTCGTCCTGAAGGGGCCGGGCTTCGAGAAGCGGTGCTACGGGTTCTGGGACGGCGGCGACACCTTCCGCGTGCGTGTCCTTGCCGTTCGCCCCGGCGAGTGGTCGTGGCACAGCGGCGCGAACCCGCCGGACCCCGGCCTCGACGGGGCGAGCGGCTCCTTTACGGCCGCCGCGTGGACCGAATCGGAGAGGGCCGAGAACCCCTGCCGGCGCGGCATGATTCGGGCTTCGGCCAACGGCCACGCCTTTGACTACGCCGACGGCACGCCGTTCTTCCTCGTGGGCGACACGTGGTGGGCCGCGCCCACCGCACGGTTCCGCTGGTACGACGACGACACGCCGCGCGCCATCGGGCCGGAGGCGGGCCTGAAGGACTACGTGCGCCTCCGCCGCAGCCAGGAGTTCAACTGCATCGCCCTGATTGCGGCCTTTCCGAACTGGGCCAACGACGGCAAGCCCGCGGGCCTCAAGATGGCCGATGGCACGGTCCTGCGCTCCGCATGGAAACAGGCCGGCACCGACAGCGCCAAGGACATGACCGACGAGGCCGGCAACCGCGCGTTCCTTTTCCCCGGCAAGGCGCCCGGGTACGAGAACACCATCCCCGACCTGGAGCGGATCAACCCGGCGTACTTCCGCGGAATGGACCGGAAGATCGATTACCTGAACTCGCAGGGCATGGTCCCGTTCATCGAGGTCGCCCGGCGCGACATCGGCCAGGCATGGAAGAAGTTCTACCCGTGGCCCGACTCCTACACGCGGTACATCCAATACGTGTGGAGCCGGAACCAGGCCAACATCTGCCTCTTCAGCCCCATCCATCTGGATACGCCCGCGCAGAGCATCCCGCCCGCAGACTGGAACCTTGCGGCCAACCAGGTGATTGAGAAGTACGGCCGGCCGCCGTTCCGGACGCTCTGCGGCACGAACTCCAACCCGTCGTCGCTGGCCAACTGGGGGCACGTGGACAAGGCCCGGTGGCTCTCGTTCCACCAGATCGGCAACCGCCGCACGCACGACTGCTACGCGTACCTGACGGAGATCTTCCGTGCCTCGCCGCCCGTGCCGGGCATCAACGGCGAACCGTACTACGACGGCATGGAGAACCTGGAACCGGGGAGCGATGCGGCCGCGCTCTACTGCCGCTCGGCCATGTATGGGAGCGTGCTCTCGGGCGGCCTGGGCGGCCACATCTACGGCGCGGGCGGGTGGCTGGGCGGCCTGTGGAGCGGCGAGGTCGAGGCGGCGTCCAAGTGGCCCCTCTGGAACGTCGTCCGCTGGCCCTCCGCGGACCAGATGAGGCACCTGAAGGCGTTTGTCATGTCCGAGGGCCGCAAGTACCAGGACCTTGTGCCGCAGACGGACTTGCTTGCCCCGAACAAGTCGGGCAAGCCCAACACGTGCATCGGCTGGGCGTATGCGGCGGGCACGGCGGACCGGCAACTCTTCCTGGTCTATTTCGAGAAGGAGTGCCCGCGGGCGACGCTTTCCGGCGTGCAGCCGGGCGCGACGTACCAGGCGCAGTGGTTCAACCCGCGCACGGGCAAGTGGGGCGGCGCGAGGATGCTCACCGCCGATGCCGAAGGCAAAATCGCCCTGCCGGCGTTTCCGGGCGGCGTCGAGAAGTCGGAGGACGACTGGGCCCTGAAACTCACCCTGGTTGCGGCGCCATGACTCAAAGGCGCTGCCGGTGCCGGGTGGTGCGGCCGTCTGTCTCTGGCGCGCGGCCGCGCAATGAGAGCGAGGTGGAAGCCATGCCAGGCACAGCAGGAGAACTTTCCCGCCGCGACTTTCTCGGCGCCGTGACGGCGGCGGCACTCATGGGCCCCGCGGCCGCCCTCGCGGCCCAGGCGCAGAAGTCCGACCGCAAGGTCCGCATCGGTGTCGTCGGCGGAAACTTCGGCCTCCAGTTCCAGTGGCACCTCGACCCGAACGGCATCGTCGAGGCCGTCAGCGACCTGCGCCCCGACCGCCGCGAGCGGCTCCGGCAGGTCTACCACTGCGAGAAGGCGTACGAGAGCCTCGAGAAACTCGTCCTCGACCCCAAGGTCGAGGCGGTCGCCGTCTTCACTGGCGCCCCCGACCACGCGCGGCACGTGCTGGAGTGCTTCAAGCACGGCAAGCACGTCATCTCGGCGGTGCCGGCGTGCCTGACGCTGGAAGAGGCCCAGGCCATGAAGGAGGCCAGGGAGAAAACGGGCCTTACGTACATGATGGCCGAGACCAGTTATTACCGCTGGCCCACGATCCTGGCGCGGCAACTGTGGAGGGAAAAGCGGTTCGGCCGGTTCCTCTACAGCGAGGTGGAGTACTATCACAACCGCATCGGCGCCGCCACCGACGGCCTCTCGGTGGACCAGGGCCAACGCACCTGGCGGTACGGTTATCCGCCCATGCTGTACCCGACGCACTCCACGGCGTTCCACGTGGGCGTGACGGGCGAGCGCCTCACGGCCGTCTCGTGCCTCGCCTACGGCGACGATGACCCGGCCCTCAAGGACAACGCGTACAAGAACCCGTGGTGCAACCAGGTGGCCTTGTTTGCCACCAGCGGCGGCAACATCTGCCGGTGCAACGTCTTCTGGCGCGTCCACAGCGACGGCGAGCGGGCCCAGTGGATCGGCGATAAGATGTCGATGTACATGTCGGGCGCGAGCGGCCAGCCCTTCGTCATCCGCGAGGCCGGCAAGAAGGATATCCGCGAGGTGCCCGACTACTTCCCCCTCCTGCCGGAGCCGATGCGCGTGGCCACCGGCCACGGCAACTCGCACGGATTCCTGACGCACGAGTTTGTCATGGCGCTCGCGGAGAACCGCCCGCCCGCGGTGGACCTGTACGAGGCCCTCGCCATGACCGTCCCGGGGATCGTGGCGATGGAGTCCTCGCGCCGCGGCGGCGAGCAGATGAAGGTGCCCGGTTTCGACAGGGGAAAGGGCCCGGCGGCGTGAAAACGGCGGGTCCTCCGGGCGAGGCCGTCCACGGTGCGCCGCGGCGGTGCGCCGGCGCCCAGTGCCGCCGACGTGATGACGTACGGCGCGGCCGCCAGCTCGTGCTTCGCAGCGAAGCGCTGCTTCGCAGAGTAGCACGCACCGGCGGCCTTGAGTTTATCCTGCTACCGGGGTAACTTGGCGGCGAACCATGACGATTGGAGGGAGCGGCACGATGAACAGGACGGCCATTGCGGCGACTTGCCTTGCGGCGGGCCTCTGGGCGGGGGCGGCGCTCGGGGCGGAGTTCCACGTTTCGCCGACGGGCAGCGATACGAGCCCCGGCACCAAGGACAAGCCGTTCGCCACCCTCGCCAAGGCCCGCGACGCCCTGCGCGCGGCAAAGGCGGCCGCCAGGGAGCCGGTCACGGTCTGGCTGCACGCGGGCACGTACTATCTGCCGGAAACGCTTGTCCTGGCGGCCGGGGATTCCGGCAGCAAGCAGGCCCCGGTGGTCTATGCGGCGGCCCCGGGCGAAGAGGCCGTCATCAGCGGCGGCTCGCGGCTGGACCTCAAGTGGGAGCCGCACCAGGGCGGCATCATGAAGGCCAAGGCGCCCGCGGGCCTCGCCACAGACCAACTCTTCGTCAACGGCCAGCGCCAACACCTGGCGCGGTATCCGAATTTCGACCCCAACGTGAGGATCTTCAACGGCTACGCCAAAGACGCGATCAGCCCGGAACGGGTGAAACGCTGGGCCGATCCGCGCGGCGGCTTCATCCACGCGATGCACAGGGCCATGTGGGGCGGCATGCACTACGTCATCACCGGCAAGGACGCCGACGGCAACCTCACCTCCGAAGGCGGCTGGCAGAACAATCGTCCTGCGCCGATGCACCCGGAATGCCGTTTTGTCGAGAACATCCTGGAGGAACTCGATGCCCCGGGCGAGTGGTTCCTCGACTCCAAGACCGCCGTGCTTTACTTCTATCCGCCGCAGGACCTTGACCTCGCAAAGGCGACGGTTGAGGCCGTTCGGCTGCGGCACCTGGTCGAGGTCAAGGGCACGGAGCAGCGGCCGGTGAAGTTTGTGACGTTCCGGGGCCTGGTGTTCCGCCATGCCGCCCGCACGTTCATGGACAACAAGGAACCGCTCCTGAGGAGCGACTGGACGACCTATCGCGGCGGGGCCGTGTTCGTCAGCGGCGCGGAGGATTGCACGCTGGAGGATTGTTACATCGACCAGGTGGGCGGCAACGCCGTCTTCGTGAACAACTACAACCGCCGCATCGCGATTCGCGGCTGCCACATCGCCAGGGCCGGCGCAAACGGCGTCGCGTTCGTCGGCGATCCGGGCGCGGTCCGCAGTGCGACCTTCTGGAACCAGAATCGCAAGATCGCCGAGATTGACAAGTCGCCCGGTCCGAAGACCAACAATCACCCCGCGGACTGTCTCGTCGAGGACTGCCTCATCTACCTCACCGGCCGCGTCGAGAAGCAGACGGCCCCCGTCGAGATTGCCATGTCGCAGGGTGTTACGGTCCGCCACTGCTCGCTGTACGATGTGCCGCGCGCGGGCATCAACATCGGCGACGGCTGCTGGGGCGGGCACGTCATCGAGTTCTGCGACATCTTCGACACCGTCAAGGAAACGGGCGACCACGGCTCCTTCAACTCGTGGGGCCGCGACCGGTACTGGGGCCTCAAGGGCGTGGACCTGAACACCGTGACCCTGGGCGAACTCAAGCAGTTGCCCCTGCTGGACGCCGCCAAGACGACCGTGATGCGCAACAACCGCTGGCGGTGCGACCACGGGTGGGACATCGACCTGGACGACGGCTCCACGAACTACCATATCTACAACAACCTGTGCCTGAACGGCGGCATCAAGTTGCGGGAAGGGTTCTACCGCGTCTGCGAGAACAACATCATGGTCGACAACTCGTTCCACCCGCACGTGTGGTACGGCAACAGCCAGGACATCTTCCGCCGCAACATTGTCTTCGGCCCGTACCGCCCCATCCAGGTCAACAAGCCCTGGGGCAAGGAGTGCGACGCCAACCTCCTCCACAAGCCCGGCCAGAAGGACGCCACTCCGGCCAAAGGTCTCCGGCAGCAGAGCGGCCTGGACGAGCACAGCCAGGAGGCCGACGCGATGTTCATCGACCCGGCGCGCGGCGATTACCGCGTGAAGGGCGGCTCGCCCGCGCTGGCGCTGGGCTTCAAGAACTTCCCGATGGACCAGTTCGGCGTCCAGAAGCCGGACCTCAAGAAGATCGCCCGCACCCCTGTGCTGCCCGGCGCGGGCGATGCCACGCCCGCCACCCAGCAGTCGTCGCGCGACGGTCGCGCCATGGAGTGGCTGGGCGGACAGTTCAAGAACGTGGTCGGCATGGGTGAGATGTCGGCCCACGGCCTGCCGGGCGAAGTCGGCATCATTGTGCTGGACCTGTACCTGAAACCCGGCGGCACCCCCGCCAAGGTCGGCCTTCGGATGCGCGACGTTATCCTGAAGGTCGACGGCAAACCCGCCGGCGAGATCAGCGACCTGCGTGATCTCCTCCAAAAAGGCCCGCAGGACAAACCCGTGGTGCTGGGCGTCTGGCGCGACCAGAAGGACGTGACGGTCACCCTGCCGGCCGACGCCCGCAAGGCGGAGATCCGCCCGGCCGAGAAGAAGTAGGGGCCGCCGCGCGGGGCAAGGCCAAGAAGGGCGCCGCAAAGGAGGCCGGTGAAAAGGAGGCCGGCGACGAGGTCGTCGAGGATCCACCACAACTTGCCGTCGGCCACCCGGCAGGGGACTTCCTTGGCGCCGTCCATCATCCGCGCCTGGGCGGTCCCGGCGGGCACATCGATGCTCATCGGCACGTTGGCGCGGGCGCTCGGGCCGGCCTCGACCACGAGGGTCTTGGCGGCGCCCTCCGCCGCGGGCGGCGCGTAAAGGGCAAGCCAAGCGGCGACAAGAGGAACCACCAGCAGAACGGTTCGCAACCGGCTTGCAGGGCTCATAGCATTCTCCTGGCGTAAGGCAATTCGTGCGCATTTTAGCGTGATAATAGGCCTGCCGCGAGGCGGCGTCAAGCAATCCGGGCCACATCCTGGCGATTGCACCCTGTGTGGCCGGGTGGCATGCCCACTGCCTGCCCGCCTGGGCGGGCCGCCGTATGCGTGGGCATGCTTCCCGGCGCAGGACGCCACCTGGTAAGGGGAAGAAGCCCCTCATAAGTGCAAGGCAACAGTGGCTGCTTATCGCTTGAGGTCGGCTTGAAGTCCGATATGCTTTCACCGTGACTGGCCGGTCGCGCGGCGGTTTAAGAAACTGGCCTGCCGCGGGGGCAGAGCAGGGGACCGATGATGGAGCGGATGGCGCGAATTGCCTGGCGGTCGTGCCGGTGTTCGTGAACGCCGGGGTGGCCATTCTGCCCGCCGTCATCGCGTCCGAGTAAAGCATGTTGACCCCGCGCGGTTGCGCGGGTACACTTAGGCATCGAAGTCGGCCACAAAAGTCGGGGCAAACGAAAGGAGCGGTGCCATGGCGGATCAGGAGATTACGCGACGGGAATTTGTGAGGGACGGCGCCGTCGCGGCGGCCGCCCTGGCCGCGGCAGCGTCGGCGGCCCAGGCGGCAGGGCAGGTCGGACGGGCGGCCCCGCGCACCGCGGCCGGCGCGGCGGCCGGTACAAAGAAGACCCTCAACTACAACCCGGCCATGGAGTACCGCCCCTGCGGGAAAACCGGCCTCATGGTCTCGGCCGTGGCCATGGGCGGGCACTGGAAGCGCATCGAAAAGCAAATCCCGCCCGGCACCACCGGCAAGGCCATCTTCGGCGGGAACCTCCAGGGCGCCGACTTCCAGAAGAACCGCTACGACACCGTTACCAAGTGCATGGAGGTCGGCATCAACTGGATCGACGCCTGCACCTGCGACGAGGTCAAGGCCTACGCGAAGGCCATCCAGGGCCGCCGCGACAAGATGCACCTGGCGTGCTCCTGGTACGAACGGGAGTTACGGAACGGGGGATACCGTACCGAGAAGGCGCTCCTGGAAACGCTGGAATGGGGCATGAAGGAGGCCGGCCTCGATTACGTGGACCTCTGGCGACCCACCATGCACGAGCAGAGCATCAAGCACACCGACGGCGAGGTCGAGGAGATGATGAAGGCCCTCCGGGCGGCCAAGAAGTCCGGCAAGGTCCGGTTCACCGGCTTCTCCTCCCACCACCGCGAGCACATCAAGGGAATGATCGAGAAGTACCCCAACGTGGTGGACGCCTTCTGCACCCCCTACACCGCCAAGACCAAGGAACTGCCGACGGACAGCCTGTTTGAGACCGTCCGAAAGTATCAGGTCGGCATCTTCGGCATCAAGCCGTTCTTCGGCACCTCGCTCTTCAAAGGCGACAGCGCCCTGGACAACCCGAACGCCAAGGAAGACGACGAGCGGGCGCGCCTTGCGATCCGCTACATCCTGTGCAACCCGGCCCTTACGGCGCCCATCCCGGGGCTCCTTAACCCGCACCAGGTGGAGAACGTGGCGGCGGCCGTGGCCGAGCGCCGCAAACTCGACGTGGCCGAAAGGCGCAAACTCGAACAGGCCATGGATGAAGCCTGGGCCAGGTTGCCCAGCGACTACCAGTGGCTCAAGGACTGGGAGTACGTGTAACGGGTGTGGCACGGCCGGCTCGCCCAGTCGAGTCTTCGACTTGTCCGGCCGTAGGGAATGGGGCATGTGTGTACTGCAGCGCGGCGGGCCTCCTGGCCTGCGGCGCAAAATGTGCGCCTTTTTATAGGGAGTCCACTGATGGAAGAGCGGAGAGTGACGCGGCGTGAATTCATGAAGCAAAGTGCCGTGGCCGCGGCGGGCCTGGCGGCGGCAGCCGCAGCAGCCCATGCGGCCGAGACCGACACAAGGAAGATCCTCAACTACAATCCCAACATGGAGTACCGCCGCCTCGGCAAGACAGGCGTGATGATCTCGGCCGTCTGCCTCGGCGGCCACTGGAAACGCATCGACAAAGTGGTGCGTACGGAGGGCGTGGGCTGGCTGAGCGGAAGCATCGACCATCCCGACTTCCAGAAGAACCGCCACGACGTCGTCACGCGCTGCATGGAGGTGGGCATCAACTACATCGATGCCTGCTGGAGCAACGAGGTCATTGCCTACACGCGGGCGGTCAAAGGCCGCCGCGACAAAATCTACATGGGATTCTCCTGGGGCGACAAGGAGTTGCGCTTCGCCCCGTATCGCACCAAGGATGCCCTCCTCAAGACCCTGGAAGACGGGATGAAGGAGGCGGGCCTCGACTACGTGGACCTCTGGCGCATCACGATGCACGAGCAGTCGGGCAAGCACACCGAGGGCGAGGTCGAGGAGATGATGAAGGCACTCGAGGCGGCCAGGAAGGCCGGCAAGGCCCGCTTCACGGGCTTCTCCTCGCACGACCGCCCGCACATCAAGGGCATGATCGAGAAGTATCCCAACATCGTCGATGCCCTCTGCACGCCGTACACCGCCAAGACCAAGGAACTGCCGCAGGACAGCCTGTTTGAGACCGTCCGCAAGTACGACGTGGGCATCTTCGGCATCAAGCCGTTCGCGTCGAACTCCATCTTCAAGGGCGACAGTTCGCTTGCCAGTCCGACTGCCGAGGAAGACGACCGCGTGGCCCGCCTGGCCATCCGCTACATCCTGTGCAACCCGGCCGTCACGGCGCCTATTCCGGGCCTCATCAACAATCACCAGGTGGACAACGTGGCGCTGGCCGTGAAGGAGCGGCGCGAACTCGACCAGGCCGAGAAGGCCGAACTCGACAAGGCCATGAACGAGGCGTGGGCCAGACTCCCGCCCGACTACCAGTGGCTCAAGGATTGGGAGTACGTCTGAGACAGAGGCGGGAAGGAATCACCGTGACGCGCTTGATCTTGGCCTTCTTGGCTGTGGCGGCCATGGCCGCCCTGGGTTGCGACAGCGGCAATGCCGGGAAACCGGCATCGGGCGCACCGGAGAAACCCGCGGCGTCTCCCTCGAAGGGCGAGGCCGGCGATAAACCCGCGCCGGCAACGTCGTCGGCGGACCCGCCGGCCGCCAAGCCGCAGCCGGGCAGTCCGGCCGGGTCGGCCCTGGCGTCCGCCGCGGGCGGGGCGAGCGCGGGCGCGTCATCGCCGCCCAAGGGCCGCGAGGTCGACAACAGCCGCTGCCACGTCTGCCACGGCAACTTCGTCGACGAGCCGCTGGCCGTCAACCACGCCAAGCAGGGCGTCGGCTGCGAGCGGTGCCACGGGGCCTGCGACGAGCACTGCTCCGATGAGGGCAACATCACCCCCCCGACCATCCTGTATGCCAAGGACAAGGTCGACAAGTCCTGCAAGGAATGCCACCCCGACCCGATGGAGCGCATCGTGGCCGACGCTAAGTACTGCCTCTTTGTGCCGCTCACGGACGAGGAGAAGAAGAAAATCTGCTCCGACTGCCATGGGGCACACCGCATGAACCTCCGGACGGTGTTCTGGGACAAGGCGACCGGCAAACTCCTGTCGGCGGGCGGCGTGAAGGTGTCGGACTAGCACCGTTTCCGAAAAGGCGCCGGCGGTGCCGGCGGCCGCAGACGCCGGCCGGCGCGAATCCAAAGACAAGCGCGACGGGCATTCCGGCCCGCCGCGCGGTCGTTTCGGCCTGTTACCGTTGCCGCTCAGGCGTACTTCACGTCTGTCCACGTGCCCGTCTTGCCGGATGCGAGGACCGCCTCACAGACGGCCTGGGTCCTGAGGCCCTCGCGGAACGTCGGGGCGCACGGCTTGCCCTTGGCCATGGCCGTGAGGAAATCGGCGACCTGGTGGACAAAGGTCTCGGCGTAGCCGATCTGGAGGCCCGGGACCCACCAGTGGTTCATGTAGGGGTGGTCTCCGCCCGCATCGGTGACGTGGATGGACCGCCAGCCCCGGAGTTTCCCCTCGTCGCGGTGGTCGAACCACTGGAGGCGGTGCAGGTCGTGCAGGTCCCACCGGATGGAGGCCCTCTCGCCGTTGATCTCGAAGGTGTAGAGGGCCTTGTGCCCGCGGGCGTAGCGCGTGGACTCGAAGTTGCCGATCGAGTCGTTCTCGAAGCGGCAGAAAAACGTGCAGGCGTCGTCGATGCCCACGGGTTCGATCTTGCCGGTCTCGGCGTGCTTGCGCTCCTTGATGAAGGTCTCGGTCAGGGCGTTGACCTTCGTGATGGGGCCGTTCTGCCACATGGCCGTGTCGATGCAGTGGGCCAGGAGGTCGCCCGTGACGCCGCTGCCGGCGGCCTTGACGTCGAGGCGCCAGGTGCCCATGCCGCCCTGCGGCACGTCGGCGCTGATGGTCCAGTCCTGGAGGAAGTTGGCCCGGTAGTGGAAGATGCGGCCCAGGCGGCCCTCGTCGATGAGTTGCTTGGCCAGCGTCACGGCCGGGACGCGCCGGTAGTTGAACGAGACCAGGTTGGGCACCTTGGCCTTTTCGACGGCCTCCACCATCTTGAGGCCCTCGGCGACGTTCAGGGCCAGCGGCTTCTCGCACACGATGGCCTTGCCGGCCTTGGCGGCGGCGATGGCGATCTCGGCGTGCACGTTGTTCGGCACGCAGATGTCCACCACGTCGATGTCCTTGCGGTCGATGACCTCGTGCCAGTTGGTGGTGTACGCCTCGTAGCCCCAGCGTGCGGCAAAGGCCTTGG
>Ga0315294_10007185_pt1 | contig 12212 bp, 7 predicted proteins | sample YL17G13_40_MG_FD_203626 | JGI IMG/M metagenome (GOLD analysis project Ga0315294, IMG submission 203626) | Sediment microbial communities from Yellowstone Lake, YNP, Wyoming, USA - YL17G13_40 | ecosystem: Environmental > Aquatic > Freshwater > Lake > Sediment | place: USA: Wyoming | collected...
TCGCTGGGCCCACCGAGCCGAATATGTGGAGTTGGCTCGAGGTTTTCCCGCAGCACGTGTTCCGCAACGACCGCGGCGAAAAGGAGCAGATGTCGGTCGGGGTCGCCCAGAATGCGGTCAAAGACGCGAAGGGACTCCGGTTGGGCACACTGAGCGAACCAGGCGCGTTGGGCCGCAGCTTCCACGGCGGCGCGCATTCAACCGAACCCGACGCCGTAGTGAGAGGGTACAACTTCGCGGAGCAGTGGGAGCGGGCGCTGCAGGAGGACCCCAAGTTCGTCTTTGTCACGGGCTGGAATGAGTGGTTCGGCGGACGACATACCGAGTTCCTGGGAGTTAAGATGCCTTCGATGTTCGTGGATACCTTCAACCAGGAGAATAGCCGGGACATCGAGCCGATGAACGGCGGCCACGGTGACAATTACTACTATCAGCTGGTCGCCTACATCCGCAGATTCCAGGGAGTCCGGCCTCAGCCCGTTGCGACACCACCGACGACGATCCATATCGATGGGGATTTCTCGCGATGGGGCGATGTAGGCCCAGAGTTCAGGGATGACGTCGGCGATACGGTGCATCGCGACCATCCCGGCTATAACACCGTGACGCGGCACGTGAACACGACAGGCCGCAATGATTTGGTGGTGATGAAGGTCGCCCGCGATGCGGACTTCATCTACTTCTATGCGCGAACGAGAGAGGCCATCATGCCGCCTACCGATCCGAGCTGGATGATGCTGTTCATCAACATTGACTGCGATCACACAACCGGTTGGCACGGATATGACTTCGTGGTGAACCGCAGGGTCGCGGATTCGGCCACAACCTTCGTCGAGCGCACGAGCAACGGCTGGAACTGGCAGCCTTGCGCCCAAGTGCGATTCCGCGTGCAGGGGAATGAACTCATGCTCGCGGTTCCCCGCCAGGTGCTCGGGCTCGCTGACGGCGACGCACCCGTGCGATTTGAGTTCAAGTGGGCTGACAATATTCAGAACGAGGATAGCATCGACGAATTCACTCTGAATGGCGACAGCGCCCCGAACGGGCGGTTCAACTATCTCTACGTGGCCGACTCCGGCCTGCGCCGCTGAGTCGGTGGCGATCGAGTGGACGTGAGACTGCCGGGGCTGTCAAGCAGCTCTGAGGTCGCTTTCACACGGTGTTGGAAGTTGTCGTTACGTGGTGTGCGTCAAAGGCCTCATGGTCTCATGGCACCACGGGCGAGGCGTGCGGCCGCTGGGTCAGGCTCTCTGGGCCGTGGGCGGCAAGCCGTACTCCTCTGCCGCTTCCGTGAGCGCCGCCAGGTTCTCGAGGGGCGTGCCGGGGCAGACGTTAGCGCCGTCTCCCAGCACGAATCCGCCGCACGGCGCCAGCGCTTCCAGGCATTCGCGCGCCGCCGCCTTCACCTCATCCTTCGATCCATTGAGCATGAGCATGGGGTTGACGTTTCCCCACAACAGCATCTTCCCTCCGAGGTTCTCCGCCGCGACCTTGGGCGGGACCTGGTAGCCGAAGACGTTGAAACTGGTGATCCGCTCCTGCTCCACGAGGGCCTGATGCAAGTGGGCGCTCTTGCCGCACATATGCATTCCCCGGCCGTCGGCCAGGCCGCGGCCGAACGCCTCGTAGAGCAGGTTGTCGTAGGGAACGCAGAACTCCTTGAACATCTGCGCAGACATGATCTGCGCCGAATCCTCCGCCAGGCCATAGGCGCCGCGAAACCCCGGCGCGACTCGGCGGAAGTGCTGCTCGGCTTGGATCATGCCGCGGGTGATCTTCTCCAGGAACACGTGGCAGCGCTGCGGGTATTCCAGCATCCACCAGTAGAAGTCGGCGCCGGCCAGATCCACGGCAACCATGTGCGGACCCTCCCCGCCGATTGCGGGGTAGCCGACGACCACCCGGCCCGTTTGCCCGCTGAAGGTGATCTCGGTTTCCCGGGCCAGTTCCTTCATCCGGTTGTGCCACTCCAGCACTTTGCCCCACAGACCGGCGTCGGGCGGTGGCATCTCGAGCCCGTCCATCTCCTCCGGCGTCGCTATGGTCGGGCAGGCCTGTAACGTTTCGTTCTCCGGCCAGACGATCTCCGCCCCGAAGGCGCTGGCATTGACGACGTTGTCAAAGTAGGGAGCGACGTAGATGACGGGCCCGTGGCAGGCAATATCCTCCGGGATGTTCTCGATGCGGTACTTGGCGAATTGCAGCTGCCAGTAGTACTGGCTCTCGACGTCCTTGAAGAACTCCTCGTAGCTGATCCCGAAAACCGGGGCGAAATACCGCGGCACCAGGCAGAAACCGACTGGCACTCGATCCACGTATGCGAAGCGGTTCCTGGCTTCGATACGCTTCCTGTTCAGTTCCATCTTCTGCAGGGGATAGTCGATGTTCAAGCAGAAGCGCAATTGGTCTCCCTCGCTACAGTGTGAGGCGCCGCTTTTCCCCGTGGGCTGCCGTTGGCGCGGGCGCGGCGGATTGCTCAGACCCCGAAGCATCTTCCTCGCGGCGCGGCGAATGCGCGCCACATGCGGGCACTGTTAAGCGCGCCGTCGCCGGGCTGGCGGCGATGGGCGTCGTGCCTCGCCACAGAGCCCGCAGGGGCTCGAAACTCAGCCGCGGGCTGTCTTCGGCGGCCGACGGGGGGTAACCTCGTACAGCCGCGGCCAACCTGATCGGACGTGCGCGGGACAGGCGGGTTGGGGCGCGGGACGGAAGTTGCTTCGTCAACCGCTGATACGACCGGCGCGATGGACACGTGAGAGTGCTTTCGCACTCCAAACACTCGTATGCACGAGCATCGCAGCGCAAGAAACATCACGAAACATGGTATCAGACCCTACGGGGGTGACGCGAACACCGGCGACGAGTGCCAGAACATGCAGACAGGATGACGGCTGGATGCGAAGAAGTGACCATGAACCCGGACCTATCGGATCTCGTCGCTCCGCCGATGAGTTCTAAGATCTTACGGGACGCTGCGCTAGGCCACGGCAGAGGCCCGGGCGGGATCGGCTTGGCTGCCGATCAACGGGCTGCACTCGGCCCGTCATCTAATGAGTCGCGCTGCAAGAGGCAGACGTGGGCAAGTCAGGCGAGCGAATCCGCATCGGCGTTCTGGGCGGAGGTTTCGGCTCCGCGTTCTACTGGCACGAGCACCCGCATTGCGTCGTCGAAGCTGTTGCCGACGCCAGGCCCGGCCGGCGGCAACACCTCATGGAGACCTACCGCTGCGCCAAGTCCTACGAGTCGCTCGAGAAGCTGCTAGCCGACCGCAATGTTGACGCCGTCGCCGTCTTCAGCGGCGCCCCCGATCACGCCCGCCACTGCGTAGCGGCACTGCGCGCGGGCAAGCACGTCCTGTGTGCGGTGCCCGCAGCGATGACGCTGGAGGAATGCGAGGCGCTGCGCGCCACAGTGGTGGAAACCGGTCTAACCTACATGATGGCGGAGACGAGCTACTATCGCCAGCCGGCTATCTCGGCCCGCAAATTCCTCGCCGAGGGCAGGTTCGGCGAGATCTTTTACACGGAAGCGGAGTATCATCACCCCGGCCTTGAGTCCCTATGGTTCGAGGACGGCACGCCCACCGGTCCCAAGACTTGGCGCCACGGCTATCCGCCTATGCTCTACCCCACTCATTGCGCCGCATACCTGGTAGGCGTCACCGGCGAGCGGCTGACCGAGGTATCGTGCCTGGGCTGGGGCGACGACGACCCGCTGCTCAAGGGCAACCGCTACAACAACCCCTTCTGGAACGAAACCGCGTTGTTCAAGACCGATCGCGGACACGCTTTTCGCGTCGCCGTTTTCTGGAAGGGCGCCCATCGCGGCACCGAGCGCGCGCAGTGGTATGGCGACAAGATGAGCTTCTTCATGGAGCATCCACATGGCCTCGGTTCCGTTATCGTCAGGGCGGGCGCCCATACCGAAGCCGATGACGCCGGCTTCGTTCGCCAGCTTTCGCCTTTCGAGCACTACGATCAGCCGCAATGGTGGAAGACGGACCTGCTGCCGGAGCCGCTGCGCCACGGCGGCGGGCACGACGGCGCGCAGCCGTTTCTCACCCATGAGTTCATTGATGCGCTCGTTCACCAGCGACGTCCGACGATTGATATCTACGAGGCGCTCGCTTACACCGTCCCCGGCATCATCGCCCATCTCTCGGCGCTCGCGGGGGGCGAGCGGCTGAGCATCCCCAGTTTCGACCCCACTCCGTGATTCGACGGATTCGCCTGGCGCCGCGGCTAAGCCAAAGACAAATGGATAGCCAACTTCTCTGGCTCCTCGGGTACGGTCTCGTCGGCGCTTGACCGCCGCACATGGTCTCGTCTACTTCCCTCCGATCAGGAGTCTCCGCACTAGCCGCACCGATTCCGCGCCATCCCCCGCGCGCAGCACCCGTTCGATCTCTTCGGCGGACGCTTGTTCGATGACGCGCAGCAGGTCGGCGATCCAGCCGAAGCTCTCTTGGGCGGCCGCCAGGCCGTCCTCGCGATACGGGAAGACGTCGAGGGTCAGCCACCCCCGGTAGTCGAGCCGGCGCAGCCAATACAGGAACTCCATCAGCTCAATGACGCGCACCGATCCGACGATCATGTCATCGTCCCACAGACCGTAGTTGTCATTGAGGTGGACGTAGAGCAGCCGCTTGCGTCCATTCCCGTGCAGCAGGGCGGCCGCCTCGGCCGGGTTCTCGCCGGCGGCCAGCGCGTGGCCGGTGTCCAGCAGCGCCCCAACGTTGTCGGCTCCCACCGCGTCAATCAGCAGCAGTGTTTTCGCTGCCGAATTGACATGGATGTGGGTGCGCGGTTCCTTGAGCTTATACTCGATGCAGACGGGGACGCTTGGGCGGTGCGCGGCGGCTGCCTTCACCCCCTCCACCAGCCACGTCCACGCGGATTCGTAATCCGATTGGAAGGGATAGTCGTAGCCATCCTGGCCGAACCACAGATCCACTGCGATGTCGCCCATCGCCTGCGCCCACTCGATCACTTTCCTGCATTCCGCGACTGCCGCAGCGCGCGTCGCGGCATCTGGAGCCGCCAGGCTGCCGCGGGCCCATTTTGCCTGCGTCCACAAGTCGGCCGTCAGCATCGAGGCTTCAAGCCCCCGGTCGGACAGCTCCTTGGGCATACGTGCGACGTTATCGTCGTTGATGTGCCAGTTGCCGACCAGCTCGACCCCCTCCAGCCCGGGGCATTGCGCCGCCAGATCGAGCATCCCTTCCAGCGTAGTCGCGCCGCGCCCATAGCCCGACAGGCAGTAGCGGTCGGCGCACGATCCGAAAACCGGCAGACATGCGCCCAGACGGTAGCGGTTGTCGTCTTGATTGCTGGTTTTCATATCACTCTCCCCAGCCAACAATATGTGATTCGGTTCTCAGCCTTGGGTCGTTTTGGGATGGAAGCGGGGATCCGCCCGCAGCCAGTGCGTCCGGGGCCGCTGCGGGATGCCCCACTTCTCGACGGCGGCGCTCAGCTCAGGGTAATCGGCCGCGGCTTCCTGCAGCGAGCGGCCGGACATCACGACTGCGATCGCTTGCTGCCAGGCCTTGGCGCCCGCGGTGTAGCCCAGCGGATGGCCGAGCATCCCGCCGCCGGCCGGAATGACGATATCCGTTCCATACTCTCTGACGAGAATCTCCGTCAGCCCGGGATAGACGCCGGCGCAAGGCATGGGCCATGTCGGCTTGATGTGATGCCAGGGCGCCAGCTTGACCTGCGCCGTGCGCAGCCCCTCCTCCAGGCTCACCATGGGAATGCTCGACCAGTAGGTCGGCGTCAGCATGAGGTCCGCGCCGCACAGCCGGCACAGCTTGGCGAACACCGGCCAACTGATGCGCGGCTGCGCGGCGATCATGTGCGACCCATGGAGCAGCACCGGGACGGTGACGCCGGGGTGGGAGGTCAGAACGCGCAGCGCCGACAATCCTGCCGAATAGGTCAGCAGAAGGCCGCTGGCGCCGAGCTCTATGGCCTGCAGCGCCTTCGGTACGATCTTGTCGACCTCGTCCGTGATACTGACGAAGTAGAGAGGGCGCTTGCCGGTCTGCTGGGCCGCGCGGTCAATCGCTTCCAGGACGGCCTTCAGGCGATCCTCGAACCTGCAGTTGTACACCTCGGAGCACATCTCATCGTCTTTGACCATGTCCACGCCGCCGAGGCACGTCTGGTACACCTGGTTCGCAGTGTTGTCGGGGGTCATCCCCATCTTTGGCTTGATGATGTGGAGCGACAGTGGGCGGCGCGGAATACCCATCATCTCTCGGATTCCCGGGACGCCGAACCTGGGGCCCTGGAACTGTGAAAGCAGGTCATCAGGCACTGCGACATCGAGCAGGCGCATGCGGGGAGAGTAGGCGAAGCAGTTGCCCGCAATGGACAGCAGCATCATCGGAACGTTGGGCTCCCAGGCATCTATGGGGAAGGCAAGCTGGATGACGGCGCGCTTGGTGTCCGCCTCGGCCGATGGGATCTCGTAGTAACCGACGAGTTTGCCGGACAGGCGCGCTCTCACCTCCGGCGTCTCCTCCGCGACCTTTTCCCAGGTGCCGGTCGAACCCTCCAACGCCAGGCTCTGGATCAGGTTGAAATGATCCAGGAAACTCTCTCCGGGCACCCGATCCTCGACGTGATATGTCGCAATCAGGCAGCGTTTCCGGTCGATGCCGTCCAGCATGTTGTGGAAGATGATGGGGTCATAGTACGGTGTCGGGGGGCTCATGCCGTCGTCTTGCATGCTCGAACTACCTCCGTCCTGCAGCGCGTCTGCGCAGTCGCCACGGGCGCCCTCATGCGCCCTCGCCGTGCGATCGTGGTCTATCTTCAACGCGAGTGCACGCCTGACCTCCATGAGCGGGGTTCGCGCTGCGGCGCGGCGCAGCGGCGGTTGGCAGGCGAGGCGGTTACGTTCGGAGAACTAACGTTTCGGAGGTCCATTCATGTCCGCCGGTGATGCGATGCTTGCGATCGACCTCGGCGCGGAGAGCGGGCGCGCCGTCAGCGGCCGGTTCGACGGCAAGCACCTGCGATTGGAGGAGGTCATGCGCTTCCCCAACCAGCCGGTTGCCGTCGCGGGGACTCTGTATTGGGACATCCTGGGCCTCTTCGCCAATGTCGAGCTGGCGATCGAGCGGGCTCGCGCCTGCGGCGCCCTGCGCTCGGTCGGCATCGACACCTGGGGGGTGGACTTCGGCCTGCTCGATCGCAGCGGCCGCCTCATCGGCAACCCCGTGCATTACCGGGACCGCCGCACCGAGGGGATGATGCAGCGCGCATTCGAGATCGTCCCGCGCGAGGCCATCTTCAACGCCACGGGCAACATGTTCCTGGAGCTGAACACCCTCTACCAACTGCTCGCCCTTCGCCTCGCCAACGACCCCACGCTGGAGATCGCCGCGCGGATGCTCAATACCCCCGATCTCCTGCATTACTGGCTGAGCGGGGTGATGGCGCACGAGCTCACCATCGCTTCCACCACCCAGTGCCTCGGCGCCAACCGCAAAGAATGGGCCTGGGAGTTGCTGCGCCAGCTCGACATTCCAGCGCGCCTGTTCGGCGACATCGTCGCCCCGGGGACGCGCCTGGGGCCGCTGCGGGGGAATGCCGAGACGATGGTGATTGCGCCGGCAAGCCATGACACCGGCTCCGCGGTGATGGCCGTCCCAGGGCACGGCGATGACGCCGCCTGGATCAGCTCCGGCACCTGGTCGGTCGTGGGTGTGCTCACCGACGCTCCCGTGATCAAGCCCGAGGTGCTGGCGTGGAACTTCACCAACGAGGCGGGGGGCGCCGGGGACAACCGCCTCTCGCGCAACGTGATGGGCCTGTGGATCCTGCAGGAGTGCCGCCGCGAATGGGCGCGCCGGGGGCAGGATCTGTCATACGACGACGTGGTCGAGTTAGCCGGGCGCAGCGCTCCGCTGCGCAGCTTGATTGACCCGGATGACCCGCGCTTCTTCCGCCCCGGGCCGATCCCGGACACGATCCGGGACTACTGCGCCGCTTCGGGACAGCCGCTCCCGGAAACGCCAGGGCAAGTCGCGCGGTGCATCTTCGAGAGCCTGGCGCTGGCATACCGCAGGGCGATCGAGTGGCTCGAGGCGCTGACCGGGAGGAAGATCGAGAGGATTCACATCGTGGGTGGTGGGTCGCGAAACTCCGCGCTGTGCCGGTTCACCGCCGATGCCACGCGTCGGCCGGTGGTGGCGGGGCCGGCGGAGGCGACCGCGATCGGCAACCTGCTGGCGCAGGCGCGGGCGCACGGCTGGGTCAGCTCTCCGGCGCAAATGACGGAGGTGGTCAGGCAGTCATTCCCGGTGCAGGAGTTCTCGCCGGCGAGCGGTGATGCCTGGGAGCAAGCGTTCGCGCGGTTCGAGGGGCTGGGAACCGCGTAGGAATCTTAACCACAGAGAACACAGAGAGCACAGAGAGAAGAAGGAAACTAGCCGCCGATGAACGCAGATAAGCCCCGACCATTCGTAGGGCAGAAGCCGGTCTTCTGCCCTATATCGCGTCAGGGCAGGAGGCGAACTCCTGCCCTACGGCTGCATGATCCCGGCCCGCCTCTGTTGGCATGGACGCAGCGGCGAGCCAGCGAATGCGTTTGCGGTGTGACTGCGGAGAGTAGGAATCGCCGCCACATTGTAGGGGCGGCCCTGTGGAGGTTGTTGCACAATCCATTCCAAGCGTGCGCTGGGCCCTTGAATCTGTCATTCAGAGCCCTTCGGCTGCGCTCAGGGTAAACTCCGCGTGGAATCTCGCCCGCCTCAGGCGGACGAGCTTTCGCGGCGGCACCTTTGGCGGGTTTGCGCCGATTGTGCAACAGCCTCAGTGTGGCCGCCCATTCACAGCCGCGGGCGGCTCCTGCGACAAGCTCAGGACAAGTTGTGCCACATGTAGGGGCGCACAGCTTGCCCCTTCGCTGCGCTCAGGGCAGGCTCTGAGCTTGTCGAACGGGGCGTGCGCCCTACCCGGGCGCGACCTCCATGAGGTCGCGTGAATTCGGCCCATCACACCCCTCACAGGTCGGATGCAGGGACGCGACGGCGAGCCAACGAATGCGTTTTCCGCGATAGAGGAGCAGCGAGGGAGCAATGACCGCGCCTGAGACCGAGAAACCCGCCGCCAAGTGCCCCGCGCCGATGCATGGCTTCCAGCCTTGCGGGCGGGAAGCCTACGATGACCAGGGGCGATGCATCTGCCACTCGCAAAAGCCCGACAAGGACGCCGCGGCTTTCCAGCGCGAAATCAAAGCCATGCTGGAGCGCAAGGACTACGATTTCAGCGAGTTCGTCTTCCCAGGTGACGCAGAGTTCGGCGGCATGGTTTTCGACGGGCCGGTCCGGTTTGTGGCGGCGACGTTTCAGGGCGCGGCGCACTTCGTGTCCGCGACGTTTCAGGGCGAGGCGGACTTCCTGTGGGCGACGTTCCAGGGAGCGGCGAACTTCGGCGGGGCGACGTTCCAGGGAGCGGCGTACTTCGGCTGGGCGACATTCCAGGGCGCGGCGTACTTCTACGACGCGACCTTCCAGGGCGAGGCGCGGTTTGTTGGATCTGGCGACCAGAGGGTCTTCTCCCGTGAGGCGGTTACTGATTTCACATTCGCCCGCTGGCATCAGCCAGACAGAATCATGTTCCAGCACGTCTTCCTCGGCCGGGCACGGTTTCTCGGAGCCGATGTGCGAAAGGTGGATTTCACGGATGTGGAGTGGGCCAAACGGCCGCAACGCCGGCACGCCGCCGTTTGGGACGAACTCGCGCCCGAAAAACGGGGCGAAGAGAAGAACTATGCGCTGATTGGCAAGCTCTACCGGCAACTGAAGCACAACTACGAGGAGCAGCGCGACCCCATCACCGCGGGCGACTTTCATTTCGGCGAGATGGAAATGCGGCGACTTGAGCCGCCCAAAAACTGGTTCCTGCGCGTCCTGAAGCGCTACCTGTCTGCGATCGCGTTCTACCGATGGATTAGTGGATACGGGGAGGACTATGTCCGCGCGCTGGCGTGGATTGTGGGCGTAATTGTGGTCTTCGCGCTGGCCTTCGCCGTCATTCCCGCGCTTGCTCTCCAGACCAGCCCGTCCTCGGGGGTATCGCAGCCTATGGAAGGCTTGTGGCCGCGCCTGTTGTACTCGGTCATGTGCTTCTTGCTGCGCGGAGACAAGCCGCTGCAGCCCGCATATCTGGCAGGGCACTACCTGTCAGTGGCTGAGGGGATTCTCGGCCCGCCTCTCATCGCCATGTTCGTGCTGGCGCTGAACCGGCAGTTCAAGCGGTGATGCACACAATTTCGCGCGCTCATGGAGCGCGCGCCCGGACCGGGCGCGACTTCCGCCTTCCGCCTTCGCGGGCCACGAAGTTCCGCTACGGCGGACGAAGACGTCTTCAGAAGTCGCGATCCTCGCGCGGTCGGGAGACCGCGCGCCCGATGGTTCTCCGACCCCTTGAGCCAGGTGCAGACCGTTAATCTACGTTGATCCGTGTTCATCGGCCGCTAGTTACTTTCGCTCTCTCGCTCACCCTTTCTTCGGCCACGGCACTTCGATCTCCATGCCGATGAGCTCGGCCTTGAGCTCCAGGTAGTACAGGAAGTTGTCGTAGGAGATATCCTGCGGGAAGACGTGATCGAGGAACGGCAGGTAGCCGCCGCTTTCCAGCAGGGGAGGGATCTTCGCGCGCAACTCGGCGGCGATGGCCTTTCGATCCTTGGAGATTTCCCGCTTATCGAGGCCGCCGGCGAGCGCGAGGTCCCTGCCGAATTTCTTGCGCAGCCGCACGGGATCCATGCCTGACGCCTGCTCCAGCGGCCACAGGCAGGTAATCCCGGCTTCCAGCAGCAGGGGGATGAGCACCTCGGGGTCGCCGTCGCTGTCGAACATGATGTGCTTGACGCCGGCCTTGCGCAGGCGCTCCGTGATTCTCCGATAGCAGGGCAGGAAGAACTTGCGAAAGATGTTGGGGGAGATCAGCGGCCCCCCCTTGCCCGCGAAGTCCTCGAAGAAATTGAAGAAATCGAACTGCACCTCCCCCAGCGCCCGCTCCCCCAGCGCCAAGAAGAACTCGGTGTTGAACTCGATCATCTCCTCCACCAGCGCGGGATCGTCGAAGAAGAGGTAGGAGATGCCCTCGGTGCCGACCCACGAGCGCAGTTGCGAGTAGAGCCCGAACGTGCCGTTGTGCAGCAGACCGAGGGGATAATCGCGGGTTTGCCAGGTGCGCACCTGTTCGTCCCACCACAGGGGATAGCGCACCGGCGCGGACGGGTCATAGCGCCGCTTGATCTCGGCGAAGGACTTGCGATCGGTCACCGGGAAGGACAAATACTGATCCATGCACAACCGGGTGCCGCGCACGGTGCCCGCTTTCAGCCCCTTGGTGACCACGCCATTCCAGTGGCGCGCTATGACGTAGTCCTCGGTCTCCTCCAGCACGTCGTGTTGGAACGCGGGCAACATGGCGACATTGAGGGCGGCGAACGCGCGGCGCTCGAGGTGGAAATAGGGCTCCCCCTCGAACCAGTTCATGTACGCGGCGTACTCCGGCATCCCTTCGCCGATCCAGCGCTCGACGGTCTGCCCCAGGCAGCCCAGCTCGTAGTTGGGCGCGCGGTCAACGGGCGCGAAGGCGAGCGCCTTGCAGAATCGCTCGCGGTTGGTCATGCTGGTTCATTCTCCGGTCAATATCCGCCGGTCTCTCATGCGCTGGGCTTTGCGGACGATGACGTGGGCGAAGCGGGCAGCGTTACGCTGGATGCGCTCCAGCGACTCTGGGCTGAACAACCGCCTCCAGTCCTCGGGCACCGATGCGGCGCCGCGCAGGGTTCCGGACAGCATCGCCGCGCGACCCGCGATGGTGTCGGAATCGCGGCCGATGTTGGTGCCCCCGATGGCGGCCTGACGCACGTCGCCGCGGGCGATCTTGAACATCGCCAGCGCGAAGCCCCACAGCTCCAGCGGATCTATCATGTGATAGAGCAGGCACTTGTCATACAGCTCGGCGCGGACGGCGAGGACGTCGTCGTACTTATCCGCGATGTCGAGGCAAAGGTGGAGGTACTCGTAGGCGCTGCGAAAAGGCCGCTGGTCGAAGGTCCGCAGCCGTTCCCTGGGGGCGGCGTCCAGGGCGGCCTGCAGCACGCTGTCCACCGTCGCCTGCGGCCGCATCGCCTCCGCCACCGTGGCGGCGAGCATGGTCGCCGCGGCAACATCGAGCCCG
>Ga0315294_10007187_pt1 | contig 12211 bp, 9 predicted proteins | sample YL17G13_40_MG_FD_203626 | JGI IMG/M metagenome (GOLD analysis project Ga0315294, IMG submission 203626) | Sediment microbial communities from Yellowstone Lake, YNP, Wyoming, USA - YL17G13_40 | ecosystem: Environmental > Aquatic > Freshwater > Lake > Sediment | place: USA: Wyoming | collected...
GGGGGGGGGGGGGGGGGCCCCCGCGCCGCTGGACCCCTCACCCGGCCTTCGGCCACCCTCTCCCGCAAGGGGAGAGGGAACAACGCTAAACACGTACAGCGCCCCGGCTTTCGTGGCGCGGCTCTTACCACTACAGAGCCACTTCGCGCGGCGGGTACGGAGACCCGCCGCGCAAATCGCCAAGTGGCGCTGTAGGATTACTTCAGCACCGCCACCGTCGCTCCGCGGCCGCCCTCGTGTTTCTCGCCATAGTGGAACGATGCAATCAGCGGGTGCTTCTTGAGCATCGCGTGGACGGCGTCGCGCAGGGCCCCCGTTCCGAAGCCGTGGATGATCCGCACGCTCGCGAGGCCCGCCAGGCACGCCTCGTTCAGGTACGTCTCCAAACTGCGCATCGCCTCTTCGACATGCTGGCCGATGAGTTTGACCTCGGGCGCCACCGACACGGGCCGGCGGACCACCGTGTGCCCGTGTGGGGCAGGGGGCGGGGCGGCCTCGGCGTCCGGCTCGCGCAGCGTCGCGGCATCCACCTCGATGGCCAGGCCCTCGGCATTCACCTCGACCTTGCCGCGGCGCTCGTCCACGCGGACCACGATGCCGGGGCGATTCATCGCTTCGACCCACACGCGCCGGCCCACCTGGAGGTCGTCAACGGGGATGCCCGCGCGCACCTTGGGGGCCAGTTCCACTGCCTTTTTCTTGAAGGACGCCCGTTTCTCCTCGACCTTTCGGCGGAGTTGCCTGGCGGCGGCGGCATCGGCGCCCTCGCGGCGGGCCTCCTCGATGGCCCGCTCCATCTCGCGACGGGTGTTGTCCACGAGGCCGCGCGCCTCTTCGACCGCCTTGCGCAGCGATTCCTTGCGCTCTCGCTTCAGTTCCTCCAGGCGCCCCGCGAGTTCCTTGCGGGCCTCCTCGGCCTCGGCCCGTTCGCGCCGGGCCTTCGCGGCATCGGCCTCCGCCTTCTTTAGCGCCGCCGTCAGCCGCGACAGGAGGCCTTCCATCTCGATGGCCCGCGAATCCACCAGGCCCTCGGCCGTCCGCAGCACTTCCTCCGGCAGCCCGTGCCGCCGCGCGATCGAAAGCGCGTGGCTCGCCCCGGGGAGGCCAATGATCAGGTGGTACGTGGGCGCGAGCGTCTTCGGGTCGAACTGGACCGCCGCGTTCTCCATGCCTTCCTGCTCGTGGACGAAGCCCTTGACCTGGCCCAGGTGCGTCGTGGCCACCGTGAGGGCGCCGCGGTCGTGCAGGGCCTTAAGGATGGCGCACGCCAGGGCCCCGCCCTCGGCGGGGTCGGTGCCCGCGCCGATCTCGTCCAGGAGGACCAGGGTGCGCGGGCCCGCCTGCGACAGGATTTCGCTGATGTGCCGGATGTGGCCGGAGAACGTCGAGAGGTTGGCCTCGATGCTCTGCTCGTCGCCGATGTCCACCAGCACGCGCTCCAGCAGGGGGAACGTCGAGCCTTCCTTCGCGGGCACCATGAGGCCGGTCTGCGCCATGAGGCACACCAGGCCGATCGTCTTCAGGGACACCGTCTTGCCGCCGGCGTTCGCGCCGGTGATGGCGATGGTCCGCACGGCCGCGCCCGGGGCGCCGCCCAGGTCGCCAGACTGATAGGCGACCGGGCCGGCCTCGCGCGGCGGCCCGCCGAGTTCAAAATCGAGCGGCACGACCGTGCTGCCCGACCCGGCGATCGCATCTTCCAGGATCGGGTGTCGCCCGGCGATGATCCGCAGCCGCCCATCTTCCGCGAAGACCGGCCGCATCATGTGGCGGGCCCGGGCGTACCGCGCGGCCGCGCGCACCACGTCAAACTCCACCAGCACGCGGAGGGTCTCGCGCAGGCCCCACAGGCGCTCGCGCACGGCGCGGGTCAGTTCGCGCAGGATCCGCTGGATTTCGCGCTCCTCATCCGAGGTCAGCGACCGCAACTCGTTGCCCGGTCCCACCAGGAACTGCGGCTCGACGAACGCCGTGTAGCCGGTGTCCGAGCGGTCGTGGATGATGCCGGGCACCTCGCCCGCCTGGGTCGCCAGGATCGGAACGACGTAGCGTCCGTTGCGCAGGGTGACGTAGTCGCCCGTCAGGAAGGGCTTGAGGTCCGCCTTCTGGAGGAGGGTTTCCAGGCGTTTTCGGATGCGGTCCTGGAGGTCGCGGACCTGGCGGCGGATGCGGCGGAGTTCCTCGCTGGCGCCGTCGGCCACCGTGCCGTCGGGCTGGATGGCCCGCTCGATGGCCGCCAGGAGGTCCGGCTCCGGCGCGAGGTCCATCGAGAGTTTCCACAGGCTGGGCGCCGTGTCGCGCAGCCGCTTGAAGGTCCGCTGCAAGTCGCGGGCGTTGCGCAGGACGGACGCCACGGTCTGGAGGTCCGGGGCGGTGAGGGCCGAGTCCTCGATGGCTGCGCGCTCGAGAATCGGCCCGGGGTCCTCGAACCGCTCGACGGCGAAGTCGTGCCCCTGGTCCAGGATCGCGGCGGCCTCGCCGATGCGGTCGGCCCGCGTGCGGATGCCCTCGGCGTCCGTCAGCGGCGCCAGGGCCCGCACCGCCGCCGCGCCCAGCGGCAACATGCACCCCGCGGCGATGCGGTCCAGCACCTTGCCGAATTCGAGTCTTTCGAGCGTGTGTGCGTTCATGGTGCTCCGGTGCCACCAGCAAGCGCTGTCATTCCGAGCGAGCGCAGCGAGTCGAGGAATCTCGCCGTGGCGGTTGCCGTTTGCACGTGCGCACGGCGAGATTCTTCGCTTCGCTCAGAATGACAACGCTTGCTCTTGTCCTCCGCGCAATCCTTGCCCGCGCGCGGCAGCGTGCTATAATACGCCCCCGGCGTTGAGGGACAACGCCATTTTTCTGTGCAGACCCTCGGGGGCAGCGCAAGGAGCGCCGGGATGGTGCCGCTCAGTAGTCCGTCACACTTGTTCTTGTGGGTTGAACCTTGTCGCGCGGTCGCCATCAGGCTGGGCGACCGCGCGGCGGGCAAGACTGCCCGCCGCGCGAGCGCTACTCACGATTTCAATGGTGACGGACGGCTCAGCATCCAGTTGTACAGTGTTCGCGAGGCCGCCAAGACCGCCTTCATCGGGGTCCTGCGGAGGGTCGCCGCATGAAAACGCGTCTCCTCTTCCTGTTTCTGGCCCTCGTGGCGGGCGTGCTCCTGTTCGCGGGGGTGCAATCCGGGCTTCTGTCTGCGCCCCGCCCAGCAGGATGGCCGGCCCCTGCGTCTGCCGCCCCGGGCCCCGCCGTCGCCGCCCCGGCCGCACCCGACAAGGTGGCCGTCACCATCCTTCACATCAACGATACGCACGGTCAGACCGAGCCGTACACCGAGAACGACAAGAGCATCGGCGGCTACGCCCGCCTGGCGACGCTGGTCCAGGACGCCCGCGCTTCGAGCCAGGCGGCCCGCGTGTTCCTGGTTCACGCCGGCGACGAACTCAGCCGCAGCGACCAGTTGACGCGCGCGACCCTCGGCGCCGCCAACGTCGCCATCTGGAACCGCCTGGGCTTCGACATCTGGGTTCCCGGCAACGGCGACTACTACGACGGCGTGGACGTCCTGCGGGCCCGCATCCGCGAGTTCAAGGGAACGGTGCTGGCGGCCAACGTGGTGGTGGCGGCCGGCAACGCGCCGCTGGCCAAACCGTACATCATCCACCAGGCGGGGCCGGTGCGCATTGCGTTCCTGGGTCTCTGCTTTCTCAGCCCGGGGGAGCCCACGACCGCGCTGTTCCGCGTGGCCGACGCCACAACGACCGCCAAGGCCCTGGCCGCGGACCTCCGCAAGCAGGCCGACGTGGTCGTGGCCGTCACTCACCTGGGCCACTGGCCCGACCGCCGCATGGCGGCCGCCGTCGAGGGGCTCGACCTCATCATCGGCGGGCACTCGCACACCGTTCTGCCGACGGGCACACGCATCAAGGACCCCGGCGGCAAGGAGGTCCTGATCGTCCAGGTCGGCGAGTCCATGCGATACCTGGGCAGGGTGGACCTGGTGCTTACGAAGGCCGACGGCGCCTGGCGCATCGCCGAGTCCTGGGCGTCGCTCACGGCCATTGACGACAAGGTCAAACTGGACCCGACGATGAAGGCCCTCATGGCGAACCTGTTCGACAAGGCCACCCGCGGCGCTCCCGCCGAAGCGCCGGTGCCGGCGGGCAGCCCATGACCGGTTGCCGCGACACCTGCCTGACCGCCCCCGACGAGAAACTCCTCGCTGAGTGCACCGTCGAGACCTACCGCGCCAGCGGCCCGGGCGGCCAGCACCGCAACAAGACCGAGTCGGCCGTGCGGCTGACGCACCGGCCCACCGGCGTGGTCGTCACGGCGACCGAACGGCGCAGCCAGCACGAGAACCGCCACCGGGCGCTCGTTCGCCTGCGGCAGGCCATCGCCCTGAAGGTGCGCGAGGCCGTGCCGCCCGCCCAGCCCGCCTGCCGGCCGGCGGGCAGGCAGGATGGCGGGCCGGACGCCGCCCTGGCCCACGTCTTGGGCGACCCCGGGTGGCCGCGCATCAGCCAGCGCTCGCCGCTGTACCTGGTTGCGGCGGCGCAGGTGCTGGACCACCTGGAGGCCGCCGCGGGGCGCGCCAGCGACGCCGCCGACCGGCTGGGCGTCTCGACCGCCTCGCTGGTGAAGTTTCTCACCCTGGACCCGGACCTCTGGGAGGCCGCCAACGGCATCCGCCGGCGCTTCGGCCAGAAACCGCTTCGCTGAGCCCCGTTGCCCCTCTAATTCCTTTTGCTTCGCGCACCTGTTTCTGGGATTTTGTCAGACAAACGGGGCGGCCCTCCGCCTCTTCTAAGGTGAATGACAGGCATGCCCGCGACGCCAGATGATCTGTTTGAAGGTCTGGCTGCCGGCCGCGAGGAAGCGTTTGCCGCGCTGTACGACGCGTACGGCGCCCGGCTCTTCGCGGCGGCGTGCGTGATGCTTGGCTCGCGCGAGGAGGCGGAAGATGCCGTGCAGGACGTATTCGTCGGCCTGGTGCGGGCGCGGGAGCGGCTGCGGCACATCGAGAACCTCAAGGCGTACCTGTTCGCGTCGCTCCGCTATGCGGCCATTCATCGGATGCGGCGGGCGAAGGCGTTGCAGTTCGACACGGCCGAGGTCGCGATGCCCGCGGCCGATGCCGGTCCGGACGCCGAGATCAGCCGCCGGCTTGATCGGGCCCTTCGCCGCCTGCCGCGCGAGCAGCGCGAGGTCATCGCCTTGCACGTCGACGCCGGGCTGACGTTCGCGGAGGTCGCCGCCGTGCTGGACCTGAGCGCGAACACGGCGGCCAGCCGCTATCGGTACGCGATGGAGAAACTTCGCGAGGCCATGAAGGAGCCGGACCGTGGACCCGTTTGATCTGCCGCGTGAATTGCGGGACCTGGAGCGCCGCCTGGCCGCGCGCGGCCGGCCCGAGCCGTCGGCCGACCTTCGGCCGCGTGTCCTGGCGGCCGTGCGCCGCGAACTGGCCGCGCGGCCCGCCCTCACGCAGTGGGTTTGGGGCGGGTTCTGGCAGTACGCGGCGGCTGCGGCGGCAGGCCTTTTGCTCGTTCTTAATCTCCTGATGAGCATGGGCAACCGCAGCGACTTTCCGGTTTCGCGGGCTGCCAACGGGGCCGACGTTCAGCAGGCGGCGGCCATGATTTGCGAACTCGTTTCTTTCATCACCCCCGAGGAAGCGGCGCGCGAGGCCCTTCTTCTGCGCGCCGGGTCGCACCTGGAGATGGTGCCGCAGCCGCGGCCTGGCGTTACCGGCCTGCGCGCACTGCGGCAGATTGAGGAGGGACCACCGTGGGTTACGCAATGATGTGGCTGGAGTGGATCGCCGTTGCGATCCTGTTTGCGGCTGTAGCGACGGCATGCCTGGCTCGGCTGCGGCGGGCGTGGTTGCGGATCGGCCTCTCCGTGGCGGCCGCCGTGGTGCCCATCGTCAAGGGGTCCGTCATTGCCTTCATTTTCGCATTTGTCGCCGTGAAAACGCTGCGCCAGTGGTACACGTATCACTGGTTCCTGTTCTGGTTCTCGTGGACGGCGTGCTCGGCGGCGGGAATCGTTTGGGTGCTTGTGGCGGGGCTGCGTCGGCGCGGAGAGCCGTCGCCGGGGGCCGCCTCCTGGCCGTGCGGCAGGTTGGGCTTGGGTCTGGCGGCCGCGCTCGTGCTGAGTTGGATCACGTTCTGGAATATGGACCTCTCGGTGAGAAGCTCGCTGACGGCGCTGCGGGCGGAGGCTGGGGCGCTGGCGCTCTCGGTCGCTCCGGCCCGGCCGCCGGAGTCCGAGAACGCCGCGCCGCTCTATCGCCAGGCGTGCGACGCCATGGTCAAAGGCGACGAACTTCCGCCCGAGTTCAAAGAGAAGTGGACCCAGTGGCGCGGCGCCAACGGCAGCGCCGACGGCGTCAGCCTGCCGGATCCGAAGTTGGAGTCGTTCCTTGCGCGCAGCAGCGGGGCGCTCGGCCTGCTGCGTCGCGCCGCCGCAATGCCCGCCTGCTACTTTGACCACGGTTACGGCCGGCCGAGTTTCAGCACTACGTTGCCGGAAATAAGCGACTTTCAAGCCGCCGCGAGGCTCCTGGCCCTTGATGCCCGCGTCAAGGCCGCCCAGGGACAGTTGCCCCGCGCGATGGAGGACATCAGGGCCATTTCTGGCATAGCGCGGCACTGCACGGAGAGTCCGATCCTGGTGTCGCTCCTGCTTGCGGCCAGTGTCGACGAGATCGGGGTGACCGCGCTGGAGGCCGTCTTGAACTCCTCGCGGCCGGAGGCGGCGCTCCTGGCGGGTCTCAACGTGTCGCCGCCGGGGATGTTGCAGCGGAACCTGCCGCGCGCGTTTCGCATGGACGAGGCGTTCGGGCTGTCCTTCGCGGTCGACATCGGACTTGGCGACGACCCCTTGGCCGAGGAGTACTACCTGGGCTCAATGAATCCGAAGTCGGCCACCCTAATCAAGCAGTACGTCCTTGCCTGCTGGCGGATCTTCCTGCTGCAAGAGGAAGCGGCGGCCTATCGCGGCGGCATGCGCGAGTGCGAGCGTCTGGCGGCCATGCCGTACTACGAGGCGGCCGCGGAGTGGAAAACGTTGGAAAAACCGGAGGGCATCTGCCGTCGTGGAGTACTGGCGAAGATTATGATGCCGGCGCTCGGGCGGTGCGCGGTGGTGGTCGCCCGCGGCGACGCCCTCCATGCCCTTGCCTACGTGGCCGTTGCGGCGGCACGCTATCATGCTGAGAAGGGTCGACTGCCGGAGACGCTCGATGTCCTTGTGCCGGATTACCTGCCCGCCGTGCCGCGCGACCCGTTTGACGGAAAGCCCTTGCGCATGGTTGCTCGCGACGGGCGGCTCGTGTTCTATAGCATCGGGCCGGACCTGAAGGACGAGGGCGGCGCCGCGTTTGACGATGAGAAGCGCACCGGCGACCTGACCTTCTCCCTCGGCGCTGCCGGCGGGGAGAAACACTGACGACGGCGCGCCGCGAACAGGGTAGGGCGTTACTTACGGGGGCTACTGCCTCTGGCCGGGTGGCACGCCCACAGTTTACCCAACGTTTTGCATCTGAGGCATAACTTGTTGACAGAGCCGTTCTTCCACGCGAGCCCCGCCAGGGGCGGACTGATCTCTAGCCCAGGCCGCAAGGCCTGGGTGACCAGATGCAACAATCCCCCTTCTTCTCTTCTTCCTCTTGAGAGCCCCGTAGGGGCGACTGAACGCCGCTCAGTCGCCCCTACGGGGCTCCACAAACAGGAAATCCGTCTTGCCCGCTGTTCCCCGGGCTCGCGCCCGGGGCTAGAGATCAGTATGCCCCTCCGGGGCGAGTAAGGTAAGACCATCGTCCCGTTCATGCAAAATGTTGTTACCCGCCTGGGCGGGCCGCTGCCGGCCCGCCTGGGCGGGCCGCTTTACGCGTGGGCATGCTTGCCGGCGGGGCGAACGAGCATGCCCAGCGAACGGCGTGCTGGGCATGCCACCCCCGAAACTTGTGACGCCGTGTCAAACATGACCGCCGGCCGGCGGTTGCGGTCCTCTGCCGACCTCACTATAATGTCCTCCGGGGATTGTGGCAGGGCTGGCGTGAGCAGGTAGGTACTCCGTATGTGCGCGGCGGGTCTCCGTACCCGCCGCGGTACCCCTGCGGCCGTCCCTATCGCGGCGGGTGCGGAGACCCGCCGCGCAAAGGGGTAGTTGTACGCACGCAATCTTAAAACGCTATAAAACGCTCCAGCGTGAGCAGGTATGGACTCTATGCCCGGAAGCGGCAACAACCCTGGAGCCCGTCGTCACAATCGCGGCGGGCAAGACTGCCCGCCGCGCGAATCGCGCGGTCGCCATCAGGCTGGGCGACCGCGTCATAGGGGGCTTGTCTGATGGCCTGGCACTCCACGTGGAACGATCCGCCCCGGCGCCGGGGATTCTTCGTTGACCGCGGGGGCATGTTTCCGCCCGGCGTCCTGCTCATCCTGATCCTGACGTTTGCCTGTTTTGTGTTCGAAAACAGCGGCCGGGCGCGCCTGCTGTTCATGTTCAAGTACGGGTCGCTGACGGCGTACAGCCTGCTCCACCTGGAAGTCTGGCGGCTCATCACATACATGTTTCTGCATGCTTCAACGGACCACATCCTGGTGAACATGCTGGTGTTCTGGATGTTGGGAATGGTGTTCGAGCGGCAGATCGGAACCCGGCAGTTCCTGGGCCTCTACCTGGCTTCGGGCATCGCGGGCGGCCTGTGCGAGTGTGCGTTCAACGTGACCATGTACGTGCTGTACGGGCACGAGGGGTTCCTGCTGGTGCCCGCGGTGGGGGCTTCGGCGGGCGTGGCGGGCATCCTGCTGGCCTTTGCCACGCTGAACCCGCGGGCCCGGTTCCTCATCATGTTCATCGTGCCGATGGAGGCCTGGCTGGCCGCGGTCCTCTACGTCCTGTACGAAACGTGGCCGGTCGTGGCGGCGCTGGTGCATGGCCCGTCGCCGACGCGCGACGACAAGGTGGCCCATGCGGCCCACTTCGGCGGCGCGGTGCTGGGCTTCGTCTGGATGAGGTGGGGCGGCGCTCTCGGCGACCTTCTGCGCCGCCGCCCGCACCTGAGGGTCGAGCGCCGCTGGGACCCCCTGAGCGAAGAGGAAGAAGATGAGGAAGACCGCATCCTCCAAAAAATCCACGATGAGGGCATCGACGGCCTGACCGTCCAGGAGAAGATGTTCCTCCAGGAGATGACCCGCCGCCGGCAGGGGCGGGCGTAGGCCTAGAACGCAACTTAGCGCGGCGGGTCTCCGGACCCGTCGCGCGCACGGGCTGCGGCTCACGACCGCGCGGCGGGTACGGAGACCCGCCGCGCGGGGTGTTATGAAACAGCCTCGAAACGCGCGCGGGCGCGCACGCGGCGTTACACCTTCAGCACCCGGACGCCGTAGGGCTCCAGTTCGACCGTCGGGCCGAGCGTGCCCCTGGCCAGCAGGTTCCTGCCCTTGACGCCGATGTTTGCCGCGCGCGGCTCGCCTGAGTAGTTGACAATGATAAGGATGCGTCGGGCGGCCGTTTTGCCGGCCGCGCGGCCGCGGCGCTCCAGGACCTCGACGCCCGGCGGCAGGGGCTCCAGCCTCGGTATCCGCACTTCCTCCGCCAGATGCTCCAGGAGGTCGTCGTAGAACGCCGCTTCGGCGCTTACGCCCACGTAGTACACGCGGCCGCGGCCGATACGGTTGACCGTGACGGCGGGCGTGCCCTCGTAGAAATCGGCCGCATAGGCGGCCACGGTCTTGGCGCCCTCGCTCCTCAGGAGGTCGCACCAGCCGAACGAATCGTACAGCCGCCCCGTGGCGGCCATCTCAACCTGGCCGGGCTTTTCGGGGCTGACCATGTCGTACTCCGTGACGCGGCAACCGGCCAGGGGCCTGAGCAGCCCCGGCCGCGGCGCGCCGGTGATGATGTTCGACCCCGTGCGTTCGCCGCTCCTGGGCGTAAAGACCACCGTGCCGCCGGCCGCGGCAAACTTGCGGAGCGACTCGGCGTGCTCGGGTTTCAGCAGAACCGCGTGCGGGCAGATGATGAGCCGGTACCGCCTGAGGTCGGCCCGGGGCGTCACCACGTCGCAGGCGACGCCGCGGCGGGCCAGGGCCCGCGCGTAGCGCTTGGCCTCGTCCCAGAGGCGCATCTTGTCCCAGCCGGGCTGGAAGCGGACGGCCCAGTTGCCATCGTAGGTGTGCCAGAGGGCCGCCGGGACCCGGACCCCGGTGCCGTCGAGAATCTTCGAGAGGCGTGCGACCTCGGCGGCGGTGCGGCGGACCTCATCGTACCGGCGGCCCGGATCGCCGTCGTGGCCCAGGATGCCGTGCCAGTACTGCCCGGCGCCGAAGCGGCAGGCCCGCCACCGGAAGTAGAGGACCGCGTCGGCCCCGTGGCCGATGGATTGCCATGTCCACATGCGAATCTGGCCGGGGCGCGGCAGGCCCGTCATGGCGTTCCAGCCCGACGGCCCCGACGGCCGCTCGAAGACCCAGAAGTTCTTCTGCTTCAGGCCCCGCGTGATGGCGTGCCCCAGGGCCGGGTCAACAGGGTCGGGGCTCCAGATGGGATAGTTGTCCCAGCCCGCCAGGTCCAGGGGCGCCGCCAGGGCGTCGTAGTCCAGGTCCTCGTATTGGCCCATGAAGTTCGTGGAGATCCACTGGCCGTGCACGCGCGCCCGCAAGGCGTCGGCCTGCACCTGCTGAAACTCCAGGAACGCCTCGCTCGAGAACCGCCGCCAGTCCAGGACCAGCGACGGGTTCTGGTGCGTGACCGGCTCGGCGGGGGCGACCACCTGGTCCCACGCGGTGTATTCCTGCGCCCAGAAAGCGGTGCCCCAGGCCTCGTTCAGGGCCTCCAGGGTGCCGTAGCGCTGCTGGAGCCACGCGCGCCACTCGCGGACGCACCGCGGGCAATAGCACGCGCCCGAGCAATCGACCCCGCCGAACTCGTTGTCGATCTGCCAGCCGAGGACCTGCGGGTTGCGGCCGAAGTGCTTGCCCAGGGCGTCGGCCATGCGGCGGCAGGCGTCGCGGTACCCCTTGTGTCGCGGGCAGTAGTGCCGCCGGATGCCGAACGGCCACATCGAGCCGTCGGCCTTCACGGGCAGAAGGTCCGGCCACTTGGCCGCCTGCCAGGCGGTGGGCGCGGCGCTGGGCGTGGCGAGAACGACGCGGATGCCGCATTTGCCCAGGTGCTTCATGGCCTCGTCAAGCCACGCGAAGTCGTAGCGGCCCTCGCGCGGCTCGAGGCGGTTCCAGGCGAACTCGGCCATGCGGACGACCCGCAGGCCCGCCCGGCGCATGAGCCGGGCATCCAGCGGCCAGCGCTTGCGCGGCCAGTGTTCGGGATAGTAGTCGGCGCCGATGAGCATCCGCAGCACCTTTCAGTCATCATGCCGGGGCGCCGCCCCGGCCTACCGTGCGGTAATCGAGTTGGCCAGGCGCACCATCTCGTCAACCGTGTACGCTTCGCCGCGCGCTTCCGGGTCGAGGCCCGCGGTCCCCAGGGCCGCCGCCCACGCTTCGGGCGAGCCGTGCGCGGGGTCGGCCAGCGCCAGGCTGCGCGCGGCCCGCTTGCGCCGGTGCATGAACAGGCCGTGGACCGTCCGGCGAAAGACCTCCACGTTGCGGATGGCGCGGCGGCGGTCGGCCTGCGGCCGGATGCGGACCATGGCCGACCCGACGCGCGGCCGCGGCCAGAACACGCCCGGCGAGAGGCGCCGCAGCATCTCGACCTCGGCCAGCGCCTGGACGATGATGCCCACCGGCCCGTAATCGGGCGTTGCCGGCCGCGCGGCCAGGCGTGCGGCCACCTCCTGCTGCACCGTAAAGACCAGGCGCTCCAGGGGCGGCTGGCGCAGGACGAGTTCGGCCACCAGCGGCGTGGCCGCCTGGTAGGGGAGGTTGGCGACGAGTTTCACCGGCCCGCCGGCGGCCGCCGAGCGCTCGCCGAGCAGGCGCAGCACCTTCGGCGAGACGGTGTGCTTGTCGGCCAGGATGTCGGCCACCAGGAGGTCCAGGTTCTCGGCCCCGGCGAGGCGCTCGCGGGCGATCCCGGCCACCGCGGGGTCGATCTCGACCGCGATGACCCGCCCGGCTCGCTCCACCAGCAGTTCCGTCAGGTTGCCGACGCCGGGGCCGACCTCCAGGACCGTGTCGGCCGGGCCGAGGTCGGCGGCATCGACCAGGAGGCGCATGAGGTTGCCGTCGACGAGGAAGTGCTGGCCGTAGCG
>Ga0315294_10007189_pt1 | contig 12210 bp, 12 predicted proteins | sample YL17G13_40_MG_FD_203626 | JGI IMG/M metagenome (GOLD analysis project Ga0315294, IMG submission 203626) | Sediment microbial communities from Yellowstone Lake, YNP, Wyoming, USA - YL17G13_40 | ecosystem: Environmental > Aquatic > Freshwater > Lake > Sediment | place: USA: Wyoming | collected...
CAAGGATCTCCGCTTGTCTCGCCGAAAACTGACTAGCTGAATATGCTTCATAGAGAAACTCAATCGCAAAGGCAGCGGGAAAAGCTCCATGCATAAACGCTGGGTCAGGCCCTTCGACTTCACCGCTTTTAGATACGTAATACGTATTAGCCAAGTTGTTTTTCATGGTCACAACGTTGCCAACAACGCTGTCAACTTCATTCCATTCGCTGTGAGCATCATCCTTAATTTCGACGGGAAAACCAGCTTGAAACTTCGAACCGTCCACAACCGTGACGTTTTTCTGCCCAGCAGCCGCATCAGCAGCCATAGCTGTCGGAATAACGTAAAAATAAGGCGCATAGTGCATCACGAATTGATAATAGGCGTCTGGAACGGTGCCCACTATGCGGCCACCGCCCTGAAATCGGCTTGGTTCAGCTTCTCGATTATCTTTGTGGCTTCATTCATCAAGAACTGCAGATTGTTGCTGCTTAATCCTGAAGGTGAAGAGCTGGCCGACTCGTTGACGGTGAGGTCTCCAACCCTGAAACTGAGTCCAGAAGCGGAGCCGCCCGTGATTCTGCATGCGCAGTAGATTGCAGCCAGGTTGCGGATGGCAACAGCCTCGGCAGCCGTACAGTTAACAGGATCAATCGTGAGGCCAGTCTCGACTTCGATTGTTTCGGTAGCGTCAGTTATGAAGCAGTTCACTACATCATCTGGGCACTCAGCTGCAGAAACGTTGATGCGTTCGCGAACTGATTCGGGCGTAACAGAAACCACAATTTGAGCCTCTACCCTAATACACATAGAACCTGAAAAGAAGCCCATTTAAGGCTAATTCAACAAAATAGAATAACATGCACTGTTATTCTATAAATAAGGCTAAGAGTGGAGACTTCTCCCGAAGTCCTTACAAATAGTTAGCTTTTCGTCTGGCTTGATATACCCACTGTGAGTAAAGCCAATCTGGCACTTAAATGTTGTTCAGGGTCAATAAGAAGATCAGCTTGTCCAATGATTCTGCATGGCTACTTTTTTTCTTCAGTTGGTTTATTTTCAGGTTCCTCTGCTAACTCGACTTTTTCTCTTAAGGTTGTCTTTGCTTTTTGACTTGGAACAGTTTCTTCTATTTTGAGCTCTCTTAACGTAGTATCTCTTTCAGCAGCTCTTTGTCTCACCATCTCCTCATAATCGATTGGCATTGGCTTCTTTTCTTCCTTTTTTTCATTTGCCGTTTAATCACCCCCTCTACAAAATCAGAGAAAGGATCATGTGAAAAAGAAGGATGGGAAAAGCCAAGAACAAGCTCCACACTGCTTTCTTTATGTCATCAGCTTTTCTGTCATTCACTTTTCTGTTGTCACTGATGGCAATTGCATAGTCATCTGATAGATCCCTCAAAATAGTTTCCTTGTCGGAACTTGCATAGGCACCTATTAGTTTGAAAGCATCTGGAACATAGGTGAACTCCTTAATCTGTAATGCTTTGAGCACAAATGCAAAAGATGAAAAGAAGAGGATCAAGGCAAGAACAAACACGATTATTGGGCTCAGCAAGATCATTGAGTCCAGGTTCCATTCTCTAATGTTGGGTATGTTGAGGTAAGTGCCACCTAGTATAGTAACCATGCTTGAGATTATGCCAACAAAACCTATCAGTTGAGTGGCTTTGTTATCTAGCTCTTTTTTTCGATCGATTTCCAGTGAAAAACGTTCTAGAATACAATGATAGATTGTTTCTGTTTCTCTTACAGGTTCCAATTTGCCATTCATGACCTTCGACCTCTCACTAGACTTTTCGTCTTTTTTCCTTCTTCCCCACCTAGATAACCAATCATAAAGATACCTAGCAACTATCCCACTGGCTATTCCCAGGATGAAGGAATACGGGAACTTTGTTAATATTTCTTGCCAAGACATTGGGTTGGGCAATTCCCAGACTGCATAGATCTGTGGATTATTCTCTATGGATGGCATGATGGTTAAGGTTGCCTCACGTTGGTCAGGAAAAATCTCAGTCATGTCTTCTGCATTAATTCTAGCACTTACCCAGCTTGCTGCTTCAGGTATCTTCACTATTGGGAACAATAACCAAGGGTAAGGAGAATTGGAAGAAACGTGAAGAGATAGCCGTAGATATCTCTTCGTGCCAACCTGTCCTATTGTATCATGAATTCTGTTCTCCAAGACAAGAGATCCATAGATACCACAGTTCTCAGGAGATTGACTTGGGTAGATTTGCCTTTGAATACCCAATATTTCGTCTGTGAAGTTCAAGAAATATTCGGTTCTGTTGATGCCCTGAACACGATTCGGTTCCACTTGAATAGTGTTGTTGTATGTCCTGTAGTAGGTCCTTGAACCATTCAAATCCAAGAATGATCCTTCTACTCGAACCAGTGCCTTTGCCCACTGGGTTTCTGATGACATAGGATAACAATCTACCCAAAGTTTAAGAAACTGCTCAGTCCCATACAAATTGAACTCTGTTACAACCGACATCTGTGCATCATATTCATCGACTCTTAAGTCGAAGCTAACGTAGCTGAATTGAACGTTCTGTGAACTAAAGCACCAAAATTGCAGGGATGCATAGTAGTCTTTTGCAGAAAAGCATGGGAGAACTAGGAGACTCAGCAAAGTAAGCAAGACAAAGCTCTTCAGACCAGAAATGTGCATCATTCTCCCTCTCCGTTCAGTTCTCTTTTGATCATCACAAGAACTATGTAGACTGAGGAGCATAATCCCCCAAAACATGTTAGAATTACTGGGAGAAATATCCCACCACTGTGTTCTCCTGCCATCAGAAAACTGAATGACATATAGATTGAAAGCAGAAAGCTGACAAATGCAGTCACAGAAAGGACTGTAATTGTCAGAAACTTCCTGTGATGAGGCTCTCCCTTGAAATAGAATATTGAAAGCATTGCTGCTGTGAAGCCAAAAAGCACTCCATCAAGTCTTATTACATTCTCTAAAACAGTTTTTGAAGTGTCAGCTGCTACTGGAGATAAGGAGCTTGCTACAAGTGAGCCAAAAAAGGAAACAGCAATCACAATCACTACAGAAATGAAATAAACTTTCGCTGACTGAGCACCAAGCTTGGCTTTTTCAGGTGTCCTCTTGACTATAGGTTTTTCTTCCCCTTCAGTCATGGCTTGCCCTTCTTGGATTTCTCTATATTCCTTTGTTCTTTTGATAAGTGCTTCGTTCGTTCTTCTCTAGACCTGAGAAGGTAAGTCTTGCAGAGAAAGTTCCTTACTTTGACCTCCAAACTGAAGGGGGCAATCTGCCTTGATAGGTCAGTATTATGTTAGCGCGCGCGGTCACGCTCAGCACGCATGCCCTCAATGAGCTCATCAACCCGCCGCAGGGAATTCTCAAAAGCCTTCCTAACGTCAGAAACCTGACTCATACCCTACGTAAACCTCTGTCGCTGATGAAAATAAAGGGGGGAGAGCGAAATCCTCAGCAAATTAGTATAAATTAAACTCTAGAGTGTGATAGCCCTTGAGTTACCGTTCCCAGACTGTAATTTATACCAAAACCCTCTTTTTTGTTCTAGTCTTCGGCCTCAGATAAATGAGTGAATTTGTAGGGCGTCACTTGATAGAGATATCTCCCACACGATCCCCCTTTTCTATGAAATGCTTAAGTTACTATTCTATGTATGCTGTTGAAAACATTTTCGAGTCTTTGATATGAAGTGATCATTAACCAAGGAAAAGAAATTGTTGATTTTGGAGTACAACGTTGGTATATTTGGAAAATCCCTGCCATAGGTTCTCCGAATCTGCTTCACTCTCTCAGAATCAGACACTTGCAATTTGTCGACGTTCGTTTCAAAGAAAGATAACAGCGTAAAGAAGTTTTTCTCGTCTTTCAAGACCACATAAGTTTCAGCGTATTTATCTCGTAGTTTGTATAATGCTTGAACCAGTTTTTCGCTGTGTCTAAACCTACTGACTTTCAGTTTCTTCGCAGAAATCGAATATCCCCAAAATCTTGCCACTATTTCATGTTGAATCAGGTCGTCCCTTATGTCTTTTAAATCCTTAGAATACCATGCCGTGCTTTCCTTGAGTATTTTGGCATATTCAATGTCGACTGTTTTCTGGTTGTCAGGTCGCAGAAAGAACTTCAGGTGTTTGTGAAAACTTCTGGTGGGTAGGTTCTGCACTCGTTTTGCGACTTCTGCTTCTCCCGATGTCAGAAGCAATAACTCCTTTGCGAGTCTGGCAAATTTCTCCATTAGAATATGTGCATGTAGAAACCAATCCTCCATATCCAAATTCAACCTAGGCCAATGTGCTCGATATCTCTTCAAAATCTGCGCTTCCTCTGGGGTTGGCGTCCTTTCTTCTTCTAAGGCAGGATCATAAAGCTTCGCATAAATGCGCCAGTAGTCGTTATCGAGCTGTGCGTCTTCCAGTATACGATCCCATATTTCACGGAGGAAGTATTGTGTCATATTGAAAGATCTATATGACATGTTTAGTGACGCAAGCTTCTCAAGTGGAAAATGCTTCTGTAGTTCTCTAACAACCTGGGAAAGTGTGTTTCTATCATCCAACTCTTCCAGTTCCTCAACAGACAAAGGATATTCCCTACAAGTGCGCGTTTTCTTGCAGTCCAAGGCGCATTCTTTGTTTCATATTTCTTCTCAAGCTCGCGCATATGAGTGTATTCTCAAAGGATATTGTTAACTCTTCGGTGCTTTAGGGTTTTACTGAGAGGTCTGTTGTATCAGCGCTTTTTCGCTCGCACGCTCCAAAGGATTTAAGTTGTTTTCAGCAGAGAATTATAGTGAAGTGTGCTGGTAATTGAGTGAAATTGATTACAAGCTTGACCTAATCATAGAGAAACTTGCGGTCTCAAAACTGGATAACAGTTTTCTACTAGGCTTCTCTTTCTTGTCTATTCTGTTTAGTCTTGCCAACCTTATTTTAGCAGATTTCCTATATAGAGAGATTCTGATAGTTGGAGCAATTCTTTACTTTCTTTTTTCTTTTTACATAGGGTACTTCAGAGGCGCACTGCGAGATAATTGGGGTTTCAGAATCTGGGGATGGCTATGGATGGCTCTTTCTGCCGCAGTTATTATGGCCTCATTGCTTCTTCTGTTGATTTTACAAGGTGGAATGAGAATCTCGCCAACATTCCCATATGGTCTCTTCTTAATTTTCGCGTCCGTCGCGTCAATCTTACTGGTAGCGTTCATAAAGGATATGTGTGCGGTAACACCGACATTAAAGAACCGTTTGTTATCAATCTCAAGGATTCACCAACACTACCTCTCTCCCTTCATCGACCCAGCAATAGATAGATGTTCATCAAAACCTACGTATCTTAGTCTCTTGGTCATCTTCGGCATTGGAGTGATTCTAACAATCATACCTCTTTAGTAGATTGGCACCTCTTGGTTCATGCGAGCGCCTGAGTTAACAGAACCGCAAGGGCAAAGAGAAAAAATAGGATTCGAAGCAAAAACACAGCGAAAACCCTTCAGCCAAGGTGGAAATTCCCATTTACACCATACAGTGGAGATATCTCCCGCGCAATGCCCTTTTTCTACTGTATTTGAAAACAATCCGTTAGAACCGTTTTTAAACAACGTTGCCAAGGTTTAACTGGGCGAAAATGGGTACCAGCAGAGCGCAGGTTTTGTGCGAATACTGTTGCAAATACATACGAGATGAAATAGTCCGCTGTGTGAGTCAGGACAAGCCGATAACAATCACGCTTGATATCTGCCCTGATTGTATGTCCCAATTTCAGCGTTACCAGGACTTAGCCTACGCTTATGCTGCGGCTTATTGTCTTGGTAAAGAGAGCATCCCTGACCAAGTTATGATGAGAGATTTTGCACAACGAAGTGTAGAACTTATTAAATGGATTAAAGCTGAGAAGAAAGATCCAAGAGATATTTTTGAAGAGCACAAAGAAGAGCTGGTGCAGTTATCGAATCAGGCAGCAGAAGTCTGGAACATGTATACAGCAAGGTATCAGCGTGATTTTCCCTGGCTCAAATGTGTTGAATTAGTCAAAAACACTGAAAATCCCTTTCTACAGCACCAACAATATATTCATAGAAAGATCAAGAATGCTTATTGCTGATTTGAGACCTACACTATACGTCTGTGATGCCAAAATCTTCAGAAGACGAAAGGGCTCTGGTAACTCTTCGGCGCTTGTATGATAAAAACTTGTCCATGTTAACCAAAGGCGTTTTTTCATGAACCCATATTTTGTTACGTTTGCTGGCAAGAAGAAGAAAAACATTAATTCTTTGCACAAGATTAAATCATATGTATGTCAGAATTTAGGATGAAGGATCCCATATATCCTGAGTTCAGGATTTATGATTACGACAGACTCTCAAAACTGATGAAATCGTATCCAGTGAATAGATTGCGTTTTATCAAGCAGCTTGGGCTCAAGGCTTATAGCGGGCAATTCCCTAGTGCGAACCATACTAGATACGAGCATTCTATAGGAACAATGCATTTGTCACGTCAACTATGCAAGCAATTGTATGATAATACTAGTGACCTTGATTTAAAAGGTAGCATAAAAGAATATCAACCGACGATTGAAACAGCCGCACTGTTGCATGATATAGGTCATGGCCCATTCTCACACGTTGTCGACGATATTTTAGAATATTTTGGCAAAGATCATGAAGCAATAACCGTGGAAATCATAGAGAAATATTTGGCAGATGAAATCAAAAGCATTGATGCGAATATTGACATTAGAGATGTGTGCTCTATTATACTAGGGAGAAACCTAAACCATGCGTACCTTAACGACATAATTCATGGGCATTTAGATGTAGACAGAATGGATTATCTCGCTAGAGATGCCTATTTTACAGCCACAGAATATCAATGGAGAGCGTATAGCTTCATTCAGTTAATGCGGATTTCCAAAATTCCTCCTCGAATATCCGATGAAAAAGTAGAGGCATTACACAAGGAAATTGAGGCATCACAAATACCGAAACGAGAAGAGATTACAGAGGCTATTAATCGAATCAAAGACCTATGGACCGATCATGTATGTATATGCAATGAAGACGGTGTCGTTCACGCAGAAATGATGTTGATCACCAGACGTACGATGTATGAGAATGTTTATTACGAAACTTCTTCTCGAATTGCTGAAAACATGATTTCAAGGGCTATTATGTGGATGATAGAGCAAGACAAGACCAAAGAGAGTCTTTTCTTAAACCCAGAGAACTTTGTCAGATTAGACGATTTTGAACTCTTCGCATTACTTAAAAATTCTGGTGGATACGCCGAACAAACAGTGCAAAGGATCAAGGAAGGGAGATTTTTCAAGGTAATTCTTCAAGATAAAGTAGCAAGTATGAAACGGTTGAAAGATGCGGTGGCAAGGAAAGACCGCGATGAAATCATGAATATCAATATAGAGGTCGCAAAAGAGTTGGAGACAGATCAAGAAAGAGTGTTGTTGGATATTATTAAAAGAAAAGGTTTTGAAAGAAATCGAGTTTTTGTGCAAATCGATGATGAGGCTAAGCCACTAGAGGATATGTCTGGCGTAATTAGAGCCCTCATCAATTCTATCGAAAAAGAGATGACGTTTGGAATTTACGTAGACACAGAAAAAACACAGATAGATGATAACAAACTTAAAAAGGTAAAAAACGTACTTAGAGGTGGAGAAGGAGAATGACGTTCTCTCGCACAGAAATGCTGCTCTTGCTGTTACAGAATATGAACAATCAAATAGTCAAAGGCAGAACGCGCTTTCAGAAGATTGTATTTTTGCTACAAGAACAAGGAATCAATATCGGATATAAGTTCAAGCCGTATCTATATGGGCCATATTCGGAAGAATTAAGTGATGATGTCAATATGTTAACTGGACTAGGTTTCCTTGCGATAGATAGTGAAGAAATCAAATCTGATGGTGTAGTACACGACAGATATGCTTACTCTCTGACAGAAGAAGGAAAAGAAACCGTGAGAAAAATCCAAGAAAGATACAAAGGTCAATCTTTGAGAGATTTCACAGTCAATATTGAGAATCTTTCTACAGGCTCCTTGATACTGTCTGCAAAGTATATTATGAAGAACAAGTCTTCCCAACAGTGTGCAGGTAGCACACAATGAACAAGCGATAAAAACTATTGTGGTGCGTGGGGCGGGATTTCAGCACTAATTTACTAGTAAAATCTAATGATTGTTGGTTCTTAGAATCTGTGCATAAATTTCATTTGCCCCATGAAGTGGAGATATCTCCACTACCCACACAAACCCTTCTTCTTAGTATGTACTAGCAATGTTCTCGATATTTCTGCTCACATAATGAGTGGCTCATAATATTCGACCTACACTAGTGCTGTCTCGCTCCCACCTGCAACTGATGAATCTCACAACATGGGTCAGGTCAGTCTAGGCAAGTGCACAAGAACATAAACCAGCAGACATTTGACCTAAACTTAAAAGCAGAAAAACCAATGAATTACAACTGGAGACTAGAGATGCCAAACCGTGAACTGATGCCGAAATACGAAGGAAATACGTACGTGGGTTACCTGGATATTTCTGGATTCAAGCAAATGATGTCAGACAATAGGAAAAAAGCAGAATGTGTTTTGGATGGTTTCTATGGAACAATATACGATAATGTCTATCGTGCCAATTTTGGCGATTCCACGCGGGTAAAGTTCAATGCTGTTGTCGTCTCTGACTGCGCAGTTCTTTTCTTGTCACGTCAAGATAGCGCAGGAAGAAACGACGTTGACAAAATTGAAGGTTTATCGATAATTCTAGAGATTATCAAGAACATGAACCGTACATTCATCAACCATCATTACCCTTTCATAACAACATGTTCGATTGCGTATGGTCAGTTACACTATGAAAACAGAAAAGAGATTGACTATATAAGAAAGAACTGCATCAGAGGGCAGGCGTACATAGACGCTTTTTCAGACAGCGAAAGCAATGAACCACGAATGCAACCTGGTGAATGTAGAATCCTGAAAAAATCTCTAAAAATCGCTTTACCTGATAACCGATTATTCTCTCTTCTCAAATCGAAAGGCAAACACTACTACTTCTACTGGATGCTGCAAGATGAACGGAACATCAACAATTATGAGTTAAGTTACAAGGGGACAAAAGAGAATATGTACGACAGCTTAGTCCGATTGATGCAAGATTCTTGCCGACCAACTAATCAACCAGATAGACTAAACCAAAAGCTAAAGGCTCGCAAGAAGATACATCGGACAAGACTCGCCTAGAGAGACACCGAAGGTTACGGAGTCGTGCATCTCGCTTTCTTCCTTGAAAAACAGCGCTAGACCCAAATCCTTTGCTTGAAACTCACCCTAGAGTAAGTGCAACTTGGGAATTCCAAGGTTCGGTGTATGCATCTGAGCTGGAGAGTCTTTGCAGGGAGTATGGAGTGGCTTTTGGCGATTTTGTGCAGATCTCTACGGGCGATTGTGATTTAAGGTTTCTCAGGCACCTGTTTGGCGAATACATCGACTAGAACGCCAATATGCAGAACTAGCGCGCACAAACGACTATTGATGATGCTTCTTAACAAGTTGAAAAGAGGTCTAAATATATTAAAAACAAGTGCTAATCTAGAAGTGAGGTATCAAATATCGTAACTCTGAACGAGAAAAAAATCACTGTTTCTGAAGAGGATTACTTATCGTTACTGAAAAAGAACCACAGTCTCATCCTAATTAAAGACACACTTGAGAATATGTTGAACAAGAAAACGAAAGGAAAAATGTTCAATATCGTGTCGGGGACATGGAATCCAGTTACGGGATGCCTCTACAACTGCAATTATTGCTGGGCAAGGAAGCTAGCGACAACAAAACTGCAAAACAGTCACCGCTACTTGAAAGGTTTTAAACCCAACCTTAACGACGCCGAATTCCGCTCAAAGTTCGGAAAGGGTGATTTGGTTTTTGTCTCCGACATGGGTGACTTGTTTGGTGACTTCATCCCGAGCGAATGGATCGCGCGAGTTTTGGATCGAATATCAGACTACCCAGAAGCTGATTTCCTTCTTATGACAAAGAATCCGAAAAGGTATAATGAGTTTCTACCACGCATGCCCAAGAACGCCATACTAGGAGTCACTATTGAGACGAACTATGATGAAATAGTTCAAATAGACAAGGTTTCAACCGCGCCACTGCCAAGTGAACGCTACAATTCCATGAAGGGTTTAGACTGGAATAGAAAGCTGGTTTCAATAGAACCAATATTAGATTTTGACCTCAAGACGTTCAAGCGATGGATTGAGGATATCTACCCTTTTCTCGTCTATATCGGATATGACAATTATAACCACAAACTTAGAGAACCCATTTTGAAAATGACTCTCAACCTAATCAGCATGATCTCTGAAAATGCACTGGTCATAAAGAAAACCATTAGGCCAGCATGGTTTGAGAATATTCAAGGTTATTGACTTAGAATATTAGAGGTAGAGTGAAATGCCCGCGAAAATCCCGACTGATAAGTGGCTAAGAAGCAAACTTGATAGGCTCGTTGAAATGACCGATCTCGTTTCAAGAGAGTGCCCAGATCAATACTCTGAGCCAGAATACGGTTTTTGGTCAATTAAGAAAGAAATCGCGCTTATGTATTGGATATGGCCATTTCTTCAGATTGCTTACAACTGGTTTGATTCCTTTTACTATATTGACCTTTTTGCAGGTTCTGGTTTAATGAAAGCTGATGACGTTTCCTTTGTTGGCTCACCCATTGTGGCTATTGGTTCAACCCTTTCAGGCAAGAAATTCAGTCAGTATATTTGCTTCGAGGTAGATGAGTCTCGCAAGTCTGTACTAGAAAAGAGGGCGGCAGTTGCATGTAGGCACTTCGGAACTTGCGACGCGAAAATCTTTCAATCCGACTGTAATATCGAATTGGACAAGATTTTAAGAGACTGTTGTCCAAGTGAGAAAGCATGTTTTCTTGCCTTTGTTGACCCTCAGAGAATTACTGACTTGAAGTGGACGACACTTCATAAGCTACTGACACATGGCAAGGGTGATGTTATTTTGAACTTTCCAACAATGCCTATCACCCGCAATTTGAGGGTTCCTGAATCGGAAAATGCCCTAACTGATTTCTTTGGCGATGATTTGTGGCGTCAAGTTGAGCCCAACGCAGAAGCGATTTTAGGATATTTCATGCGGAAAATGTCTGTTCATAGGAGTCAGGTAGAAAGTCTACCTGTTAAAGATGAGCAAAATCGGCGCCTCTATGACCTGATTTTTGCCACAGGATCGAAAGGCATGAAAAATGCTCTGGTTGATTTGAAAAATAGGCTTAGCAGAATCCAAACCAAAGATATTCGTGGATTATACTCAGTAGTTGTGGGCGACCAAAAACAACTGGCTGATTTTCCACCAGAAAACTGATTTTGTTCATGTATTGTATTGGCAAACGGCTGTTCGCATCGTTGGGAGTTTGGCGAGAGCCAAACGCTGAAAGGCATACATCATAACCATTCATTCTGTCGGTGGGGGTGTATCAGCAGAGGGGGGGAAGCGAGCGAGCGTCCCTTTTGTCCTTTTGCGCGCTCCCCTTTGGTTAACATGGACAAACCTTATTCATGCAAGACCCGAAGAGTTGCCAGAACCCTAAAATATAACCGTAAATTAGGGAGTAGAGCTTGATTTATAGGCTTTTGCGCCTTTGCGGAGCAACATTTCAACCGTGTTGCTCCAACGAGGCATCGTTCGATCCTTTTCCTCCGCCGACTTCACTTCAGCCTCATGAATATTTTTTATTTCACTGAATAATTTGTCATCAATCGTAGCCACAATGCGTTTCTTAGTCATTTACATCACCTGCACCAAAATCCCACCTGCCGCTGGCGGAGCAGGTGTTGCTGCGAGAGCCTGAAACTCATACATACGCTCATAGTTAGCGCCTAACTTGGTCACCAACTTAATGTATCGGCCATCCTTGCTGAAAGCTCCGCTCTCTTGCCAACCGTCAGCGTTTAATGCTCCGTCCCAAACTGAGGCGCCAAGATTTGCGGGGTCGTCGCCCACATACACGGTGAGACCTGAACTCTCCCCCCATCTGTAGCCTGCGACTTGAAACAGTTTGATTTTAGTGATTGTTTTGGTGCTTCCCATATCAAAAATAATCCAATGCAGCTCAGCGGTTCTATGATTCCAATACGTTCCTGTGTCGGTGTCTA
>Ga0315294_10007190_pt1 | contig 12210 bp, 6 predicted proteins | sample YL17G13_40_MG_FD_203626 | JGI IMG/M metagenome (GOLD analysis project Ga0315294, IMG submission 203626) | Sediment microbial communities from Yellowstone Lake, YNP, Wyoming, USA - YL17G13_40 | ecosystem: Environmental > Aquatic > Freshwater > Lake > Sediment | place: USA: Wyoming | collected...
AACCCCAGTCATAGCCGGGGTACCGGATATAGTCCCAGTTCAAGCCGTCAACGTCGTAGTTGGAGACTACGTCAACGGCGACCTTGCAGATGTAGTCCTGGACGGCCGGAACGCCCGGGTCGAGGTTGTAATTGCCGCCGTCCGCGATGTCGCCTGAATAGGTCTTCATCGCCCATTCAGGATGCTGGGCCCAGACATGGCTCGGAGGTGGCGTGCCGAAGCCGGAGCTCCATATGCGATATGCGACCAGCCAGCCATGAACCTCCACGCCGGCCGCGTGAGCCTTGTCGATCAAGTCCTGAAGCGGGTCGAAAGGCAGGGGATCGATAATGTTGGTCGCTCTCGGTTCGTAGGCCGAGTTGTAATAGGCGTCCCCGGCCTTCCTGATTTCCGGGATCACCACGTTGTACTTCGCCTGACTGAGCGTGTCTACCATGGTGGTGATCTGGCTGGCGCTTAGTATGCCGTCATGCCACGTATCCGCCCAGGCGGCCCTGATCTCCGGCTGGGCGGCCGTCGTCGTAAACGTGTAGTTTGTCGAGTTGGTCAGGTTGTTCGCCGAGTCCTTCGATTTGACCCGGAAGTTGTACAGCGTGGAGGGCGACAGGCCGGTGATGGTGACGCTGTGGCTCGTGAACTGGCTGACGTCTTCGGTAGTCAGGCTTCCGTAAGAGGGCGTGGCGCCGTACTCGACCTGGGAAGTCGCCGGCTCGTCCGTCGTCCAGGTTATTACCACCGAGGTGCTGCTGGGAGTCGCTGAGACATTGGAGATCACAGGCGCGACGAGGTCCACGCCGGTGGCGGAGTAGAACCGGATCGCATCGGCGACTACTTTCTTCGTCGTCTGGGAGCCTTGGTTGGTTATTCGGCAATAATTGCCGGTGCCGGCGTTCATCGTATAGGTGCCCAGCAAGACCCACGTGCCCCTATTCACCGTCTGGTCCTTGGTGACCGTGGTATCCCCCAGGGCATGGTGAATAACGTACTGAGCAGAGGTGGTGGCCGTCCCGCCTGAGATGGTGGGATACCATGCGTACACCGCCCAGTCGGTCATGGTGACGGGTATGCTCGGCGTATAGGTCGCCGTGCTGCCGTTGGACGTGCTGATAGTGGCGAAGCGGTACTCAGTTCCGTACTTGTTCGTGCCGGTAGCCTCGGCCGTCCATGTCCCGGAGAACGTGGCGATCCGGTTGTCCATGATGATTTCAAGTGCCCCGAAAGAGGGCGCCGTTGAAGAGAGCAACAAGATCAGTGCAATCGCCGCCAGGAATCTGTTCATGCTGTTACCTCCATGTGATTTAAGCTTTACCGCTCGAACTGCCGAAGCATCAGAACATTAGATTATCTCAATGTCAGCGTCAGGCTATTCACATAGCTCTGGACCCAGTGGCCGTGCCAGGTTCTAAGCTCGGTCCCCGTCGGGAAATCCTCGGGCAGACCGAAGTCAACCATGCTCTGAGTGCTTGAGTCGAACCAGTAGCCGGTGCCGCTGATCCAGCCGTTGCCTCGTGCGGTCGAGATCGGCACGGTAGTGGCTCCCAGGGTCACCAGCGTGTCCGGCCACTGCCTGTTGCTCTGGAACGAGCAGCCGATGATGGCCCATCCTGCGGCCGGAAGCTGTGTAGTATGGGTCGCCGCAGTGCCTCCATAGGCCTGGTAGCTGATCGTCTTACTCGTGTCCACCTGGACCCAGTATCCCTCGTCTACCGAGACATTGCCGAAGATATCCGGCGTCCAGACGTCATACAGGATCATGGATTGAGTCGCCCTATCGAACCTGTACAGCTTCGAGTCTATGTCTATCCCTGCGAAGACCGACGCCGGATCAGGATTCACCGGCACGAGCGGGATGCTCACGAGGCCCCAGCCGGCGTTCAGGGTCCCAGCGGCTGAAGACGCGGTTGTGGTTCCGAGGTCGAAGTTCTCGCTGAGCACCTGCCCCGCTGTTATGGTTTGGCTGGTGTACGTGCGACTTGGGAAGCCGGGCTTCGACGCCGTGATCGAGTACGTTCCAGGCGGCAGGTCTATGAATCCGTATGTGCCTGTGCCGTCGGTAGTGGTGCTGCGTGTCACAGGCCCGGTAGCCGTGACAGTCGCCTTGTAGATCCAGTTCTGATAGATGGGATCATTGGGCTTGGCAGCATTCGTCACCGTGCCGAAGATAATGCCGGTTGTCGGAGACGTCTTCCACGGCATCTCCGGCGTGGCCACGGGAGATGGGAAAATGTTGGTCTTTACCGCATTGTAGAAGTCCGAGGACGGCCTGCCCTCGTTGTTCGTCGAGACGTAGTCATAGGTCGAAATGCCATCCGCGCCTGCGTTCAAGGCATACTGGATCTGAGTGATGCTGTCGGCAATGGAGTTCAGGTATACTCCGGGGCCGATGTAAGCATGCCGGCCACTGCGGGTACTGATGGCAAAATCCGCCCAGTCGCGGTAATCATTGGCCTGCGTCGCATCAAACTCCCGCTTATAATCCATCGGGATCGAAGCGTCCAGAATATGGTCCTGCATCCATTTCCGCCAGTCCTGGAACACGCCGGTGTAGGACGAGGTCTGCGTGAAATCGGTGATCCCGCCCCATGTGATGGTATCCGCCGACATCTTGACGTTCGGCTTGACGGCCATGACCTCCAGGTAGCACTTTTTTACGAGGTCCGTGACCTGCTGCCGCCTGTAGCTGCACCAGACGCCCCAGTTCGGGTCGGAGGTCGAAGTCGGCGGCATGTAGCCGTATTCTTCGAAGAAGCGCTGCTCGGTGAGGTCATTGTATCCCCAGGTATTGCCCGGATAGCGGATGTAGTCGAAGTTGAGCCCATCAACGTCATACTTGCTCACGATATCGAGGACTATCTTGCAGATATAGTCCTGGACCCCGGGAACGCCCGGGTCGAGATGGTAATAGCTTCCGTCGAGTAGACCCCCGGAGGAGTTTTTCATCCGCCACTCCGGATGCGCGTAGTAGATAGGGGGTGCGTTCGACAAGCTGCTGTTGGCGATCCGGTAAGTGACGATCCAGGGGTGGATCTCGATCCCCTTCGCGTGTCCCTTGGCGATCATGTCGGCAAGCGGATCGAACGGCGGAGGATCGGTGATGCTGGTTGCACGGTTCTCGTAGGCGGAGTTGTAAAAGGCGTCACCGTTCTTGCGCACCTCGGGGATCAGCGCGTTGTAGTTGGCATTGTCCAGAGTGTTGATCATGGTCGTCACCTGGCTTGCGCTCTGGAAGCCGATGCCCCAGCCGTCGCACCACGCTGCGCGAAACTCGCCGGACGGGGGAGTGCTGGTGGTAGTGAACGTATAATCGCCTGAAGCCGCCGCATTGCCGAACGCGTCTTCCGACTTGACCCGATAGTGGTAGAGCGTTGCCGGTGAGAGGCCCGTGACCAGGACTGAGTGGCCTGTCACCAGGGAAGTGTTCTTGGTGGTCTGGCTTCCATAAGTCGCGGTCGGTCCGTATTCTACCTGCGAGGTAGCCGGCTCGTCCGTGGTCCAGGTGACCGTCGCCGTGTTGTAACCCGGCGATGCGCCGACCGCCGATATGACCGGCGGATTCGGATCGCCCGCGCCGCCGGATGCTGAGTAGAAGCGGATCGCGTCGGCCATAACGACTTTAGTGGTCTCCGACCCATAGTTGGTGATGCGGACATAGTTCGACGTTCCCGCGTTCATCGTATAGGTGCCGAGTTCGAGCCAGATGCCGCCGTTGTTCTGCTGGTTCACATAGTAGGTACTGTCGCCGCCCGCGTGGTGAACGATGTACTGAGCGGCCGTCGGCCGGTTCGTGCCGTTCGGATACCAGGTGTACGCCGCCCAGTCGGCGGATGTTACCGGGATATTAGGCGTGTAGGTCGCGCTGTTCCCGCCGGACGTGCTGAGGAAGCAGTAGTAGTAATTCGTGCCGTACTTGTTTGTTGCCATTGTGCCCGTCGTCCACTCGCCGACCATTGAAGCGCTGGGATTGTCGATGATGATCTCGACTGGGGTGGCAGCGGCGACAACACTACAGGACATCACCGCGAGAAGCAGTGCCAGGGCGCCAAGTGCCTTCTTCATTTATGCCTCCGTAACGCAGGAATGCTTCAAACAGCAAGGCTCCCTGGCATACGCCTAAGGAGCCTTGCACAAGATTCTCGGAACCCGATGGGGGAGTCAGGGACCGGCTATAGTCCATGCTCCTCTAGCGCAGAGTCAGTGACAAGTTATTCACCAAGCTCTGGATCCAGTGCCCATGCCACGGATAAAGCTCTGATCCGGTCGGGAAGTCTTCCGGCAGGCCGAAGTCAACCATGCTCTGGGTGCTCGAATCGAACCAGTACCCTGTTCCGCTTATCCACCCATTGCCGCGCGCGGTCGAGATCGGCACGGTAGTAGCTCCGAGGGTCACCAGGGCGTTCGGCCACTGGATATTGCTCTGGAACGGACAGCCGATGATGCTCCATCCGGCCGCCGGGAGTTGTGTAGTGTAAGTCGCCGGCGTGTCGCCATACGCCTGGTAGCTGATCGTCTTGTTCGTATCCACCTGGAGCCAGTAGCCGTCATCCACCGAGACGTTGCCGAAGACGTCCGGCGTCCATGTATCATAGAGGATCATCGATTGCGTGGCCCGGTCGAACCTGTACAGCTTCGAGTCTATATCTATCCCGGCGAAAACGTTCGCAGGGTCGGGATTCACGGGCGGCGATGGAACGCTTATGAGCCCCCAACTCGCGTTCAGCGTCCCGGCGGGAGAAGACGCCGTTTTCACGCCGAGCGCGAAGTTCTCTCTGAGCACCTGCCCGGCCGAGAGCGACTGATTGGTGTACGTGCGGCTCGTGAACCCGGACTTCGATACCGCGATCGAGTAAGTCCCCGGCGTGAGATCGAGGAATCCGTACGTACCAGTAGCGTCGGTCTGAGTGCTTCGAATCTCAGGCCCGGTCGCAGTAACGGTCGCCTTGTAGACCCAGTTGAGGTAAATGGGATGGTTCGGCTTGGCGGCATCGGTCACCGTGCCGAAGAGGATGCCCGTGGTAGGCGCGGTCTTCCAGGTCATGTCCGGCACAGACACGGGCGTCTGGTACAGATTGGCCTCCACAGCGTCGAAGAACCCCTGCCGATCCACGGGTGCGGGATTCGTGGTTATGTAATCGTAGTTGCACAGCCCGATCCCCGCATCGCGTCCGACCTGCATCTGGATGACGCTGTCGCTTATGGAGTTCAGGTAGCACGCCTGGCCGTCAACGCTCCATCTCCCCGTTTCAGTCTGCCAGGCCGCTATCGCGTTGGTCCAGAGGCGGTAATCCGGCGCCTGTGCCACGTCGAACTCCCGCTTGTAATTCATCAGGATGTTGGTGTCGATGAGGTGATCCCTCATCCAGCCCCTTGCATCCTGGTAGACTTCCTTATACTGGCGGGTGTCGAGGTAACCAGACTCATTGGTTGGGTCTCCACCCGACCAGCCGACCGTATCCACGTTGTGGTTGACCCACGGCTTGACGGCCATGATCTCGAGGTAGCACCTCTTGATCAGGTCGGTAACCTGCTGTCTGCGCCACTGCGCCCAGGTCTCCCAGTTCGCATCGGCGGTCGAGGTCGGCACCGATCCCAGACCGCTGTCCGCCAGGAAGCGCGCCTTGGAGATGTCATTGTAGCCCCAGTAGTAGCCTGTGGGGTACCTGATGTAGTCATAATTGAAGCCGTCTACGTCGTAGTTGGTGACTATGTCGAGCACTACCCTGCAGAGATAGTCCTGGACGCACGGCACGCCGGGGTCAAGGTTGTAACTGGTCCCATCGGCGTAGGTGTTGTCGCTCTTCCGCATTGACCAGTCTATGTAATCATTCGCCGTGGTCGTCGCTCCGTGGACCGTCCAGACATGGTCGGCCGGCTGTGCCACGGTAGTGCTGGCCGCTCTGTAAGTCACTATCCATGGGTGAACCTGCATGCCTTGAGCGTGCGCTTTGTCAATCGCGTCCTGGAGCGGATCGTAGTTCGGATCCGGGTCGTTGATGTTGCTCGCCTTGGGCTCTTTGTGGTACACCGGAGTGTAGGGCGGAAGCTGGGACGTGCACCACGGGCAGTAGAGCTGATGGCTGATGTAATATGCGTCAGCGCGTTTCCTTATCTCGGGAATCAGGACGTTGTAGTTCGCGCCGCTGGTCATGTTCACCAGACCGGTTACCTCGGTTGCGTTCAATATGCTCGGGGCGTTCCACGTGTTTATCCAAACTGAGCGGAACTCGGGCGCGGGCGCGGTTGTATTGAACGTGTAGTCTCCGGACACAGCAGGGTTTCCGGCGGCATCGTCTGATTTCACTCTGTAGTGGTAGAGTGTTGACTGCGAAAGCCCCGTGACGTTCACGCTGTGGCTGGTAACCAGGTTGGTATCCTTGGTCGTCTGGCTCCCATAAGCGGGCGTCGTGCCGTACTCCACCTGGGAAGTCGCCGGCTCGTCTGTGGTCCACGTGATCACCGCGGAAAGGACGTTCGGGTTCGCCCCGACATTGGAGATGACGGGCGGAGTGGTATCGGCCCCGGCAGTGGCCGAATAGAAGCGTGCAGCGTCTGCGATTACTCTACTGGTCAGACTCGCATGGTAGCTGGTGATTCTGAGGTAATTGCCCGTGCCGGCGTTCATCGTATAGTTGCCGCCGACCTGGACCCACATTCCTCGGTTCGTCGTCTGGTTGATGACTACGATGGTATCTCCGCCCGAATGGTGGACGATGTGCTGACCCGCGGTCGTCGCGCTGGTTACGGTCGGGTACCACACGTACACCTGCCAGTCCGAAGCCGTGGATGCGAGGGTCGGCGTGTACGTGGCGGTCCTACTCCCGGTCGTATTCTGGGTGGCGTAGCGGTAATCACTCCCGTACTTGTCGGTCGCGGAGCTGGCGGTCGTCCATGTGCCGACAAATACGGCGCTCGGGCTCGTATTGTCGATGATGACCTCCGAAGCGGCGAGCGCCGGCAGCGCTGCTACCGTCATTAGCAGGATTGTCCCTAGAACTACAATCTTCCTCATGCGAAAGTACCTCCCGAAGTTTGCGACACTGACGCCCGCGTGACATCACACGAGCCTACGCGGTGCGAAAACATTAACCTCTTCTCTGCAACATCCGTGCCAATCGCCTGGTCAGCGCAGAGTCAGAGTCAGATTATTCACATAGCTCTGGACCCAGTGGCCGTGCCATGGCCGAAGTTCTGTCGTGCTCGGGAAATCCTCAGGCAGGCCGAAATCGATCATGCTCTGAGTGCTTGAGTCGAACCAGTATCCGATGCTGCTCAACCAATTGTTGGTATATACGGCCGTCGAGATCGGCACTGTCGAGCCTCCATTGGTGACCAGGGTGTCCGCCCACTGCCTGTTTGTGAGGAACGGACAGCCGATGATGCTCCATCCGGCCTCCGGAAGCGGAGTCGCATGGGTTGACGGCTGGCCGGCGCGCGCCTGGTAGCTTATGGTCTTCGGTGTGCTCACTTCCAGCCAGTAGCCCTCGTCTGTGGATACATTGCCAAAAACATCGGGCGTCCAGATATCGTACAGGATCATGGACTGAGTCGGCCTGTCGAACCGGTACAGTTTCGAATCTATGTCTATGCCGGCGAAAACGCTCGCGGGGTCGGCATTTACGGGCTCCAGAGGCACGCTGACCAGTCCCCATGCGGGATCCAGCGTTCCTGCGGGCGAGGACGACGCGGTCGTCCCCAGCTCGAAGTCCTCACGCAGGGCCTGTCCGGCCGCGACGGCCTGGTTGCTGTACGTGCGGCTAGTCAATCCGCTCTTGGTCACCGTGATGGTGTATCCGTCTCCGATCGCCACTGGATCGACGTCCGTGAACACGTAATAGCCTGTCTGATCTGTGTAGGCGACGCGATTCGACATCCCGGCGTGTGAAAGCGTGACTGTAGCCTTGTAGATCCAGTCGTAATAGGGCGGACTGGTGGGATGTGCCGCATTTACCACCCTGCCGAGTATGATGCCCTTGGTAGGCGTCGTCTTCCATGAATAGGTGGGTATGCTGGCCCACGAGGTATAGTAGTTCGTCCGAACGTAATCAAACCAGCCGGGGGTGGTGACGGTAGCGTGATAGTAGCTGTACGTTTGGGCGCCGCAGGGATGCGGCTGATACTGGGCCTCCGATTGAACCTGGCAAGCCTTCTGCAATTGCTGTACTCCGGTTGCCAGGCCGGCCGTCCCGCAGTTCATGCCGGGGTACACGTACCTCCCGTGACGCCTGTTGAGGGCATCTCGCAGCCGGGACTCGAAGGTAGCCGTGCTGCTCGTATATATCATTGGCACGTTTACGTCAAGGGCATGGTTTACATTAGTCAGTGTGTACCAGTCATAGCCCATCCATGCTTCCCAGTCCTGGAACCGATAGTTGTAGGCGTCATTCCAATCTGAGAAAGTGTTCGCGGCAACTGCGATGTGAGGCTTGATCTCCATTATCTGGGCGTAGACCCTGTTGACGAAATCTGTCAACTGCTTTCGACGCCAGACCTTAAATGCAGTGTTCGTATACGAGGGTGAGTAGCCGTATTCTGAGATGAAGCGGTTGAGGGCTATGGTGCAGTATCCGGAGTTCTCCTGAGGATACCGAATCCTGTCAAACTGTATGCCGTCGATGTCATAGTTGCTGACGATATCGAGCACCAGGTTGACGGTGTACTCTTCGCCATCGGGCACGCCCGGATCCAGGTAGTACCCTTCACTGTCTATCAGCGTCCCGCTTTGGTTCTTTGTCAGCCAGTCCTGGTGTGAGACATAGAACCAGTCCGTCGTCAAAGTGGGGACCCTGTGGGTGCAGATCCAGGGGTGGACCTCCATGCCCCTCTCGTGGGCTTCCTGGATCATGTAAGCAAGCGGGTCAAAGCTCGGCGGCTGAACCTGGCTGGGCTTCGGCTCACCGGTTCCGGTTGGTCCGCCGTAGGTCGAGTTGTACAGCGCGTCGCCTTTCTTGCGGATCTGCGGTACGATAGCGTTGTAGTTGGCGCCGTACGCAAGGCCAATCATAGTGTCGATTTCCGCCTGGGTCCACATACCGCTGTGCCATCCGTCGATCCATAAGGCTCTAAACTCGACCACGGCGTTCGCAGGGCTCAGCACGCACATGGCTCCTAAGACGCAGAGGGCGCACACCACTAGCGCGATTCTTTTCATTTGCCATACCTCCCTGATAAGCTTAAAAGCAATACAGCGTAAGACAGCAAAATGTGATTATACGACAAAAGTCGATGAAGTGAAGCTTTGCCAATATGGGGCTGTCCCGGAGGGGTGCCCAAGCGACCGCGATAGCCTTTTCGCTGCCGGTCGGGAGCCGCCATTCTGCCCGACGCGCTCGAGACAAAGCGGGATGTCCCCAGTTAGGCTGTTTCCGCACTCGGATAAGCTACAAGCCTCCTAGTCGCCGCGCACTTCTAGTATATACCCCAACCGCCGAAATGTCAAGAGAATACGCCAAAACCCGGTAATAATACGTGCTTAGAAGCGTGATGGTAACGATTACAACAATGGTGCAGAAGCTCGGTCGCCGGGTTTTTCGAGCTCATTCTTCGAGAGCAGCAGGGAGACCGGAGATGCTGACGACCTTCCATTGCTTGGTCGGGAGGACCACCCAGCGGGTCGATTTTTCCCTCCGAAGGGCGATGGTTAGAGGACCGCTAAAGACTTCGCCGGCGTCGCCATCGGAGATCAGCGACACAGACGCACGCGTCTTGACCTCCGCCGTCTCGCCGCTGACTAGGATAGCGGTGTCTTCGAGGAGGATGTCGTATCTCCCTTCGATGCGGAAAGCCTGGATGGCCTGTAGGCGGAGGGTTTCAAAGGCAAACCCGGCTTCGTCGGAGTAATCCCTCGAAACATGAGCGAACGCGCGCTTCAGGTCCTTGTGTTCGACCGCTGATTCGCATTCGCCGAGAAGCAGGTGAATCTGCTCTTCGTCGGATAGGGGAGCTCGGCTTGTCGCTCGGATGATCATAAGAGCGATCGCCAGAACGCATACTAAGCCCAGGATGATCCAGGATGATCTCTTCATGGGAGTGTTCGCTTGTCCACCATTGTAATCGTTTCGCCTGCGCCGTGCAAGCAGCAGGAATCGCCCGTGGAGTAGGACAAGTATTGGTAGTGGAGCTTGCCCAGATGGTCCTGCAAATCCTTGACGCCTGGAAGCCGCATTTTGATGACATATTGTCGTCTCCCGGTACCACGGTTGTTGTGGGAGGCGCGGATACCGGCAAGACGTCGTTTTGCACCCTCCTGGCCAATCGGGCGGTTGGAGCCGGCATCCCGACGGCGGTGGTGGACGGCGACATGGGGCAGTCGGAGATCGGCCCTCCGACTACGGTGGGTCTGGGCTTGGTGGAGAACCAGGTTCGGGCGCTGAACGATCTGGAGCCTGAGGCGCTCTACTTCATCGGCTCTACCTCGCCTGTGGGGCACATGGTGCCCTCGATCACAGGGGTGAAGAGGCTCGCGGATCAAGCCGGCGCCCTTGGAAGAAAACTTGTGATCGTGGATACCACCGGCCTGGTTCGCGGCGCAATCGCCCGGAAGCTTAAGGTCCACAAAATCGAGCTTCTCAGGGCGCGGCACATCGTGGCCCTCCAGAAGGCAGGAGAAGCGGAGCATTTCCTCAGGTTTTTCGACACCTGGGAGGACTGCACGATTCACCGCCTGCCTGTCGCTCCCGGCGTAAGGGCCAAGACCCAGATGCTGCGAACCCAGCGAAGATCGGTGCGGTTCAGGGAGTACTTCCTCCAGGGGCAGATTCACCGGTTGTCGCTTGAGAAGATGGCCACCGCGGGGACATCGCTTCGGACAGGAAATCCGTTGGAGCCGAAATACCTCAAGTTCGCCGAGAGCGCGCTCAAGGCGCCGGTGGTCCACGGCGAGAGCGCCGACAGCGGAGTCTACCTGGTCGCTCAGGGCGAGATCAACAGGCGCGGGATCGAGGAGCTTCAAGAGCAGTTCCGCACCAAAAGCATACTGGTCGTCCAAGCCGGTCGGTTCGTTAATCTCGTGGTTGGGCTTCTCGACAGCCATCTCGATGTCCTCTCGCTCGGCATCGTCCAGGGGATCGACTTTCGCGCGCAGACCATCTCGATCTACACGCCGCTGAGATCGGTATCGCCTGTGAAGTCCATACGCTTCGGGGTTCTGAAGCTGCGTCCCGAAGGGGTAGAGATAGGCCGGATTCGCCCGGGGGAAATCTAGTGAGGATCGTCTTCGTCAGGCACGGGCAGACCGTCTTCAACACTGAGTCCCGCTACCAGGGGCATACGGATGCCGTGCTCAGCGAACTGGGTCGGCTCCAGGCAGACCGTGTGGCGGGGCGATTGAAGAATGAGAATACTGCCGCCGTCTATGCCAGCGATCTCGGCCGGGCCATGGAGACCGCGGAGGCCATCGCCGCCTTTCACAACCTGCCGGTACAGACGGATGACAGGCTCCGCGAGTGCGCTTTCGGCGACTGGGAGGGGCTTTCAGTTGACGAGATCGCCGAGAGGTATCCGGAGCTTTTCGCAGACTACCGCCGGGACTCTATTAAGCACCGGGCGCCGAAAGGCGAGCGGCTCGAGGAGCTCCAGGAGAGAGTCGTGCAGGCGGTAAACTCCATCGCTGAGAAGCATCCCGAGGAAACCGTGGTGGCGGTCGTGCACGCCGGGCCGATCCGGGCGTTCCTCTGCCATGCCCTGGGCGCCCCTCTGGAGGCCTTCAGGAATCTCCGGCTGGACAACTGCGGGATTACGACGTTTTCTCTGAACGCAGAGGGCCGCTGGTTCCTCGAGGCCTACAACGACACCTGCCACCTCGCCGCCCTCGAGTCGCCGTCTCTGTAGGTTACAACGGTCACTTCCAAGTACCGCCGGCGTCTCGCCGGCACTACCGCATCCACCGAAACAACGGTTACTTCTTCTTGCCCTTACCCTTGCCCTCGGACTTGCCCTTTCCACGATCGTCGTCCTTGATCTGGATTCTGATCTTGTCCTTCGTTCCCTTGCGATCGTTCACCCAGACCCTCCAGCGCCCTTCGAGGACGTCGGGCTTGTCCTTGTAGCGCATGTTCCACCAGACGATGAACGCCTCTCTGTCGTCATGGCCGAGGGCCTGATACCGGCCTACCCAGATTCCGGTGAGGAGCTTCCTCTGATTTCCCTTGCCGATGTACCAGCCCTTGTGGAGCCCCTGGTCGTGCCGGCCCTCGACTCTGAAGCGGTCGGCGAGGA
>Ga0315294_10007191_pt1 | contig 12207 bp, 7 predicted proteins | sample YL17G13_40_MG_FD_203626 | JGI IMG/M metagenome (GOLD analysis project Ga0315294, IMG submission 203626) | Sediment microbial communities from Yellowstone Lake, YNP, Wyoming, USA - YL17G13_40 | ecosystem: Environmental > Aquatic > Freshwater > Lake > Sediment | place: USA: Wyoming | collected...
ATATAGATAATAGCGTTCAGCGTGTAGCAAATAGGAAATTTCGAAATCCGAATATCGAAATTCGAAACAAATCCGAATTTCAAATATCAAATGTTCAAAACAAGTGCAGCCATTCGTTTGAGAATAACAGAGCGAGGGAAGAGTGAAAAATAAGGGTAAGGAAAACTTAGAGTGGCGGATGGGGCGGCTGGATTTTTCGAGCGGGTGTCTTGTGATGGGGGTTTTGAATATCACGCCGGATTCTTTCAGTGACGGGGGACAATTTTTTGATAGCGACAAGGCAATTGAGCGCGGCATTCGGATGGCTGCGGAGGGCGCGGCGATAATAGATGTTGGCGGTGAATCGACCCGGCCTGGTTCATCGCCGGTTTCGGCGAAGGAGCAGATAAGGCGCGTGGTGCCGGTGATAAAATCGCTTTGCGAAAAGGTGGATGTGCCGATTAGCATTGATACATACAACTTTGAGGTTGCGACGGTTGCACTGAAGGCGGGGGCGGCAATGATAAATGATATAACGGCGTTGAGCGACGAGCGGGTTGGGAAATTGGCGGCGGAGTATGAGGTGCCGGTTGTTTTGATGCATATACAGGGGACGCCGGCGACGATGCAGATTGAGCCGAAGTATGAGGATGTGGTCGGTGAGGTGTTGCAGTTTTTATTAGAGCGGGCAAGGCGAGCGGAGGAGTTTGGCATATCGAAGGATATGATTTTTATTGACCCGGGGATTGGGTTTGGCAAGACGGTAGAGCATAATCTTTTGCTTTTGAAAAATATCGATAAGTTTGTCGATAGTGGTTATCGGGTTTGTATTGGACCGAGCCGCAAGAGCTTTATCGGCAAGATAACGGGGAAGGAAAATCCGGCTGAGCGGATATTCGGCACTGCTGCTACGGTTGCGCTGTGTGTCACTGCTGGTGTATCAATCGTCCGTGTGCACGACGTAGCTGAAATGGTCGATGTGGTGAAAGTTGCAAATGCGATGAGAAAGGACTACGGGTAAAACTCGCAGCGAAAGCCGTTTATAAAAAATAACTGTCACTTTTTCATAATATAACAATAAGGTAACAAACCTCCTTTTTTCGTTGATTCTCTGGATTCCCGCCTGCGCGGGAATGACACACCGGGTACTGCCTTCGTGGGCATAAGTTTCGCAGGAGTGACGGAGAAGATTTAATCGGTTTTCAATGCGTGTTTTAGGACATCGTTTGTATTTTTAGCAAATATGAATTTCAGGTCTTTTTTGGTTTCTTTTAGGGCATCTGAAGATATCTTTCGATTCTTTGGATAAACTTTTCCGCATCGAGGACTCTTTTGGAGGCTCTGTCCTGCTCGATGTTGAGGTAAATATTGTAATCGCCGATTTCTCTGTCTTCCTGCTGAGCAGTAAGAATTTCTGCAAAATGTTTCTCAAGCTGTTCGGTCTTAACAAGATGCAGACCAAACATTCTTTTGACGGCCTGATGCGATTCGGCCTCAACACCAATTTTAATTAGGGCGGCTTTTGCAGCGTGCAATACAGCATAATATGACCTTGAAACACAGTCCTCGTAGAGTTGATTTTCTAAAAGCGTTTTTGCTGCCTGCAGGGCTTTGTTAGCACGAGCAAGCTCTTTTTTGGCCTGTTCTATGTAATTCATACCGCGATTGCATCCCTGCTAATATTGCGCAAAAAGAATGTGTCTTCTTTTTGAAGCAGTTCAAGCTGGTTTTTGCTGATAACCTTTGGGGATATAGAAATGTCTGTCTGAAGAAGTATATCGGTTGCAATGCCATAGACCACATCGCAGATGTGCCAGTCGTCATCGGTGACAATAACAAGGACATCTATATCAGAATCTGGTTTATCATCACCACGGGCTTTCGAGCCAAATAGCTTCAACTCGATTAGCTGAGCACCTATGGCCAGGTTAAGGCCGGCTTTAAATTGCTGGAGAGCCGATTTTTCTTTCGTGCTTAACGCCACTTTGAAGCTCCACTTTGATTAAGTAAGAAGTTAAATAATCTTTCCTAAGGATAATACCATATCTCGATTATTAAGACAAATAAAAAGCGACTCGCAAATCAGCTCATTCAGTATTAAGGGCAATTTTTAGAACTTCATTTGTGTTTTTTACGAAGGCGAATTTGAGGCCTTTTTTGGCTTCTTTAGGGACGTCGGGGAGGTTTTTTTTGTTGCGCGCTGGGAGGATGACGGTTTTGATGCCGGCCTGCTTTGCGGCGAGGATTTTTTCTTTGAGGCCGCCGATAGGCAGGACCAGGCCGCGTAAGGTTATTTCGCCGGTCATAGCGACATCCGGGCGAGTGGGTTTGCCGAGGAGCAGCGACACCAGCGAAGTGAACATAGCCACCCCTGCGCTTGGGCCATCTTTGGGGACTGCACCTGCGGGGACGTGGATATGATAATCGAATTTGGTGAATCTGCCGGCGTCGATTTTCAGCTTTCCGGTGTTTGCTTTTACAATGGAAAAGGCGGTCTGTGCGCTTTCCTTCATAATATCGCCAATCTGGCCTGTCAGGAGTAGATTGCCTTTACCGGGCATAGAGGCGGACTCGATGAAAAGCAGCTCTCCACCGACAGGGGTGTAGGCCAGCGCCGTTGCGACGCCAGGTATTGCGGTTCGCAGGGCAAGTTCGGATTCAAATTGTGTTGGGCCGAGGATTTTTACCAGGTCATCTTTGCCAATGGTTGCACGTTTGGTTTTTGCCCTGGCGATTTCGGTGGCGACGGCTCTGCACAGGGCAGCGATGTTTCTTTCGAGGTTGCGCACGCCTGCCTCGCGGGTGTAACCCTGGATTATTGTAAGCACTGCGTGGTCGTTTATGGTTAGCCGGTTTTTAGTCAGGCCGTGCTCTTTGAGCTGGCGGGGGATGAGGTATTTTTTTGCGATGTTCAGTTTCTCGGTCTCGGTATAGCCGGGCAGCTCGATGACTTCCATTCTGTCACGCAGAGCCGGCGGAACCGGCTCGGTATAATTTGCAGTGCCGATGAACATCACGGTGGAGAGGTCGAAAGGCTGGTCGAGATAATGGTCGGTGAAGCTATAGTTTTGTTCGGGGTCGAGCACTTCAAGCAGAGCGCTCGCGGGGTCGCCTCTGAAGTCGGCTCCGACCTTGTCGAGCTCGTCGAGCATAAAGACGGGGTTTTTGCTGGCGCACTTTCGCAGCTCCTGCAGGATTCTGCCGGGCAGTGCGCCGATGTAGGTTCTTCGATGTCCGCGGATGTCGGCTTCATCCCTTATTCCGCCGAGCGATATGCGGACGAATTTTCTGCCCATCGCGCGTGCGATTGATTTGCCGAGCGAGGTTTTTCCAACGCCCGGCGGGCCGACGAAACAAAGTATGGGACTTTTGCCAGTCGGGTTCAGCTTGCGGACGGCGAGGAATTCGAGGATGCGTTTCTTTACCTTTTGAAGGTTATAGTGGTCCTGGTTGAGGATTCTCTCGGCCTTGTTGATATCGAGCAGGTCTTTGGTTTGAACGGCCCAGGGCAGTTCGCAGACCCAGTCGAGATATGTACGGATGACGCTGTATTCCGGCGAAGGAGGTGGAATCTTGCTTAACCTATCCAGCTCGCGAAGGGCTTCCTCTTCAACTTTTTTGGGCATTTTGGCTTTTGTGATGTTTTCGCCGAGCTGCTTGAGTTCTTCTGTGCGGAGGTCTTTCTGGCCGAGCTCGGATTGAATGGCTTTCAACTGTTCCTGCAGGAAGTATTCGCGCTGAGTTTTGTCTATGGAGTCTCTGACGCGGCCCTGGATTTTGTGACTTAGCTCGAGGACCTCCAGTTGATTTGCCAGGACGAGGGATATTCTTTCGAGGCGCTTAGCGGCATCAAGCTCTTCGAGTAACTCCTGCTTTTTTGCAATTTCGATACTGAGGTTGGCTGCCAGAAAATCGGCGAGTGCGGAGGGGCTTTCGATATTCTCCAGCAGCACCGCTGCCTCATCGGGGACGTTTGGACTTAACTCGATAACGCGGTGGGCGGCGTGGCGGATGCCGACGATAAGCGCCTGGAGTTTTTTTGTCATCTTTACCTGAGTGTGAAGCTGCTGAACTCTGGCCTTTAGGTATGGTTCAGTAGCTATTTTTTCAACTATTTTGAAGCGGGCCAAGCCGTGCACTATGATGTGAATTGAGCCCTGCGGCATTTTGATAACTTTCAGGACCGAGGCAGCGGCGCCGATGGAGTAGAGGTCGTTGAAGGTCGGCGTGTCGGTTTCGGGATTGCGCTGCGTGAGAAGCCCTATGACGGATTCGTTGGGTGTCGTGTCGGCGAGGAGGGCCTTGCTTCTTTCCCTGCCTATGGCCAACGGCGTTACGGTTCCGGGAAAGGCGACCGCATTTCGAATCGGCAGGATGCCGATTACATCGGGCAGTTTTAACTCATCGCTATCTTCTCGCGGCTTTGGGTTTTCATTACGTAAGTAGTGCTCGATGGCTGCGGGGTTTTCCTCTGCCATTTCGAGGAACCAGTCGTTACTGGAGAATAAAAAGTTTTTCAGGTCGGTTGCCATTTCTTCTATCCGTAACCGAATAATACACCATCGTGCCAAAAACTGCAAGATTAAGTTTGGCTGAATACACCTTTTTGTTTGAAATTGTACGAATAAGGTGCTACAATGTTTTTGGAGATTTAAGGAGCAATAAATGAAAAGAGTAATTCTTATTTTCACGTGTCTTTTTTCTGCAGTTCTCTCTCAGGCAAGGATAATCACTGTTGACGATGATGACCCTGCGGACTTTAACAACATCCAGGCTGCCATCGATGATGCCAATGATGGTGATATAATTCTTGTCGCTGATGGCAACTATACAGGAGATGGCAATCGCGACATCAATTTTTGGGGTAAGGCGATCACGCTACGCAGCGAGAATGGTCCCGAAAAATGTATTATTGACTGCCAGGGCAGCGAGGCTCAACCGCATCAAGGATTTCTTTTTCTTCATAATGGAGAAGATTCTAACTCAGTCTTGGATGGCTTTACCATTAGAAATGGATATCATCCAGTGAGTGGCGGTGGAATTGTGTGCAGTTCAGTAAGTCCTACAATCCGAAATTGTATCATCACCAATAACCGGGCCGGGGATGACGGTGGCGGAATTATGTGCCATGTAGCAAGCCCTACAATCCTTAATTGCATCATAACCAAGAACATTGCCGAGGTTTGGGAGGGCGGCGGAATCCGGTGCCGCGGCTGCACAGGTGCAATTTTAGATAACTGCCTTATCACGGAAAACTCTGCCAGATTCGGAGGTGGAATTGGTTCTTCCGGCGACAATTTTACTGGCTTCGGTGACATAATAGTGACCAACTGCACGTTTTCTGCCAATAGCGCCAAATACGGTGGTGCTATTCATGTCCGCGACGGAAGTAAACCATCTATGCTCAATTGCATCCTCTGGGGTGATACCGCTATGTATGGCCCCGAGATTGCACTGGGAGGTTCCTTCCCTGTACCATTTCTCTATGTTAGCTTTAGCGACGTACAGGGAGGAGAAGCCAATGTTTGTTGTTATGGTGATTTGTATTGGGGACTCGGTAATATCGAGGCTGACCCGTGCTTTGCAGACCCATGTGATGGCGATTTTCATTTGAAATCCCAAGCAGGCAGATGGGATGCAACCGAAGGACGATGGATGAAGGACGAAGTGACGAGTCCCTGTATCGATGCAGGAGACCCGAGCAGCCCCATCGGTTATGAGCCATTTCCTAATGGCGGAATTATCAATATGGGCGCTTATGGTGGCACAGCGGAGGCAAGCAAGTCATATTTCGGTGAGCCGGTCTGCGAAACCATCGTCGCGGGGGATATAAACGGCGATTGCAAAGTCGATTTTAAGGACTTTGCATTTATGGCGTTTCATTGGCTGGAGGAAAAATAAAACAGAGAATATCGAATATCGAATTTCGAATGTTGAATGGAGATTGCCACACCAGCCTATGGCTTGTTCGCAATGACAGCGGCGGGAATTTAGAATGTCGAATTGAGATTTCCGATTTTCGATTGTCGATTTGTGATTTTCGATTTGCGAGTTTGTTCATAGTTCATTGTTCGTAGTTCATTGTTTCCGCCTTTGGCGGACTTTTAGAATCAATTATCGATTATTGATGATTGATTATGTGAGATTGCTTCGTCACTTCGTTCCTCGCAATGACAGGTCTCGTTATTTAATTGCGGAGTGGTAGGATTGGAGGGACCTTACGGAGCTATCGCCGGTTCGTGCGGCGGCGATGCCTTTTACGGCAGCGGCGGCAGCGGCTGTTGTCGTGATGTAGGGTATTTTGTAAGTAATAGCCGCTTTGCGGATGTAGGAGTCATCGTATTTACCCATTTTGCCGACAGGGGTATTGATAATAAGCTGAATTTCACTGTTTTTGATGGCATCGATGATGTTAGGTCTGCCTTCGTGCATCTTGAAGATTCGCTCGGCTTTGATACCTTTCTCTATCAGGAGGCGGTAGGTTCCGTTTGTGGCCTTGATTTTGAAGCCAAGCTTTTGAAATTCTTTTGCGATTGGCGGAATGGCGGCCTTGTCATAATCGGTTACGGTTATGAGAACGGTGCCGCGGGAGGGAAGCGTTTGGTTTGCGGCCTGTTCGGCTTTGAAGAAGGCCAGTGGGAAGGAGTCGGCCATACCGAGGACTTCGCCAGTCGAGCGCATCTCCGGTCCGAGGATGGGGTCAACCTCAGGGAACATATTGAAGGGGAAGACGGCTTCCTTTACGCCGAAGTGTGGGATGGTGCGCTGCTTTATATTGAGGTCGGCCAGTTTCCTGCCGAGCATAAGCTGGACGGCGATGCGGACCATATTGATGTTGCAGACCTTCGAGACCAGCGGCACGGTGCGCGAGGCACGCGGGTTGGCTTCGAGGATATAGACGATGTCATTAGCTATGGCATACTGGATGTTGATAAGGCCGACTACGTTTAGCTGTGTTGCAATTTTTTTGGTGTATTCGTAGATAGTGTCGAGGTGCTTTTTGGGTATGCTGACGGGTGGAAGAACGCAGGCGGAGTCGCCGGAGTGGATGCCGGCCAGCTCGATGTGCTCCATAACGGCGGGGATGAAGGCATCTGTGCCATCGGAAATGGCGTCGGCCTCAGTCTCCAGAGCATTTTCAAGGAACTTGTCAATCAGAATTGGTCTTTCAGGAGTTACCTCAACAGCAACAGCGACGTAGTGTCGCAGCATCTCTTCATCGTGGACTACCTCCATAGCACGTCCGCCGAGGACATAGGAGGGTCTTACCATTAGGGGGTAGCCGATTTGCCCAGCGATGACAAGTGCTTCCTCGGGACTGCTTGCCATACCGGACTTCGGTTGCGGTATGCCGAACCGGTCGCATACCTTTCGGAAACGGTCGCGGTCCTCGGCTAAGTCTATTGTTTCGGGCGATGTGCCGATGATGCGGACGCCGGCCTGAGCCAGCTCGCTGGCGATGTTGAGCGGCGTCTGGCCTCCGAACTGGACGATGACGCCTTCGGGCTTTTCCTTTTCGTAAATGCTCAATACGTCTTCAACGGTGAGCGGCTCAAAATAAAGCTTATCGGAGGTGTCGTAATCTGTTGAGACTGTTTCGGGGTTGCAGTTGACCATAATTGATTCGTAGCCCTCGTCGCGGAGAGTAAAGGCGGCGTGGACGCAGCAGTAGTCGAACTCGATGCCCTGGCCGATGCGGTTAGGGCCGCCGCCCAGGACCATTATCTTGCGTTTTTTGCTGGTTTTGACCTTGTCGGGGGCATTGTAGGTGGAGTAATAGTAGGCGGCGTTTTCAACTCCGCTGACGGGGACTGCATCCCATCCTTCGACAATGCCGAGCGAGGTGCGGCGCTGACGGATTTGGATTTCCGGGATGCCGAGTATTTTGGCCAGGTATTGGTCGGCGAAGCCGTCTTTTTTGGCCTGGATTAACAATTTGTCGGGCAGCATTTTGCCTTTGTATTTCAGGAGTTTTTCTTCCAGCTCGACAAGCTCGGCCATTTGTTTGATGAAGTAATGTTTTATGCGGGTCTTTTGGTAAAGCGTTTCGATGTCGGCGCCTTTGCGGAGGGCTTCGTACATAACGAACTGCCGCTCACTTGTGGCTGTGTTCAGGAGGTTCAAGAGCTGGTCGAGTGGGAGTTTGTTGAAATTTTTTGCAAAGCCGAGGCCGTAGCGGCTGATTTCGAGAGAGCGGATGGACTTCTGGAATGCCTCTTTGTAAGTTTTGCCGATGCTCATTACCTCGCCGACGGCGCGCATTTGTGTGCCGAGCTTGTCTTCGACTCCTTTGAATTTTTCAAATGCCCAGCGGGCAAACTTGACGACAACGTAATCGCCGGAGGGGGTATATTTGTCGAGGGTGCCTTCTCTCCAGTAAGGTATCTCGTCGAGGGTAACTCCTGCTGCGAGCATAGAGGAGACAAGGGCTATTGGGAAGCCGGTCGCTTTGGAGGCGAGCGCCGATGAGCGAGAGGTTCTCGGATTGATTTCGATTACCACGACCCGGCCGGTGTCCGGGTCGTGGGCGAACTGGATGTTGGTTCCGCCTATGACCTCAATGGCATCGACAATGTCGTAAGAGAACTTTTGAAGCTGCTGCTGCAATTTGGGGTCGATAGTGAGCATCGGTGCGGTGCAGTATGAATCGCCGGTGTGGATGCCCATCGGGTCAACATTTTCGATGAAGCAGACGGTAATTTTCTGCCCTTTGGAGTCACGGACGACTTCGAGTTCCAGTTCTTCCCAGCCGAGGACGGACTCTTCGACCAGGATTTGGTGGACTATGCTTGCGGCAAGGCCTCGGTGGGCTACTGTGCGCAGTTCCTCGACATTAAAAACTGCACCGCCGCCAGTGCCTCCCAAGCAGTATGCGGGGCGGATGACGACGGGATAACCAAGCCGGTCGGCGGTTTTTTCGGCTTCTTCTACGCTATAGGCAGGAGCGCTTTTTGGCATATCAATGCCCAGCCGATTCATAGTTTCTTTGAATACAACGCGGTCTTCGCCACGCTCAATGGCATCTATATTGACGCCGATGACTTTGACGCCGTATTTTTCGAGGACGCCGGCGCGGGCGAGTTCAGAGGACAAATTGAGGCCGGTCTGGCCGCCGAGGTTTGGCAGAAGGGCGTCCGGCCGCTCTTTTTCGATGATTTTTGTCATCGTCTGGAGGTTAAGCGGCTCGATATAGGTAACGTCAGCCATACCGGGGTCGGTCATAATGGTTGCGGGGTTGGAATTGACCAGCATTATCTGGTAACCGAGCTTTCGAAGGGCTTTGCAAGCCTGTGTGCCGGAGTAGTCAAACTCGCAGGCCTGGCCGATGATGATGGGGCCAGAGCCGATAATCATTACTTTTTTTATATCCGTTCGCTTCGGCATCCGGAGTTCTCCTGTTTTTCTTTAGTGTTTTGGTGAGTGTCCTGGTTCAGGAGCGAATATATTGGGGCGAATTAGACTGCAAAAAACCTGCGCTGTCAAACAATAATCTCCTAATAATCTTTATAAGTCAAGTAGGCGGGTTGATTTTCTAAATGCGTATCCTACCGCTGGCAGAGACGAACCTGCCTAAAGCTATCGAAGATGGTGTTTTTAATGGGCGATGCAGGAATCGGACCTGCGACCCGCTGATTAAGAGTCGCTTCTAATACGCTATTATTTATCCAAAAACGCTGTTTTCTGCTCATATTCACTGTTTTATTATCCATCACAGTCCACGTTTGTCCGTCCTTGTGCATAAAAAAGACAAGCAGCGGTCAAGTTTTTTTCTTAACTTTCATTAGGCGCTTCTCCTGATTTTAGCGGAAGCGTTCTGCACGACCGTCAAGTCCGGCTGCTCGTTGATAATCTTACGCAGCGATTCTCTTACGGTGTGCGTGTAGTAATTCATCGTCAGCGTAATTGACGAATGTCTCGCCAGCGCCATCGCCTCATACGGCTTGACGCCACTTCTTGCAAGGTTCGTAATAAACGAATGTCGCAGGGCGTGGAAGTCTGCCGTCCCTTTGTCGGTCTCATACTCAATCTCCGCCACTTCCAGGTCTCTCTTAATCATTTTTGACGGCTGGTTGGGTATCGCAAAAGCCCTTGTGTTCAGTATCTTGCCTGCAAGGAAAGTTTTTAGCTCCGCCGCCGTCTCTGGTTTCAGGTCGATTACAGCGGTCTTTTTATTCTTGGCGTAAGCGCCCTGCAGAGTAACGATACACTCCGCAAAGTCAAACGAAGCCACCGTCAAAGTCCGTATCTCATTTGCTCTCAGTCCCGTTTGGAGCGCCAGAGTATAAACCAGGCGTCTCTCGCAGCCGGTCAAATTATGGTGAGTCGCTCCGCTCTCCGTAGCTTCCAAAAGTTTGTGCTGCTCGTCCAGCGTGAGCGCTCTGCGCCTGCATCGTTTTTCGGTCTGTGTAACACAGCTTAAATGCTCAAGCGGGTTTGTCGTGGCGCGCTGCTCTTTGCACAACCACTTGCAGAACTGCTTACAGCTTTTCAGGTAATAATTGAAACTCCTCTGGCCGATACCATTTTCGCTCCGCAAATCAGCCAAAAAAGTATAGACCTTGTTGGCATCAATATCGCTCCATACTTTGAATCCGCACTTTGTGAAAATAAGCTCGACTGCCGTCTTAATCTGGTCGGCATATCCCTTGCCGTTTCCTTTTGCCAGTAAAGCCCCGCGAAAGTCGTCAAGGTGCTGAGCCAGGGTTTTGCCTAAATGGTTCGATATTCTCTGATTGTCAATCAGGCCAAACTTGATAAGTTTTTCTCTCATATTCTCCCGCAGATTTTCAATCCACTTTTGCAAGTCAGGACTAAGGATTCCACCGGACGACAAAAGCTCCTCGATTTTCTCCGCCGCTTTTTCGGTTGCTCTCTTGTTGCTGAACGCAGGGAGTCTGCGTCTGATTCGCCGGTTGTCTGTGAAGGTCAGATACCAGTGTCGGCACTTCCTAACCGCTCCGCTTTGCTTGTCTCGATAGGTGGGTTTGTAGATTTTCATAATATGTCCCTTTCAAAAAGCGGTCGGGGTTTAATGACGCACTACAAGAGGCGCGGTCGTCCTTGCGGATAGACCTTCCCCGACCATAGATTGTTGGATTAAAAAACAGATTTGGTCTTGTAGTTTTCATAGCTACAATTCTACTGCGATTATTTTTCCGGTCAAGCACAAAAACCAGATTTTCTAAATAATTTTATCTCCACGTTGCGCAGGCTGCCTGAAGTCAATCGAGTCGGTGCTAAACTACCCCACTTCCAGTTTTTACCGAGAAACTTTAGAATGGTATCACGACCAATACCCATTCCTTTGGCTGTTTCAAACGACCGTTGATTATCAAATAGACCTTTGATAAATTTATCAGAGGTCTCCCACGTTTCATATTTTGCCAGTTCTGCATCCAGAAATTCCTTTGTAGTCGACAAATAATACCCTGATATTTTTATCAGCGTGATTCCAGTCGTCGTATTTCGCCAATTCTGCATCCAGAAATTCCTTTGCCGCAAGCACAGTCTCGTTGATAACGGCAGGGCTTGTCGTCCCAGGCGTTGTCTCAAGTGGCTCATTAAGGGGGTCTTGCGCCTCTACGGCCTGCAAAGCAGCGTCAAAGGTAGTCTGGTTAGGGTTAGGGGGTGTTTGGCCATCCTGAGCTGGTTTGCTGCGTTTATTCTTTATCATTTTTCACCTTGCCTTTTTTGGTCGGGTCGGTTCAGGCAAAACTGGCAAAGGCAGGTGAGCCACAAAACCAGTCCTGCCTGAACCGCTTGACCGGAGCTACCGGTTCCCGAAATGCCAGACAGACCCTTATATCAGTGAGACGAAATGGAATGTTCGACTCGACAAACTCGTGTATCGAAAAAGCCAGCATTTTGGCCATAAAGCCGTCGACAAATTTTTTGAGCGCCAAGACATAAATCCTCAAAAGCAGCCAGGTGGCTGGTGTAAAGATTCAAATCCCGAACCTCTTCCGCGTCCGCTCCCGCGTCTCGAAGTTCAATGAGCCTTCGGTATCTGTCCGAATTCATCAATCGGTTGTGCCTGTCGGCCGCGCGCGCCAACCTCGGCGTCCCCGAATCCTTAATGTCCCGAAGCTGCATTCGTGCCCGATTTAGTTTTGGTGTTGGTATAAACATTTTGAATCTCCTTATTTCCGTCCTGAATATAACCTCTGTCGCTGGATAAGCCGGATAAGTGGCAATCGAAACGTCAAACAAATCAACGTCCAAAAGCTC
>Ga0315294_10007192_pt1 | contig 12207 bp, 10 predicted proteins | sample YL17G13_40_MG_FD_203626 | JGI IMG/M metagenome (GOLD analysis project Ga0315294, IMG submission 203626) | Sediment microbial communities from Yellowstone Lake, YNP, Wyoming, USA - YL17G13_40 | ecosystem: Environmental > Aquatic > Freshwater > Lake > Sediment | place: USA: Wyoming | collected...
CCAGAGCGTTCTCAGATCAAATGAAATAGTTTGGCAAAGATTTCTAGCATTAAGTGGACTCAGAAAGAATGAAGCCATAACATCATTCGACAAGATGATCGAACTCTCGAAAGAGAACAATCTAGACAGCTATCTGAATAGGGAAATTGGAATTCTAGAGCACTTCAGATTCAAGGAGCTGTTCCTGAGAGGGACAAAGAACGTTTACATTTCTATACTTCCTCAATCTCTGATTTCAGAAATACAGCAGAGTACTCCAATAACCTATGAACAAGTAAGGAAAAGACTGTTAAAGAATGGTTTGAAATGCAGGTTCGTTGAATTGAGAGATTATTATGCTACCTTCATGGTTAGACATGGACTGATAAAAGAAGAAGTGGACCTACTGCAAGGAAGAATACCACCATCAATATTTCTAAGACACTACTGGAGCCCCAGTTTCAAAGAACTGAGCGAAAGAACTCTGAAAGCCGTTAGTAGTCTGATGGATTCCTTTTCCACAATACGTCCAATTGAAAGCAGGAGGGATTGAATGTGACTGGAAAGCGAAAGAAGAAAAGATGCCTTATTTGCGATGCGGAACTTGATGAGGATGAAGACATATGCCCGGAATGTGGAAGCTACATTGAGGAACCTTGCTATGATGCAATGGATGATGAAGATGAAGAGTAGATTGCCGTGTGGTCGATCGATTTTGGAGGCGCGTGCGCAAACAGTTTCTAAACATGGTGGACTTATGATTAATCGTGTGCGCCTGAAACTTTATACACTCTTTGGATTAATATCATAGGTTTATATGTGCCAAAATCCGAGAGATTTCGATGATTGGTACAAGAGCCATCCTCATTATTACAGCGTTCCTTCTGACGGTCTGATTAAATGTCTGAAGGACTACGCTATTGGTCCATGCAAAACACTTGATGTAGGTTGTGGACAAGGAAGAAATGCGTTATGGCTTGCTTCGAAAGGGTTTCAAGTAGCTGCCATAGACAATTCCCATTTTGCTATCCAAGCCCTCAAAAAAGCTGCAAATGCCCAGCGACTGAGAATCGATGCGCGTCTAACAGACATTCGTTCGTTTGATTTCGGGGTTGGGCTATTCGACCTGATAGTGATTCAAACCACTTTGAACCATCTGGACCTTGATTATATCCCTGTCTGCTGTGAGAAAATCGTAGAATCATTAGCACTTCAAGGAGTGATATACTGTGTTGTTTTCACAACCGAGGACCCAGGCTTCAAGGCGCATTCTGAAATAGCAAGTGAATGCGCTAATATGGTGAAGCACTATTTTTCATCGGGAGAACTGAGACGCCTTTTTTCGAAGCTTGAAATTCTGGAGTACAAAGAATACACAAAAGCCGACAATACCCATGGTCCTATGCATTTCCATGGAAAGGCTAAACTGATTGGGAGAAAAACATGAGTAGACCTATACTCGCAGTTTCGAGCTGGGTATGTAAATATCCTGATGATCTGCTCGAAATTGTCAAGCAAACTGAGTTCCGAGCAATTGAATGGGATCTTGACTATATTCCGGTTCCGCTTTCATCGCATAGGCGCCATCAGTTAAGGGAAGGGTTACAAAGGCTAGAAATCTCTCTTCGATATCACCTTCCTCATTCAACTTGTGATGTCGGGAGCAAAAACTCAAAAGTTCGTGAAGTATCTGAAAAGTATCTCCAACTCAACTTAGAATTAATAGCAGGATTAGGCGCAGGTTATGCAGTTTTGCATTTTGCTCAATATGAGAAAAAAGAAATACCCCCTCTTACGTCTCTGGTTTCAACAATCGAAACGGCCTCAAAATATGGTATCACGATCGCGATTGAAAATCTTCCATTCGGCCCAACTTCATGTCCAAAATCACTGAAACGAATTGTCTCAGAGTCTGGAGTTGAAGTGGCTCTCGACGTGGGCCATGCAACAAAAGTCAATGCTCTGCCAGATTTCCTAAACCTATTGTCCTCGAAAATCACCCATATTCATTTCTATGGATCTGAAGATAATTTCTACAATCATAAACCTTTTCTTTCCGATACTGATGCCCTCAAAACCGCGGATTTGTTACGGAGAGAAACCCAAGCTGAATGGTGGACATTTGAAATGGGCACATTGAGCGACTGTGTCCATCTTTTGGGCATTCTCAGAAAGGAAAATCGACGGAGAAAGTGCTAGGAGAGCTGTGTAAAAGTCGACTTTCTCATAGCTTTCCAACACCCTTCAAAAGGGCTTTGGCGTATTCAATTCCAGAATGACCAGGGTTCTTTTTCAAGTTTTCTTTCATTAGTGCAATTTCTTCTTCCATGAGCACCCCGCCCCTGACAGTTGGAACTTTCCCTCCTTTCTCAGAAATGTAAGGTAAGTACCGTGTTCCGCCGTCAGGTTTTGCAGGCATGGCGAATACGATCTCATCTACTTCGCACTGCATAGCGGCACCGATGCACATGAGACAAGGTTCTAACGTTGTATAGATTACCACTGGACGTTCTTTAGAGAAAACCTCCCATTTAGCTTTCTTCAATGCCTGTAATTCTCCGTGAGCAGTGATAGATTCTTGTCTCTTGACCGAGGTTTGACCCCGAGCAAGTTCCTTGTTACCAGCTATCAAAACAGACCCAATCGGATGCTCTCCTTCTTCCATTGCCTTCCTGGCTTCTTCCAGAGCTTTTTTCATCCAATACTCGTCCTTTTCCTTTTGGCTCATCTTCTCCAAGGTCTTGTTCGGATGGCTTGACGTCTTCTCAACCTCCTATTCTGAGTTAACGTACTTCCTTTAAATGTAGGAGTATTTATCTTTGCCCTTCTTCGCCTTCAGTCGCTTTTCCTTCAGTTTTTCCATTTTCTCAAACAAGTAAGATGACAAAATTCCAACAATGATGCTCAGGATAGTACCTCCTATGATAGTCTGTTGCCATCCTTCGGAAAGGCTATTCCACCAAGCAGACAGTGCATCATAAGCATGAATAATATATAAAAACTCAAGCAGAGAAATGATGGAGGTCGCAAACAAGGCAAGTTTCACATTTCTTGATGATATGTGGTCATATTTATGAAACAAGTTTTCAAAATACTGTTCTTGAGCAAAATCGAGGACTCCAATAGCTTCTGAAGTTGACCATGTACTAATGGAAGTATCCTTTTGAAATGCATCGCATAAATACCAGCGTCCATCGGAATCCTCCTGTGATGTGAGGAAAAACTCTATCAGATCACGGGTCTCCTTCCCGTGATACTTGCATCTTACTAACGCTTCCAGAACATCTGCTGGTGTATTCGAATGGAAGAAAACTTGCCCTGGTGCGCCTTTAGTCGTATAAGATTCGATATCTATCCTCCAATCATCTCGAGAATCCAAAATTAGCGCTAGGCCTTTTCTCACCAATGGGTCATCGTGTTCGAATTTGCCACTTTGCAGTAGAATAGAAATAACTCGTGCAGTATTCGCGGGATCACTCGGGGTCCCTTCTTTTCCACCCCAGCCATTATCCTTGTTTACTATCTGTACTAAATAATCTATGGCGTGTCTAACATCCTTAGAATTATTGTAGCTAAAGCCAAGGGCGAAAAATCCTTTTAGAACGTAATATGTGGATATTACCCTAGTCTCTTTCCCACTCTCCTTTTCAGGCTCAACTCCCCACCCTCCTTTAGGATTAGCATTCTTGCGCGTCCAATCAAGTGCTTCGGCTTTTGCCTTTTTGCATTTCCGAACTAGTTCTTCATTTTCACAGAATACATCTTCTGCACAGGAGAGAGCTACCAGCACATGACCGGTAGCCATAGAAGACACATAATCCCGTTCGGGAGTCATAGCCCATCCTTTACCAGAAATTTGATTTTTCAGCAAGAACTCGACCATTTTTTCTAGATCAGCAATTCGGTTTTTTGGCAAATACACGCTTCGTAGAAGTATATCCACAGCTTCGGCCGTTGTCCAACAACCACTCTCGTCACCAAGATTCGTGGAGGGAATACCTTCGTCATCGTTTCTGTGTGAAAGCAAGAAGAGAATCCCACCCGATATCTGCTTCTGGAAAGGCATACTTGTTCATTGGAGGCTTTCGCAAAAAAGGTTTTCTGATAAGGGAAATTCGTGAATGGTAAGCATGCGTGGTCTTAGGCTCGCAATAGGTCAAATTTCCCTCATCTTAAAGCTCATGATCAATGAGGAGAAGCGAGACTCATGTTGAAGCGGCCATGAGCAAATTGATCTAGGAACAATTGTGTGTCCTAGGTTTGGCATTCATAAGATTCTTCAATTGCCTGAACGAGACCTCAATCTGGGCAAAAGCATCGTGTTGATGTATGCTCTCTTCACTTACCAAGAGTATCCTAATTGTCGACTCTGGATCCATTTTCTCGCCTAGAGACTCGTAGACGCCTTCTGCTATTTCCCGGCAAGCATCCTCAACGAAAGTGGGATTGAGATGCGCTTTGTAAACTAGCTCTAATTCATCCTCCCTTTTCAGAACACTATAGATCTGATTGAGCTTGGCGTGAACTATTTTGGCTATGTCCCTAAAATCTATGTCGACTTTGGGGGGCAGCTCTATGAAGATTGAGGCGTATCCTCTCTGATTATGAGAAGGCATTGGAATTAGGTCACAGATCTTGTTCACCAAACCTTGATCGAGTTTTTCACTTGAGAGCACCGAATTGACGCGAGATTTAATCAGTTCTTGAGCACAGGGACATACGAGGAAAACAGGAACTGTCACTCCGATTTCGCAATGAGAAATACTTCCGTCGAAAGTGACTCTTGCTTGTATTTTCAGCGTTTCCTGAGATGGCAAGTGACTTGCTGGGGCATACTTGTCTATCGTCATCTCCCCAGAAACTTCAGCAATGGCTTGAGTCAAACCGACATCGCTTAGAGTGACAAATGCCGATCTGGCCAAGTCCCGTGCAAAATCCTCTAGAGATGGGTGTGTTTCCCTTACATGCTTGCCAACGGCCTCAACCAACCTGGACATATGAGTGCCCTTAACTGAAGCAGGCATATCAGTGCAGACTGATATGTTGCAGTAAACGTCCGTATCGGGATCTTCTCCAGCCTTGACAAGATATTTGTTGTGAAAGTGAACGAGGCGCTTTTCACCAATTATGCCGACCTTCTGGATCGGGAGTTCAACCTTTGGTCTTCGTTCCTTCTGTATATCTGGAAGCCTCATAAGCAACGCGCTCACATTGTAGCTGTTTTTGGCAAAAATAAAGCTTTGTATCATCGATTCAATCGATGTTATGATCTCTCTCCTCAAGCTTCTTTATGATCCAACCCGACATGTAGTCCGAGAATTGAGAGACCATTATGCTACGTTCATGGTTAGAAACGGATTAATAAAAGAAGAAGTGGACCTTCTACAAGGAAGAATACCGCCATCAATATTCTTGAGACACTACTGGAGCCTATCACTAAGAGAATTGAAAGACAGGACACCCAAAGCAATCACGGAGTTGGAAGAAACCCTCAACTAAATCGATCGATTTAGTTGTGTCAAAAGAAACATTCTCGAATTTGTTACGGCGTAGTTCTCATTGTGTCAAAGGGTGGGGCAATGATAGGGTCTTCCAGTTGTGTTGCATCCGATACCCACAGCTGGCAAGAACAGGTATTTTGATGCGACTAGAAGACGATTCCACAAAGCATTAATATGCCGTCACCGAGAAGATCGATGCACTCTCTAAGAGAGGAAAAGGAGAAAGAAGAATGAAAAGAACTGCGGGATTATTGATGATTAGTCTTGTCGTTTTCGCAACATTTTCGGCACTGGTCCAGAACGTCCACGGATGGTCATCGTTTGTGACGCTCAATAGTCATGCAGAAATGACTCGAGATACATTTGATGGGCTTGGATGGGTGAATGATGAGATAGGTAATATCCCAGATTACGCCTCTGAGGAGGAGTATACATGGTATGCTCATCGAGTTGAAGAGCGCCAAGAAGACTTCCTCTTGTACTATTGTGGAAGATGCGGCACGTGTAAAGAATGCACCCAAGGTTCACTGGGAGGCGCAGAACTCGGAGCAAAAAGCAACATTGCCACAGCGAGAATGTATTATGAGGGTGGGAACGTTGCTGAAGGTCGAAAGTACTTAGGGTATGCTATTCATTTTATCCAAGATTCTGTCTGTCCAGCACATGTATTTCCATTTGAGCTGAATCTAGTTCAAAGCCATTTTGAGTGGCACGCAGCATTCTACTATGGCTCCAGAGATTGGTCATCGCGAATAGAAACTGCACCAATCACACCAATTATCAGCTCCGAGGATTTACGTGCAAAAATAGTACAAGCAGCTGAGATGGTACTTGATCTACCTTGTAGCTATAGACGAGCGGATGGGGCAAACATACGGGATGAAAGAATAGGTGACGTTCCTTTGAATGGATGGAGAATGTCTGAAGACGACATCGGCCTATGTATGGCAAAAGCAGCAAGCTTAGTGAAAGGTGCAGTAGTATGGGCTACGGCTTTGCAGAAGGGAGTGGTCAGAAATAATGTCCCAATGGGCCTAGCAAAAATTGATTTCGAAGAGGGAACAGAAGGAGCAGTCATTAAGAGCACTATTGCTGGTCTCAAGTTCACGACAACCCTAGGATATGATTGGCTCTATTGTGATATCAGAACCGGGCATTACAACGCTCGGTCACTTACTGATCCAAGCGTGAATTTTGGTGACTATGTAGTCAATGGGTATTTTGCTGCTTGGTTGGGAGTTTCTGCTGGCCAAGGACGAATTGACTTCATTCTTGGTCCTGCAAGCTACTTCAGCGTTCTAACGAGTACTTACTCCGGACTTTGCCTCGAGGCCTATGACTCGAATGATGATCTGATCGCGACCAGCGGCTGGGCCGGAGGCAACCTATATACTTATGCCTTTACAAGACTGACAGTGACTGCAGAAGGCATTGCCTACGTTCTCGTCCACGATACAGGAAACTACTGGGAAATTGACGATATAGTCACTGACGCGCCCTCCTGGGGTTCCAGAATCTCTTCAGAAAACATCAAAAAGATACCTCAAAGATTCGAAATGAACCTAATCGAAGGAAGCTGGACTACACCCGACTCAATAATAGAAATAGACATATATGACATAAACATGCGAACGCCAGAGCAGCTTACGGAACTAGCACCTCAAGCTACCGATACTCGAGTAGCAAACTTTCCTGTTGTCTTGGATGATATGAATGATGACGAGAGAATCTCCCCTGAGGAAATACTTCAGAACATATTGAAAAAGATCCCAGAAGCGATGCTAAAAGAATTTATCAAGTACATCACTCAACAAATCTACAATTTGAACCTTGAGCTTCCCTCGCCCGACTATGGTCAAAATCTCCTAACTCAGATCTTCGACTTCGGTTCAACGGTTGTGGTACCAACCGTCGAAACATACGGACCCTACGTAATAGCAATCTTGGTCCTACCCGTTGCGATTTCCAGTGGATTCTCGACTTTTGGTCTTGGGGGGTATCAGGCAACCATAACAGGCATCTATGTTCCCACTAACGCTCTTCTGGGGACTACGGGAGATGTCACTACAACAATGTATAGCCATGGCGACCTTGTCATCATTAACTCAGAAGGGGAAGTCCTCTGCAAGGAATTCAGCCAAATACTTGGAGGAACGTACATCGAGGTTGATCTCAATGGGGACGGTTCACCAGATGATGTTGCTGTACTTCCAGCCACAACTGAATGCTACACGGTCAATATTGTTCCAGATGCTGACGCAAGTCCGGACGACACTTTCACATTGACTATGGCACATCTTGGCATATACTTTGACCTAGTTAGAGATCTACACTTCTCAGACGTACCTGAACATGGTTACGGCCTTCAGGCGTCAATGCCCCCAACTGACAGCACGCCTCCGACCATCAACGTCCAGATACCAGCTGTGGGGCAGGTGGTTCAAGACGGAATCGGTCTTACAGCTTTGGTCTCAGACCCAAGCGGGGTTGAATGGGTAACGTTCTCAATACGTGAAGACGATGGAGAACAAGGAACCATAATTGGCCCGAAGTTTGAGTCGATGCCTGCGACGCAAATAGATGATGACACATGGCAAATACCAGACTTCAACACTTATCAGCCCCTGCTTCCTGATGGAGACTATCTACTGATTGCAAGGGCAAGCGATGCGCTTGGCAACGAAGGATTTGTCACAGTTAGGTTTAGCATCCGCAACTGGGCGGTGTTGGAACTTTTGCCATCTACCCCGAACAGCAAAGCCGGAAGAACAATGCCAATCAAATTCTCCATCAGGGTTGCTGCCTCGGTGGATCCGAATCAGCCCTTCGTCTACAATGAAGAACTAACGATCAAAATCTACAAGAAAGCTTCCCCAAGCAATATTCTGCTCCGAACTTCCACATTCGGAACAGCCTCAACAGACTATTGGATTGACCTAGTCAGCGAGAAGTACCATACAAACTTCAAAACCCTCAGCACACCAGCAACATACTTAGTAGAGATCTACAGAAGAAACATGCTAATAGCCAGCTTCGAATTCAAGACAGTCAAGTAGCGTGAGTAAAGCTATCCCTTTTTTTTCTTATTTTCTCATTGTGATAAGAGAGGCTTCAGGAACACGCTTGATCGTAGCGCACTCTCTAATTGGCGAGCCGTGTGAATTAATAGAAGCGTAGCAAGTAATACTACACCGTAGCTCGTAAATGAACGTGATATTAATGTCCCGAAAGATTTGGGCAATCATAACCTATGATGAGAGGCAATGGCGAGAAGATGCCGCAGAGACTTGGAAAGAAGACGGCGTGGCAGCTATAGGGTGGTCTAGAGCAGGCGATTTAAGAAAGAACAAAAACTTACATCACCTATCTCAGAAGGTAGGGGGCAGAGGGCCATCCTCCCTCAAGGCTTTCTTCAAAGAAGTGAGAAAGAATGACCTGGTTCTCGCCTATGCAGGGGATAACATCATAGCGTACGTTGGAGAAGTAGATGGTCCGTACAAGTACGAAAGGAAGAACAAAGTTGGAAGGAACACTGATGACGGATTCGGATATGCTCACCAAAGACGTGTGAAGTGGTGGTCCTCTCCTCATTATTTCAGTCGTAGGAAACTTCCGATGGAGATTGCCCAGCAGTTGGGTATAACAGGCTGCACCATCAAGGAAATAGATCCGGGTACGTATGGCTTTGAGGGTTTCAGGAATTTTCTAGAAAGTAATGCAGAAACTTTGAGCGATTCCGGTTTTGAGATAAATGAGGATACCGTAAAAGCAGGTATCAGAAAGTACTTACGTACTTATGCAGACATGCTCGAAAATGGTCTGAAGATTACCAATGCAGAGAGTGGAGTTCCAGACAGAATGCGACCAGACTTCAAAGCAAGAGACGCAAATGGGAATCTAGTGCTAATTGAATGCAAGGGAACCGCAGACGAAGACGCTGTTTGGCAGGCCATAGAATACAGAAACAAGTTCAAGAAAGAAAAAGGAACTCGCGCCCTCCTCGTAGCCTTTAAGACAACAAACGCATGTAGGAAATTGGCCCATCAGCACGATGTGGAGCTTTTCGAATGCGATTTGACTTTCAGCAGAGTCTAGCTGATTGAGGAGAGATCATGGACTCATTGACCAAGTATTGGTCAGATGTAAAGCCACATTTCAGGTTCTTGAAGGAAGTCCTGCAGCAAACGCCCAGAACAGATGTCGAAAAGATGATCGGGAGCAAACTTGCAAGAGAAGTGTTTGATCCGTTCATGATAAACGAATCTGCCGAGTTCTTGCGCCTTTCTATCATAAACCTTCTGGGCTACAAGCATGTGATTTGTGGGAAATATCTCGCTTGGGGAAAAGTGACGTTGTACTACAGCGAGTTTTACATCATTAATTGCCTTCTTAGGCTGAAGGGTTTCGCCTTGGTTCATCTAGACTTCCTTGACGATGATCCACTTGTAATAAGGATCGATAGAACCAAGGACAATCGTGGCTATGGAGTGCAAAAGTGCGGTGCTAGTGGGCATGCTATAGCCTGGAAGAGATTTTCCGAACTGTACCCGGATCTGTTTGGAAGCTCTAAGGAGTTGAAGAAGTTGATTAAGAACTACTGGCAATTCTCAATGGAAGAAAGAGCTGATTGGTGCTATGATCTGAAATATGCCTCACAGACCACTGGCAAATACGCTTTGATTGAAGCTGAGGATAGGTGTAAGCACAACTTTCTGGATCCTGATTTCGGGGTTTCCTCTACGGCTGGAGAGGGTGAGTACTATGAAAACCTGATGTCGAGCCTTGGATTCGAAGAGGCAGGAACCGGGGATTATCAAAAGCATGCAATTAACTGTCTTGCAGCGATCGGGAAAAACTCGGAGCATAGAGCATGGTACTGTTCATTTTTCGAGAGCATATTGAAGGATCTGCGAGTGCTTAGCTCTTCGGAGAAGACAAAAAATGAGATAGCCAAATGGGTTGAAGGCGCTATCACTCAACTTAAGCAGTGAACATGCACAATGGCAATAGCTTTCTCCTGACAAGATGCGGCGCTTATTTGGCATCTCCGAAATGCTCTTTAGAACTTCCTGAAATGCCAATGCAGTTCTCAGGTATGTTGGCCTATTCTAGTTCAACAAAATACTTTATGCAGAACTGCATCTATTGGGAATGAGAGTCTTGGATCGAAGCTAAGCCTGTGAACCACATGTCTGAATCCATTGAAGAGATGTTGGAAAGAGCTGTTAGAATGGTGTTAAGGAACGATTTGTTTCTACTGGTTAACGACTCAGATGAATGGGCGATCTCGCACAAACTCGCAGAGTATCTGCAAAAAGAGTTCCCTGACTGGCACGTAGATGTTGAATATAATAGGGACAAGGATCAAGTGAAAATGCTAGATGAGGAAAGGGTCCGACCGGATATAGTTATCCACATCAGAAATACTGACAACAACCTGCTTGTAATTGAAGTCAAGAAATCCAACAATCTTGAGGGCGTAGAATCGGACGTGAAGAGACTGAAGAGATTTACTTCACCTGAGGGGAAATATAAATACCAGTTTGGACTGCTCGCCGTCTTCAACGTTGGCAACGAGTATCAGAAGTCGCCTATCCTCGAATACTACGAAAAGGGTGAAAAGAAGAAGTAGCTGGATGACGAGTGTTAGATTTTGACAGACAGGGCATCAAAGGCCACTAAATATCTATTTCCGCAAGTTCATAAGCTTATGTTTCATTGTATTCTCACGTTCTGCAATAAACCCGTCATAGTCGTCATTCTTCATGCATTCCAAGGCTTTACTGGAAATCAGGTGCTTCTCCATCAAGGCGATCAATCTAGTCTCATCTCCATCTAGCTTATGCATGACCTTCTGAAGGTATTGCGATGGTCTACTATTCAGAATATCCAGGTTTGTCTTGTCTAGAAGCAGAGTCCTGTTCAAGATGGAATCATGCGTGCTGTCGAAGTACTTCGTTTTTTCGGGCGGATAATCCTTGGCCTTTGTAGGAAAAATGTGATGGTCGTCAATATTCTCCTCTTTGAAGCTCCCTGTATCTAATGTGCGAGTAGTGTAAAAATCCTCAGCTTTGTTTAACGCTATCGAACATAAAAGGCAATTGTAGATCGTTGATCCCTTCTTGTATTCTCTTAGGTCTAGGCCATTTACGAATTCCTCGTTGACTTTCGCTATCCTGTGAATTGCTGAGATGTCCCTTTTCTTGAACCAATCTGCTATGTCTCTATAGTCCTCGGACATGATGGAGTCGGAAGAACCGCTGTAGTCCTTAGATATTACGGCAGACCAGTACCATCTGTAGAGCATCTTGTCAAATTCATCCTCGGGTATGATACTCTTGTACGTTTCTTCATAAGACAACATCGCGGCTCCCATAACGGGAATTGTGGTTGTGTTTGGAATGAAATCGGTTTTCACTGCACCAAAATCGTTTTTACCCACATTCATAATTCTTTCCAGAGCACGTCCTGAATAACTGCATGCGTCGTTCCAGAGCTCTACGAACTCGTCCTTTGATTGGACGAGCACAGTCTCCATGATTTTGCCGCCTTCTTTCTTTTTGACTTTTTTACCTGGAATGAGGTAGAACACGTATTTAGATGAGCAATAGCCTTGCTTCCAGAGCGAAATCAGCTTTAGCAAGTATTCATTCGCGCTGGTATCCGTCCTTTTCAGTTTGTCATTATCAAGTTCTTCCCAGTCTTTTCTCAGCGCTACACCTTTAGG
>Ga0315294_10007194_pt1 | contig 12205 bp, 10 predicted proteins | sample YL17G13_40_MG_FD_203626 | JGI IMG/M metagenome (GOLD analysis project Ga0315294, IMG submission 203626) | Sediment microbial communities from Yellowstone Lake, YNP, Wyoming, USA - YL17G13_40 | ecosystem: Environmental > Aquatic > Freshwater > Lake > Sediment | place: USA: Wyoming | collected...
CGGCACGTATGAGAAGATGCGGCTTACCGGAACGGTGCTGCCGGGCAAAACCTCCGTCCTTACCCGGCTCCAGCTCCTCGGGTCGAAGTCCGGGCCAGACAATTCCGACATTTCGTTCACGGTCGACGGCATCGATGAAGGATCTATCATCCTGACCGTCCTTGTCAATGACAAGCAGGAACTGTTCAAGCAGGTTACCCTGCGGCCACCGGTTACAGCCACCCAGCCGGTCCCGGACCAGTATATTATTCTCCCAGCCAGCTCCCGGACACCAACGGTTGCAACCCCGCTGCCGGAAGGACCCCAGACATTTTCATCAGTCGACGGGCTAGCTTCCGTGACCGCGACCGGGATATCCTATGCCGGGCTTTTAAAAATCCCGCCAAAGGACGTTCCTCCTGACTGGATCCTCATCTCCAGCGTCTACTCCATTGCACCGGACAGTCTCGTCTTCTCTCCTGCTGCAACCCTCTCGTTTGCCATACCGGTTCCCCCGAATCCCGACACCAGCTACGCGTACTTTATCGGCATGTATAACAACGGGGCATGGGCCATGGTCCCGAGCACAGCGACCGCGACGGCGATTGAGGCACAGATCGAGCGCGCGGACGACTTTGCACTCATGGCATACACGCCGGAGAGCACTATTCCAGCAACCAGTGCCGTGACCGCGCAGGGTACCAAACCTACCGGCACCATGACCCCCGGAGGGGCCCCAAAGGTTGCGTCCGTTGCGCAGGCATCTCCGACTGCAGCGCCAACCAAAGCCCCGCTGAGCTGGTTTGTTGCGGCCGGTGCGCTTGTAACCGGTGCAGGGCTTGTTATCTGGTCCAGCAGAAGAAAATAAATTTAATTTAATTCTCAAAATTTTTGCATCTTTTTTGAATGCTGAACGGGTATCACATTCAACACGTTAAGCATAAAATCAATGCTTGAACTTCTAACCTAGCTCGGTTATTGCATAATTCGCAATATCGTTTTTTTTATCGTTTCGATGAACACGAATGAACTTGTCCTTTACTGAAAAGTTGATGTATTTTGCGGAGAGAGTATACACACTCAAGAGGTCTGCGATTACGATGTACAAGAGCAACGAAATCATTTTCATTGTCGAAGAGTCGCCCGAAGGCGGATATGAATCTCACTCCCTCGGCCATTCAATTTTCACCGAGGCAGACACATTTGAAGAACTGAAAGCCATGATACAGGATGCAGTGTCCTGTCATTTCAACGATGACGAGCGACTCCACGTGACCATTATATAATACTATATTTTATATGATGTCAATATCCAGAGTTTTTCCGGCCGATTTTTCTGAAAACGTATCCTACTATACCCCAAAAACCCCCCTCCCTGGAACACCAGCAAAGGGAAACTTTTTTCCTGTTTTAATTGGTTTTCTCTGCGTTTAAGCGCCAATCCGCAGGTTTTTTTGTGGCGGTGGACAGGCCATCGCATAAAACCTGTCCACCCGGCCTGCACTCAGGGAAACGGAGCCCGTAGCGGGCTTATTTTCAGAGAGGTTTTTTGAACCCAATTGAGGAAACGGACTTAAGAGCAATCCATACACATTGTTGGAGTTGTGAGATCTGGCAATCATGCCAGATCGAGAACGACAAGAATATGTTTGGGTTCTTGGAGTTGTGAGATCTTGCACTCAAGCAAGATCGAGCTGGAGAAGAATCCGTCAGGATTCTTCGATTGCGATCTCTGGGTCGAATCCCTGACAGAACCCAAGAGAAAACCGATGTTTCTTTGAATGGGGCATTTCGCTGTCCCCAAACGTTCACACAGGATGCAATCATTTATTGATACCGGCAAAGAAAAAATGTCAGGGAAGCACAAATGAAAGTTTATCTCGATGCCTGCTGTCTGTGCCGGCTATTTGACAATCACCAGGAACACCGTATCCGGTTGGAAGCAGAAGCTGTTCTTACTATTCTCAAACGCTGCACAACCGGATGGGAGATGATAGAAAGTACGGCCGTCCTGTATGAAATAGGTCTGATCAGCGACATCCGGATAAAGAAACACGCGCGCAGCCTCGTTGCCCGGGCGCATGAGGTCATCCGTGTAGATGACGCAATCCTTTCCCGTGCCGCAGAATTTGAGGTGATCGGACTTATGGGTATGGATGCCATTCATGTTGCCTGTGCGGAGCAAGCAGGGGCAATCCTGCTCACCACGGATAACGAGCTGATAAAGATTATGAAGAGAAATGTCAATAGTACCAGTATAGCAGTGAAAAATCCGCTATACTGGCTGATGGAGGTGGATGGACATGGGACAGACTAAAACGATTGCACAGATCCAGAGTGAAGGGTATGACGCACTTATCAGTGCCCTTGGCCCGGATGATGCAATCCGTTTTATCCGGATTTTCGATCCAGGTCACGGTGATTACACCAAAGAGCGGAAAAAATATTTAAAGAAAAAGAGTGTCCGCCAGATCGGGAAAGAAATTCTTGCGATGCAGGACAACCTGTAATTTTTTAAATTTGTTTTTTTGGTGATTCTCATCGGTGCTGATACTACCGGCCACGCTCCTGATGGTGAAAGCAATTCATAAAAAATCCAGCGTTTGATTCGTGCCGGGTTTTCTCATATCCTGTTCTTCCATTCTATGCCGGACCTGTGACTGCGATTGAAAATCTACCGCTGGTGTCTCCCCAGGGGTCAATGTTCTCCCGGGTTTTAATTAAGGTACGATATTATATACTATTCATTTATATATGACGTCGATATCCGGGGTATTTCCGGCAGATTTTTCTGAAAACGTATCCTACTATACCCCAAAACCCCCTCGCCCTAGAGCACCAGCAAAGGGAAACTTTTTTCCTGTTTTACATGGTTTTTTCTGTGTTTAAACGGCAATCTGCAGACTTTTTTGTGGCGGTGAACAGGTCATCGTACATAATGTGTCCACCCGGTCTGAACTCAGGGAAACGGAGCCCGTATCGGGCTTATTTTCAGAGAGGTTTTGCCAACCCACCTTGAGGAGAGGACTAGAGAGGACCCCCGCGGGGTTCTTGGAGTTGCGAGTTCTTGCTCTCAAGCAAGAGCGAGCTTGAGAAAAACGTATCAAAGTACTTCGAGCTGCGAGTTCTTGCTCTCAAGCAAGAGCGAGCTTGAGAAAAACGTATCAAAGTACTTCGAGCTGCGAGTTCTTGCTCTCAAGCAAGAGCGAGCTTGAGAAAAACGTATCAAAGTACTTCGAGCTGCAAGATTTTCCTCTTAATCAGGAGCGAGCAGGAGAATAGATCATCAGGTCTTTTCGATACAAGCGAAGGATCGGGATGGCGGGATCGAGGGGAATTATTGGTTCTTGATCGTGCATCCCGGATCAGAGCCAGTAACGGATCCCGGTAACACCACTTTTAAGGATTATCGTTGTTTCTGAATCCTGTCCTGCATCATGCCCACGAATTGTCTGATGCTGACAATATTTTTTGTCAGATTAAAGAGGGTTTCCTCGGAAATCCCTTGGTACTCGTGAGACAGGAGGTTCCGGTAGGTTACAAGTCCAATCATCTCATGTGCGAGATCGTGTCCGATGATCCCGTTTTTCTGGAGCAGGACAAATATTTCGCGGTCGGTGGACGGTATGCCAAGGTTATGAGCAATAGCCATTTCACTTCCGAGATCGAAGACCCGGTTGAGAAGGGAGAAAAGTACCATGGATGATGCATAGAAATTGCGTTTATCATGGAAGTCCACAATCCCGTGTATTCCAAGCCCCTCAAAATCCTTCAGATACCGCTGGATATCAGAAAAGATTGTCCCGATCCGCTCCTCATCATACCGGATGTCGTTTTCCATGCGATCCCTCACAACCTGACACCCATCGCATGGAGGCAGTGCTTCCTTATGAGCGGGGCTACATCGAGATATTCACGGACGGTGTCCACTTTGATGCGATGAAGCGCAAGATCGTCCCTGCAGAATAAGACTTTTCCTTCACGGATTACCCTGAACCTGATGGTGAGGGGGAGATCCCAGAACAGACTCACGTCAATTCCTTTTGAGCCGTAACTGAGTAATTCCCATCGATCGGATGCCGGCATGTTTTTTTGCGTGACGATGCAGAGATCAATATCGGATGTGCTTCGCATCTGGCCGCGGGCAGCAGAACCGAACAGTACAAGGGCAAGGACCTCTTCCTTCCGGAAGAGTTCCCTGATGATTGGTGTGATCTGCTGAATGTCCGCAGTAGTATCCTTTGATGCGGAGCCCTGCATGAGATTCACGGTATCACTGGTACCATCGGTAAGCATTCTTATATGTTTTTTGTGTTGGGGGAATTTCATCGTGGATCTCTTTACTATGAGTCGCCTGATGAATTTCCCCCTCATCCCAATTACCGGTCTCACCGGAACCTCCACGACCCGTGTGCGCCCCTCGTCTGTATTCTTCAAAAACATTCCCTATCCATATGTTCATGACCTAACCGCGTTTGTTACCCACCTCATGACGAATGGTGGTAACGTTCCTGATTTTAGGATTTTGGTCATTCTCTCTAAATGTGGATGACATAAAATATACAAAGATACAACCCCCGATTTCCTATGTAAATTGCCTCATTCACCGTCTGATGCTGCCAATACGTAATACCAGCAATTTTCATGTTTTTTTAGTTTGCACGCCAAGTGTTTATGTGCGTTTTTACGGGAAATGAGGGCAATAGAATATTTTATAAGGATAATGCTCTATTATGGTATAATGTGAAGAAAAAGATCTACCTTACCCCCAGTGAACAGAACCTCTTCTCCGCACTGTCGTCACAGCACATCGTCGACACCGGTTTATTGCGGGAAATTTTCCCGGAAATACCGCCCGTCTCTCTCAATAAAACCGTAGCTGACCTTGCAAAAAAAGGATACCTGCACCGGGTACAAAAAGGAGTCTTTACTATTTCGGGTACACCATCAGAAAACCCGGAAATACACGATCCCCTCCAGGTAGCACTTGCAATCTGCCCGGGATATATCGGCTTCTCATCTGCACTCAGGGCATATCACCTTATCCCTTACGAATCCTTTACGGTTTTTGTCGTGACAAAAAACCGGTCCAGAGAGACGACGATCGGTGAATATACCGTGCGATGTGTTGCAATGGGAAAACGGTGTACCGGCTTGACATTTTATCATGGAACCTACATATCCACGCTGGAAAAAACATTCTTTGATTGTTTCTACAAACCCCAGTATGCCGGCGGTTATGCGGTGATCACTCAGGCATTGCATCAGGCTTCGTCTCTTGACTGGCAAAAATTCTGTGCGCATTTTTCCGGTGAATCCTCCTCCCTTTGCCAGAGAACCGGGTATATCCTGGATCTCCTAAACCAGCAGACGGGGATCGTCCCAAAAACCGTGATTTCGTTTTTCCGGGAGCGGATAAAAAATAACACCCGGCTCGCGATATCAGGCACTGGATTCGGGACGTATATTCGATCGTGGATGCTCTTAGACAATATTGGAAAAGAGCAGATCTTTTCCTGGTGGTCTCATGGCTGATCCGGAACTGTTGCGCTATCTCGCGGCAAAATCCGGGCTCGGGCTCAAGTATCTTTCAAAAGACGAGAAGATATCCATACTGCTGGGTGAAATCCGGACCCGGTTTCCGGATGTCGTGATGAAAGGCGGCACAGCCATAAACAGAGTATACCTGGCAAAGTCGGGAGTGAGCCGGTTTTCTGAAGATATTGATCTCGATTTTATTTCCAAAAGTCCCCTTCAGGAAAAAATTTCATCCATTACCGAACGGATGAAAACGATACCGGCATTTGAGATCGCAGGACCCTATATTCTTCACAGGACACTACGATTTGACTGCCAATACACCAATGAGTTCGGGGACAGGGACCGAATTATGGCAGAATTTTATCTTACAAGGACGCGTGCGGTGAAAACCCTGGACGCATTGGTTGCTTCACCCTTTATCGAAACACACCCGACAATCTTTACGATCTATTCATTGGAAGATCTGTTGGCGAGAAAACTTCTCTCGCTCTATAACCGTGGTGAAGGAAAGGATATGTATGATGTCTTTTATATTCTCGAAGAAAAAATTGATTGCGCAGCGTTTGATCAGGCACTTGCATTCATGGGAGAAAACTACCGGATAAAGAGCGACTCGTTCCAAAAAGATCTTATCGATAAGATGCATATACTCCGGAAAAACGCGACGTATATTGGAAATTCAACCAATCACTTCATCCCCCGCCAGCAAAGACCGGACTGGAGAACCTTTATTGACTCGCTTATACAGAACCTTGACCGTTTTTTCATGAAGTGCCGTTAACCAGCCACGTGGGAGCTGATCTCCTGCCTGTCATTGCAGGGAAAACGAACCCGGGATTCTGCTCTTTTTTTTACAACAATACCTTGGATTACGCATAATCTCAGAGTAATACAGGGCTGGTTTGAACACCCCGTTTATATATTTCTTATTTTTATTCGACGTCGATATCGGGAGTTTCCTGGCAGGATCATGCTCCTGATTAATCGATATTACCCTTAAAAAAACACCCTGCAGGAACACCTCGAAGATCCACGCGTTGATACCGTGGATCTTCTCGAGGCATGTTCCTTTATAGGAACAAGCCACCACCAAGGGAAACTATTTTCCTGTTTTAAATGGTTTTTTCTGCGTTTGAACGGCAATTTGCAGGCTTTTTTAGGGCGGCGGATATGTCATCGTACACAACGTGTCCGCCAAATCCTGACCGGGGGAATCGGAGCCCGTATCGGGCGTATTTGGGATGCAGTCACCGACTATCGGGGCAGTGAGTGCAGGAGAAGAAATCATCAGATTTCTTCGAGTTGCAGACTCTATCCCATGGATGTGGGATCTATGAGAAGAACGTATCAATGTTTTTCGATGTACGAGTTCTTGCTCTCAAGCAGGCATGAGGAGGAGAAGAAATCGTCAGGTCTTTTCGACACAGCGGATGATGGGGATGGTGGGCTTGAGGGAAATTATTGTTCCTTGATCCTGCATCCCGGATGATATCCGGTGACGGATTCCCGTAATAAAACCCTTAAAAAAATTATCGCTGTTTCTGTATCCGGTCCTGCATCAGGTCCACGAATTGCCTGATGCTTGCGATTTTTTTTGTCAGATCAAAAAGGTTTTCCTCAGTAATTCCATAGTACTCGTGAGACAGGAGGTTCCGGTAGGTTACAAGTCCAATCATCTCATGTGCGAGATCGTTTCCGACGAACCCGTTTTTCTGGAGCAGGATAAATATATCACGGTAGGTAGCTGGTATACCGAGGTTATGTGCAATCGCCATTTCGCTTCCCAGATCGAACACCCGGTTGAGAAGGGAAAAAAGGATCATGGATGATGCGTAGAAATTGCGTTTATCGTCGAGGTCTCGAACGCTGTGTATTCCGACGCCATCAAAATCCTTCAGATACCGCTGGATATCAGAAAAGATTGTCCCGATCCGCTCCTCATCATACCGGATGTCGTTTTCCATGCGATCCCTCACAACCTGACACCCATCGCATGGAGGCAGTGCTTCCTTATGAGCGGGGCTACATCGAGATATTCACGGACGGTGTCCACTTTGATGCGATGAAGCGCAAGATCGTCCCTGCAGAATAAGACTTTTCCTTCACGGATTACCCTGAACCTGATGGTGAGGGGGAGATCCCAGAACAGACTCACGTCAATTCCTTTTGAGCCGTAACTGAGTAATTCCCATCGATCGGATGCCGGCATGTTTTTTTGCGTGACGATGCAGAGATCAATATCGGATGTGCTTCGCATCTGGCCGCGGGCAGCAGAACCGAACAGTACAAGGGCAAGGACCTCTTCCTTCCGGAAGAGTTCCCTGATGATTGGTGTGATCTGCTGAATGTCCGCAGTAGTATCCTTTGATGCGGAGCCCTGCATGAGATTCACGGTATCACTGGTACCATCGGTAAGCATTCTTATATGTTTTTTGTGTTGGGGGAATTTCATCGTGGATCTCTTTACTATGAGTCGCCTGATGAATTTCCCCCTCATCCCAATTACCGGTCTCACCGGAACCTCCACGACCCGTGTGCGCCCCTCGTCTGTATTCTTCAAAAACATTCCCTATCCATATGTTCATGACCTAACCGCGTTTGTTACCCACCTCATGACGAATGGTGGTAACGTTCCTGATTTTAGGATTTTGGTCATTCTCTCTAAATGTGGATGACATAAAATATACAAAGATACAACCCCCGATTTCCTATGTAAATTGCCTCATTCACCGTCTGATGCTGCCAATACGTAATACCAGCAATTTTCATGTTTTTTTAGTTTGCACGCCAAGTGTTTATGTGCGTTTTTACGGGAAATGAGGGCAATAGAATATTTTATAAGGATAATGCTCTATTATGGTATAATGTGAAGAAAAAGATCTACCTTACCCCCAGTGAACAGAACCTCTTCTCCGCACTGTCGTCACAGCACATCGTCGACACCGGTTTATTGCGGGAAATTTTCCCGGAAATACCGCCCGTCTCTCTCAATAAAACCGTAGCTGACCTTGCAAAAAAAGGATACCTGCACCGGGTACAAAAAGGAGTCTTTACTATTTCGGGTACACCATCAGAAAACCCGGAAATACACGATCCCCTCCAGGTAGCACTTGCAATCTGCCCGGGATATATCGGCTTCTCATCTGCACTCAGGGCATATCACCTTATCCCTTACGAATCCTTTACGGTTTTTGTCGTGACAAAAAACCGGTCCAGAGAGACGACGATCGGTGAATATACCGTGCGATGTGTTGCAATGGGAAAACGGTGTACCGGCTTGACATTTTATCATGGAACCTACATATCCACGCTGGAAAAAACATTCTTTGATTGTTTCTACAAACCCCAGTATGCCGGCGGTTATGCGGTGATCACTCAGGCATTGCATCAGGCTTCGTCTCTTGACTGGCAAAAATTCTGTGCGCATTTTTCCGGTGAATCCTCCTCCCTTTGCCAGAGAACCGGGTATATCCTGGATCTCCTAAACCAGCAGACGGGGATCGTCCCAAAAACCGTGATTTCGTTTTTCCGGGAGCGGATAAAAAATAACACCCGGCTCGCGATATCAGGCACTGGATTCGGGACGTATATTCGATCGTGGATGCTCTTAGACAATATTGGAAAAGAGCAGATCTTTTCCTGGTGGTCTCATGGCTGATCCGGAACTGTTGCGCTATCTCGCGGCAAAATCCGGGCTCGGGCTCAAGTATCTTTCAAAAGACGAGAAGATATCCATACTGCTGGGTGAAATCCGGACCCGGTTTCCGGATGTCGTGATGAAAGGCGGCACAGCCATAAACAGAGTATACCTGGCAAAGTCGGGAGTGAGCCGGTTTTCTGAAGATATTGATCTCGATTTTATTTCCAAAAGTCCCCTTCAGGAAAAAATTTCATCCATTACCGAACGGATGAAAACGATACCGGCATTTGAGATCGCAGGACCCTATATTCTTCACAGGACACTACGATTTGACTGCCAATACACCAATGAGTTCGGGGACAGGGACCGAATTATGGCAGAATTTTATCTTACAAGGACGCGTGCGGTGAAAACCCTGGACGCATTGGTTGCTTCACCCTTTATCGAAACACACCCGACAATCTTTACGATCTATTCATTGGAAGATCTGTTGGCGAGAAAACTTCTCTCGCTCTATAACCGTGGTGAAGGAAAGGATATGTATGATGTCTTTTATATTCTCGAAGAAAAAATTGATTGCGCAGCGTTTGATCAGGCACTTGCATTCATGGGAGAAAACTACCGGATAAAGAGCGACTCGTTCCAAAAAGATCTTATCGATAAGATGCATATACTCCGGAAAAACGCGACGTATATTGGAAATTCAACCAATCACTTCATCCCCCGCCAGCAAAGACCGGACTGGAGAACCTTTATTGACTCGCTTATACAGAACCTTGACCGTTTTTTCATGAAGTGCCGTTAACCAGCCACGTGGGAGCTGATCTCCTGCCTGTCATTGCAGGGAAAACGAACCCGGGATTCTGCTCTTTTTTTTACAACAATACCTTGGATTACGCATAATCTCAGAGTAATACAGGGCTGGTTTGAACACCCCGTTTATATATTTCTTATTTTTATTCGACGTCGATATCGGGAGTTTCCTGGCAGGATCATGCTCCTGATTAATCGATATTACCCTTAAAAAAACACCCTGCAGGAACACCTCGAAGATCCACGCGTTGATACCGTGGATCTTCTCGAGGCATGTTCCTTTATAGGAACAAGCCACCACCAAGGGAAACTATTTTCCTGTTTTAAATGGTTTTTTCTGCGTTTGAACGGCAATTTGCAGGCTTTTTTAGGGCGGCGGATATGTCATCGTACACAACGTGTCCGCCAAATCCTGACCGGGGGAATCGGAGCCCGTATCGGGCGTATTTGGGATGCAGTCACCGACTATCGGGGCAGTGAGTGCAGGAGAAGAAATCATCAGATTTCTTCGAGTTGCAGACTCTATCCCATGGATGTGGGATCTATGAGAAGAACGTATCAATGTTTTTCGATGTACGAGTTCTTGCTCTCAAGCAGGCATGAGGAGGAGAAGAAATCGTCAGGTCTTTTCGACACAGCGGATGATGGGGATGGTGGGCTTGAGGGAAATTATTGTTCCTTGATCCTGCATCCCGGATGATATCCGGTGACGGATTCCCGTAATAAAACCCTTAAAAAAATTATCGCTGTTTCTGTATCCGGTCCTGCATCAGGTCCACGAATTGCCTGATGCTTGCGATTTTTTTTGTCAGATCAAAAAGGTTTTCCTCAGTAATTCCATAGTACTCGTGAGACAGGAGGTTCCGGTAGGTTACAAGTCCAATCATCTCATGTGCGAGATCGTTTCCGACGAACCCGTTTTTCTGGAGCAGGATAAATATATCACGGTAGGTAGCTGGTATACCGAGGTTATGTGCAATCGCCATTTCGCTTCCCAGATCGAACACCCGGTTGAGAAGGGAAAAAAGGATCATGGATGATGCGTAGAAATTGCGTTTATCGTCGAGGTCTCGAACGCTGTGTATTCCGACGCCATCAAAATCCTTCAGATACCGCTGGATATCAGAAAAGATTGTCCCGATCCGCTCCTCATCATACCGGATATCTTTTTCCATGCGATCCCTCACAACCTGACACCCATCGCATGGAGGCAGTGCTTCCTGATGAGCGGGGCTACATCGAGATATTCACGGACCGTATCTGCTTTGATGCGATGAAGCGCAAGATCGTCCCTGCAGAATAAGACTTTTCCTTCACGGATTATCCTGAACCTGATGGTGATGGGGAGATCCCAGAACAGACTCACGTCAATTCCGCGAGAGCCGTAACTGAGTAATTCCCATCGATCGGATGCCGGCATGTTTTTTTGTGTGACAATGCAGAGATCAATATCGGATGTGCTTCGCATCTGGCCGCGGGCAGCAGAACCGAACAGTACAAGGGCAACGACCTCTTCCTTCAAAAAGAGTTCCCTGATGAGGGGTGCGATCTGCCGCATGTCCGGAATGGTATCCGTTGTGGCGGACCCCTGCATGATATTCACGGTATCACTGGTATTATCGGTGAGCATTCTTATATGTTTTTTGTGTTGGGGGAATTTCATCGTGGATCTCTTTACTATGAGTCGCCTGATGAATTTCCCCCTCATCCCAATTACCGGTCTCACCGGAACCTCCACGACCCGTCTGCGCCCCGGATCATCACCCTGTCTTTTCCCTGTACCGGTTCACGCTCCTGGTGGTGAAAGCAATTCATAAAAAAATCCAGCGTTGGATCCGTGCCGGGTTTTCTCATATCCTGTTCTTGTGTTCTATGCCGGACCTCTGACTGCGATAAAAAAATCCACTATTGGTGCCTCACCGGGGGGTGTCAATGTTCTCCCGGGTTATAATTAAGGTACGATATTATATACTATTCATTTTTATATGACCTCATTATCCGTGGTTGTTCCGGCAGATTTTTCTAAAAACGGACCCTGCTATACCCCAAAAAAACGCCCTGCAGGAATACCGGTATTCAGCAATTATTTTTCTGTTTAAACCGCATCTTTTCGCATTTCAGCCAGTTATCACAGACTTTTTGCAAGCGGCGGACATGCCATCGGGCTCAACCGGTCCGCCCGGTCTGCGCCGGGGTGAAAGGAGTCCATAACGGGAAGATATGAGTGGGAGA
>Ga0315294_10007195_pt1 | contig 12205 bp, 7 predicted proteins | sample YL17G13_40_MG_FD_203626 | JGI IMG/M metagenome (GOLD analysis project Ga0315294, IMG submission 203626) | Sediment microbial communities from Yellowstone Lake, YNP, Wyoming, USA - YL17G13_40 | ecosystem: Environmental > Aquatic > Freshwater > Lake > Sediment | place: USA: Wyoming | collected...
CTTATGTTCCTTCTTATCAGCCGAGCAGAGCCAGAGGCATTTACAAACTTTTCTATATCCGAAGAAAAATCACTAAGGATAATGTCAAATCCACTCTTAAGCATATACTCGGCAATAGGATTGGTCGCACCCCCGATAACATATTCGCTAAACCCGCAGCCTGCCGCTTTCAACGCATCACTAAGACGCTTGATATAAGGCAGAACAGCGTTCTCATAAATCGCCGGCGAAATAAGAGGCGGCGATGCATAAGAGTCAAACACGCAAACCGACAAGCCTCTTTTGGCAATTGCTTTGGCGTAGTTAATCGAAACATTCGTACAGTATTTCATAAGCTCATCAAAACACTGCGGGTCAGAAGATACCAGCATTATCGCCGACTCTATACCCATAAGGCCAACAGCAATCGAATAAGGCCCGCTAACCACTCCGCGAACCGGCACTGTATTACCAAGCTTCGCATTGACCTTTTCGCAGGCTTCAAGCATTAACGGCAGCCTTGCGGTTTTTTCCACATCAAAAGCCAAAAGCCTGCCTAAATCAATACCGTCGTCATTAAATATTCTCCGCTCTACGGTTGGCACAGCATCTTTAGTATCAGGGAACAAGATTTTACAGCCGACAGCCTCAGCCTCAACGTTATAAATATCTATACCCACTGTGAGCATATCAGATTCGTAAGTCTCATACTCAGCAAGAACCGACTCAACGAGCAAATTTGCATCCAAAGCAACTTCAGCAGGGCTTTTGTCGATTAAAGCCGCCTTGTGTTCATAAATCGCAGGACAAAACAAACACCTGTCGGTTGGCAGTCCCTGAAATTTTGCCTTGAATCTTTCTATTGGTTTCATCCTAAAGACTCGTCGATTTCCTTTGCCGCTTTTGTGCCGTCGCTTACTGCTGTAACAACCATCTTTCCGCCATTGATAATATCGCCGCCGGCAAAAACATCCTTTCGACTGGTCGCGAGGCTGTCATCTCTAATCACTATAAGATTATTGGCAGAAATCGCAACACCCGGCAGTAAAGCTTTTAAATTATTCGGAGCTTTCCGGCCCAGAGCCTCAATTATCACATCGACATCAATAGTAAGCTCTGCTTGCGGAATTTCAACCGGCGCACGAAAACCTTTTTCATCAGGCGGGGCGAGATTGACGTGATTGATTTTAACAGCTCGCACCCTGCCGTCGCCGTTCAAGTATTCTTTGGGCATAAACAGGTTCATAAACGATATGTCCTCAGTCAAAGTCCGCTGACGCTCGTTCTGCCAGGCGGGCATTGTCATAAAAGATTCAAAGCAAATCATATACACACTGGCGGCCCCTGCCTGTTTGGCTGCGGCGCAAACATCCATTCCCGTATTGCCGCCGCCGATTACAGCAACTCGTTTGCCTGTAAAGTCAATTTTCTTACCGGCTTTTATATCACCCAAAAATTCCAGAGCGCCCCACAGGCCATCAAGTTTGCCGCCTTTATGCAGAGTTTTGGATTCCCACAAGCCTATCCCAATAAAGGCAGCATCGAACCCTTCAGCCATTACTTTGTCGAGGTTGTATGCAGCAGTAAGACCTCGGCCTAAACGAAATTCAAGATTCTTTGCGGGGGCTGATTCAAATACCGCTTTAAGCTCATTTTCAAGGCTCATACCCTGTTTTTCGCGGGCAACAACGCCTTTTACCATACCGCCCAGTTCATTTCCGGCCTCAAAGACCGTTACTTTATGGCCTGACTCAACAAGCCTTGCGGCACAGGCAAGACCGGCCGGGCCTGCGCCAATAACCGCAACTTTTTTGCCGGTTGATTTGGCCGGTATCCGCAGCTTCGACCAGCCGTTCCTGTTGGCCTGAACCGCAAGATACCGCTGAATATCCGATATGGACATCGCCATATCGCCGAGGAAGTTCTGCATACAACTGCCTTCGCAGAGGTCTTCTGTCGGACACAGCCACGCGCAGATTTCCGGCAATATGTTCGCCTCTCTTATAACCTCATAAGCACCTTTGTCGTCGCCATCGAAGAACAGCTTGATGAATTTCGGGATATTAATTCCTGCCGGGCAGGCTCTTTTGCAGATGGCATCGCCGCACTCGCGACAGGCATCAGCCAGGCGAACCAGATTGCTGCGGTCGCCCATTCTGCCCTGCTCATATATTGGGCCGTAAACCTTATTGTCGCGAACCACGCAGCCAGCCATTCCGCCGTCACGCATAATCTGCGTGCAGCCGCTGCAGCCGATACAACATTTGTCAGGGTCCATTCGGCCTCTTTTAATTATGTCATACGGGAAATCCGGATAGGCAAAACTCATCCTGCCTGCGCCGACAACGGTAACTCTGCCGTTCTTCTTGCTCGCTGCACCAACATAAGGCAGAAGCGACCTTAACCAGCTATAGCCAGTGCCGACCACTACCAAATCCGGTGCGGCCTTTTGAATTTCGGCGGTAATATCGAGAATCCTCACAAGGGCAATCAGCGGATGCTCAGGCGATTCATACGAACCGAGAATCGGCTCATTGAAAGGTCTGCCCATGTGCGGACTGTAATAAGGATTGCCGACCGTTGTGTTGATAAATTTTACGCCTCGGTCCTGCAGGAGCTTGAGCAGTTTCTTAGGCTCAGTAAAATCAGGTTTGGTATAATCGTTTTTGTCAACCGCCCAGCCATACGGATACGGTATCGCATCGTACATTGGAAAACGCGTGGTAACCAGCTTGTCTTTGCCGAGCTTTGCGCAAATCTTGTCGATTGTCTCGAGCAAAATTCTTGTGCGGTTTTCGAAACTACCGCCGTATTTGCCGGGACGGTTGAAGCTGGCGAATATCTCATTTATCAGATAGCCGTGACAGGCCTTTATATCTACAGCGTCAAAACCCGCCTCGAACGCCATCTCGGCGGCCTTGACAAAATATTCCTGGAGGCGGTCAAGATATTCATCCGTCACAACCGGCCAATCCGCGGGCAAATTCTTCTCGGCATCCGCATTCGGCGGATACTGCGGCACCATTACGTCCCTGTACGGGTCATGCTGCGGTATTATCGGCTCAGGTACGCCTTGGGGCTTTGAATACCTTCCGCTGTGAGTAAGCTGAGCTACGATAATCGGATTATGGTCTTTGCCGAACCGCTGCCAGGCAGCCTGACGAGCCTGTCTGACCAAATCTGCAAACGTCTCTTTGCTGTTTTCATTGAGCCAGAGTTGTCTGGGGTTAGCCCTTCCTTCTGAAACAACCGCTATCGCTTCGGTCCAGACGATACCCGCACCGCCGGCTGCAAAACGCTTGTAGCGGCGGAAAGTTAATGGCCCGGGTCTGCCCTGCGAATCGCCGTCGCAGCCTTCCATCGCCTGCGTCGCCAGTGAATTCGGCGCCGTAAGTTTGCCGATATTGACAGGTTGAGCTAATACCGAGATATCATCGCTTGTTTCGATTTTAACCGAAAGCGAACTGGCAAGCTTGTGCAGCTGCTCAACACTGTTTAAGTCAAAATCCCATATATTCTGCTTTTTCGGTCTGATTCTTAATAATGTTTCCATATCTCGGTCTTTTAACAAAAAGGGCTAAAAAGAGTTTTTAACAAAAAAAGTCTAAAGAAAATTCTGCATTTTGTCTTCGTAAAAGCGGAAATTGTTTATTTGCGTTTTCGGCAATTTTTCTTGAAATTGCTGAAAATGCTGCTATAATAATTACTTATGGAAGGTGAAAATACTCAAAAATGGCATGTTTTCAATCCAAACATAAAATTGCCGGATTACGGAGTATTAGTCGACAGCCGGATAGGAAAAACAGGCTCTGCAAATACTGCGCATAAACATAATCATCTGAGCATCCTCTACGTAGTCTCAGGACAGGGACTTTTCGAGTTTGACAACAAAAAATTCCAAGTCGACGCAAATTCAGTCATCACTCTGGAAAAAGAAAAAATTCATAAACTATCAGACAAACCGAGGAAAGCGATGACGGTTTTTTCAGTTTATTTTGATACAGCAACCTCGGAACTGAATAAAGATATAGTCGAGCATCTCTTTGCTTCAACGGAACCATTTGAGCTGCCCCTGTATTACTCCGAAAACATCAAAAGATATTTAAGACAGATGCTCTATGAGCAGAACACAAAACCGCCGGGATACAAACTGTTTATAAAACAGAATTTGAGCCTGACTATATTACAAATCTACAGGGCCAGATTAGAGCAGGCTAAACAGAAAACTTTCGAAAATCCACCCTCCGGCAGCGAAAGAGTAAAAGCTGTAATCGATTTTATCTCTCAAAATTGCCACGAACAATACAACCTTGCAGATGCGGCAAGATTGGCAAAAGTATCCCAGAGACAATTTACAAACCTGTGCAGGAACCTGACGGGAAAAAGCTTTGTAAAATTTCTAAACTCAATACGATGCAAAAAGGCCGCCGAACTGCTCAGACAAACAAATATGCCGGTGGCAGCCATCGCCTTCGAGGTCGGATACGAAGAATTATCAACCTTCTACCGGGCATTCAAGAAAATCTATAAATCCTCACCAATACAATTTAAAACAGGTTTTGAAAAATAAGTCAAACTACTCAAAACGAGCAGCGCTCGGAAATTTTTTATAACCTTTTAAATTAAATTCCTTCGACTTCTTCGCCCATTCCGCGCCCGCTTCGGAAAACAGTTTGCCTTGTTCCTGGGCATCTCTCAAAATACGGTCGATATCCTTGATTACTGTCTTAATCGTATTGCCACTCGGTTCGCTCATCTCAGAACAAATCAGATACTTCTTGTCAACCGAATGAGGATACCCGCCACAGGATTCAAATGCTCCATTTATGACCAGCGTAAAAGGTCTGCAGGTCTCAAGACTCACAGGATATGGTGCTCCGCTTTCATAGCACTCGGCCAGCCTTGTAAGCATATTAACACGCTTTTCACTATCGTCGGTTATATTGTCAACCTCGCCGTTTTCAAGGACTATCGTCGCCTTGCGGAAAGCAACATGCTCAATCCTGGCTTTTTCACACTCGATAATAACGGATGTATCCATTCTCGCATCGGAACAAAGCGTGGTATTAAACAGCACCTCAATACCTTTATCAGTTATAACCCTCACACTGCTGGTATCCTCGCTCTCAATATTATGACCATGATACAACTCCGCCTGGACACTTACGGGCTCTGCCATTACGCCCGGCTTGGCAGAAGCGAGATACAGTTCGTCAGCCAACATGTGAGCAAGAGGATTATTAATCGTCCCATCAAGAACCCACTGGCCATCCATACGAAGCTTACCCGCCCAATCACTGCGGTCATAATACGAATCAAACCTCGGCCAGCCGGCCATGCCCCTTACTCGTTTTACCTGACCGTAACGACCTTCTACAATCCGCTTTTTTAATTCCTGTATAATCGTCGAATGAAGATATTGAAATGCGACAGGAACCTTTTTGCCATGCTTAGATACATACTTAATCAACTCGTCTAACTCTTGTATGGTGGCTACAGGAGGCTTCTCGAGAAAAACATCAAAACCGGCATTTATACATTTCTTAGTCAGATTAAAATGAGTATGAATCGGCGCTGGAATATATATTACATCCGCTATCCCTTTAACATTTTCAATCAACCGGTCGACATCATCATAAACAGGAATGCCCTTCTCCCGACAGGCAGCTCTACCGGAAGACTGCCGAGCCGGATTACTCGTAACTGCCACCAACTCTATCTTGTCCGGTATGTCCCATATCCGCTTAATCAATTCATAAGCGTATCCGCCTGCTCCTATCATCGCCAACTTAATCATAATCTGCTCCGTTAACTAAACTTTAATTCTATAATCTCCGCCCTTATGCGCAAGGCCAAGAGCGCTCAATTCAGCCTCTTCTGCCCCAAACATACCGCTAAATGACAAAGCCGAATGGCCGAATCCGCCAATACTGACAACTCCCAATGCCAATATCAGAAAAATCCTATATTTAATACTTTTGTTTAGCCGCATCGTCAATCAAAATCCCTGCTTTTCCACTATGCTCTCCTCTAAATTGCTATAAATTAAATCATACCTAACTGCCTTAAAAATAACATCTTAAAAGAATTAAAAACTGCCAACAAATATGGAAGTACAAAACTCTTCGGTACCGGTTGTTGCCGAGCTAAGCTGACAAATTGAAGAAAGCAGCAGGTTCCCTGTCAGATATGATTACTCCTTCTCAAGCAGGACTGAAGTTTTGTTTACTCGAAAAAATAACCGAAACAGACTATAATCAATCATCTGTGGAAAATTACTCAAACAAATTATGGAAAAACGACAGAAAACCGGAGGCCTCTATTTATGAAATTTCAAAATCCAGTTATCAGAGGCTTTAATCCGGATCCGAGCATCTGCAGGGTCGGAAAGACATACTACCTCGTAACCAGCTCATTCGAATACTTCCCCGGCGTACCCGTTTACCGCAGCAGCGATTTGGGGCGACCCTTTAATCTGCTTGCAATATCCATGATTTAATTGTAAATTAAACAGCAGCTTAAAAAGCCGGAGGAGTGGCCGAGCGGCTTAAGGCGGCGGTCTTGAAAACCGCTGTGCGGAAACGCACCGGGGGTTCGAATCCCTCCTCCTCCGTTTTTACCTGTGGCAAAAATAGGGTCCGCCGTAAGGTGTCCTCCGTAAGGAGTCCATAGGACTGTGGAGAGCCACATCGGCCTCGTTACATAACTAAAGGACTATCGAAACACTTATGTTTGGCAGTCCTTAATTTTATCCGAAGAGCACCAGTTCAGGCCCCCTTTATTATACCGACTCATTTTGACTTTGCCGACAATTTGCAGTCTAATTAGATGATGGCGGCTATGTCCGGTACGACTTTTCAACAGCCTCTAAACTGCTGGCAGTATTAGCGGAAACCAAAAATCAACAAGACCAGCCATCATAAAGATGCTGCGGCTGGCCCTCCAGATTGGTAACAATGAATCTGATATTTGCTCCCGTTGAAATCAGCCTGGATTTTCTGTTTTTTAGATTTGAAAAAAGCAGTAGTTGTGTATTACAATCTGTCATATAAGTGGCCTTTCTGTTATGGTATAATGATTACTATAACCACTTATACTACAAATAGTTAGGCCATTTTGCAATCAGAAAATCTGCAAATTCCGTAAAATATTCGGGCTAAAGATGCTAAATAAGACAAAACAGCCAACCCGGAAAACAGGAATCGAAATTGTCGGGGATGTCCCGTGGGGTACGCACTTCTGTCAGTTTTACCAGAGCAAGGAAGATTTGATTGAAATTCTGGTGCCGTATTTTAAAGCAGGGTTAGAGAATAACGAATTTTGCATGTGGGTTACTGCCGAGCCGCTGAATGTTGAAGATGCAAAGTCAGCGCTTAAAGCAAAAGTAAAGGATTTGGATGATTACATTAAAAAAGGACAGATAGAGATACTTGACTACAGCCAGTGGTATACTAAAACCGGCAGGTTTGACGCTGATAAAGTGATAGAGGGGTGGGTGGAAAAGGAAAAACAGGCTATAGAGCGAGGTTTTGATGGCCTTCGCCTTACGGGCAACACCTTTTGGCTTGAAAAGAAAGACTGGGAGAACTTCGCCAGTTATGAAGCTATCGTGAACAGCGTTATCGGGAAACACCGCATGCTGGCCGTCTGTTCATATTCTCTGGACAAATGCCGTGCATCCGAAGTCATAGATGTAGTCGATAACCATCAATTTGCGCTCATCAAGAAGGAAGATAAATGGGTGTCTTTAGAATCTTCCGAGCACAAGCAGGCGGAGGAAGAATTAAGGGAGAAGGAGAAAAAATGGACATCCCTAACAGAAAATACTAATGACATCATCATGATTGTAGACAACAAAGGTAAACTCCAGTATATTAACAAAACCATGCCCCCATATACCCCAAAAGAGACCGTCGGAAAGTCGGTATATGAATATGTGCCAAAAGAACAACACGATACAATGAGAAATTCATTAATAAACGTTTTCAAAACAGGGAAGCCAGAGACTTATGAAGTTTCTTCGGTCATACCAAAGCTTGGCACCATATGGTTTAGTACGAAAGTAGTGCCGATAAAAAACGAAGAGAACGTTGTTAACGCTATACTAATTTCTACCGACATCACCGAGCGCAAGCAGGCAGAGAAGGTGCTGCGGCAGAGCGAACAGCGGTTGAGAGATATCACGTTCAGCATGGCCGATTGGGTGTGGGAGGTGGACGAGAATGGCGTCTATACCTACAGTTCATCGAAGGGCTTTGAGCTTTTTAGACATGTCATCGGCAAGACCCCGTTCGATTTCATGCCGCCGGATGAAGCAAAAAGAGTAGCGGCGATATTCTCTGCAATCGCGTCACGCAAGGCGCCCATAAAGGATCTGGAGAATTGGAATATCGGGAAGAATGGCGAAAGAATCTGTCTCCTCACCAATGGCGTGCCTATGCTTGACGAAGAAGGGAATCTTAAAGGTTACCGCGGCGTGGATAAAGACATCACTGAGCGCAAGCAGGCAGAGGAAAAAATTAAGCTATTTTCCGATGCTATTGCTAGTGCCTTTGACTGCCTTATGCTTACTGACGCGAAGGGAAATATTACTTACGCAAATGAATCCGCTATCAGGGCATTCGGGTATACTCCTGAGGAATTCTTGAAGCTAAACATAACCAAGCTTGATGCCGATCCAGAGGTTGCCAAAAAAGTTATGCAGGAAATAGTGGTGAAAGGAAAATGGAATGGTGAGGTAATCAACATCAGAAAAAATAAGGAAAAATTTCCTGCCCTTTTATCTGCTTTTATTATCAAGGATGATAAAGGCAACCCAAAAGGGGCGATGGGCATTCTAAGAGACATCACCGAGCGCAAGCGGGCTGAGGAGGCTATCAAAGAAAGTGAAAGAAAGTTAAAGGTTATACTTGATAAATCACCTATTCACATTTGGGCATTTGACGGCGAGACATACAATTACCTAAACAAAGCATACACTGATTTTACCGGATTAGAATCAACTGGACATCTAACGATTGAAAGTTGGAAGAAATATGTTCACCCCGATGATATGGAGAAATCGGGTAAAATCTGGATGAACGCCTGGAAAAACAAGAGCGAACACGATAACTTTTTCAGGTTGAAGAATATCGAGGGCGAATATCGGGATTTCTGGTGCCATGCCGTTCCAGTTTTCGATGAGAATGGGAAATTCACCCATTTTCAAGGTTATAATATTGACATCACCGAGCGCAAGAAGGCGGAGGAGAGGCTGAAAGCACAATACGCGCAACTGAATGAACTGGAAAATATAATTAACCGAAGTGGTTCGCTGGTCTTTGTCTGGCGGATGGAGCCGGACAAATGGCCGGTTGAATTTGTTTCGGACAATGTGGAAAATATTTTAGGCTATTCGGTTGACGACTTCATTTCAGGCCGGGTTTTATGGCCGAGCATTACTCATCAGGATGACGTTCCCCGGCTTGAAAAGAAGGTTGCTCAATATCTTGAAAAAGGAGTGAGAAAGTGGTCGCAGGAATATCGCCTGATAACAAAATCAGGAGAGGTCAGATGGTTCCATGATGACAACCTTGCCCTTGCTGATTCGGCCGGTGGAATTATCAGAATTCAGGCGGTTATTCATGATATCACCGAGCTAAAGCAGGCAGAAGAGCAGCTAAAGGCTCTAACCCAACAGTTAAGGGCTTCAAATCAACAATTACAGGCAACTGAACAGCAGTTGAGAGTTGCCAACCAGCAACTGAAGGTGGAAGGGCAGCAATTGAAGGCGGAAGGGCAGCAATTGAAAGCTCTAAACCAGCAGTTGTGGGCCGATGAAGAGCAGCTAAAGAAAAAACATGAACAGCTTAGAGCTTTAGCTTCTAAGTTATCATCTATAGAAGAAAGAGAAAGAAAACATATAGCCGAAGGTATTCACGGCAGCATAATCCAGCCTCTGGTCTTTATGGATGTTAAAGTCAAATCGCTTGGCAAAATTACTAAAGATACCAAATTGACTGAAGCTCATAGGCAGATGAGGACTATGCTTGGTGAGCTTATTGAAAAATCCCGAACATTTACATTTGATTTGAGCTATCCTATCCTTTACGAACTGGGATTGGAACCTGCAATAGAGGAATGGCTGCGAACGGAGATAAAAGGCAAACACAAAATAGCGGTCGAATTTAAGGCAGAGACCCAAAGCAAAGACTTAGATCAAAATATAGCGACCTTTTTGTTTAAGTCTGTAAAAGAGTTGTTGATTAATATAGTAAAGCATGCCAAAGCGAATAATGTCAAGGTTTCTGTTGCCAGAAAGCAGAATAATATAATTCTTTGTGTGGAAGACGATGGGTGTGGTTTTGAGTCTTTCCACTCTGGTAAAAAACACAAGTCATTGACAGGTTTTGGGCTTTTTAATATCCGCGAGCAAGTAACTCATCTGGGTGGTGAACTAAGTATAGACTCGAAGGCTGGTATTGGCAGCAAGATTACTCTAACGGTTCCAGTAGAGGACAAGGCTTAGATTTAAAAGGGAGGTTATATGAGTATAAAGGTATTAATAGTCGATGACCATGGGATATTGCGGTCTGGGGTCAAATTAATAATTGACCAGACTGAAGATATGGAGATAGTGGGCCAGGCTTGTGACGGGCATGAAGGAATTGAACTTGCCCGAAAGCTCGAGCCTGATGTTGTGCTTACGGATATCAGTATGCCCGGTTTAAATGGTATCGACGCAACCAAAGAAATCGTCAGAGAAAACCCTGATATTAAGGTTTTGGCATTGTCTGCATACTGCAACAGGCGTTTTGTAAGAGACATGCTTAAAGCCGGGGTTTCGGGGTATGCCCTTAAAGATGCAATGGCCGATGAACTGATTTATACCATTAAAAGTGTTCACGCCGGCCGGCGGTATCTAAGTGAAAAAGTTGCAAAGCTTGTTGTGGATGACTATGCTCAAGGCGGAACATCGGACTCTGTTAAAGAACTGCTGGATAAGTTAACGACGAGGGAACGGGAGTTGCTTCAGCTCATTGCGGAAAACAAAACCACCAAGGAAGCGGCAAAACTGCTTCACGTCAGCGTCAAAACCATTGAGGCCAGACGGCTCAGTACCATAAAAAAACTTGGCGTATCCGGCACAGCAGAATTGACGAAAATTGCGATCAGAGAAGGTTTGACATCTATAGACTTTTAGTTTGTATTATCCAGGGCATTATTGCCTTTATTGTCGGTCGTTTTGTCCTTTTCATTTCAGTAACACATAATGTTAGAACATACAGGTTTTGGAGTCTGAAAATATAGGTTTTTCCTGTATGGTCTGTAACCAAGTATTGGTTTAAGATTCCCGAAACCACCGGGGAATGACCCTGTAAATTTTTATTAGCCAGGGAGGTGCTGTGAAAACCAGCAGAGTCAGCAGGGTAATTATGCTCCTAACCGCGCTGCAATCAGGCCGGCCCTATGCGGCTAAAGATTTAGCCGGGATATTGAAAATAAGCAGGCGAATGGTTTTCAGGGACTTGAATGAACTGCGGAAAGTGGGTGTACCCTATCATTTTGACAATAAGGCCCACTATTATGTAATAGGTCCGGAGTTTTTTCTGCCTGCGATAAATCTGGATGCCCAACAGGCGTTAGGCATGCTTTTACTGGTCTATAAGGCGGGAAATCATATTCATTTTCCATTCAAGGGTTCGACACTGGCAGCAGCACTGAAGATAGAAAATAATCTGCCTGACGAAATAAGACGGTATTGCAATTCTGCTCTGCCGTACATCACTATAAAACTTGGTGCCCAGGAAATAGGAGATTCACTCGCTCAGATATTTGCTCAGCTGCTGGAAGCTATCCTGAAGAAGCGACTTGTAAATATTCGTTATTATTCACCCCTTGAGCAGAAAGACATAATAACTGATTTGTGCCCTTATCATTTGATGTATGATGACCTTAGGTGGTATGTGTTTGGCAAATCGAGCCTTCACGAGGAAGTCCACCCTTTTAGGCTTAACTATATCAAATCGCTAAACGTATTAGATAAATGCTTCATCGAGGAGAAGGAATTTAATGTATATGAGTATCTCGGCCGGGCCTGGTCAATGATACCAGAGGGCAGGCTCTATAATGTCAAGCTCAGATTTCTGCCGGAGGTCGCCCATAGTGTTGCCGAGGTTCGATGGCACAGCACACAAACAGTTACCTTTCAGGATGATGGGTCGATAATTATGGAATTCCGCGTTGA
>Ga0315294_10007196_pt1 | contig 12205 bp, 11 predicted proteins | sample YL17G13_40_MG_FD_203626 | JGI IMG/M metagenome (GOLD analysis project Ga0315294, IMG submission 203626) | Sediment microbial communities from Yellowstone Lake, YNP, Wyoming, USA - YL17G13_40 | ecosystem: Environmental > Aquatic > Freshwater > Lake > Sediment | place: USA: Wyoming | collected...
AGAAAAATTGCTTTTAGAGACTAGAAAGAATTATAACCTTATTGCTGAACATTTTTCAAGGACAAGAGTAGCTGTGCCGGAAGATGTAAAAATACCGACGGAATATACAAAGCAAGGAGAAAAAGTGCTTGACTTGGGCTGTGGTAATGGCTCCCTATGGCAGATTTTAAAAAACAAAGGCGTGGATTATCTCGGCGTTGATAATTCTGAAGAGCTGATTGGAATCGCCAAAAAGCTGTATCTTCACCCCCACACCAAACAAGGACAGGTCGCCGAAGGCGATCAAGATAACGAAGTTAGTCCTTGTTATGGTGTAGGGGCGAGGCCTAAGTTTCAGCAAGCCGACGCCTTAAACCTACCATTTCCAGAAAACTCTTTTGATACTGTTTATTGCATCGGCGTTTTCCATCATATTCCCTCAAAAGAAATCCAACTGCAATTTTTGGAAGAGGCGAAAAGAGTTTTAAAGTCCAACGGCCAGCTTATACTCCGCGTCTGGAATTTCTGGCAGAGAAAAAAAGGCCTGAAATTACTTTTGGAATACAGCCTTCTTAAAATAATCGGCAAGTCCCAGCTGGATTTTAAAGACATTTTTTATCCCTGGAAGAATCAAAGCGGAAAAGTAATAGTTCAGCGGTACTTTCATTGTTTCACAAAAAGGGAAATGGACAAGCTGTTTAGAGAAGTGGGGTTCAATATTGAAAAAAGCTGGATTTCCGGCAAAGGGAAGCTGTCCAACATTTATATCGTAGGCCAGAAGTAAAGCGTCCCCGTAGCTCAACTGGACAGAGCGTCAGCCTCCGGAGCTGAAGGTTGTGCGTTCAACTCGCACCGGGGACACAAAAACTTGGAGGGGTACCGAAGTGGTCATAACGGGACGGTCTCGAAAACCGTTGTCTCCTAACGGGGCACGTGGGTTCAAATCCCACCCCCTCCGCCGCATGGATTTAGTGCAAAGCCCGCTCGAGGCGGGCTTTGTGTTTTTACAAAAATTAGTATATAATTTGTAATAACTTTCAATAAGTTTTTTAATATAATAATTATGTTAAACCCATTTAAAAAAGGCAAAAAGCCTCAAGATTTAAAAGAAATTTTAAAGTCTTTTAATAATCTGAAGGAAAAGGTAGACTCGCTTTCTAAAGAATTGGAAAATTTTATAAAAGAGGGCAAATTTTTCTTTCAAAAAATGGGAGTCATAAGATATAACCCTTTTTCTGAAGTAGGAAGCAACCAGAGTTTTTCCGTGGCTTTGCTTGATAAAAATAATGATGGGGTGGTGATAACCAGCCTTTTTGGAAGAGAGGGTAATAGAGTGTATGCCAAACCCATCAAAAACGGTGATTCAGAGTATGCTTTGTCCGACGAAGAGAAAAAGGCGGTGGAAGAAGCACTCAAAGAAAAATAATTTTTATGCCTAAAGGGAAAAAAGAAAATTTGGCTGCCAGGCCGCCGGTTGTAGTTGTAATGGGCCATGTTGACCATGGGAAGAGTTCGCTTTTGGAAGCGATTAAGGATTTTAACATTACTGCCAAGGAATCGGGCGGCATTACTCAGCACGTCGGCGCCTACGAGGCCGAACATAACGGCAAGAAAATCACTTTTATTGACACTCCGGGCCACGAGGCGTTTTCCGCCATAAGAGCGAGAGGGTCAAAAATAGCCGATATTGCTATTTTAGTGGTGGCGGCGGACGAGGGAGTTAAACCTCAAACAAAAGAAGCGATTCAGCACGCCAAGAAAGCCGAGATACCGATTATTGTGGCGATAAACAAAATGGATAAACAGGAAGCGAATCCGGAAAAGGTAAAAAGAGAATTGGCTGACCAGGAAATACTGGTTGAGTCAATGGGCGGGAAAATACCATCGGTAGAAGTTTCGGCCAAAACAAAAAAAGGGATTCCGGAACTTCTGGAAATGATTTTGTTGATTGCCGAAATGGAAAACCTGAAAGCCGAAGTTTCAAAGCTGGCCAAGGGCGTGATAGTTGAATCGTATATGGATTCTTCCCGCGGGCCCGTTGCCACTGTTATTTTGCAGGAAGGAGTATTGAAAAAAGGCGATGTTATTGGTACGGCTTCGGCCGCTGGAAAGATAAAGATACTGGAAAATTTTCAGAAGAAGCCGATTGAGCAAGTTTTACCCGCGATGCCCGCTATTATTCTGGGGTTTGAGGGAGTGCCGGGAGTCGGCGAGACATTTAATATATTTAAGAACACAGAAGAAGCGAAAAAAGAGATAAAGCCGAAAGTGAAAGCCATTTTTGAAGCGCCGGATGCCGAGACGGACAAGAAGACGGTGAATATAGTTTTGAAGGCGGATGTTCAAGGATCGCTGGAGGCGGTGGAAGGGGTTTTAAGCCAGCTGCCCCAGGATAAAGTTTCTTTGAGGATATTAAAGAGCGAGGTAGGAGATATAAACGAAAACGACGTGAAGCTAGCCAAAGGCGCCAGAGCGAAAATACTCGGCTTCAGGGTAAAAACCAATCCGGTGGCAAAGAACCTTGCTTCCAGAGAAAAAGTAACCATTATTTATTTTGAGATTATTTACGAATTAGTGCAGTCGGTAAGGCAATTGTTGGAAAAAATGGTGGAGCCGGAAATTGTGCGGACGGAAACGGGCAGGGTGAAAGTTCTGGCTGTTTTCCACGGCGAAAAAAGCCGGCAGATTTTGGGCGGGAAAGTGGTTTCCGGAAAAATGGAAAAAGGCGCGTCAGTTGAAGTTTTGCGCAATGAAGAAAAAATCGGCAAAGGCAGAATAGTGGGCCTGCAGAAGCAGAAAAGAGACGTGGATGAGGTGGGGAAAGGGTCTGAGTGCGGCCTGCTTTACGAAGGGAATGCCAGAGCAGAGGAGGGCGATGTTTTGGCCGCTTTTACGGAAGAAAGGCAGAAAGGGGAATTATAAATTTCTAATTTCTAATTTCTAATGACGAAGAGAATTGAAAGAGTAGATGAACTATTGAGAAAAGAAATCGGGGGGATTCTTTTGAAGGATATTGAGTTCCCCGACGGTGTTTTGGTTACGATAACAAGAGTTGTGACTTCGTCCAATATAATTGAGGCGAAAGTTTATGTTTCGGTTTTTCCGGATAACAAGACCGTTAATGTATTCAATATTTTGGAAAAATTAATCTACGGGATACAGCAGAAAATAAACAGGCGGTTGAGGATGCGGCCGATTCCGAAGATAAAGTTTGTTAGAGAAGACAGAACCAAGGAAGCGGCAAAGATTGAGGGGATATTGGAAGGATTAAAAGAGGAAGAATAATAACTTGAAATCAGGCGGTAAATTGATATATTAACTAATAGCAGCGGGGCCAGGTAGCCAAGTAGCTAAGGCATTGGTCTGCAAAACCAATATACATGGGTGCAAATCCCATCCTGGCCTCAAAGAAAATTCAAAAATCAAAATTCAAAATTAACTTGTCTTGCCGGGGTGGCGAAATAGGAAACGCACAGGACTTAAAATCCTGCGGGTGTAAACCCTTGCGGGTGCAATTCCCGCCCTCGGCACATGGGCACAAGAATGCTTAAAAAAATCAATCAAGATTTTTTTAAAAAATGGTCTCCCAGTATGGCATATGTTTTAGGGTTTTTTGTTGCAGATGGTTGTATAGTATTGAATAAAAATAGAAAAAAGAATCCTTACACCTTTAACATTACTTCCGTAGATTTAGAACATTTATATAAAATTAAAAAAGTATTGGGGTCAGAACACAAAATTAGCAATAAATCTGGCGGCTCTGGTAATCCTGCATATCAAATACAACTTAGAAATTCGGTATTAGCTAAAGATTTGATGAAATTAGGAATTTTTCCCAGAAAAACTTATAATTTAAATCCGATTAAAGTTCCTGATAAATATTTCCATGATTTTGTAAGGGGATTTTTTGATGGAGACGGTTCAGTATATACCTATAAAGTTAATGGAACGTCACAGATTAAGGTCGGATTTATGAGCACCAGTTTGTCATTTCTCACTGAATTTAATGAGCGACTGTGTAAAAATTTGAAAATACTGTTAAAATCTATTCATAGAACCGTTGATAAGAAAAAGAAAAGAATGGTTAAATTTAGCACTTGTTTTTATATTGATGATTGCGAAAAGTTATATAAGTTTATATACAAAAATGCAACCATATTTTTGGATAGAAAATATAGAATTTTTAAAAAGTGGGAAAATATAAAATCTAAAAATAGAAGGCATTATATTAAACAAAACTATCCTTCTAAAATCGGCTGGCAATTAAATAAAAAAGTTTTAGTTTAACATCGTAAAAAGCCGAAAAAATATCGGCTTGGGCTATTTTAAAAATACTGCGCAATAATCGGATTGTAGTATTTTGGCTTACCAATTCGGCGGCGCAATGCGCCGCCTATTGATTTCTGTCGCTGAAAATGGCAAGATGTATCCTAGTACCTTCAATAATAAAGGAGGCAGGGAATGAATCACATTCTGGCAGTGGTTTTTGACTTCTGGAGAGAGAAAACGATGTTTCGCTTGTTTGAAGGAGGAGTAGATACTATCAGCCTGCAAACAAAGAAAAATCTTTCAGCGGCGGAGTTTTTTGAAAGACGTGGCATCACTCCTGAAAGAGTACGGGAAGCGTTCCCGAATCGTGTTACTCCGACAGGAGAGCTTGATTGGATAATGCCTTCGGACATGCCGGAACTGTATAGAAGCAGACCGGATCTGCAAATGTTGGCCAATATGCTTGGCCTGCCGATCTCTGTTTTACGCTGGAGGCGGTCGGAGTCGCCGGTTGAGGAGTTTCGTTTAGAACCTCGCATTTGCCGATAAATAAAAAAATAAGCCTGACGCTGTATCGTTAGGCTTTTTTTCTAATTGATTTATAGTCGTTTATCTACTAAAATTAAATTTAGTTAAAACAAAATGATATTTTGGGTTTTGATTAGCACAATTTTCGTTAGTTTAGTATCGCTTGTCGGAGCTTTTACCCTTGCTTTGAAAGACAGCCTGTTAAAAAAGGTGGTCAGTTTTTTAGTTAGTTTGTCCATCGGTGTTTTAATCGGAGTGGCTTTTTTGGACTTAATACCGGAGGCAGTGGAAAAATTCGGCCAGAAAAATATTTTTCTTTATGTTTTAATAGGATTTTTCCTATTTTTTCTTATCGAAAAACTCTTGGGCTGGCGGCATTGCCATGAAGATGAATGCCCGATTCATTCATTTGCTTACATCAACCTTTTTGGCGACGCGGTGCATAATCTAACAGATGGTTTGATAATCGGCGCCAGTTTTTTTACGGACTTCAAGTTGGGAATCGTTACGGTTTTCGCCGTTATTCTGCACGAAATACCCCACGAGATAGGGAACTTTGGAGTTTTATTGTATGCCGGGTTCAAAAAAGCGAAAGCTTTGTTTTTCAATTTTATTACTGCCCTGACCGCGATTGCCGGCGGTGTATTGGGTTATTTTATTGCCGGATATACCGATAATTTCATTGCCTTTTTACTTCCTTTTGCCGCGGGCGGGTTTATTTACATCGCCGCTTCGGATTTGATACCAGAAGTAAGGGAGCGGGAGGGAGCGAAAAAATCAATTTCCAATTTCTTGATAGCCGCTTTCGGTGTTTTGATAATTTATGTAGTAAAAAGTATTAGCGGAGAATAGAATTATTCTCAAACCAAAAACCCGCCGATCGGCGGGTTTTTGGTTTTGATTAGTTTGCTAGAATTTCGACGTAGGCTCTTTTCGCCCCAAAGATTAACGCTTGTTCATATTCCGGAAACCAGACATCCAAATGGTAATTACTTTTTCTCAAGTTCATCCTGTCTTCGACTACGAAAACTTTATCACCATAAATATCCGGTATTCTAATCTGGGTTCCGAAAGGTAAGAGATTATTGGCTACTATGCCATCTTTTACCGTTGAACCGGAAGCCGTTATAAGCGGCGTATCATCTGTTTCCCAAAGAGTGCTGGAATAGGCCGTAATTACCATTGTTACCTTCTTTTCCACCTTAGGCTCGGGGATTGAAGGATCGGAAGCAGCAGAAAGACTGTTCCCCTGGATAATTAATAATTTTTCAGCCTTTGGCAGAGACAAATCGCTGAAAGCGGGATTTGCGGCTGCCCTTTGAATTTTTATAGCAAAAATTAATAGAATTCCAGCCATTGCGCCGATAACTAGCAAAAATAGGATTTTTTTCATATAAAATGAACTTATTTATTCTTAACAATCGTTGCGACCATTAATAAAACCCCTTTAAGGGGTTATTTTCCAAGTATATCCTATTTAACAGAATTTGTCAACCCCCACACCATAACGAGTTTTAATAATTAAAGTTATGTTGAAAGGGAGGAAGCGATATAATTAAAATTACTTTATTAAAATTCCCCGTACCGTGAGTTAAATAATTATCTAAAATAACTTAAACTCGTTTGGTGTGGGGGTCAAGAGTTCAGACAAGGGGGCGGTTTTGACAAAAAAGCCCTAAATCGGGGCTTTTTTGTGACTGGGTTTGGAGCGGGAGACGGGATTCGCACCCGCGATCTTCTCCTTGGCAAGGAGACATTCTACTGCTGAACTACTCCCGCATTTTGGTGCCGCGGGTCAGACTTGCACTGACTACCTCAATTTTTTCAGAATTGCGCTCTACTACATGAGCTACCGCGGCTCTATACAAAAACCTTATTGAAGGGTTTTTGTCGATCCCGGCCCCGCTAAAAGCGGGGCATAGGGCATCATTTTTATTATATCCTAAAAATTTACTGTTTCTAAATTTTTAGTGGGCGCTATAGGATTTGAACCCATGGCCTTCCGCGTGTAAGGCGGACGCTCTACCACTGAGCTAAGCGCCCATGCGGACGGTGGGACTTGAACCCACATGGAGTAAAACTCCCAGGAGCCTCAGTCCTGTGTGTCTACCGATTGCACCACGTCCGCAAGTCTTATTCTATTTATTTGTTTCCGGCTGGGGTTCCGGAGCAGGTTCAGCCGGTTTTGCCGGCTCTTCTTCCGCGATGGCCGCGGCAAACTCGGTTTTCTTCAAACGGGCTTTTTTGCCTTTGGCCGTTCTTAAATAATAAAGTTTAGCCCTTCTTACTTTCCCGTGCCTTAAGACCTCTATTTTTTCAATAGTGGGAGTATGCAGCGGGAAAACCTTTTCTACCCCGACGCCGGAAATTACTTTTCTTACGGTAATAGTTCCCGAAATTCCTTCCCCATGTTTTTTGGCTATTACTACCCCCTCAAAATCTTGGATTCTTTCCTTGTCTTTTTCTTTGATTTTTTGGCTTACCCGAACAGTATCGCCGGGCCTTATATCCGGGACATTGGTTTTTTGGTATTTTTGGATAAATGTTTCTATTTTTGTAGCCATAATTTTTACCCGGTTAAATGCCGCTTTGCGGCAATTCCGCTTCCAGCGGAATTATTTAACTGGGTGAACTTAGATTATTAATTATTTTCTTTAAGTCTTCTGGCAATTCGGATTCGAATTCTTTTACCTGTCCCGTACCGTGCTTGCTCTGGTGCGGGGTTTCTCCGCTCGGCATTTCTATTTTAAGGTAACCGGCGTGAAGAAAATGCCGCGTTAATCCTTTGGGACAAGGTTGGTTTTTAAAACCGTATAGTTTGTCCCCTGCGATTGGATGGTGAATATAGGAGAGATGGCACCTTATTTGATGCTTTCGGCCAGTTTTGGGAATAACCTCCAGAAGCGTATATTTTTCAAACTTTTCCAGTGCTTTATACGAAGTTAGGGCTTGGCGTTTTCCTGCGGAGCCGGGCTCCCCGGGCAAAAACACTTTTTGCTTTATTCTGTCTTTAGGCGACCGGCCTATCAAGGTTTCAATTGTTCCTTCTTTGTTTTCAATGTTGCCGGAAACCAGGGCGATATATCTTTTTTCTACCCTTCTAGTTTTAAATTGTTTTTGTAAAAAACTTAGGGTTTCGTTATTTTTAGCAACCAGGATAATTCCGGAAGTGTCTTTGTCTAATCTATGAACTACCCCATATCTTGGCATATTTCCCGTATTTTTCAAGGGAGGATACAGCTCTATTAATAAATCAATCAGCGATTTTTCAGCTGATTGACTCTCATTGAAAACGATGATTCCAGCCGGCTTATCAATAACTAAAACATCATTATCTTCGTAAATTATCTTCAATTCCATAAGTACATAAATATAGAATAACAAATCTTATGAAGAAAACAAGATTCAATAAAAAAGGCAGCAATTAAATTGCCACCCTTTTTCCGTTCAGCTCTTTGACAATTTTCTCACAGACCGCTTCAACCCGCGGGTCGTCCAGGGGAGCTTTAACCCCGATATAGAATTGGCATCCGCCATTCGGCAGAGTCTGGGCCATACAGCTGGTTTTATCAAGGCCTTCTCGGTCAAACCTTTGGAGAAATTTGGCAAGCAGGCCTAGCTGATTTGATTTGCGGGAGAAATAAAAGCACACTGCTCCTCCCCGCATATCGCCCTCCAGCCGAATGTGCCAGTCAGTGAATTTGTTAATTCTGTCCAATTCCTCTTCTGGCAGGGCCTTCAGTCCTTTAGCGGTAAATTTGGCCAGAGTGTTTCCTTTTTTGCCGCAGACCCTGGCAATAGAGTTTAGGATTCTGACGGCACTTCTTATAACGCCGTGCGTGCCAGGATGGTTGCCAAGGATGTTGGCTACGATGTCGGGCTGGCTGAGATTACGGATTATCCCATAGTTCTGAAACCAACAAGGGGGACCGGCCATTCGGAGGACATCGGACAGCGGGATTTGCCGCTGCAGCCAAAGGTGGCTGGACACCAAGGCTATCAGCTGGGGGATAACCTGGCTTCCGGTAGTCAGTTCATCGTGGTAATCAGGCGAACATTTTAGGATATGGGCTTTGGTCGGTCGGAGAAGATTGATAAGCCATTCTTCCCAAGACGGCGTTTTAAGACGCCGAGGAAACCCATAGACCACCGATTGGCCGCGAAGCGAACGGACAGTTGGGCCAACCATAAAATGGAGAAACCCTACGTCGACTCTCTTTTTGGCCAAGCTTCGCCGCAATAGAACAGGGGTAATGGGCGCCTTTACCGGGTTCTGGATAGAGGTGCCATGGAGCCAAAGAGTATCGGGCTTGGCAAAAGGTATTAGTTGTTCTATCGCCGGAGCCACAGTACTTATGGGAAGGATAGAGAAGTAGACAACATCGGCAATCTGGACAACATCTGCGTTTGTAAGACCTCGGGGATTCTTTATATCAGAGCCGATAACTTTGTAGTGAGCTCCTTCGAATAAAGGGACCACAACATTAGTTGCCATTTTTCCTAAGTTTCCGATGATCCCAATAGTTTTCGGCGGGAACATTTTCTCTCCTTTCTTGTCGGATTGTGTCAAAGAACCAAAAGAACTGCAAAAAGAAACCCTTTTAGGGTTTTCTTTTTAACAGTTTTGCCGGGAGGTGTCAAGTTCTAAAATATAATTTTCATATGGGCGGTATAGGGGTCGAAGAGTTGCCCGAAGGCGGATGCAGGAAACAGGTTCTTCGCTGCATACCGCGCTAAATGAAATTTGTAGGCACATTTAGTGCCTCCAAATATTCATATGGGCGGTACGGGGCTCGAACCTGTAACCTTCCGCACGTCAAGCGGACGCTCTGCCATTGAGCTAACCGCCCATGGTGCGCGCGGATGGATTCGAACCATCGACCCCCACTTTATAAGAGTGGTGCTACTGCCACTGAGCTACGCGCGCAAGAGAGTTTTTACTTTACCCCTTTTATTTTAACTTTTAAAGAGGGCTTAACAATTTTTTTTGCTTTCACTAAAGAGGTTGCTTGATGAATCGATTTTAAGTTTATCAGCCTTTCGAATTCCTCTCTTTCAATGGTTTCCTTCTCAATCAAAACTCCCGCTACCTTATCGAGTAATTTTCGCCTTTTGCTTAACGTGGCCAGAGCTTCTTTTTCAGCATTTCTAATAAACCGGCTGACTTCTTCGTCAATCCGGGCCGCGATTTTTTCAGAATAATTTCTTTGCTCGGATATTTCTTTTCCCAAAAATACCAATTCTTCTTTTTCGCCGAATGATACGGGTCCCAAGGAAGACATTCCGTATTCTTTCACTAATTTTCGAGCCAGATCCGAAGCCCGGCTTAAATCGTTGGCCGCGCCCGTTGTAATTTCTCCAAACCTTATTTTTTCCGCGCAATATCCGCCGAGCAAAGTGGCTATTTCTGCCAGGAATTGTTTTTTGGTACGCATTTTTCTTTCTTCACTGGGCATTTGAAGAGTGTAGCCGGCAGCCATTCCCCTGGCGATTATGGAAATTTTTCTGACAGGTTCCGTATTGGGCAAAAAAGAGGAAACTAAGGCGTGGCCCACCTCGTGGTAAGCCGCTATTTCTTTTTCTTTTTTGGATAAAATATGGCTTCTTCTTTCGGGGCCTAGTAAAACTTTTTCAATTGATTCTAAAAACTCGTCCTGATAAACCTGAGTTTTATTTTTTCTGGCGGCCAAGATCGCCGCTTCGTTTACCACGTTAGCCAAGTCAGCGCCGGAAAAACCGGGGGTCCTTTCCGCAACTTCCCGCAGATTTACGTCTAGAGCCAATGGTTTCCCTTTACAGTGAATTTTCATAATTTCTTCTCGGTCGTGAATATCCGGCGGGTCTAAAACAACTTTTCTGTCAAAGCGGCCGGGCCTTAAAAGAGCAGGGTCTAAAATATCTCCCCGGTTTGTGGCCGCCATTATAATAACATTAGTTTCTCTTTCAAAGCCGTCCATTTCAACCAAAATTTGGTTTAAGGTCTGCTCTCTTTCATCGTGGCCGCCTCCAATGCCAGCTCCCCTATGCCGGCCGATGGCATCAAGTTCGTCAATAAAAATAATGGATGGGGAGGCTTTTTTGGCTATTGAAAATAAATCGCGGACCCTGGCCGAACCTACTCCGACGAACATTTCAACGAACTCCGATCCGGAAATTGAAAAGAAAGGAACGCTGGCTTCACCGGCCACCGCCCTAGCCAATAAAGTTTTTCCGACTCCGGCTGGGCCCAAAAGCAAGACGCCGCGCGGTATCTTAGCGCCCATTTTTAAATATTTCTGGGGGTTTTTCAAAAAATCAACAATTTCTTTCAACTCTTCTTTCGCTTCTTTCAAGCCGGCGACGTCGTTGAAATTAATGCGGGTTTTGGGATGCCCTTCGGCGCCGAACAGCCGGGCCCTGGCTTTGGTGAAGGTAAAGGCCTCCGCTGCCCCGCTTTTTGCCTGCCTAAAGATAAGAAAGAAAAAAACTCCGAACAGAATTAAAGGAAGTACATACATTAAAAGGGGCGTTAGCCATATCCAAATTCCACCTTCTTCTTCGGTTCCGACTTCCACCTTTTTTAGGTTTTCTTTATCCACACCGTAGTTTAATAAAGATTCCGAAAGAGAACTCTCTTTTTCCTTCTGAGAAATAAACTTTGTGTCGTCATTATAAACAAGCGATAATTCGTTTCCTCTCACCGTAATTTTCTTTATTTTCGCTGCATTGATATCTTCAACCACTTTTGTCAGAGGGATTTTTTCTTCTTGTTTGAAGGAATTGCTGGCGATGCCGAACAGCCCGGAGATGATTATAAAAACCAGTACAACAAAGGCAAAATTTTTGGCTAAGTTTTTCATTTTTTATAATTTTTTACCCCCACACCAAACGAGTTTAAGTTATTTAGATAATTATTTAAATCACGGCACGGGGAATTTTGACAAAACAAGTTTATATTATTTTTCTGTCTCCTTTCACCATAACTGAATTATTAAAACTCGTTATGGTGTGGGGGTGAATACCAATGATTATATCAAATTTTTCAGAAAAAAAAAGAGGGTGTAAGGAAATATGCTCCACGAGAGCACATCCCTTACACCCTTTGCGTTACCCCGCTACGGGTATGAGAAAAGAAAACCGTTATTACTTCGCGCTGTCGGGCGGCGTCTCGCCAGAGGCGGACGTCACAGCAGCGGGTTCGGGCTGGCCGGCAGCGTCACCGGCCTTCTCGGCCTGACCGTAGGCCGCCTGGAGGATCCACCTCCAGGGAACCGGAACCTTTTCGAACCGGTCCCCCTCCTCGAATTCCTGGCCGATCAAGCGGCCGAGGAAGTCAGAAGGAATGTGGGGCGGTACTCCCAGGAGGACGAGGAAGTATCCTTTGTCCGGATACCACTTCCGTTCCATCCTGAAGAAGAGATTCCGGATGTCGCGCTGGCCCGCCTCGTCG
>Ga0315294_10007202_pt1 | contig 12202 bp, 6 predicted proteins | sample YL17G13_40_MG_FD_203626 | JGI IMG/M metagenome (GOLD analysis project Ga0315294, IMG submission 203626) | Sediment microbial communities from Yellowstone Lake, YNP, Wyoming, USA - YL17G13_40 | ecosystem: Environmental > Aquatic > Freshwater > Lake > Sediment | place: USA: Wyoming | collected...
TGGACAGAGCACCGGGGCAAGGACGGGCGGACGTATTGGTACAACCGAGAGACGAAGAAGTCGTCCTGGGAGAAGCCAGAGGCGCTGGGAGGAGTGGCAGGAGCAGCGGGTGCGCCCACAGCGGCCACGCCCTGGCGCGAGGTCAAGGCCCCCGACGGGCGGCCCTATTTTTACAACCGGGAGACCAAGGCGTCGGTGTGGGTGTGCCCGCCCGAGCTGGCGGCGGCCCGGGAGAAGGCGGCGGCCGCGAGTGGAGGGCGGGCGCCACACCCGCACGCCGCCGCCGCTGCTGCTGCGCCTCCTCCTGGTCAGCTGCCCGGCGCGGCGGCCGCCGCCGCCCGGGCCGCGTCGGCCGCAAGGAACGGCGGCAAATTCATGTATGGCACCAAGGCGGAGGCCAAGGCCGCCTTCTGCGAGCTGCTGGCCGCCGCGGGCGCCCGGTCCACGGACGCCTGGGATGCGGTGGCCCCCTCCATCAGCGCCGACCCCCGCTTTGCCGCCCTCAAATCCGCGGGCGAGCGGCGGGCCTGCTTCACCGAGTACCGGGCGGCCGCGGCCAAGAAAGAGGCGGCCGCCGCCCGGGCAGCGCGTGGGGCGGCCCGGGAGGCGTTCACGGACCTCCTCTCCACTTGTGGCCTCGACCCGGCGAGCGCGCGCTTCGCCGACGCGGAGGGCTTTCTGGGCCCCGACCCGCGCTGGTCCGGGCTGGACAGGGTCCTGGCCGCCGCGGCCGCGCCCGCTGGCCCGGGCGGCCCGCCCCCCGCCGCCGCCGCCGCGGCCGCCCGCCGGGAGAAGGAGGACCTGTTTGAGGACTGGCGCCGGGCGGCGGAGCGGGCGGCCCGGGAGGCCCTCAAAGCGGCGTGCGAGGCCGCGGTCGAGGGCGCCGCGGCCTGGGTGGCCCGGCGGGGGTGGGTGGGCGGGGAGACCCGGTGGCGGGAGGCGGAGGGCCGGCTGGAGGCGGAAGCGGGCGACGAGCCCGGGGGCAACCCGTTTGCCGCGGCCGACCGCCCGACCCGGCTGGCCGGCTTTGCCCGGGCCCTGCGCCGCGCGTGGGAGGCGTCGGACGGGGAGGCCGCCAAAGCCGCGGCCGCCCGCGCGCGGTCCGAGCGCCGGGCGCGCGACGCCTTCCGGGCGGCCCTGGCCTCCCACGCCGGTGCCGGCCTGCTGCCCCCCCGGTCCCGGTGGCGCGAGTACCGGGCCCGCCTGCGGGGCGGGGGCTTTGGGGGTGGGGCCGCGGGTGACGGGGCGGGCGCGGCCGCCCTGGAGGCCCTGGAAGCGCCATCCGCGGCCGGGCCCCGCCCGCGCAGCCTGTTCGAGGACGCGCTGGCAGACGTGGAGGCCCGCTTCCTGGTCCAGCGGGCGGCCCTGCTGAGCGCGGCCGTGCAGGGCGCGGGCATCACAGTGTCGAAAAGCGTGGCGGACGGGACCGCGCCCGGGGCGGCCGCCGACCTGGCCACCCTGCGCCTCGCGTTTGACGACGCGGCCGACGCAGGTGGCGGGGCGGCGGGGAGTGCGGGAGGGGGCGTCCGGGACCTGGTGTGGGCGGAACTTGTGGGCTGTGCGTCGGCCGGGCGCGCCCTCGCCTTCGGCGATGAGGCGGCCGCGGAGGAGGCGGCCCGCCGGTCCCGCACGCGCTCGCGCTCGCCCGCCCGGCGCGGGGACAGGGAGGACCGCCGCAGCCGGCGCGGCCGCTCGCCGGGGGGGGGCAGCTCCGACGATGGCCGCAACCGCCGCAGCCGCCGGGAGGAGCACCACCACCGCCATGCCCGCCACCGCCGGGAGGAGGAGGACCAGGAAGAGGGTGAGCTGTAGTCGATGATGTGTTTTGGGAGGGTGTGGTTGTGGATGGACGCTCTGAAGAGATAATTGCAGCCTGAACTTTAACCTTCCTCTCGCTCCTCTCTCTCGTCTACTGCTGCGTTGGCGTCGTCGCCGTCCATCCGCCCTGCACGCCCGCCGCCTCGCCATGGACATGCTTGGATCGCAAGGCGGGGACATGCCGCCTCCCCGGTACGCTCACGCTGGCCTTTCGCCCGGCGGCGTCCCTGAGCTCAGCCGCGGCCGCGGCGACGCCAGCGGCTGGCGTGTTGCGGACGGGCACGCTGCGCCTGGTCCCGTTCAGGTAGGCGCCATCTAAGGTGGGGTGCTTCCCCGGTTTGATCAGGGTCTCCACCGCCAGCTGCGGGTTGGCGGCCCGGAAGGTGGGGAGGTGGGCGGCAACGAAGTCGCTGGTGGAGGAAAACGGGAGGAGGGGGGGTGAGGGGTGGGGCGTGGGAGAGAAGACGCGAATCACCCGCCTGCTCGTCTCTCCATTCTATTCACATACCGTGCCCCCACCGAGCTGCCGCTGTGCTCGCAGTAGGAGACGGTCAGCTTCTGGAGCTGCCAGACGCCGCGGCGGGCCATTGAGAAAGAGTAAAAGGGCCGATTTGGCCAGCCGCCAAAAAGAAAGAATAGTGAGGCGACAGGCAGTGCTCTTGTGTCGCAGAACGCAGAATTGGCGCGCCACAAAATGGAGTGGCTTCGCGCCAAGCAGCGCCCAGCCCGGCCGGCGGATCCGGCGGCCAAGCTCCAGGGCTACTGGGAGCTGGCCAAGGTAGGATGAAATGAGGCGAGGCGGGCGCGTGCGCACTCTCTCAACCCCTCATTTCCTATTTCCCTCTCTCAACCCGCCCAGCGCGCCTTGATCGTCCTCATCCCCCCCTCTCACACGCCCCGCAGGACGCCATGAACCGAGCCGCCGCCCGGGCCGCCGCGGGCGATCATACGGGTGCGTCCCAGGTCTACGCCCTGGCCATTCGGGTCGCGGGTGAGGGGCTGGCCCTGCGCGTGCCCACCACTGGCCTCGGCCCGAGCGCCTGCACGTCGGCCGCGCGCCGGGCCGACCTGAGTGCGTGGGTGGACGCGGCGGCGGCGGCCGTGGCGGGGAGGGGGGGCGCGGTCGGGGCGGTGCCAGCGGCGCCAAGGCCACCACCGGCGCAGCAGCCTCGACCAAGCGTGGCCCGGGCGGCCTCCCCTCCCCGGCCGCGCCCGGCGACGACCACCACGACCTCCACGACCTCAGAGGCCGACCGCCTCGCGGCGGACGTCCTGGCCGACACCCTGGACACGCGCACCCCGCCGCCCTGGGACGCCGTCGTCGGCTTGACAGGGGCCAAGGCGGCGCTGCGTGAGGCGGTCCTCCTGCCCACCCTGCGGGCCGACCTTTTTACTGGGCTACGGGTGCCCGCGCGGGGCATTTTGCTGTATGGGCCGCCCGGCAATGGCAAGACCATGCTGGTCCGCGCCCTGGCGGGTGAGGCGCGGGCGGCCCTTTTCTCCGTGTCGTCCGCCGCCCTCACATCGCGCTGGCACGGCGAGGGCGAGAAGCTGATGCGGGCCCTGTTTGCCGCGGCGGCCGCCCGCATGCCCGCCATCATCTTTATTGACGAGGCCGACGCCCTGCTGTCCGCCCGCGGGGGTGGGGGTGGAAGCGCGGGTGGGGGCGGCGAGCATGAGGCCTCCCGCCGCATGAAGACGGAGTTCCTGACCTGCTTCGACCGCCTGGCGGACGCCGGGGCGGCGGCCACCGTGACGGTCGTGTGCGCGACCAACCGCCCTGGCGACCTGGACGACGCGGTCCGCCGCCGCCTGACCCGCCGGATCCTGGTGCCCTTGCCGGACGCGCCCACTAGGAGGGCCCTGCTAGCCCGCCTAATGGCGGATGGAGGCGGGCAGCCGTCCGCGGCCGACCTGGACACCCTGGCGGCTGTGACGGACGGATACAGCCACGCCGACCTTACGGCAGCAGTCTCGGAGGCCGCCATGGCCCCCCTGCGTGAGCTCGGGTCTGACGCCGCGCTGGCCCGCGTGCCCGCGGGGTCGCTGCGGGGGGTGACCGCATCCGATGTCGCGTCCGCGCTGAGCGTGGTGCGCGCGTCGGCTAGCACGGCGGACGCGGCCGCCCTGGACAAGTGGACAGACCAGTTTGGGGTGCGCGGGTAGGGGGGGATTGAGATGAGATAGATCGATACACGCAACGCACGCAGGCGCACGCGCGCGCGCGTGGGCGGGCTTGGCTTGGCTCGGAATGTAATTCTAACAAAGGTTTCACGCCCATGGCAAACGTATTCGTATCCTCATCTCTCACTTGGCCCCCCGCCGCCGTTTGGGCGCGGGTTGAGCGGCCGCCGCCGCCTCTCCACCTCCACCCGCCGCCGCCCGCGTGCGCCGCCCCGTGGTCGGGGCGGCAGCAGCAGGCACGGCAGCAAGCGCGGCCGCTGCTGCCTGACTCGTCGCCCCCCGCCGCTGACCCCCACCCCCAGGCGCCCGGGAGTCGCCGCCATCCTCCGGGCCGCCGCCGGGCAGGCCGCCCCCAGCCATGACGACCGTGAGGGCCGGGCGGGGGCCGACACGGGCGCGGGCGGCGGCAGGAATTGTGGCAGCGGCGGCGGGCGTCGCGGCGGCGGGTTCTCCTCCCCGAGCCACGCGCGGACGCAGGGTGCGGGTGGAGGTCGGCGTGGGCGCGGCGGCAGCAGCAGCGGCAGCCCGCGGCGCGCGGCGGACCGGCGCCGCCGCCCCGCCACCTCCACCCGTGACCGCGCTGGCCACGAAGGCGGCCGCCGTGCTGGCACCGCCGCCGCCACCGCCGGCAGCAGACGCCGCGCCCGACCCACGCCTCACCAGGCCGGCGCCAGACCCACGGCCACGAGTGGCCGTGACCGGCTGGCGGGGCCGGGTGGTGGGCAGAGGCAGGGAGGCGGGGGGCGCGCTGCCCCCCGCTTCGCCTTCCTCCTCCCCGCGCAACGGCGGTGGGGGGAGCTCTTGATGCTGCGGCGCGCCCGACACGGCGGGCGGGGCGGGCGTGGGAGTGCGGCCACCTCCACCCCCACCCCCACGAGCGGGCCCTGCCGCCAGCGTGGGCCCGCCTTCATCATCGTCTGCGTGGTCGTCGCCGCCATCGTCACCATCGTCCTCCTCCTCGCCCCGGGCCTCGCCCATCTCGGTCCCAGCCCCAGCCGCTGGTGGCTGCTGTTGGGGCGGCGGCGGCGGCTGGGCGGCGGCGGCGGCGGCAGGCGGCAGTTGGGGCGCCGTCCTGCCGGCGGTGCCGCCATCGTTATCGTCCACAGCCGCAACGGGGGCGGCGCCAGAGTGGGCGGCCGTGGCGGTAGGCGCCGCGGCAGCTGCGTTCGCAGCCTCGGCGACGGCCTCGGTCGCGGCCGCCGTGGCGCCAACCCCGGCCGGCCCCGGCGCTTCCGCGGTGCGGGACGGGTACCGCCGCTGTTCCATCAGGGGAGAGGTGACGACCGCCCCCGCCAGGACGGGCCCGGGCGCGACCGTCGACGCCGCCCGGGGCGTGTCGGCCCCGCCCGCGTGGTGGTCGCCAAACCGGTGGCGGCCGACGGCGGGGGGCGCGCCCGGGAAGGCCACGCCCCCCGCCGTCGGGAAGGCGGCCCAGAAAGCGGAGGCCGGGGCAGGCGCGGGGGGGGCGGTGACAGCGGGTGCGGGCACCGCCGGGCTGGCCGACGCGGTGCGCCCCGACGCGGCGTCGCCTGCCGTGGGCTCCAGGCCGCCAAAGGCGCCGCCTCCAGCCGCTGGCCCGGCCCCGGGCGCGCCGATGGCAGACAGGGCGGCCGCCGCGGACGCCGCGCCCGCCAGGGCTGGGGGCAGGGCGGCCGCTTGCTGCAGCACTGCCCCACCGCCACCACCACCCCCACCCCGGGCGGAGGCGGCAGGGGTGGCGACGTTGTGCTCGAAAATAGCGTCCCCCGCTGCCGACTGGTTTTGAGCGGGCAGGGGAGGGGGTGGGGGATGAGGGTGAGGGGTGTGGGCGGCGGCCGCCATGGCTGGCGCCGCGCTGCCACCACCGCCCGCCCCGCCCGAGGGGGACGGGCAAAAGGTGTCGGACCGGGGTGGGCCCGGCGGGCCACCTCCCCCGCGCCCACGCCCTCTTCCACCGCCCACGCCACCCCCGCCCGCCGCATCATCGCCGCCCGCGGCAGCTGCGACCGCTAGCTCAGCATGCGCGGGCTCGGCCGGCGCGGGCGCGGCCACCACCTCCTCCACAGACCCGTCCGGCCCGGCCGTGCCGGCCGACCCAAGGCGGGCGACCGCGGGCGCGGGCGCGGCCCTCTCACCCCCTCCAGGCGCCGCCACAAAGACGGCTTCCTGGGGGACGGCGAGCTCGTGGTGGGCCGGGCGGCGGTGGCGGCGCACACCGTCCGACAGGGCGGCCGTGGGCTCGTGGGTCGCCGGAGGGCGTGGCGGGTTGGACCCACCGCCATGCGCTGAAGGCGCGGCGGCCGACGCGGCGCCGGCCGCCGGGCCGCCGCTGGTCGCCGCCGGGCCGCCGGGCACAGCCGCCGCCGCACTGGCAGCTGGCCCGCCCGTCAACGATTCCCGGAAGGCGGCGGGCAGGTCCAGGGCGGGGGGTGGTGGCGGGCCTGGAGGAGGGGGAGCGGGCGCCCTGGGCAGGCTGGCACCCACCAATCCACCCCCCTCGCCGCCGCCGCCCGCCCCCGACCCGGTCGACCCGCTGCCCGCGCCCCGCATGGAAGAAGAATCGGTTTCGGGCCCGCTTGACCCGCCATCATCCTCGCTCAGCACGGTTGCGTGCACAGACGCGGCGGCGTGCTGGGGCGGCGGGGCCGGCGGGGCCCCAGGCGGGGGTTGTTGGGGTGGGGGCTGGACGCAGGCTGGGGACGGGGCGGCGCCGCCAGCCGGTGGCGCGACGGGCGGGGGGCCACCACCGCCGCCGCGCGGGCCCGCGCCGGACGCGGCAGCAGCGGCTGGGGCGCTGAGCGGGTCGGGCGGGCGCCCACCAGAGACGGCCGGCTGCGGCTGGGGCGGCGGCGGGCTGGGGTGGCCGGCTGCACTCGCGTCGGCGGGCGGCGCGCCTTCTCCGCCTTGAATATCATCGTCACCATCCCCGTCATCCCCATTGACTGCGGCCACCGCGGCGGGGGTTAAAACGGGCATGGTGCCGGACCCGTCGATGCCGCCCACTGGGTCGCCGCCGGAGGCACGGGGCGGCAGGCGCCAGGGCGCGTCCTGGTAGGCACCAACCCCCCCGGCGACGGCAGAGGCAGCCGCGGCCGCCACGCCACCGCCACCACCGCCGCCCGTCGCGGCGGCGGTGGGAGGCGGGGCGTAATGGCGTAGAGGAGGGCCGCCAGCCACGCTGCCGTGGGCAGGCGTGCCAGCACCGCCGCCGCCACCGCCCGCCCAGGCAGCCCCCAAGGCAGGAGGCACGAGGGGCGGCACGACTGGTGGAGCCAGCGGCGGCAAGCCCGCGTCACTGTTGGCGGCGGATGGGCTGGCCGTGCCCCGGCGCACGTGTTGGGACCAGACGGGTGCGGCTGGCAGGGACCGGTGATGTGGCGCACCAGCCGCGGGCGGCTGTGGCGGAGCAGCAGTAGCACCAGCAGCAGAACGGACGGGCGAGGGTGCTGCCGCAGCAGCAGCAGCAGAGGGCACTCCACCACCCGCCGTCGCGACCGGGCTAGCCGTGGCCTGGTGATGCAGAGAGCCGGGCGCGACCAGGCGGCCTCCCAGTGGTGGTGGGCCGACCGCGGACAGGGCGGCCGCGGAGGCGGCGGCTGTGCCGGGGCCGGCAGTCCCGCCCCGCCCCGCCCCGGCAGCAGCACCAGCAGTAGGTGGGGGGCCACTGCCGCCGCCACCGCCACCGCCGCCGCCATCCGAGGGCGCGGGACCACCATCCCCGTCATCAATGCGGGCCTCCGCCGCCACCGCGGTGGCCAGGGCAGGCGGCGGCGGCGGCGGTTGCGCGGGTGATGGTACGGTAGGCCAGGCGCGCAGGATGGTGGACGCTGCAGGGGGTAGCACAGCCGCGGCCGTGGCCGGAGCAGTAGCAGCAGCCCCGGGCGTTCCGCCGCCGCCACCGCCGCCGCCGCCGCCGCCGCCGCCGCCGCCACCGCCGCCGTCACCGCCGCCGCCGCGTAAGAAATGGGTGGGCGGCAGCGGGCCCGCGGCGGCGGCGGCAGCGGCGGCGGCGGCGGCAGCGGCAAGGGACACTCCAGGCAGGCGGTTGAGAGGGGACGCGCCACCGCCGCCACCGCCAGCCAGCACCCCACTACCCGACCCGCGCCTGGAAATGTTGATGGCGGGGGGAAGGTGGTATGGTGGTGGGGCGGCCGCGCCACCCACAGCCCCGCTCCCTCCTCCCAGCAGTCGGTTGAGGTGGAGAGCAGGTGGGGGTGGGGCGGCCGCAGCCGCGGCGGCCAGTGCCGCACGGGCAGCAGACGCGCCACCCGCGCCCCGCGCCCGGGCGCCGGCCCGGGTGTGGGAGGCACCAGAGCCTGTAGCCCGGGCTGCAGAGGGAGAGGGCGGGTAGCGGGGCGGCGGGGGCGAGGCCGGCGGGCGCCAGGCCGAGGACAGGAGGGAGGCCGCCCGCAGCGGCGGCGGCGGTGGGGGCGGGTGAGGGAGGGCGGGCAGGCTGCCCGCGTGCGGGTCGCCCAGGGGCCCGCCCCGGGCTAGCGGCGGGTACCCACCACCAGGCGGCCCCAGGCCCGCCCGAGGAGGGGGTGGCGGTGGCGGCGGCGGCAGGGAGGCTGGCGGCGGCGGCGGCGGCGGGAGGCCCGAAGCCTGGACGACGGGCGTCGCCGTGGCAGCGCCGGCTGGAGGCGGCGGCAGCGCCGGCGCCGGCGCGTCGTTGGTGACGCCCGGCGTGCCTGCGGCAGTCGGGCTCGGGGCGCCGCCGTACGGACCACCTCCTCCACCTCCACCCCACGCCCCACTGGCGGCCAGGCTGTGCGCGCCAGGCGTGACGGCGGCCGGCAGCGGCACGAGCGCAGGCGCAGGGAGTTGAGGGGGAGGGGGCGCAGGTGGGGGAGCCGCCGGCGGTGGATCAGGCGCCGCAGCCGCGGGCGGCGCGCCCGCGTCAGCCTCCTGTAAGGACGAGAGCGTCCTCGGACCCGTGGCTGGACGGGCAGACGGGTCACCGCCATCGGCAGCCGCTGCAGCGGCCGCCGCCGCGACCGCGACCGCCACCAGGGCCGGGCTCCCAAACCCACCGCGCCCGCTTCCGCCGCCGCCGCCCGGTGTGGACCCCAGGCGCCCGCCCCGGCGTGACCGGGAGGGCTGGACGCGCGAGGAGGGGGGGACTGCGGGCGCAGGGGTTGTGGCGGCGGCGGCGGCGGCGGGAGCAGGGGCGGTAGCAGGGGCGGCGGCAGCACCCACCGCTATGAGAGGCACCGCCGCCCCGGCCTCGCCGCCCTCCTCTCCATCCTCGTCCGCCGCGGACTGGGCGGACTCGCCGGCCGACCGGGACCCGATGGCGGCGGACCCAGCGGCGAGGGGGGCGGGCGGGTGGACTTCGCCAAAGGACAGGGCCGTCGAGATCTGGGACCGGGCGGCGCGCTGGAGAAGGGGAGGGAAGAGAAAAATAAGAAGGGGGGTGAGAGGGGCACCCCGGCGGATGTCGCGGCGGCTGTCCGCCCTCTAAAACGCGGCCGCCCAGGGCGTGTACCCGCTCCGCCACCTCGATTTCAATAGCAGGCAGGCATGCCAAGCCCCCTGGCTCACGCTGGACGGGAGTTGGCGGGTAGGAGTGGCTCGGGTCGCCGTGCGGGCGCCACACATCCAGAGAGCCGAGCGCCGGCGCCACTTTCTCTTTCTCTCACCGGGCTGGCCCCGTAACTAGCAGACCGCTCGCCCGCGCCCTCCGAGGCCACGGCCGGGACGGCCTCGGCCTCGCCCACGCCAGACATTGGAAGAGGTGTGGTGGAGGTGGAGATGTATAGGGCGCCCCGGCTGTGTCGGAGGGAGCAAGATTCCCCCGCGCCCCAGGCACGGGCGGCAACCTCTTTTTCACACAGCGAATACAGTTCTGAGAGGTGGGGATCTTGCCGCGGACGAAGGGTGCAAATTGCCATTCCTATTCAAACACGCACGAAACTGATCATGTGGACTATGCTATTGTCACCGCGCGCGCGCCCCCCACCTACAAAGCTATCTCCAAAACTCAAATCAATCATCCTCCGCCTCGAGCGCCGCAGCCAGGCGCGCGCCCGGGGCGGCCGCGACAGGAGGCCGAACCAGGTCAGGGCGGCGGGGCTGGTGCTGGCGCTGGCGCTGGCGCCGGCGCTGCGCCAGAGCCCCCAGGAAAGGAGGACGCTCCGCCACCACGCCCCGGGAAGGAGGTCGCCCGTGGCGGGGCGGGTGGAGGAGGGACGGCAGCAGCAGCAGCAGCAACAGCAGCAGGCAGGCCACCACCCGCCCCGCCACTGTAGGCCGCAAAGAGTGGGCGGCCGGTGGGTTGGGGCGGCGGGGCGACAGGCCGCGGGGGCGCCGCCGCCGCCACTCCACGTCCACCCCCTCCATTCTCGGCGGCCGCCTTTTTAACAGCCGCCGCCTCCCGGGCCAGCCTGTCGTCAGCCACCAGGCCGGCCGCGGCCGCCCCGACAGACGCCGCGCGCGCGAGGGGGAGCACCAACAGCGGCCCGTGCGGGCCGCCCGTGATCGGGGCGGCCGCGGCCGCGGCCGCCCCCGCCTGGGACGCCATCACGATGACAGCCGAGGACGTGGCCTTCTTGGAGCGTTTTGCAGGCGCAGCATCCGCCCCTCCGCCACCCGGACGCATGACGACCTCCACGACGGGCGCGACTGCCCCGACCGCCGCCCTCAGCTCGGCCGGGCTGTACTCGCCGTCCGCCCGGGACCAGGTCACCTTCAGGCTGCGGGCGAGCTCTTCCCGGTCGGAAGTGGACGGAGGAGCGGGCGGTGGCTTGGGCGGCGCCGCGGCTGCCCGGGCCGCCTTGGCCGCCGCCTGGACCCGGGCCAGTTCTGCCTTGAGGCGGGCCGCGGCGGCCACCTCGGCGGACGGCCGGGCGGCGGCCGGGCCGCCTGCTCCACCGCCCTCACGAGATGCCAGGTCGGCCAGCATGGCGGCCCGGGCGGCGCCCCGGGCGGCGTCTCTGGCGGTGCGGGCGGCGCGCGCACTGTGAATGGAGAAGGTCAGGTGTTGCGTTTTCGCTCGCGCCGTCGGTCGGCCGCCGCTGAATTGGAGGGCCTGCTTGCACGCTCTCGCGCTCTCTCTCTCTCCCTTACACTCACCGCAAGACTTCGTCCCACGCCGCCCGGGCCGCCTCATCGCACAGCGCATCATACGCTTTCTGGAGGGTGTCAAACTCGGCCGCCGCGGTCGCCGCGTTTTTGCCGCGCTGCTTGTCCGGGTGTTTCACCAGGGCCAGCCTACGGAAGGCCCGCCGGATGTCCGCATCGGAGGGGGGCGGGGCGGATGGGTATGTGGCGGGAGAGGGGAGGCCCAGGACGGCGTAGGGGTCGGGGAGGGACTCGTCAATGTCGGTGGCCATTTTATAGAGTGGACCATAGAAACGCTCGCGCTTCGGACCTCGACCTCTCTTTTGCTACGACGCGCGGCGGCGGCCCGGCGCGGAAGTGGCCGGAGGCGGCACGGCGCCGGTGACGGTGCCCTTCAGGGATGCCGCCGAGCTGTCGGTGTGTGAGCGCGCGTGCGGACGCGAGGACGACGATGCAAGGTCTACCACATAAGGGGACGTGAATTTACCAAACTGTAGAAAAATGTATGAGTGGTCTTTCGCCTATTTACTCTGTCGCAAGTCGGACACACCGCACTGCCACGCCACGCACTCACACCACCACGCAGCCGCTCCAGAAGACTCCTCATTTTTCCCTGGTGCCCGCGGGAGGAATGGGGATGGGGCCAGGAGCACGCGGGGAGAGAGACACGCACTCGCTCCAAAATGAGCCGGTCAAAAAGGGTTGGGTCACAGGTCACAAAACGGCCCCCGGTCGCCCCCACCCGTGCGCCATCCGCACCATTCACGCCTACAGCCACACCGGATTGAGGCGGCGCAGGCGGCCGCCCACCCTGCCGGATAGGCGAGGGCGCGTCTGGTCGCGCGTGGTCCCACCAGCGCCAGTGGCACCAGTGGTGCCCGTCCCGCCGGTGGTGCCCGTCGTCCCAGTTCCACCGGTGGAGCCAGTCTCGCCAGTCGTGCCGGTGGTACCGGTTCCACCCGTGGCGCCAGTTCCGCCAGTCGTCCCGGTGGTACCGGTTCCACCGGTGGCGCCCGTTCCGCCAGTCGTGCCGGTGGTACCGGTTCCACCGGTGGCGCCCGTTCCGCCAGTCGTCCCGGTGGTGCCAGTTCCACCGGTGGCGCCAGTTCCGCCAGTCGTCCCGGTGGTACCGGTTCCACCAGTCGTCCCGGTGGTGCCAGTT